>Ga0134093_1000375_pt1 | contig 55208 bp, 59 predicted proteins | sample 4_1taG_FD_94452 | JGI IMG/M metagenome (GOLD analysis project Ga0134093, IMG submission 94452) | Switchgrass degrading microbial communities from high solid loading bioreactors in New Hampshire, USA - 4_13_20_68_A1 metaG | ecosystem: Engineered > Bioreactor > Semi-continuous > Anaerobic >...
GGATTGATGATAGGCCCGCTGTCCCGGTAAAACAAAATCGCCGCGAATGAACTTCGCGGCTATCGACTCACGATTGGTAGGGGCAGGTCTAATGATGCGGTCGATGCGGAGCATCGCGCATCACACCTACCCCTATTCGATGCAGGACGTTGTTACTGCCACTTCAGCGAGCTGCGCGTCTTCCAGTAGACCTCCGGCGGCTCGCGCAGCGTGCTGAGCCGGTCGGCGATCTCATCTGTCCAGGGCACATCGAAGGCGGCGACGTTAGATTGCAGGTGATCGACGCGGGCCGCGCCGCTCAGCACGATATCACACCAGGGCTGGGCGAGCACGGCGGCGAGCGCCAGCGCGTCGAGCGTCGTGTTCAGCTCGGCGGCGACGCTCTCCAGCAGCGCGCGCTGCTCGGCAAAGGCCGGGTCGTTGTTCCGGGCGGTCAGCCGGCCATTCGCCAGCCCTTCCTTGATAATCACGCCCATCCCTGCCTCGTTGGCCTGCCGCAGCGCATCTCCGGCGGAGGTCTCTAGCAGGTTCCACGTCGCCTGCACAGACGCGAACAGCGGCTCCCCGCCGACGGTCACATCGATGGCGCGCAGGATCGTCTCAGCCTGTCTGGGGCCGCTCACCGAAAGCCCGATAGCCAGCCCGGCGTCGCGGTAGCGGCCAAGCTCGGCGAGCACGTCCTCATTCTCCAGCACGCCGCTCTCCAGCGTCGCCGAGTGAATCTGGTACAGGTCGAGGTGCGCCCCGAGATAATCGTCGCTCTCCTGCCGCTGGCGGCGCAGCACGTCGAGCGAGTGCTCCTTGACCTCATGGACCTCTGCATCGACGCGCCAGCCGGCGGTGTAGGTGTAGCCCCACTTCGAGCCGATCACCACCTCGTCAGGGTGCAGGCCCCGCGCCCGGAGCCACGAAGACAGAAAGGCCTCGGCGCGGCCATACGAGCGCGCGGCATCGAAGTAGCGGATGCCGGCGTTCCAGGCCGCGTCGAGAACCTCGTGGGTGCGGGCTTCCATTGCCTGCACGTCGTAATCGGCGTTGAGATCGTCGGCGTGCCCCAGGTTGATATACCCTGGCCGCCCGAGGGCCGCGAGACCAAGCCCCATCCGGGTGACGGTCAGGCCCGCCCGGCCCAGAACACGGGTTTCCATTGGCGTTTCCTTTCCCGCGAGATGCTCATACTGCTAGCATACAGCCTTTGGCCGTACTCAGCGACCGGGGCAGCAGCCAGGACAGGCGGGTTAGGGGTTGGTCACGGCGCGGGCGCTTGCGGGCCGGGAACCCAGCTCCACGCTGATCTCAAGCCGCTCGCCATCCCGCAGCACAACCAGGTCCAGCGTGTCACCGGGGCTGCTGTTCGCGACGATGGTCACGATCTCATCGAACGACTCGATCGGCTCGCCGTTTGCCTCGATGATCACATCACCGTGCACCGCCTCCTGGAAGCCGCTGTCGAAGGTAAGCGCCTCCCCGCCGCGCAGACCGGCTCGCGCCGCCGGGCCGCCCTCGACAACGGACACGATGTAAGCGCCGCGCTGAACCTCAAGCCCGAGCGCCTCGGCCATGCTCAGGGTGACATCCTGCCCCGAAACGCCGAGCCATGCCCACTCGAACGAGCCTTCCTCGATCAGCACCGGTACGACCCGGCTCACAATGTTCGAGGGGATCGCAAAGCCGACGCCTGCGTTGGCGGCGATGCCGCTGTCAGTACGGATCTGCGCGTTGACGCCGATGACCTCGCCACGCAGGTTCACCAGCGGGCCGCCCGAGTTGCCGGGGTTAATCGCGGCGTCGGTCTGGATGGCCTGCGGGATGCTGTAGGGCGTCGCGCCGGAAGGGATGGTGCGCCCGGTCGCGCTGACAATACCGAGAGTCATGCTGCTGGCGAGGCCAAAGGGGTTGCCGATGGCGACGACCCACTGGCCGGGCCTCACCGCATCCGAGTCACCGAGCGGGATCGGGTGCGTGTTCTCCGGCAGCTCCTCGACCTTCACAACGGCGAGGTCGCTGTCCGGGTCCATGCCGACGACTTCCGCCCGCATCTGGGTTCCGTCATGCGCGATGACGGTTACGATGTCCGCGTTTGCCACGACGTGATGGTTGGTGACGATGTAGCCGTCCTCGCTGATAATGAAGCCCGAGCCCTGCCCGGCGCCGATAAGACCCTGCCGGTTCGTCCGAATCTGGATGCTCACCACGCCGGGGCTTATCTCCTCATAAAGCTCCTCCAGCGATACACTTTCCAGCCCGCCCTGGGGGACAGGGGCGGCGGGCTGCTCGGCGGGAGCCGGGCCGTTGTCCCCGTCGTTCCGCAGGTCGATGAGCGGCTCTGCCATGGCATTGACTTTGCCGCCAGCCAGTTCAAAGCCAAGCAGCGGCGCCGCGACGAATGCCAGTAGTGCCGCCGCTCCAAGCGCGAGGATCGTCAGGATGCCGCCGGCCAGTATGATCAGCCCTCTACTACTCTTCATAACGCTTCCACTCCATTATCGACTGCGTCGTGCATGTTGCCGGGGTGGCGGCCAACAGATGACGAAGGTCTACCTGACGACAGGTTGCCCCGGCAGCATGACGTGAGGATCAAAGCTGACGTTAGAGAGTATAACGAGCAGATATTAGAGAACAATTAGCATTGGCGGCGAAACTGATCGGGAAGCTGGCAGATGGTTGCTGGAAGTTCCCTGGCGGAGAAGCGCGTCACCTTTGTGAGTAAATTGCCAAAAAGTTGCGCTTTTTTGCGCTCGGCATTATTCTGGGGCTGGTTACCGCCTTTAGCCGGTCGGGCCGGACCGGGTCATTGCCACAGGACGCACCATGAAAATCTGTTGCTGTACGACGCTCCGTGATCTTGCCGATCGTATCGAACGGCTGGCCGAGAAGGATGAGTATCACGGGCGCAATGGGGACGCCCCCTTCGCACCGGATTTCTGGTACCAGGAAGCAGCCAGCCTTCGCGCCCTTGCGCTGGAGCTACGCCAGTTGGCCGAGCACACGGCAGCCGCGAACGGCCATCCCCCACGAGAGCCCGGGGCTGCCGCGGGGGAGATGAACACGCGCATGCTGTCAGGGCGGCGGGCCTACCAATAAGCGTTACCGGGTGCAGGTACGCTCCCAACCGGCGCGGACGGCGTCGCGCAGGCTATCCCAATCGCTATCCGGGTGGCTGTGCTCCCAGTACGGGCGCACGTTCGCTTCGACTTCCTCCCAGCTTCGGCCACGGTGGGCTCTCTGCTGGCCCAGTTCGAAGCCGTAGCGATATGCCGGGCGGCAGTTCTCGTACGCCCGGCCCGTCGAGGCGTAGTGTGCGTCGTAGTGTTCCTTAAAGAACGTCTCGTCGTCCTCAAAGTCCAACCGCAACTCGTCACCCATTCCGATCTCCGGCTCGACTTCTTCAATGTGCGCCTCGGCCCGCCTGACGGTATCGCGCGTCGCCGGGTCGGACAGATCGCCTTCCCGGCCCTGCTCGCGCCAGGTCTGCGTGCGGCTCTCGATGTCCACCGGGGCAAAGCGGTTAAGCGTCATTGCCGCCAGCGCTGCGCGGTCATCCGCCGCCTGGACCATCACGACGGCCCCACCGCGCCGCACACCCTCGGCGTACAGTTCAGCCTCCTCGTCGGGGATACCGGCGTCGACCATCGCGCCGATCATCCCCCCGGCGAGCGCCCCCAGCCCGCCGCTGACCAGCCCCATCGCGATCGAACCAGCGGTGATCACCGGCCCGACGCCGGGGATGGCGATCGCGCTGATGCCAAGCAGCAGCCCGCCCAGTCCGCCGACGACCGCGCCAAGCCCCGCGCCGTCGCTGCGGTCTTCGGGCGTATCGGGGTCGTGGACGTAGCCCTGCAGCCTCTCGTCGTCGCTGTGAGCGATCAGGCTGATCTGCTCCCGGTCGAAGCCGGTTGCGACAAGCTGCTCGACCGCCTGCACGGACGTTTCGAAATCATCGTAAAGCGCGGCAACTGTCTTCGCCATGATGATGCTCACCCCCATCCTTGACGTGCATCTCACGCTCGTCTCGCGAGCGGGTTGTCCTGTCTCCTACTCCCAGCATACCGGGCCGCAGAGCCGGGCTGTCATAAACATGTCCTAAAAACTTGCCCGATTGGCGGCCTATTTAGGGTCTTTTTACTCCCACGATAGGACTTTTTTAGCTTCCGGGGAGTATGAATCTCAGTACCTGTAGAGGGCGCGAAAGGCCCGGCACAGCCGGGCGGATGGGAAGGGAAACCATGAACGGTGTGGATTGGACTGAGGACTGCCTGTGCTGCCTGTCGATGCTTGTGAGCCCCAGCGAGAACCCGGCGGCGTTTGCACGTGATCTGTTGGGCGATGAGAACGAGCCCGGCGCGGCGATCTGCCGGCGCTGCGGGTGCTGGGCGGTCGTGACCCCGGCAGGCTCGATTATGGTCGGCGACGACCGGACTGTGCCGGTGCCGCCGGACAGTTATCGCCTTGCCATTGGCACAGCGCCGTTGCGTGACGCGCAGCGGACCGCTGCGTTGTAGAAGAATGCTGCGAAACGATCTTGCTACACGGGTAGATGATGTCGATGTGGCTGTGGCTGAAGAGAACGCAGTCCTCATAAGGCTGCGCCCGCGTTATGGCCCGCCCGCCACAAGCCGCATCGTGACCGGGGCGCTTGCCGGGCTGCTCTCCACCGTGCCAATGAGCGCTGCCATGCTGCTGATGTACCGCCTGCTCCCCAGGGAGGAGCGCTACCCGCTGCCGCCGCACCAGATCACCGTCGAGGTGGCGGAGCGGGTGGATCAGGAGCAGTTGGTCGATGAGCCTGCCGAGGTAGCAGTGGCAACGGGTGCGGCGCATTTTGGCTACGGAGCGGCGGCGGGATCGCTGTATGCCCTCACGGCTGCGCGGATGCCGCTGCCATCGGCGGTGAAGGGTGCTGCCTTCAGCCTGTTCGTGTGGGCGGGCAGCTATCTGGGGTGGCTGCCTGCTGTGGGCCTCCTGCCGCCTGCGACCGAGCATCCGCCCCGGCGCACGCTGCTGATGATCCTCGCCCACCTCGTCTACGGGGCGACCCTCGGTGTGCTGGTCGCGCGGTTCGGTGGTGACGCATCGCGCCGTTGAGAGGGACAGTGGACTGCAAGGGTCTGATAAGACCCCCTCTGTGGTTGCGAGACAACCTCAGTAGGGGCAGGTCTAATGATGCGGTCGATGCAGAGCATCGCGCATCACGACCTGCCCCTACATTTTGCGTCTAGTTTAGTGGTGAAGGCCCCTACGTCCCCACTACGATCCCGCCGTCTACACGCAGGACCACGCCGGTGATAAAGCTCGCCTCGTCGGAGGCGAGGAACAGGTACGCATTGGCGATGTCCTCCGGCTGGCCGAGGCGGCGCAGCGGGGTGCGCGCGCGCATCTCGTCAAGGATGTGTTCCGGCACGGACGCGAGGATTTCCGTCTGGGTGAAGCCCGGCGCAACCGCGTTGACGCGGATGTTATAGCGGCCCAGCTCGCGGGCCCACACCTTCGTCATGCCGATAACGCCCGCCTTCGCTGCGACGTAGTTCGTCTGCCCGAAGTTGCCATCCTCGGCGACGACGGAGGATGCGTTCAGGATCACGCCGCCGCCCTGCCGGATCATGTACGGGGCGACTGCCTGCGCGCAGTTGAACACCCCCCGCAGGTTGACGCTCAGCACGAGGTCGAACTCCTCGACCGGCATCTGCTTGATAAGCTCACCGTCCTTTACGCGGACGAGCAGGTTGTCGCGCAGGATGCCCGCGTTGTTGACCAGAATATCGACCCGGCCATAGCGCTCGACGGTGGCATCTACCCAGCCCTGCACGGCCTGCCGGTCGGAAACGTCCACGCGGTAGAAGCTGGCCTCGCCACCGAGGGCGGACGCCACCGCCTCGCCGCGTGCCTCGTCCACATCAGCAATGACGACTTTTGCGCCCTCTGCCGCGAACCGCTCGGCGGTGGCCCGGCCAATGCCCGCCGCGCCGCCGGTGATCAGCGCAACTTTATCTGCAAGACGCATCTCGGTCTCTCCCTGGGTTGTGATTGGGTCAAGGTCTGTGTTGAGGCAAAACAGGCACGCCCAGTTTAGACCACGCACGGGCAAGCGACAAGCGGTGCGCGGTTACTCCGGGGAGGGATGAACCTTGCCGCTCGGCGGGCGCTCCTCGTGCTGAAGCAGCCGGGCGGGCATCTCCGGCACCGGCCACTGGAGGGCGGGCACCTCAAAGCCGGATGGCAGGGTGAGCACCAGCAGGATGGCGAGGAAAAGGCTAAGCGCGGTCGTGTACTGCGCGAGCCGGGCGCCGAGAAAGTCGAGTTCGGAGGCGAGACGAAATGCGGACATGCCGATCAGCATGACCTGCGCCACGCGCGCATTCTTGACCAGCCCCTCGCGTGAGAAGGGGCGGGTTTCAACACGGCGCTCGCGCTGGACGAGCAGCACACGCCCGGTCCACAGCGTCAGCAGGATGACAGCCGGAATCCAGAACACGTAGTCGGACAGGCCGTGCACGGCGACGGTGACGAGCAGCGCCGCACCGAGCGCCGCGTTCTGGTGCTGGCCATCACGCCAGAGGGTCCGCACCGCCAGCAGCGCGAAGATCAGCACGCAGGCCAGCGCCGCCAGCCCGATCAGGCCGCTCTCGGCGGCAACGTGCAGGTAGAGGTTGTGCGCGTGGTGGTGGCTGGGGCCGGCTCTCAGCAGGCCCGCGCGGAAGAAGATCTCCTTGAAAGAGCCGGGGCCCATGCCGAACACGGGCCGGCTGCTGAACATCTCTAGCGCGACCTGCCACAGCCGGATGCGCTGCCCGAAGCTGCCAAACTGGACATTGCGTGCGGGGCGGCGCAGCACCTGCAGCACGACGATCGTGCCCAGCGTCAGCATGAGCGGCAGGGCGAGCAGAAAATACCGCCGCAGGTTGAGCGAGCGAGTCCGCAACAGCAGCAGGTACACCACCAGCCCGACCAGCCCGGCGGCGAGCGACGTGAGCGAGCCGGTCAGCACGAGCGCGGAGAGAAACACCACCAGCCAGAACCAGCGCCGGTGCTTGAAGGCCAGCGCAATGCCGAGCAGCATCGCAAAGGCGAGGTTGTTCGGGTTCCAGAACGTCGAGCCAAGCCGGGGCGGCAGGCTGAAGAGGTCGACCCGCAGCCAGTGGTTGAGCGCCTGGTACAGTGCGATCAGCGCTGTCGAGGCCAGCGCGGCAAAGATCGCCGCCTCGAGCGTGTCGATGTCGGCAGCCGTCGAGAGCCACGCGATGACGAGCACCACCATCAGCAGGATGACCTGCGACGTGCCTTCCGGCGAGGAGGAGGATGCCAGCAGGGCTACCGCCTGCGCGAAGACGACCGCTGCCAGCGCTAGCACGCCCCGTGTGATGTGCGTCCGCCGCCACATCACGACAGTGGAGAGGCACAGAACAGCCAGGCTTAGAAACTGCAATCCCCGCGTCGACATGCCCGAGAGCATGGCCCCAAACGCGGCGAAATAGATGACGAACAGCGCCGGAATGGCACGTGTCTGCCACCAATTATGATGCGTCATCAGTGCCCGCCAGTTTACCAGTAGGGTCCAATGCTCATCCTGACACCTCAGGACGTGCGAATAGCGCTGTATTCAGGCGCGCGGGGAGTATATCGTTGTGGTCAAACGGGCGCAAAGCCGAACGGGGCGAGTGGGTTGTCACAGCCAGGGATCACGCGTGCCACAGGCGCTCCGGCTGGTTCTCAAGGAACGGGTCGAACAGGCTGCGCACGAAGCCGATGTCGAGGTAGCGGCTGACCGTGCGGAAGGTGTCCTCATTGCGGAGCTGGTGATCGCCGGACTGGTAGGCCACCCACGCGTAAGCCGACCACGAGATACCGCGCAGGCAGTTGAACGGGTCGCGCAGGCGGACCCGCTCGCCGATGGTGTCGCGCAGGTGCGCATCCGGGATGGCGGCGCGGTAGGCATCGAGGAAGGCGCGGCGGGCGTTTGCGGACATGCGGTAGCCGGTTTTCCACAGCGTGGTCGTCGGCACGCAGAAGTGCGAGAGGTCCTGCGAGGGGTCGCCCCACAGCGGCTTCTCCCAGTCAACAAGGTGCAGCGTGCTTGCCTCGCGGTTGGCGATGAAGTTGCCGGAGTTGACCTCGGTGTTGATGATGCAGGGCCACGGGTCCTCGACGAAGAAGCGCTCGGCGCGGCGGGCGGCATCCGCCCAGGCGAGCACATCGCGGAAGTACGCGACGAGCGCCGGGTCGGCGAGTGGCGAGGCCAGGTAGGTGGCGAGCAGGCGGGTGCTCTCCTCGAACGTCTCGCTGAGCGGCGCGCGCTCGCGGATCAGGTGGTTCTCGGTAGCCGGCACGTCAAGCGCGTGGATCCGCGCGAACAGCCGCGCGGCGGCGGTCAGGTCGCGCTCGTAGTCGAGCGGTTCGCCCGGCAGGTATTCCATGATCAGCAGCCCGAGCGGGAAGCGCTCCTCGCTCGCGTCCACGTAGTATGGGCGCGGGGTCACGCCGCTCGGCGCGAGCAAGCGCAGGGCGCGGTACTCGTACAGAATCTGGTCGTCGCGGTCGATCTGCGTGTCCACGTTGGCCCGCAGAACCCACCGGTTTGGCCCCTGGCTGATGATGTAGTTCATGTTGTACTCGCCCTGGGCGAGCGGCGCGACCGAGAACGGTTCGTGGAGCGCCCAGCCCGGGACGCCGGGCAGCTCCGTGCCGGTGAGGTAGTCGATGATGGCGGGCAGGTAGTCGTTCATGGAGCCGGCTTACAGAGTCCTGATAAACGGCTGCGCGGGTCGGGCAAAATGTAATCCCAACCGGCAGCGCCCGTGACTTATACTAGAAACATACTCCAGGCTTACACGAAGCGCCAAAGTTAGCAGGCTTAACCTCGTGCGGAACGCGTCATAACCGATAAGTGGGCAGGCCATCATGACGACACGGAAGCATTTCGCCGAAAAACTGCCAGAGACACTCGATGCGCCGCGCCGTTGGGTTAGAGGCGTTTTTGCACGTCTCAACAACCGGCGCGAGGTTGCCGACCTGCGCGCACGTGTCGCCGAACTTGAGAGCGCCCTGGCCGCCGCCGACGAGCAGATCGCTGCACAGCGCCGCAATCTGGAGACGCTGCTCACGATCTCCGAGGCGACTGGCGGCAACGTGCCGCTCGATCAGATCTTCTACCACGTGCTGCAGAAGGTCTTTGAAACCACCGGCTATGACGCCGGGGCCATCCGTCTGCTCGACCGGGAGCGCCGCAGCTTCTCGCTCGTTGCCCAGCAGGGTATGAACCTGCGCATGCTGCAGGACCTGCAGCACGTGCCGGTCGATCAGGCTTTCCAGGCGGAGGTGGCCCGCACGCTTCAGCCGGTGTACACGAACAACCTCCCCTGCGATCCGCGTGTGCTCAGCCCCGGCGAGGTCGAGTCGGGCTACCAGTGTCTGATCTGTGTGCCGCTGCTGGCCTCCGACCGGCTGGTGGGCACGATGGAACTGGCAACCGTCGAGCAGCACGTATGGGATGAAGATGAAATTCGCTGGCTGACGTCGATTGGCCGCCAGATCGGCGCGGCGATTCACCTGGTGCAGCTTTCCGAGCAGAGCCGCGATCTCGCCATCCTGCAGGAGCGCGAACGGCTGAGCCAGGAGCTTCACGATGGGCTGGCGCAGGTTATCGGGACCATCCGCCTGCGGGCGGAGGAAGCGGCGCTGTGCCTGGAGGATGGCGACTGTGACAGCGCACGCGCCACGCTGGAGGACATCGAGCAGATCGCGCAGGACGCCTACGCCAGCATCCGTGATGACATCCTCGGCCTACGCCTTACCGCTGTGCCGCAGGAAGGGCTTGTGCCGCTGATGATGGAGTACTTCAGCCGCTTCCAGCGGCAGTGGGGCATTCAGGTGTTGTTCTGCGGGCGCGAGCACAACGGTTGCCTCGCCAGCCCCGCCGCCGAGATCCAGTTGATCCGCATCATTCAGGAGGCCATGACCAACGTGCGCCGCCACGCGCAGGCTTCGCGCGTCGCCATCCGGTTTGAGGACAGCGACGAGATGCTGCGTGTTACGATCGAGGACAACGGGCGCGGTTTCGACCCGAACAAGGTCGAGGGGGCGCGGTTCGGGCTGCGCATCATGCGAGAGCGCGCCGCCAGTGTGGGCGGACGCCTGACCATTGAGACGCAGCCGGGCGAGGGGACGCGCGTCATCGCCGAGATGCCGCGTTACCGCAGCTATAATACCTGCCGCGAGCGCGACCCTCTCACCCAGCCGGGTTAGCCGGAGGGGCCGGTCGGGTACGGGCAATGGCCTGAGAGAGGCTTCACGGGCTGGCGCGGCGAAGGTTAAACTGCGTATAAGGTGGAGCAGGTATGTGGCGGGCCCTCCGACAGGACGACCCACCACTCTTGGAACGAAAACGCATCGAACTTCGAGCCGGGAGTTTCTATGGCGAACACCCTTTTGCTAGTCGACGATCACGTGCTGTTCCGCGAGGGCGTTGCGGCGCTGGCCTCACGCCACTGGGACGATTTCGAGGTCGTGGGTGAGGCGTCGAACGGGCAGGAAGCGCTGGAGATGGCGCGGGAACTGCTGCCCGACATTATCCTCATGGACGTGAGCATGCCCGTGATGGACGGGCTTGAGGCCACACGGCGGCTGCACCGGGAACTGCCCACGAGCCGCGTGGTGATACTCACCGTCTCTGAGGATGAAGCGAACCTGTTCGAGGCGATTAAGTCAGGTGCAGTGGGCTACGTGCTCAAGAACACGCCTTCCCGCCGCCTTCATAGCTACCTTCAGGGCGTGATGCGGGGCGAAGCGCCGATGTCCGGCGCGATGGCGGCCAAGGTCCTCGAAGAATTCAGCCGGCGCGGCGACCCGGCGCAGGAGTCGCTGGAGGTGGCCGAGGAGTCGCTCAGCGACCGCGAGCGCGAGGTGCTCCAGCTTGTCGCCGAGGGCCTGACCAACCAGGAGATCGGCGAGCGGCTGTGCCTCAGTGAGAACACGATCAAGAAGCACCTGGCGAACGTGCTCGACAAGCTGCACCTGAGCAACCGGGTGCAGGCCGCCGTGTACGCCGTCCGCGAAGGGCTGGTGGACTGAGCGTCCCGCAAGCGCCGATCCCCTCTACCGGTGGTCGCCCCGTGTGACCTGCCATCTCCCCCTATGAGGGCTGAGGATACGACAGTTTTGCCGGGTAGGGGCGCCACATGCGGCGCCCCTACGCAGCCGACCCCCCACATGCAAGCCTCCGCTTGCCCCTCCCCTTTGCAAGGGGGAGGCAGAGAAATCGCTCTGTGATTTCTCACTGGCAGTTGGCTGCGCCAACTGCACGTAGGGCCGCAGACCGGAGGTCGGGCAGCAGCGTGCCGCATAAACCGCCCCGCCGACAAGTCTGCGTTCCCAACCCATGCCCCGGTAGGGTGCTCACCCCACGCCCCGTTACCCGAACGGGTACTGCAATCTGGCCAGAACGTGCCACGCATAACGGTTCCCCCGAGTGTTAACCGGCCAGCGGCAAACCATTAGACTGATCAATAGATAGGACTGTGTCAGGTCAACATGGCCCGCGACGCTCGCGCCCCCGCCGGAGTCCCTCAAGCCGGTGACGGGGCGGCACGGAATGCGGGCAAGGCCCAGGAGGTGCGCTTCCAGAATACGGATCACTGCATCGCGTTGATTGGTCGATGGGGGAGAAGTGAGAGAGCCGCACCCCCCGCGCGGCAATCTCCCATCCCGCCCCTGACCCTTATGCCAGGACAGGGGCACTCCAAGATCTGTCCGCTTTAAGGAGAGAAAAACATGGCAGAACAGCATATCTCAAGGAGAGGCTTCCTCAAGGCGACGGGCGCCTTGAGCGCCGCTGCCGCCGCGCTGCAACTCCCAGACCTTCAGTGGCTGGAAAAGGCCGACGGCAGGGTCAAGCTCTCCGAAGAGACCAAAGTCGTTCGCTCGATGTGTCGTATGTGTCACGGCACGTGCGGCACGCTCGTCCACGTGCGGAATGGGCGCGTGGTCAAGGTTGAGGGCAACCCTGAAGCCCCGACCAACAGGGGAACGCTGTGCCCGAAGGGGCTGGCGACCATCCAGCACCAGTATAACCCGCGCCGCCTGCGCTACCCGATGAAGCGCGTCGGCGAGCGCGGCGAGGGCAAGTGGCAGCGCATCTCCTGGGATGAAGCCTACCAGATCCTCTCGGACAAGTTCTACGAGACGTGGGAGAAGTACGGCAAGCAGGCCGTGGCCCACTGCGGCGGCACCGGGCGTCACTGGCGTGACTTCTCGAACGCCGTGATTCGCGGCCTGGGCATCGGCGTGTCGGTCGGTATGCCGCCCCTGTGCTACCTGCCCCGCATCGAGATTGTCACCAAGATGTTCGGCTATCGCATCCCCGTCCCTGACTACTTCGGCTTCCAGGGGGAAAAGCCGGGCGTGGTGGTGTTCTGGGGCAACAACGTGACCTACTCGCACGCCGACGGCATGCACGGCTCGCGCCCGGCGGCGACGGTCAACGAGGGTGCCAAGCTGATCGTCATCGACCCGGTGTACACCAACGTCGCGCAGAAGGCCGACATCTGGCTGCCGGTGCGCCCGGCATCGGATACCGCGCTGGCGATGGGCTTCCTCAATGTGATCATCAACGAGGACCTCGTTGATCACGATTTCATCGAGCACTGGACCAACCTGCCGGGCCTCGTCCGCGAGGATAACGGCAAGATGCTCACCGAGTACGACCTGACGGGTGAGGAGCCTGAGCCGTTTGAGGGCGCGCCCTTCATCCCGCGCCCGCCGGAGCGCCTCGTCTTCTGGGACAAGGACAAGAACGAACCTGTCATCGTCGATGGGCCTGATGTGAACCCCGCGATGGAAGGCCCGTTCGAGGTCAAGCTGGCCGACGGCACGACCGTGACCTGCCGCACCGCGTGGCAGCATCTCGTTGACCGGGTGAACGAGTACCCGCTTGACAAGGTTGCCGAGATTACCTGGTGCGACGCCGACCAGATCGCCGAGGCCGCCCGCATGATGGCAACCATCCCCGGCCTGGCCCTGCAGTGGGGTGTGTCCTTCGACCAGTGGGGTGTGAACTCCGCTCGCGGCGTGCAGGCGGCAATGATGATCGTCGCGCTGACGGGCAATCTCGACGCGCCCGGCGGCATGGCGATGTGGAACGTGCCCGCCTACCGCAAGAGTTCCTTCCCCGGCGAGACCATACCGCACGTCAGCCCCGAGCTTGACCGCATGGACCTGGTTCCGCCCGAGGCGATGGAGGTGTCGGCCCGGTATCAGGTCTTCCCGCTGGCGCGCTCGCATGGGGACTTCGCTATGCGCGACCTCGCGGATGGCAAGCTCCAGATAGAGATGCTGATGGTCCAGGGTGCGAACCCGCTGACCAACAGCATGAACACCAAGAACGTGTTCGAGGCGCTTCAGAAGATCCCCTTCATCTTCGTGCTGGACCTCTACATGTCGGCCACCGCGATGATCTCCGACCTGGTGCTGCCGATTGCGATGTGGACGGAGCGCGACCAGATCGGCGACATGCACCTGATGTGGGGCCTCCAGGCCCGTGTCAAAGCGGTCGATCCGGTCGGCGAGGCGCGGTCCGACGAGGATGCGCTGCTCGGGCTTGCCAAGAAGATGGCAGAGCGCGACCCCGAGTACTGGAATGAGGTCATCCCCTGGAACTCCGTCGAGGAGTGGCTGGACTGGCGTCTTGAGCCGATGGGCATGACGTGGCAGCAGCTCAAGGAGCAGTGGATCTACTACGAGCCGCAGGAGCCGTACGGCTACAAGAAGAACGGCTTCAACCTGCCCTCCGGCAAGGCCGAGCTGTGGCTGCGCATAGCGCACGACCTGACCGGCGATGCGCTGCCCTTCTACGTCGAGCCGCCGCTCTACTCGCCGGACAGCGATCTGGCGAAGGAGTACCCGCTGCTGTGCACTACGCGCCGCGTACCGGGCTTCTTCCACTCCGAGTACCGGCAGCTCCCCTGGATGCGTGAGCTGTGGCCTGAGCCGCGCGTCGAGATCAACCCGCGCACGGCTGCCGAGCTGGGCATTCAGGATGGCGACTGGGTCTACATCGAGACGGAGATGGGCCGCATCAAGCAGAAGGCCAAGCTCACCGAGGGCATCCATCCGCGTGTCGTGTGCAGCGAGCACGACTGGTGGTTCCCTGAGGCGTCTGACAAGGCCCCGGACCTGGGCGGCATCTTCGAGTCCAACCAGAACATCCTGACCCGCAACGATCCGAGCCAGGGCTACGACCCGTTGAACGGCACGCCCCAGCTTCGCGGCTTCCTCGTCAAGATCTACAAGGCGGATGGTCCGCCGAAGGGGCTGAATCCGGAGAGCGTGTACACCTGGACGCCCACTGAGGAGGTATAAGAATGGCTCGCCCAACCCTGTTGGTTGACCTGCAACGGTGTATCGGCTGCTACTCCTGTGTAGTGGCCTGCAAGCAAGAGAACGGCCTGCCGGTGGGCGTCAACTGGATCAAGGTTGACGAGATCGGGCCGTTTGGTGAGTTCCCCAACGTCAAGGGCTACTTCCTGCCGCACGGCTGCATGCACTGCGAGGACCCCGCCTGTGTGAGCGCCTGCCCGACGGGGGCCAGCTACCAGCGTGAGGACGGCATCGTCCTTGTCGACCACGACAGGTGCATCCTGTGCCGGTACTGCACGTGGGCCTGCCCGTACGACGCACGCAGCTTCAGCCTGGAAGACAAGATGGTCAGCAAGTGCACGATGTGCGCCCACCTGATCGATGCAGGCAAGGACCCCGCCTGCGTGCAGCACTGCATGGGCGGCGCGCGCTTCTTCGGTGACCTGGACGACCCGAACAGCGAGATCTCGCAGTACCTCGCTGCGAACGAGAACCGCGCGGTGAAGCTGCTTGAGAGCCAGGGGACGAACCCGACCGTGATATTCCTGGAGCCTCGCGTTGGCCTGCTGGCCGACGAGGTGGCTGCCAGCAAGTCGTCCGCGAGGAGTTGACGCACCATGGCAGTTGAATGGTCACTACTGATCTACTCTGTTCTGGTCGGCATCTCGGTAGGCCCGTTTGCCGTGATGGCGCTGACTGGCTGCCTGGATGGCCACCGCAAGCTGTGCAAGTGGGGCTCGCTCGTCGGGCTGGCCAGCCTGGTGCTCGGTGGTATCGCCGCCTTCACGCACCTGAAGGCACCCCAGTACGTCACCTACATCTTCACCAACCTCGGCTCCCCGATGGGGCTTGAGATGCTGGTGACGGTGTTCACCGGGCTGGTGGCTGTGCTGTTCGCGGCGCAGATGTGGTTTGACTTCTGGCCGCAGGGCCGGCGCATCGTCGCCTGGGTGGGCCTGATCGGCGCGCTGGCGTCGGTCCTGCTCATCGGCAAGATGTACATGCTGCCCGCCCGCCCGATGTGGAACACGTGGCTGCTGCCGCTGACCTTCCTCACGACCTCGGTCGTGTCGGGTCTGCTGGCGATGCTGGTGCTGGTCGGCTTCGCCCCGCTTGAGGAGGGCGAGGATCGCTCGGCGCTGGCGGCGCGGCTGGGCACGTGGACGCTCGGCGCGCTGGTGGTGAACGCCATCGTCGCGGTGCTGTACTTCGTCACCGCGACGGCGCAGGGCGGGGCAACCGCCCGGCTGTTCACCGGCGACCTGGCCTTCAGCTTCTGGCTGGGGCTGGTCGTGCTCGGCGTTGTCGTGCCGCTCGTGCTGACGTGGCTGGGCAGCCGCCCGACCACTCAGTTCGCCACGGCCCGCAGCCTGGCGGCTCTCTCCTTCATCGCGGTCCTGGCGAGCGGCATTGCCGTGCGCGCCATGATCTTCGGGCTGGGGACGGTCGTCCACATCCTGGCAGGGTAACGTAACGATATTCGCCACGCTGAACCCCCTCCCTGACCCTTCCCCTTGCAAGGGGGAGGGGACATCGACCGCAGGGAGATGGGGAGGGGGTTCGCTTCACAAACGCAGGCATCGACTGGATGAAGCCGGGAACCGACATGGATGAATCGCAACGCAACGAGATGATCGACCTGATGACCACGCGGAGCAGCACGTATCGCCTGCTCTCGCGGCTGTGGGGCTGGGAAGTCGATGAGCGGCTGTGGGCCGAACTGCGGGGGGTGTCCTTCCCGTCGCTGCCCGAACTGCCCGCCCTCGACGCCGGCTACCGGCAGCTTGAGGCTTACCTGCGCCGTGACGACGACGGCGTCATTGAAGACCTTGCCGCCGACTACGCGGTGCTGTGCCTCGGCGCTCGCCGTGATGACGGTGCGGACCCCTACGGCTCCGTGCACCTGAGCGAAGAAGGCATCATGATGCAGGACGAGTGGGAAGAGATGCTCTACCTGTACGCCGAGCTGGGCTTGCAGCGGGCCAAAACGACCGTCGAGCCGGAAGATCACCTCGCGCTGGAGCTGGAGTGCATGGCCTATCTGTGCCAGCGCGCCGCAGATGCCCTCCAGAACGGCGAGGACGTGGACGTTCCGGGCACTATCCAGCGGCAGATCAGCCTGCTTGACGACCACCTGCTGCGCTGGGTCCCGGCCTTCGTCGAGAAGGTCCACAAGCTCGCCAGCACGGACTTCTACCGCGCTGTGGGGACCATCACGCAGGAGTATCTGGCGCTCGACCGCGCGATTCTCGCCGACCTCGACGCGGTTGAGATGCCCGCTTGCTCCGCCTGACGCCCGGCGGCAAGATGGCACGCAGAGCATGAGGCAGGAGGCAATACATCTTATGCCTATCCATGCTGGCCAGCCCGCGGCGCGGCTGATCCGACCGGCTTGCCTCGTCGCGGTCTGCCTGCTTGCGCTCTGGCTCACCGGCTGCCTGACCGTCGACGAGCAGGAGCCGGGCGGCCTGCTGGGCGAGGTCGTCCACCCGCCGACGCTCGGCCCGACGCCCACGCTGCCCGCCCCCGCCGAGGTGGACCTGTCGTCGATGCTCGACGCGGACGGGCGGGCGACAGAGACGATCACGCTGGAGTCGGCGGATGGCTGGGTGAGCCTGACCATCCCTGAAGGCACCGTCGTGACCGGCCCCGGCGGCGAGCCGCCGCAGCGGCTGATGATCCAGCCGGTGTACTCCGGGCGGCTGCCGATGGATGCCTACGGCTACGCGCCGGGACTCGGCTACGAGTTCGGGCCCGACGCGGTGACCTTCGAGCCTGCCGCAACGCTCGTCTTCCGCTACACGGACGAGGGGATCAAGGGCATCATCCCCAGCGATTTGAGCATCGGGGCGGCCCGCGGCACTGAGGAGTGGCGATCAGTCGGGTCGCGGCTGGATCAGGACGCCCGGACGCTCAACGCGCAGGTTGAGCGCCTCGAACCGGGCTGGCGCTACCTGCTGCTTGCGCCGGTCCCGATTGGCTCCTGACGATGTGGCGGCGGACGGCGTTCGGCAGGCTGCCGCGCGCAGACCGGCGGCTGATCCTGGGCGGGCTGGCGCTGGAGACGGGCCTGCTGGCCTTCTGCCTGCTGTCCGGCGCGTGGCGCGGCTCGCCCTGGCTGATCCCGTCGTTTCTCATACCGGCGGCGATCTTCATGGCGGTTGTCGCCGGGGTGCTGCGCGGGCAGGCTGAGCCTGCCACCCGCGCCACCGCAATCATCATTCTGGCGTTCGCCGCGCTGTACCATCTGACGCTGCTGCTCACACCGCACCCGCTCTCGAACGACCTGTACCGCTACCTGTGGGACGGCAAGATGCTGGCGAACGGCATCAACCCGTACACCTACCCGCCCGCCGCGCCCGAACTCGCCCCGCTGCGTGACACATACTGGGAGCTGATCTTCAACCGCGACGTCTCGACCGGCTACCCGCCGCTCGTCGAGGTGCTGTTTGCGGGCGTGTACGCGCTCCGGCTGGGCCCGTTCGGCTACCGGCTGCTGGCGGCGCTGTGCAGCCTCGGCGTGTCCGCCGCGCTGATCGCGGTGCTGCGCGCGCTGGAGATGGACGCTCGCCGGGCGGTGATCTACGCGTGGTCGCCGCTCGTCGCGCTGGAGTTCGCCAACAGCGCCCACCTCGATGCGATGGCGATCCTGATGCTGGTGCTGGCCTTTCTGATGCATGTGCGCGGGCGGGCGCGCGGCGCGGCGCTGTTCCTGGCGCTCGGCGGGCAGATGAAGTTCTTCCCGGCGGTGCTGGCGCCGTTCTGGGGGCGGCGCTGGGGCTGGCAGGCGTGGCTGATCTTTGTGGCGGTGTTCGCGCTGCCGTGGCTGCCGTTCGTCGCCGGTGGGACGCCCTTCACGGGGCTGGCGGTCTTTGCGGAGCGTGGCGAATTCAACGCGAGCCTGTACACACTGATCCACGCGGCATGGGCGCGGCTGCTCGATCCCGGCGCGGCGCGGCTGGTCGCGCGGCTATCGTGCGCGGCGCTGGTCGCGCTGGCGGTCGGCGTGCTGGCGCTGCGACACTGGCGTTCTACCGACCCGCGCGCCGAGTGGCGGGTTGCCGCCGGGCTGATGGGCTGGAGCCTGCTGCTCAGCCCGGTCGTGCATCCCTGGTATATCTGCTGGATGCTGGCCTTCATCGCCGTCGAGTGGCGGGCGGCGTGGCTCGTGCTCTCCGGCAGTGTGATCTTTGCGCGGCACGTGTACCTGGGCTACGAGGCGACCGGCATCTGGCAGGAGGCGCGGTCGGTGCGCTGGCTGGTGTATGTGCCGTTCTACGCGGTGCTGATGTGGGGGGTGGTGCGGGACCTCACCCCGGCGCGACTGTGGTCCCTTCTCCTACAAGGGGGAGAAGGGTGGCCCGATGCGGTCGATGCGAAGCATCGGGCATCGGGTCGGGATGAGGGGGCGAAGCACGCAGTGAATCTTCCTGATGAGTCGATCACGGCAGGGTAAAGTGGATAAAAAGAAGGCACAAACAGGTGAGCGCGGGCAAGCGCCCCGCCGGGTGGTGCTGCTGGCCGCCGGGCAGGTCGGGGTGATGTTTGCTGTGGGCGGCCTGCTGAAGCTGGAGCGGGGCCGGGCGCAGTTCATCCGCCCGCCCGGCACGCTTAGCGAAGCGGACCTGCTGGCACGGTGCATCAAGTGCCGGCGCTGCGTCGAGGTCTGCCCGCAGGATGTGCTGCGCGGCGTGCGGCTTGCGGAGAGCATCGCCGCGTTTGACACGCCCTGCCTCGACTTCGACCTCGGCGCGTGCGACTTCTGCCTGGAGTGCGTCGAGGTGTGCCCGACGGACGCGCTGCACGCCGCCCCGGCGGATGGCATGACGCTCGGCGTGGCGGTCGTGGATCGTGACGCGTGCGTGGCGTGGACGTGGGGCGGCTGCACGCGCTGCTACAACCAGTGCCCCTACGGCGCGATCCACCTGGACGCGCAGCAGCGGCCCGTGGTCGATGCGGCGGCCTGTACCGGCTGCGGCGTGTGCGAGCACGTGTGCGACCGCTCCGCCAAGCGGTGGCAGCCATCACAGAGCGGCAAGGGTATCACCGTCCAGCCGCTGGACGAAACACGGTAGCAAGAGGGGGCGGCATTCATGCTCGCAAAGGCGACCCAACGCATCCGCACCATCCGCTTCTCCACGCGGACGGCGGTTATACTATTTATTGTGCTGGCGGGCGTGGCCCGGCTCGGGTTGGGCACGACCTGCTCGTTTGGCGCGGGCGAGATCACGATCATGTGCCCGCTCGGCTATTTGCAGCTCAGCCTTGCCAACCGCACCCTCATGCCGGGGCTGCTCATCTCGGCGGGCGTGGTTGCGGTGATCGCGGTGCTGCTCGGGCGCTCGTTCTGCGGCTGGGGCTGCCCGGCGGGCCTTGCGCGGAGCGTCTTCAAGCGGGACCGGGTAAAGTCCGCGCCCGCGCCGGACAACGGCGGCGGGCTCCCCGGCTGGACGCGCTACGCGGTGCTCGGCGGTACGCTGGCGTCGTCGTTCGCGCTCGGCTTCCCGGTCTTCTGCGCGATCTGCCCGGTGGGGCTGACGTTCGGGCTGCTGTTCGCGCTCGTGCGGCTCGTCGAGACGCGCCAGCCGACGCTGGAACTGCTGCTCATCCCCGCCGTGCTGGCCGTCGAACTACTTGTGCTGCGCAAGTGGTGCAAGTCGCTGTGCCCGCTCGGCGCGCTGCTGGGGCTGCTCGGCTCGCGGAGTAAGGTGCTGCTGCCCTTCATCAACACGGAGAAGTGCCTCGCCGCGACGCAGGGCGTGGACTGCCACGCCTGTGCGCGGGCCTGTCCGGAGGGTATCGACCCGCGACAGAGCGCCCCGGCTGTGATTGCGGAAGATTGCACGCGTTGTGCGGAGTGCACGGGCGCCTGCCCGACCGGCGCGGTGAGCCTGCCGGTGCTGGCTGGCGAGAAAGCGATGGTAGGTCGATGACCGTTAAAAAGGCAGTCGTTTTGATGGCCAAAGCGCCGCTGCCGGGCGAGGTGAAAACCCGGCTGACCCCGCGCCTGACCGCGTTCCAGGCGGCGGAACTGTACCGCTGCTTCCTGCTGGACGCCGTCGAGCAGGCGCAGGAGGTGTGCGGCGCGGATGTGGTGCTGGCATACGCCCCGGCGAATGGGCTGCACCTCCTGCCCGCCGAAGTGCGGAGCGCGGTTCCGTGCATCCCGCAGCCGGGCGGGCATCTCGGCGAGCGGATGCGCGGCGTCTTTGAGGCGCTGTTCGCGCTGGGCTACGAGTCGGTCGTGATGACCGGCACCGACCTGCCGACGCTGCCGCCCCGCTACACGGGTGCGGCCTTCGACCTGCTGGAGGACGCTCCGGTCGTGCTCGGCCCCGGGCTGGACGGCGGCTACTACCTGCTTGGCCTGCGCGGCGTGCTGCCCGACGTGTTCGAGGGCATCGAGTGGAGCACAAGCCGCGTCTTTCAGCAAACCTACGAGCGGCTGCACCGGCTCGGCCACGCCGTTCGCTGCACGCCGCCCTGGTATGACGTGGACAACGCAGACGACCTCGACCGGCTCATCACACACCTGACGCTGCTACAAGGATGCCGGGCCGCCCAACTGCCGCGCCACACGACCGCGTGGCTGCAGCGGGTGGGGCTGCTGCCGGAGCTGGAGAAGGGGGCATACCGTGCCACAGCATCATGATGGGTGGGAGCCACAGGACGTACGTATTGCGGTAATCATCCCCGCGCTGAACGAGGAAGCCGCCATCGGGCACGTGCTGGCGGACATCCCCGCCTATGTGTCGGAGGTTATCGTCGTGGACAACGGCTCGACCGACCGCACAGTTGAGATCGCGCGGGCGGCGGGTGCGACCGTCCTGCACGAGCCGCAGAAGGGCTACGGCTACGCCTGCCTGCGGGGGATGCGCCACGCCGCCGACACCGACATCATCGTGTTTCTTGATGGTGATTACAGCGACCACCCGGAGGAGATGGACCGCGTGGTGCGCCCCATCGTCGAGGGGCAGGCGGACATGGTGATCGGCTCGCGGCTGCGCGGGGAGATGGAGCCCGGCGCAATGCTGCCCCACGCCTACGCCGCCAACGTGATGTTCGGCGTGCTGCTGCGCCTGCTGTGCGGGCTCCGCGTGACGGACATCGGCCCGTTCCGTGCCGCGCGCACGCAGGACCTGCTCACGCTGGACCTGCAGGAACTGACGTTCGGCTGGACGCTGGAGATGATGATCAAGGCGGCGCGGGCGGGGATGAGGGTCAGCGAAGTGCCGGTGAGCTACCGCAGGCGGCTGGGCCAGTCGAAAGTGAGCGGCTCGCTGTGGGCGAGCCTGAAAGCCGGCGTCAAGATGTTCTACACACTGAGGTACTGCTGGCGATGACACAGGCACTCAAACGTACCCGCACGATCAAGCCGATCCACGTGCTCGCGTTTCTCGCGTTCGCCTATGCCGGGCTGGGGTTCTTCAACCAGCACTTCTTCCACTGGACGCGCTCCTTCTGGCTGAGCGGTTATTCGGAGAAGATCGTCATCGTGGTCTTCGGCGTGTGGCGCGTCACGCAGGAGAAGAACCCCTACACGCGCAGGCGCATTGCCGTGCTGACCTTCCTCATCGCGACGCTGTGGCTGCTGCTGCCGTACGCGTTGGGCATCACGTTCTTCAACCACCACACGGTCGGCTCGCTGTGGTTCTTCGCGTACCTGGTGATCATCTTCTGCTTTGGCCGTCGCGCCGACTGCGCCTGGAACTGTCCGTGCGTCGGCATCCGCGATACGGCGGGCGACCCCTTCCGCGACAGGACGATCAAAAAGGACTGGCTGTGGCGGCTGCGCCACGTGAAGTGGGTGTTCCTTGCCAGCATCCTGCTCTACCTCGTCCTCGTGATCGTCGCCCCGTATGAGATCTTCACGCTGAAGTACGCACGCGGCTTCATGGGCATCAACATGGGGCTGTACTTTGCCAGCTTGCTCGTCATCCCCTGGACGGGCAACCGCAACTATTGCCGCTTCCTGTGCCCCTGGGGGGCGCTGTACGGGCTGATCGGCAGGCTGGGGTTCTTCAAGATCGTCGCGGATAAAGACAAGTGCACGGAGTGCGGTCGCTGCGAGCGCCAGTGCGACATGGGCGTGCCGATCCGCGCCCTGCTGCGCGAGCACGGCGAGATCAACGTGCCGGACTGCGTCGGCTGCGCGCGCTGCGTGGTCGAGTGCCCGCAAAACGCGCTGACGGTGGTTGACGTGAAGGACGCCATCAAGAACGGCGTGTCCGCCATCCGGGGGCGGGCGGCGGGGGCGGGGTAGGACCGCCGCGATGTTTAGTCACGGATCCCGTTCACGACATGAATGACTGGTAGGGGCGGGTCTAATGATGCGGTCGATGCGGAGCATCGCGCATCACACCCGCCCCTGCTCGATGCGGCTGTTTAACTACATACCATGCGTCGCTGCACGCCGTCTCCGCAGGGGACGATTACAGGTAGCCTGAGAATTTATTCTCAGGCGCTGCTCACCCTATCGAGTGACGCGGAATGACCCGATAGGATGTGTGATAAATTTCACATGCGATTTATAATGCGAGCGAGGTCAACCAAAGGCCTCCTGTGACAACACAATCAAACAGGCACCTCCGAGCCTCGTGGCCTAAAGCATCATGCCATGGCTGCATGGCCGGTTCTCCGCACACTGGCGGAGAAGAGGGTGCAAGCGGAAACGCTGCGCCTCCCGACGCCCTGCCGAGCAGGGCCGACTTGGAAAGGAGAACCTGAGTTTTGCCCGCCCGCGCTTTATTATCGTCAGCCACCTCGCTGTTATCTGCCATCCCCTTTGGCGCGGAAACCCCGACCCTGGCCCTTGTGACCGGCCCGCGTGGCGCCGGTAAGACGACGCTGTGCCTCGCCGCCGCCGACGAGGCAGCCCGGCGCGGCTGGTCTGTTCGCGGGCTGCTATCTCCCCCGGTGTTTGAGCACGGACAAAAGATAGCCATCAACCTTGTGGACCTCGCCACGCGCGAGCGGCGCGTGCTGGCGCGCCCACGTGCGGCGTCGGAGCCGGCATCCCCCCATGCAACCGCCGACTGGTCGTTCGACCCGGCTGTGCTGGCGTGGGGCGATGGCGTGCTGCGCGCCATTGGCCCGTGCGACGTGCTGATCATCGATGAACTGGGCCCGCTGGAGTTCGAGCGCGGGCAGGGATGGGTGAGCGCCTTCCCCCTGCTGGATGCGCGCCGCTACCGGCTGGCGCTGGTCGTTGTGCGGCCCGCGCTGCTCGACGCGGCGCAGGCGCGCTGGCCGGGGGCGACCGTGCTCGATGTGGCGGCGCTGCGGGGGGAGGTGGACCAGTGATCGCGGTGCGCGACCTCTCCATCCGCTACGGCGACGTGCGGGCCGTGGACGGCGTCAGCCTGTCCATCCCGGAAGGGCAGTTCGTCGTCGTGACCGGCCCCTCGGGCTGTGGCAAGAGCACGCTCGCCCGCGCGCTGGCCGGGCTTATCCCCCATGCGCTGCCCGCCGACATGAGCGGGCAGGTCGTTGTCGCCGGGCTGGACACGCGCCACACGCCCATTGCCGGGCTGGCCCAGCACGTCGGCATGGTCTTTCAGAACCCCGCCACGCAGCTATTCCATCTGACGGTTGAGGACGAGGTGGCTTTTGGCCCGCGCAACCTCGGCCTGTCCGGTGAGGAGGTTGCCGCGCGGGTGAACTGGGCGCTGCGGGCGGTGGGCCTGCATGCCTTCCGCCGTCGCTGCCCGGCGGAGCTTTCCGGCGGGGAGAAGCAGCGCGTGGCGATCGCGTCGGCGCTGGCGATGTGCCCCCGCGTGCTCGTGCTCGACGAGCCGACCGCCTCGCTGGACCGGAGCGGGGTGCGGAGCGTCATCCGGACGCTTGCCACGCTGCACCGCGCCGGGGTGACCATCGTCCTCGTCGAGCACCGGCTGCGCTCCGCGCTGCGGGCCGCCGATCGTGTGCTGCTCATGGAGGGCGGGCGTATCGTTGCCGACCGGCCCGCGGCGGATGTGCTGTCCGACCCGGTAGAGGGCGAGCGGCTCGGGCTGATGGGCAAGGACAACGCCCGGCGCTGGGCGGGGTTCAAACAGAGCCACAGCCTGCCCGCCGACGAGCGGCCCGTGCTGGTCGAGGCGGAGGGGCTGGTCGCCGGGTATAACGGGCGGGACGTGCTGCGGGGCATCGACCTGACGCTGCGTGAGGGCGAGTTCGTGGCGCTCGTCGGCGCGAACGGCGCGGGCAAGTCCACGCTTGCACTGGCGCTCGCCGGGCTGCTGAAGCCCCGGCAGGGGGCCGTGCGCTATGCGGGCGGCAGGCGTCCGCGCCCCGGCCTGGACGTAGCGCTGCTGTTCCAGAACCCTGCCGACCAGTTGTTCACCGACTCTGTGGACGAGGAGGTGGCCTTCGGGCCGCGGAACTTCGGGCGCTACGAGGCGGGTGCTCATGAGGAGACACTGCGCGCGCTCGACCTGTACGCCCTGCGTGGCAGGCTGCCGTCACGGCTCTCCGTCGGGCAGCAGCAGCGAACCGCTCTCGCCGCGTGCCTGGCGGTGCGCCCGCGCCTTGTCATCCTCGACGAGCCGACGCTGGGGCAGGACTGGGCGCACCTGCAAGACCTGATGGATCGCGTTACAGAATTGAACCGGCAGGGTGTGGCAGTCCTACTCATCTCGCATGACTGGCGGCTCGTGCGGCGCACCGCCGAGCGGGTGCTCGTCCTGCGGGATGGTCGCATTGCGTTCGACGGCACTGCCCGCCCCGCCGATCACGTCAGCACACAGCCGGTACTCGCTGCCGATAGTCTTCTTGAAGAGGTAACACCATGAAGTTCACAACACGCCAACTTGCACTCATCGCCGTGTTCGGCGCGCTCTGGGGCGCGGTCGAGATCAGCCTGGGGACGCTGCTCAAGTCGCTGAACGTGCCGCTCAGCGGGGCGTTCCTGGCCGCCATCGGTCTTACTGTTGCACTGATCGCGCGGCTGTTCGTGCCGCACCGGGGCTCGACGCTGTTCGTGGGCGCGGTCGCGATGCTGCTCAAGCTGTTCAGCCTGGGCGGCGTGGTCATCGGCCCGATGGTGGGCATCATTGCCGAGGCGGTCATCGCCGAAGCCGTGCTCTCCGCGTTCGGGCAGCCGGGCCGGGTGAGCTTCCTGCTCGCCGGGGCGCTCGGCGTGCTCTGGACGCTGGTGCAGCCGTTCTTCACGGGGCTGGTGCTCTTCGGGCGCGACCTGCTCTCCATCTGGGCGGGCGTGATCAACTCGGGCAGCCGCCTGCTCGGCCTCCCGAAGAGTGCGGCGCTGTTCATTATTGTGACGCTGGTGCTGCTGCACCTGCTCATCGGCACGGTCGGCGGGCTGTTTGCGTGGCAGGCGGGTCGGCGGCTGTCCTCGCGCCTGAGCGAGCCGGTTCGCACCGCGACGCAGCCGTAAGGCCATGCAGGGATCAACCATCAGCCGGGAACGGAGCCCGCACATGTACCGCGTCGAACGTCACGGGTTAAGCCAGCCGCGCGAGCATGCGTCGCAGATCGGCACGCCGGGGCACCTGGCTATCTTCGTATCGATGGTAGCGGCGGTGCTGGTGGCAGGCCCGGCCAGTATGCCGGTCGCCGCCGGGCTGTGCCTGGGCCTTGCCGTGCTGCTGTACCCCGCCGCCTTCCGGCGGCTGCTGAAGCTGCGCTGGCTCCTGTTTCTGCTGGTGCTGGCGCTGCCGCAGGTTCTGCTGCCGGGCGAGGGTGGGCTGGCGGCTGCCGCCGCTGCCGCGCTGCGTGCGCTGGTGGTGCTGGTGGCGATCAACGGGCTGGCCCGCTCGGTGAACATCGTCGAGGTGGCCGGGCTGCTGGAGCGCGTCGGGCTGACGGGCCTCGGCTTCGCGATGGGCGTCGCCGTGAACCTGCTGCCCGCGCTGCTCGACTCCGCGCGGAGCGGCTGGTACAGCCTCAAGATGCGCGGCGGGCTGCGCCGCCAGTCGTGGCGGGCGCTGCAGCTTCTGTTCCTGACGATGGTGACGAACGCCATCCGCCGCGCCGAGGATATCGCGCTGGCGGCGGAGGCCCGGGCCTACGCGCCGGAGCGCAGCCTCGCGCAGCCGCTCAGGCGGGGACGGCTGGACTGGGGCGTCGCGGCGGCGGGCCTGGCATTCGTGCTGGGTTTTGCGCTGCTGGGGTAGCTGCCTGCATCGCAGACAGGCAGCACCTTGAATCGGGAAGAGTGGCACCGCCACGAGTCACAAATGTCATACCTGTGCTCGGAGCGGCGACGGTACACTGTAGACGGCTGTCAGACAGAAGCTACGCGCATTCGCCTGACATCGTCACTCTAGAGTGCCAGATCATCAAAGCCAACCTGGGTGTGCAAAGGAGCGAAACATGTTTCAGAGTCTGGGGCCCACAGAGCTTCTTATCATCCTCGCCATCGTGATGCTGCTCTTTGGTGTGGGGCGCGTGAGCAAGATCGGCCATGAGCTGGGCTCCGCTATCAGCGCCTTCAAGAAGGGCATGCGTGAAGGCGATGTGGACGAGAATGCGGACACCGCTTCGGCGGATACCGCCAAGTAAATCTGGTCGTGAGAAATTCGCCGGGCGCGCCCGGCGCAAATAGACCGGCAGCCGGGCAGTGCTCGGTGCCGGTCTTTTCGTTGCTTGCGGTGCCCCTCATCCCCGCGCCGACCCGCCTGCGGCGGCCCAGCGCACCCCTTCTCCCTCACAGGGGAGAAGGGCAATATGCTGAAGCCCGCCCCTCTCCTCCTGTGGGAGAGGGGCAGACCTCGCGCGGCACAGCCGCGGTGAGGTCGGGGTGAGGGGCCACACACTTAGAACGCCGTCGCGTGTATCTGCGCAAGCCCTCACCGCGGGCAGCCGTACAGGTCCCACTCGTAGTAGCCTTCCTGAAGCGGGGTCGCCTGCCATTCGTCCCCCTGGCGGTAGACGAGCAGCAGGTACGGAAGCTCTCCGTTTTGGGTGGTCGCATCCGTCGCAACGCAGTATAGTTCATCTGCTCCGCGCGTCGCCGCGTCGCCTTCGACAGTGGAGGTGATCGCCGCGTCGGCAAAGCCGTCCGCCGCCATCTGCGCGCGGGCGGCATCCTCGACGGGCGAGGCGCCGCCGCTCCCCGAGCAGGCGGTCAGGAGCAGCAGTGCAGCCATCATCAGTATAATCCGTTTCATGCCTCGTGAACTCCATCAGGTAGGGGTGCATGTCTGGGAGAAATGGTATCATATCCCGCCTCATAAAGTCGATCTTCAACCGTGAGAACCTGTGGGCGGTACTCCTCGCCGCCGCCCTGCTGCTGATCTTCACCTGCGCGACCATCGACGTGCAGGCCCGCTTCGTCTACACGGGTTTTTAACGCCAGATGCAGTGGCTTGGCTGGGCAGTTGGTATCGGCGCGTTTCCGGGGCTGGTGCTCGCCGCGCACCGGGGCGCGACGGCGCGCCTGCGCATGGTGCTGGCGCTCGCGGCGACGGCGGCGCTGCTGGTGCTCTTTACCGGGGAGGCGGCGGCGCTGGCGTTTTTCGCGCTGGATGTCCTGCTCGTGGTGGGGACATGGCGGCTGGCCCGCACGCGCATCTGGCACGTGTGGATCGGCGTGATCGTCGCGCTGCTCGTCGCGAGCAAGCTGCCTGCCGCGCTGGCGGGCACATCGCACGACGTGTCGCTCGGCGGCGACTCGCTCGTGCTGTGGGTGGGCTTCTCCTACCTGGCCTTCCGCCTGATCCATGTGACCGTCGAGGCGCACGCCGGGCGGCTGGGGGATGTGACCTTCGAGGAGTTCGTGACCTACGCGCTGCACCCGGCGAGCTTTGTCGCCGGGCCGATTGACCGCGTGCGCACCTCGGCAGCCTCGCAGCGCCGGGAGGCTCCGCTCGCGGAAGACCTGCACCAGGGCGCGTGGCGCATCCTGCTCGGCGTGTTCACCAAGTTCGTGATTGCCAACACCCTGTTCGCGTTCATCGCGCAGCACGACATGACCCGCAACCCCGACCGGCCCATCCACATCGCGTGGCTGTGGCTGGTCGCCTACTCGTTCTACCTGCTGGCGGACTTCGCTGCGTACACGCACATTGCCATCGGCTTCGGGCGGCTGGCGGGCATCACCCTGCCGGAGAACTTCGACCGGCCCTACCTCTCCACGTCGATCGCGCAGTTCTGGCAGCGGTGGCACATCACGCTCTCGAACTGGGTGCGGGACTACATCTTCTTCCCGGTGGCGCGCTCGCTGCGGGCGCGGGCGGGCAACCGCTTCCGCGCGCCGATCCAGTTCGCCGCGCACATGACGACGATGGGCGCGGTCGGGCTGTGGCACGGGCTGACGCCCGCCTTCCTGATCTGGGGGCTGTGGCACGGGCTGGGGCTGTTCCTGCACGGGCAGTTCGGTGCGCGGCGCCCGCGGAAGGACGGCGAGGGCGCTGCCGCCCGGCTGCGGACGGCGACCAGCATCGCCGGGACGTGGCTGTTCGTGACGCTCGGCTGGGTGTTCTTCGCCGCTGACCTGCCAACCGCGCTACGCATCTTCGCACGTTTGTTTGGGCTGTCATGATGCTGAAAGAGTCACCGTTTCCGGGGCTGGCGGTCTTTGCCCGCGTGCTGCTCAAGGCGCTTGCCATCCTGCTCGTGCTGAACGCCGCGTTGCTCGCGACGGGGGTGCGCCCGATCCGCGCGCTCGTCACGCTCAACACGTGGGACCTGCTGGGGCGGGGGCGGGCGCGCCTTGCCTATCCCAGCGACTTCCAGAACGGACAGCTTCCGTTGGAGGCGCTGCTCGCCGCGCACGAGATCAGCCGGGGGCCGAAGCCGCCCGATGAGTACCGCGTCGTGCTGATCGGCGAGTCGGGTATTGCGGGCTGGGGTGTCGAGGACGAGGATACGCTCGCCGCGCAGCTTACCGCGCTCGGCGTAGAGGTCGGGGGGCGGCGTGTGGTCGCCTATAATCTCGCCTACCCGCAGCCCGGCGCGCCTCGCGACGCGCTGATCCTCGACGCGGCGCTGGCCCATCACCCCGACCTCGTCGTGTGGTTCATGACGCCCGCCGCGCTGAACGACTCGCCCGACATCGCCGGGGCGAACCGGGTCTTCTTCAACCTCAACCGCGAGCGGCTGGAGCGGCTCGCCGCCGCGTACCCCGACTTGCTCGGCGGCTGGTACGAGGCGCACGCCCCCGCGCTGCTCGACGAGCCCGGCCCGCTGGAGCGCTACATCGCCATTCAGGATCAGGACCTGCTGCCCGTCTGGCTGAACTCGCTGTTCTACCCGTTCGAGACGCCCGACCTGGCCCGCTCCGAGCGGCGCATCGGCTCCGAGCCGGTGCCGGAGGAGGCGCGCTACACGCTGGCCTCGCCCGGCTTCGAGCCGATGCCGAACGACACGTGGGGCTTTCTGCTGGCGGGCTGCCAGCGCGCGCAGGCGGCGGGCGCTGACCTGCTGCTCGTCAACGAGCCGATGCTTGTGGGCGGCGGCCCGCACGCGGATAAGAACTACAACGTCAACTACGGGCGCGATCTGTACGACCGCTACCGCGAGGCGCTGCGGGCGTATGCCGACGAGCACGGTATCTGGTACAGTGACTTATGGAACATCATCCCCGCCGAGCGCTTCACCGACACACCGCTCCACATGGACGCGGAGGGCTTCGCCATGCTGGCGGATGCGCTGCGCGGGGTCATCACCGAGGAGAGCAGCGGATCGACGTGCGAACGCTAGGCTTGAGACTTCGCTGGTTCATTCTGATCATGCTGATCGCCGGGGCGCTTGCGGCCTGCGCGGAGCCGGAGGCGGCAGACGCGCCGCCGGGGTCGCCCACCACCGCGCCGACGCACCCCGTCGCCACGCGGGCCTCGGTCGATACCACCCGCCCGACGGACACGCCCGCGCCGACGCTCACCGAGGCAGCGCAGACCGTCCCCACGCCGCTGCCGGAGGATCAGCGCGACTACGAGCTGTGCGTGAGCCTCGCCAGCGACTCGAACGGCTACGGGCACGTGACCTTCCAGCGCCCGGACACCGGCGAGGTGGCGATCACCTACATCACGCCGATAGCCGTGCCGCTTCAGGCGCACCTCGACGCGCTGGGGCTGTCGTACCTGCAAGTCGTGGACCGGAGCCTGTCGGCGGGCGGGCTGACCATCGCCAGCTCCAACTACCTGGAGAGCGACCAGTACTTTCATCTGAAGGCCGACCGCTGCAAGTTCGTCGTGGTGACGCCGTTCTACCCGGATGTCGCCGTGAACCTCTCCCGCCCGCAGGACTACATCAACAACATGAACTGGCTGCTGCAGGGGCTGACGGCGGCCAGCCCCGCCTCGCGCGTGCTGGTGCTGAACTTTTACCAGACGGACCGCGCCGAGTTTACCGCCGATAACAGCGGGCGCGGCCTGTACCCGGAGCGCATCGACGCCTTCAACCAGGCGCTTGAGGAGGCGTGCGCGCCGGGCGGGGTGATTGCGGCCTACGAGCAGGTGACGTGTGTGGACATCCGCCCGTTCTTCGGGGACATGCCCAGCCCGGTCGTGCTGGCTGAGACGACGCTTGAGGATTACAGGGCGGCGCTCTACCGCGAGACGGGCTTCACGCCGATCCTCGATGACTACTTTGCCAAAAACCCGGACGGTGTGATCATCGGGGATGGCATCCACCTGAGCCTCGCCGGACGCGACCGGCTTGCCGAGCGGCTGGCGGGCATCATCTTTGACATGACCGACGACTTCTAGACACAAGGAGAAACTCAACACGATGGACAACGCCAGCATCCGCGCGCGGCTGCGCGAATACCTGACCACCGACATCCTGCGCGACCCGTCCTACCCGCTCGGCGACGACGAGCCGCTTATCTCCAGCGGGCTTGTGGACTCGTTCAGTCTGGTGGACATCGCGCTGTGGGTCGAGCAGCAGTTTGGCGTGCACCTCGACAACAGCGAGCTTAACGCCGACAACTTCGATACGGTGGCCGAACTGGCCGCCTACGTCGAGCAGCGGCAGTAGCGATGGGGCGGACACTCACCGGGCGGCTGGCGGCGCTCACCGGGGAGGCCCCTGAGCGCGAGTGCCTGCGCCTCCTCGACGCTGCCGGGCAACCGTCGGCGGTGCTCTCGCGGCGGCGCTTTCTGGAGGGCGTACATGGCGCGGCGGAGCAGCTTCGCGCTGCCGGGGCCGGCCCGCGCGACCTCGTCGTGCTCATCCAGCGCGACCTGCTGACGCTGGTCACGACGTTCTTCGGCGCGTCGCTGGTGGGCGCGATCCCATCCATCCTGCCCTTTGCCACCGAGAAGCTCGACCCGGTCCGCTACCGCGAGGCGATGGCTGCGCTGATCCGCGTGGCACAGCCCGCGCTGATCGCCACCGACGCGCTCGTTGCCGGGGACGTGGCCGCGCTGCTCGACGCGGCGAGCGGCCCGCTCCCGCGCACGCTGACCGTCGAGCCGCGCTTCGTCTCGCTTGTGGGCGGGCTTCAGCATGAGGCCAGCCCGGAGGATACCGCGCTCTTGCAGCACTCCTCCGGTACGACCGGCCTGCAGAAAGGCGTGGCGCTCTCCCACCGGGCCATCTTCGAGCAGCTTGACGCCTACAGCGCCGCGCTCGGCTTTACGCCGGACGACGTGATCGTGAGCTGGCTGCCGCTGTACCACGACATGGGGCTGATCGCGGGCTTCCTGATGCCGCTGCTCACCGGCGCGCGGCTCGTGCTGATGTCGCCCTTCGACTGGGTGCGCGCGCCTCACCTGCTGATGCAGGCTATCAGCGCGAACCGGGGCACATTCACGTGGCTGCCGAACTTCGCCTACAACTTCTGCGCGCAGAAGATCCGCGACCGCGACCTGGAGGGCGTGGACCTCTCCAGCATGCGGGCCTTCATCAACTGCTCCGAGCCGGTGTACGACGCAAGCCACCGGCTGTTCGCCGAGCGCTTCGAGCCATATGGGGTGGGCCTCGACCGGCTGGCGGTGTGTTACGCGATGGCGGAGACGGTCTTCGCGGTGACGCAGACGCCGGTCGGCGAGCCTGCGCCGGTGGACGTGGTGGATCGCGCATCGCTGCGGGGAGAGAACTTCGCCCGGCCCGCGACGGGTGACGCACCGGCAGAGCGGATCGTCTCGTGTGGCAGGCCGATCCCCGGCATGGAGGTGCGCGTGCTCGGCGAGGACAGGACGCCGCTGCCCGACCGGCACGTCGGCGAGATCGCGGTGCGCAGCAGCTACATGCTCAGCGAGTACTACCGGCGCCCGGACGCGACCGAGGCGGCCTTCTGCGACGGCTGGTACCTGACCGGCGACCTCGGCTACATGGCGGAGGGCGAGGTGTACGTGCTGGGGCGGAAGAAAGACCTGCTGATCGTCGGCGGCAAGAACATCTACCCGCAGGACCTTGAGGCGCTCGCGAGCGCGGTCGAGGGCGTGCATCCGGGGCGGGTCGCGGTGTTTGGCGTACCGAACCCGCAGACAGGCACGGAGGATGCCGGGCTGGTGGCGGAGGTTGACACGGACGACGAGGCGGCTCAGAACGAGATCCGCGCGGCGATCCGGCGGGCAGTTGCGGCGGGGAGCGACGTTTCGCTGCGGCACGTGTGGCTCGTGCCGCGCGGCTGGCTGATCAAGACGAGCAGCGGCAAGGTGGCCCGCTCGGCCAACCGGGATAAGCTGCTGGCGGAGATGGGGGAGTAGTCCTCACCCCCGTGCAGTTGGCTTCGCCAACTGCTAGGCAGGAACGGCTTAGCCGTTCCTGCACGCCCTCATCCCGGACACGACCTTCGGTCGCTGGGAGAGGGGATGGCCTGTGGAAACAAGAGCCGCGACGTTTAGTCGCGGCGTTTTTATCCGACCTCACCCCGCCGCGGCTGTGCCGCGACTCCCCCTCTCCGTAACACGGAGAGGGAGCTAGGGGGTGAGGGGACCTCACGCGTAGTTCCGGTGCTCGTTGAACGTCTCGTACAGCGCGAGCAGGTTCTCAACAGGGACCATCGGCTGGATATTGTGCACCGAGGCGAACACAAAGCCGCCGCCCGGTGCGAAGTCCCTGATCCGCGCGATGACTTCGGCGCGCACCTCGTCGGGCGTGCCGAAGGGCAGCGTCTTCTGCGTATCGATTCCCGCGCCCCAGAACGTCAGGTCAGCGCCGAAGCGGGACTTGATCTCGCACGGGTCCATGTTCTGCGCCGTCCACTGCCGGCTTTCGGGCCTGCTGGCGGCGTTTGCCGGGTTCTTGATCCTCGGCTTTACGCAGAACGTGTACCTGAATCTCGGCGAGCGCTACCTGTTCCCGACCGTCGCGGCGGTGGTGGTCGGCGGCACGCTGCTGTCGGGCGGCAAGGGCAGCTACTGGGGCACGATGTCCGGCGCGCTGGTGCTGACGCTGCTCACCAGCCTGCTGACGGCCCTCCAGCTTGGCGAGGCCGTCAAGCAGATCGTGCTCGGCACGATCCTGCTGGTGCTGCTCTCCATCTATGGCCGCCGCGCCAAGCTGCGCCAGTAAGCCTTATCCTCAAACCAACCCGATCCTGTTCTCTGAGTGGGCGGGGCGTCGGGCCCACAGATGGCACAGACCGCACAGACGGCGACCAAGCGGGTGTCTGTGTCATCTGTGACACCTGTGGGCCGGTCTGCGCCTGCAGCGATGAAACCGGCACGAGACGGCAAGCCCTCATAACCTGAACTCCCATAGTAAAGGAGACGCATCATGCACAAGATCACAACGCACAGTAAGACGGGCTACGGCTATGCCGTCGAGAAGGCGGATACCACGGTCGGCTGGTCGTTTACCGGCTTCGAGGAAGAGTGGAACTACGGCTTCCCGCAGGAGATGGAGCACTTCATTAAGGTTGTGAAGGGCCTCGAGGAGCCTATCGAAACCGGCGAAGACGGCCTTGAAGTGCTGAAGATCATCTACGCGGCGTACCAGTCGGCGGGTGAGGGCCGGCGCATTGAGTGGCCGTATGACCCGCCCGTGGTCGAGAAGCCGGTTGATCTCTGGTTGAAGGCGTAACGTGGCGGCATCACGCGATCTCCTGCTCGGCGTCGACGGCGGCAAGTCCAAGACGGTCTGCCTCATCGCAAGCGAGGATGAGGGCGTCGTCGGCGCCGGGCGGGCTGGCTCCAGCGACAAGTACGATGTGCCGTTCGAGCAGGCGATGGACGCCGTCGAGCAGGCCGTGCGCGAGGCCGCGCGGCAGGCGGGCGTCGATCTGCCGGTTGCAGTCGGGTGCTTCGGGCTGGCCGGGGCCGATTGGCCCGAGGACTTTGCCGAGCTTGAGCGCGGCCTGCGCGAGCGCGGGCTGGCACGGCAGGTCATCGTCAAGAACGACATGCACATTGCGCTGCAGGCGAACACCCGCTACGGCGTTGTGCTCTCGGCGGGCACGCACACCGCCGCCGCGATCCGCACGCCCGACGGGCGGGAGTGGCACTCCGGCTGGTACTCCGTGCACGGGCCGGGCGGCGTCACAGCCGGCGAGCGCGCGCTGTGGGCGGTGCTGAAGGCCCACGACGGGCGCGGAGCCCCTACCGTGCTGACCGACCTCGTGCTCGCAGCGACGGGCGACGCCCACCCCGACGACCTGCTGCGGCGGCTCTCCGCCGGGGAGATAGGCGACGCCGACCTCGCGCGGCTGGCCCCGCTGCTCTTCGACGCCTACTACGATCACCGCGACCCGGTCGCGGCGGCGATCATCGCCGGGCTGGGCGAGGAGATGGCAAGCTGGGTCACCGGCTTGCTGTCCCGCTTCGACCTGCTCGACGAGCCGGTACCGGTTGTGCTCTCCGGCGGGCTGTTCAGAGGCAAAGGGCCGCTGCTTATCGATGCCGTGACGATGCATGTCCACCAGCGTGCGCCCCATGCCGAACTGCGCCGGGCGGAGCGTGAGCCGGTTGTCGGCGCGCTGCTGTATGCCTGCGAGGCGCTCGGCTGCGCGGACCCGGCGGGGTTCGCCGAGCGGGTGGAGCGCACACTGCCCGATGCGGCTATCTTCCGCACGGCGTAGGCTTGATCAAGAGCGTGTACTAAATTAAATACCTCTGCGAGTGAACCCCCTCCGTCCTGTGGTCGCTTCGCGACCTACGGCCACCTCCCCCTTTGCAAGGGGGAGGTCAGGAGGGGGGGCTCCCAGCCCCCTGCGCGGGGGATTTTTTGTGACAAATGACGCCGGGCACATAGGCAGTTCTCCCGATGTCGCGCCAGATGACTTCGTGTATGCTAATCACACTGCGGCCCTTCTCGGCAGGAGATAAACATCATGTTCGACTTTGACGGCATCCCCGACGATGTGCCCGATTGGGACGGCGACGGCGATGTAGATGGCGACGATTATTTCATCGATACGATGCTTATGGTCGAGGCCTACCGCGACGACGTGCGCTCTCGCGGCGCGCGGGCATCCGCGCCCCCCTCCGAGGCCGATACCTGCTTGGGTTATATGATAATTGGGGGGCTGATCATGTTCTTTATCTGTCTGGTGGTAACGCTCATCGGAGGCTGATATAATTAGCGGCCTTCCCCCCTTATCCGGCAAGCTGCAAACGTCACACGCTCGTGCCAGGCGTCTGCGGCGCTGAAGCGGAGAGGAGCTGCACATGGCCAAACTCAACGATGACGATTACGGTGTAATCCATTTTACGGGGCAGCAGATGGCGGCCCGCTGGTGGCAGAAGTTCGAGGGAGGGCGTTTCTACCGCAACCGCGACTGCCTGCCGCACGAGGTCAAGATCGCGCTCGACGAGCTGGTGTACTACATGTTTGGCGGCATGCGGGGCATCGAGCGCTGGCTCAAGCCGGAAGATGCGCTGCGGCTGGGCTTCGAGATGGGCTACACCTTCCGGGAGGCCATGGCTGCCGGAGAGCTTGGGCCGGACGGGGACGACGTTGAGATAGAGGACTTTGACCCGACGACACTGTTCCAGCCAAAGCCGCCAGAAGGCAGCAGCTAGCCCCTCACCTGCATGAGATGCAGCAAGCCCCCGACGGTTGTCGGGGGCTTTTTGTGTGCTGTGCCGGAAGCCGGGCCGCTTACAGCCCTTCCGCCTTGGCGTCGCTGTGAACGGCGTCCAGCCGCACGGCGGCCAGGTCCGCCTCGTCGATGCCCAGCGGCTCGCCGAGCATGTCCTCCACGCGGCGCACGAGCGCCATCGCGTCGAGCCCGTGCTTGCGCATCAGGTAGTGGCGGCTCGCGCCGTGCGTGTAGGTGTCGTTCAGGCCGATGCGCACCAGCCGCTTGCCGATCCCCTCGCTCGCCATCACCTCTGCCACTGCCGAGCCCAGCCCGTTGACAATCGTGTGGTTCTCCATAGTGATCACGCCGTAGTGCGCGCTCGCAACCGCATCGAGCACGGTCGGGTCATCGAACGGCTTGAGCGTCGAGATGTGCAGGTGCTGCACGGAGACGCCCCGCGCCTGCAGCACCGCCGTCGCGCGCATGGCTTCTTCTGTGCAGATGCCGCTGGACAGCAGCGCCACGTCGCTCCCGGTGGAGAGCACGCGGGCGCGGTTGAACTGCATCGGCTCGTTTGCCGGGAAGAGGCGCGGGATCTCGCCGCGCAGCATCCGCACGTAGACCGGCCCGTCCACCGCGTGCGCCACGTCCAGCACGGACTCGACGTCGGTGACGTCGCCGGTTTCGAGCACGGTCATGTTGGGCACGGAGCGCATGATCGCCACATCCTCGATGGCCTGGTGCGTCACGCCGCCCGGCGTGGTGATGCCGGGCAGGAAGCCGAACAGACGCACGCGCAGGTTGGGATAGGCGACGGACATCGAGAGTTGATCGAAGGCGCGGCGGTAGATGAACACGGCAAAGGTGTGAACGTACGGCGTGAAGCCCTCCCGCGCAAGCCCGCCCGCGAAGCTGAGCATATTCTGCTCGGCCATGCCCATCGAGAAGAAGCGCTCCGGGTAGGCGTCGCGGAACAGGTCGATCTCGGTGTTCTTCGTCAGGTCGCCGGAGAGCACGACGATCTCAGGCCGCGTGGCGGCAAACCGGACGAGGTTCTCGGCGTGAACGCGCTTTCGTATCTCCATCTCAGCCAACCCTCTCTGCTGCTGCCGTCATCCGGGCAAGGAAGTCGCGGTACTGCTGGCGCTCCTCGTCGCTCTTGAAGCGCACATAGTGCAGGTCCGGCTTGCGGGCTTCGAGCAGGTCGATGCCCTGGGCCGGGTTGGTGTAGGCCAGCACGACGACGGCCTTGCCCTCGGGCGGCGTCTCGGCGGCGCGGGCGATGGCCTCCACATCATGCCCGTCCACGGGGATGGCCCTCGCACCAAACGCCGTTACGCGGTCAGCAAGCGGCTCGATGGCCATCACATCCTCCATACGGCCATCCACCTGCTGCCCGTTCACGTCGACAATCACGCCGACGCCGTCGAGCCTGTGGAAGGCGATGGCCTGCAGAGCCTCCCACGTCTGCCCCTCCTGAAACTCGCCATCGGACATAAAGACCCAGGTGCGGCCCGTTTCGCCCTTGAGGCGGCGCGCCGCCGCGATCCCTGCGGCCTGGCTGAGCGCCTGCCCGAACGAGCCGGTTGTCAGCTCCATGCCGGGGGAGTGCTCCGCGCCGATCATCTCGACCGTGCTGCCGTCTGTGTTGAAATCGGCGAGCACTTCGGGCGACATGCGCCCGACCTCGATCAGCGCGGCGTAGATGGCGACAGCGTAATGCGCGGGCGACACAATGAAGCGGTCGTACTCCGGGCCGCGCGGGCCATGATAGGCCGCCCCCGTAAACGTCTCGACGCCCGGCTCGCCGGGCACGCCGGGGAAGGGCGGTGGGACGGGCGGGGCCTCGCTCGGGCCGAGGTTCAGAACACGGGTGTACATGGTCGCGAGGATCTCCGCCGCCGAGCAGGCCTGGCTGAGATAGCAGCCGTTCTGCTGGATCGTTAGCTCCAGCACGCGGCGGCGAATGCCCTGCGCGACCCGCCGCGCGACCGCCTGCCACGTCTGTTCGTTCGGGTGGGGTGGGTACAACATCAGTAGGTTGGCTCCTAGTCCGAATCAATAACGTAGGGTCTGGCGAAGAAAGAAAGGTCGATGTGAGCTTATCAAGCCGGGCGGGCAACTTCCAGCCCGAAGCTCATTAGCCTGTGATAATGCCGATCTTCTCACATATGTGATAAAAAATCAACTTAAAAGCACAGATGTGATAACAGCTCCGGCCTGAAGCCGAACAGGCCGCCATACGCGGATGATGCTTGTCATATTTGAGTAATCTGTCACAAGCAGATTGTGACGTTCTTGCCTATAGCGACAGGCGGCCCACCGTTATACTTACTCCAGTACTATTTATACTTTTAATAGCAGGCAGCCACGAACAATGACCTCCCGACCTCGCTATTACTACTCGACGCGCGACCTGCTCATGATGGCCGCGCTTGCCGCACTTGGCGGCGTGGCGAGCACCTACATCAACGCGCTTGGCGATGCCGTGCAGTCGGTCGTCGGCTTCGCCGGGACGACCCAGTGGGCGGCGGGTCTGCACGTGCTGTGGCTTATCCTCGCCGTCGGGCTGACGGGCAAGCAGGGCGCGGGGACCATTACCGGGGTGCTCAAGGGTGCGGTCGAACTGCTCACCGGCAACACGCATGGCCTGCTCGTGGTGCTGGTTGATGTGGTCGCCGGGGTGCTGGTGGATCTGGGGCTGCTGCCCTTCCGCAACCGCGACAGTCTGCCTGCCTACGCCGTGGCAGGCGGGCTGGCTTCCGCCTCTAACGTGTTCGTGTTCCAGCTTTTTGCCGCCGTGCCTGCCGACATCCTCGCGTATGGCGCTATGGCGCTGATCGCCGTGGTTGCGTTCGCCTCCGGGGTGGTGTTCGCCGGGGTGCTGGGTTTCAGCCTGCTGAACGCGCTGCGCCGTTCCGGTGTGGTGAAGGACCGTGAACCGCAGCCGATGGGGCGCCGGGTGGGGCTGATCTTCGCGGTGTTCGTCGTGATCATCGCGGGCGGCCTGTTCATCTACCTGCGGAGCGCGCTGCGCGGCACGGCGACCGTCCACATTGGCGGCGCGGTCGCGGCTCCCTACGACTTCCCTGCCGAGCACGGCGACATCCCCCTCATCACGGCGGAGGTGGACTCGCGCGGGGTTGCCACCCGCTACGAGGGCTATCCGCTCGCGGAGATCATCCGCCGCGCCGAGCCTAACCCCGATGCCGAGAACATCCTGCTGCGCGCCACCGACGGCTACGCCTTCCTGATCAGCATGGAGGAGCTTGAGCGCAACGACAGCATCCTGCTGTGCCCGCAGGGGCGGGGCGACGATGCTTCCTTTGATATTGTCGGCCCGGAGAGCAGCAAGGCGTGGGTGCGCGGCATGGCGGAAGTGATCGTGATCGGCGCGTCGAAGCTGCCCGTTGAAGGCGCGCTGGATGCACCGGGGCCCTTCAACCCGGCGGACTGGACGAGCGTGATGGACAGCATCCCGCTCGACGTGGGCGGCGGGGCGAGGAAGCTCCAGGGCGCGCCGCTCGGCAAGGTACTCGAGGCGATGTCGCCGCAGGCGGGCGCTGAAACCGTGATCCTCTACGGGGAGGGCGGCGAGGAGCTTGCGCTGCCGCTTGCGGATGTGCTGGCTGATGACAGCATCCGGCTGTTCACGGTAGTCGAAGCGGACTCCGTGTGGTTCGCCGCTGCCCGCATGAACGGCGAAGTGCTGCTGTCACCGGTTAGCCGCGTCGTCGTCCAATGATCACGTTCAAGGACTTCAGCTACCGCTTTGCAGGCGCCAGCTTTGACGCCCTGCAGCACGTGGACCTGCACATCGGGCGCGGTGAGTTCGTCGTCATCACCGGGCCGTCCGGCTGCGGCAAGTCCACGCTGGCGCTGGCGCTCGGCGGCTACCTGTTCAGCCAGTACGACGGCGAGGCGTCTGGCTCGGTGATCGTCGCCGGGCACGACGTTCAGCGCACGCCGGTGTACGACATCGCCGAGATCGTGGGGCTGGTGCAGCAGAATCCGGAGGCGCAGTTCTGCACGCTGACGGTGCTCGACGAGATCGCCTTCGGGCTGGAGAACCGCTGCCTGCCCCCCGCTGAGATCCGCGAGCGCATCGACTGGGCGCTGGACGTGGTGGGCGCGAGCCACCTGCTCGACCGGGAACTGGCGACGCTCTCCGGCGGCGAGCAGCAGAAGGTCGCGATTGCCGCCATGATCGCGGCGCGGCCCGAGGTGCTGATCTTCGACGAGCCGACCTCGAACCTCGACCCGCCCGCCACCGAGGAGATCTTCGAGGTCATCGAGGGCATCCGCACCCGCGCGGACATTACGGTCATCGTCATCGAGCACAAGATCGCCTACCTGGCGCGCTTCGCGCCCCGGCTGATCCGCATGGAGGCGGGGCGGGTCGTCTTCGATGGCCCGATGCGCCCCGCGCCGCCGGATTGGAGCCTCCCCGCGCCGGGCTTCCACATGCCCATCCCGGCGGAGAGCGCCCCGCTCGTGCGCGTGGACGGGCTTGTCGCTGGCTACGGCGGGGCGGACGTGCTGCGCGGCGTCTCGCTGACGGTGCACCCCGGTGAACTGGTCATGATCATGGGGGACAACGGCTCCGGCAAGACCACGCTGCTGCACACGCTGTGCGGGCTGCACCGGCCTCGCGCCGGGAGCATCGAGGTGCTGGGGCACGACCCCGCCAGGACGCCGCCGTCGGCGCTCGCGCGGGAGGTGGGCGTCGTCTTTCAGAACGCCGAGCACCAGTTGTTCGCCCCGACGGTGTGGGAGGAAGCCGTGTTTGCGCCGCGCAACTTCGGCCTGCTCGACGGGGCGGTCGAGGCGCGCACGCGGCACCTGCTCCATCGCTGCGGGCTGGCGGGGCGGCTGGACGACCACCCCTACCGGCTGAGCTATGGCCAGAAGCGCCGCCTGAACCTCATCTCGGTGCTGGCCTACCGCCCGAAGCTCCTGCTGCTCGACGAGATCCTCATCGGGCAGGACGCCACCAACGCGACGTTCCTGATGGCGCTGCTGTACGACCATATCCAGGGCGGGGGCGCGGTGATCATGGTGAACCACAACCCGGAAATCGCCGCCCGCTACGCGAGCCGGCTCGTCTTTCTGCGAGAGGGGCGGGTGCTGACAGATGGCCCGGTCGCTCAGGGCTTCGACCGGCTGGTTAAGCAGGGGCTGGGCGTGTACGCGCCCCCCGGCTGGGCCTGCGAGGCTGCATCATGAAGCCGCTGATTACCTACCGGCCCGGTTCGTCGCTGCTGCACCGCCTGCACCCGCTGACCAAGCTCGCCTGGCTGATCGGCATGACGGTGCTGGTGTTCGCGGTGCGCCACTGGTGGCTGGCGGTCGGTGTGCTGGCGGCGGTGCTCGCCGCGTTTGCGGCCTTCCGGCTGCCGCTGGGCGAGGCGCGCGGCGCGAGGCTGTTTGCGTTTACAGCGCTGGCGCTGTTCGGTCTGCAGGCCGTGTTTCTGGACGTGGGCCGGACGCTCATCGAGGTCGGCCCGGTGACGGTTACGAGCGGCGGCGTCGAGGCGGGCGTGTTCGTTGCCGCCCGCTTCCTGAGCGTTGTGCTGCTGAGCTACCTGTTCGTGTTTACAACCTCGCCGAACGAGCTGGCCTACGGGCTGATGCAGGCGGGGCTGCCCTACCGCTTCGGCTTTACGCTGGTCACGGCGCTGCGGCTGGTGCCGATCTTTGAGCGCGAGGCGCAGATGGTCTACCGGGCGCAGGTGATGCGCGGTGCGGCCTACGACCGCAAGAACCTCTCGCGCTTCCTGCTGCTGGCGCGGCAGTTCTTCCTGCCGATGCTGGTCTCGGCGCTGGGTAAGGTCGATGCGCTGGCCGTGTCGATGGAGGGGCGCTGCTTCGGCAAGCACCCGAACCGCACCTACCTGCGCGAGGTCCGCTTTGCCCGGCGGGACGCATCGGCGCTGGCGCTGCTCGTGGCGGCTGTGAGCCTTCCACTTCTGCTCCGTTTCTAGAACAAGGTGGGTGACGATTTGAAGAAGAACCGACTGTTCACGATTGCCGGTATTGTGGTTGCCGTGGCAGCGATCGGCTGTACGGGCTATGTGCTCGGCAAGGGCACGCTGCCCGTTGGCGTCGTATCGCACTTCGGGCCGGCCTTCCTGCTTGAAGAGGCGCAGACCATGTACGAGTGCGCCGAGTGCCACGAGGCGGAAGCCTTCCACGACTGCACGACCTGCCACGACGACCACGGCGCGGTCGAACTGCTGGAAGTGCCGTTCTTTAACATGGTCGCCTTTACAGGCGATGTGCCCAACCCCGGCTTTATCCGCCTGAACGACATCCTGCCCTACCGCGAGCAACCTCACACGCAGCTTGTCGTCGAGGAGTTCCTCGCGGAGCAGGGGGTAAAGGACTTTGAGAGCGTCACGTTCGCCTCGAACGACGGCGGCTATGTGACCATCGCCCCGGCGGACCTGAACGAGCGTGCCCTGCTGCTGCCCTATGCCGACGGCATCCGCTTCGCGTCGGAGGACCTGCACGTCTCGACGTGGCTGAAGGGTATCACGCGGATTATCGTCGTCGGTGCGGAAAAGCCGCTGACCATCAACGGCGAGGCCACGTCCATCGGGCGGCTGCTGATGGGCCCCACGCAGGCCGTCACCGTGCAGCAGACGGATGTGATGTTCGTCAGCGAGGAGGATGGCCAAACGCGCACGGCCAAGACCGCATACCGGCTTGAGGGCGCGCCGGTCGATATCGTCGTCGGGCCGTTTGAGACGCTCCTTGTGACGAATGCCTCCGGCGAGACGGTCGAGGTGCCCGCCGCCGACGCCAACAATGCGATCCTCGTCGCCGAGCGCGGCGGTGTGACGCTTGTGCTGCCCGACTTCGGGCGCGGGCGCTGGGTTGAGAAGGTCGTGGAGATCGAGGCGCGATGAAACCTCAATGCTTGCTCCGCTTTATCGCGTGCCTGGTGGCGCTGCTGGCGCTCGCGGGGTGCGCCTCGGCGTGGGAAGTAAGCATCACCGGCGGGCCGGCGGACATTGTGCTTGACCGGGAGGCGCTCCGTGCGCTGGAGGGCTTCGCGGTCGAGGTCGAGGGCGGCGAGGCTGTCCCGCTGGAGCAGGTCTTCTACGAGCACGGCTTCCAGGTGATCGATGAGATCGTCGTGGAGAGCGAGGACGGGCAGAAGCGCGCTTACGACTGGGGTGCGGTGATGGACGACGCCTACTGGCAGAACGACGGCAGCCTGCTCATCGCCGGGAAGACCGTCCGCCCGGCGGCGATCCATGTCGAGCAGAACCCCGCCGTAACGGAGATCGAGGCGTCGATCACGGACATCGCGCCGACCGCCGCCGCCGCGCTCGGCCTGCCGCCGCCCTCCAGCGCGACCGGCCAGCCGATCATCGAGACATCCGCCAGCCACGTGATGCTGGTGTACCTCGACGGCTTCGGCTACGTGCGCTACACCGAGGCGCTCGAAGCGGATCTCATCCCCAACCTGGCGCAGCTCGACCCGCCGCTGCGTGGCATCACGACGTACCCCTCGATTACGAGCGTGTCGTCGGCGTCGGTGCTAACGGGCGCGCCGCCCAGCGTGCACGGGGCGGACCGGCGCGGCATCCGCAAGACGGAGACGGAAACGATCCTCGATGTCGCCGCCGCTGCCGGGCTGGAGGTCGCCGCTGTCGAAGGCGAGTCGCTGCCCTTTGCCCTGCGCTCGGCGGAAATCACCCTCTCCGGCGACCGCGATGGGAATGGCAGCACGGACGACAATGTGCTGGCGAACACCCTCGCCGTGCTGGAGGAGGGTATGCCGCACCTGCTGTACGTGCACTTCCACGGCATCGATGATGCGGGTCACAGGTACGGGCCGCGCACGCCCGAGGACGAGGCCGCTATCCGGTTTGTGGATGATGCCGTCGGGCAGATCCTGGCGGCCACCCCGCCGGATACGCTGGTGATCATCTTCGCTGATCACGGCATGCACGCCGTGAACGAGGATGGCAGGTTGGGCAACCACGGCCACCTCGTCGAGCGTGACATGTACATCCCTATTTTCATTATTGAACCGCGATAAGTGCGGAGGAGAAAAAAGATGAAGAAGCGATTCGTACTGCTCAGCGTCCTGCTGCTGGCCGGCGCCCTGATGCTGACCGGCTGCGGCAGCGGCGCACCCAAGGTCGACTGGGAGCTCAAGATCACCGGTGACGTGGAAAAGCCGCTCACGCTGAGCTACCAGGACCTGGCCAAGATGGACATGATCGACCTCAACGACATCCTGATGCAGAAGTCGACCGGCGAGGATGAGATCACGTCGTGGAGCGGCGTGCTGATCTCGACGCTGCTGGAGCAGGCCGGGGCCGGGGACTTCTCCACGGTGACGGCCCTCGCCGCCGATGGCTATGCGATCGAAATCTCGCGTGAGGAACTGGAAGGCGGCATCGTGGCGCTGAAGGACGACGGCGAGTGGATCGCCAAGGTCGCGCCTGACGACGGCCCGATCCGCCTGGTCACGCCGCAGACGCCCGCCAACCGCTGGGTCTTCCAGCTTGTTGAGCTTCAGATTCACTAGCACCCACGACCAATCTGGAGGGACACGTGTCTAACAAACGCATTTTCGCATTGATTGCGGCGCTGCTCGTCCTCGTGGTGGCACTGGCCGGGTGCGGCCAGGCGGCTGCGCCGGAAGCAGCCGCGGAAAATCCCCCCGCTGCCGAGGAGCAGCCAAGCGAGAGCGCGGGCGGCGCGTCTGATGCCGACCTGAGCATCACTGGGCTGGTGGGCAGCGAGCAGGCGCTCGCCAGGGCTGACCTCGAAGCGATGGACACTATCGAGGTCGTTACGACCAACAAGGACGGCGAGGAAAAGACCTACAGCGGCGTGCTGATCTCGGCGCTGCTGGATAAGGCAGCTGTGCAGGACGGCGCGACGACCATCGTGTTCATCGCCGACGACGGCTATGAGGTGGAAGCGCCTCTCGCCGACATCCAGAGCTGCACGGACTGCATCGTCGCGATTGACGGCGACATCCTGCGCAGCGTGCTCCCCGGCCAGCCGGGCAACATGCAGGTCAAGGGGCTGGTCGAGCTGCGGGTGAAGTAGCTCGCTGGCCGATCATAACGGGGAGCGGTGAGTTGTCATCGCTCCCCCTGTTTATCACCTATGATGTCTGCAACAACCCCCACTCCCGCCGATCTGCTGGCGCGGCTTCTGGCGGAACCCCCGCCTCGCGTGGCGCTCGTCACGGGCGATAGCGGCGCGGGTAAGACGACGTGGTGCCGGTCGCTCGTCGAGGCGGCCCGGCAGCGCGGTCTGCGCGTCGCGGGGCTGCTGTCCCCGCCTGTGTTCGAGCAGGGCGTCAAGACCGGCATCGACCTGCTCGACCTTACGACCGGCGAGCGCCGCCGCCTCGCCGCGCGGCGCCCCGTGCCCGACCCCGACGCGGCGGTCCGCAAGTGGCTGTTTGACGACGCCGTTGTGGACTGGGCCAATGCCGTGCTGCGCCGCGTCGAGGCGTGCGACGTGCTGCTGCTCGACGAGCTTGGCCCGCTGGAACTGCTGCACAACACGGGCTTTGTCGCCGCGCTCGACCTGCTGGAGAGCGATCGCTACCGGGCGGGCGTCGTGGTGGTGCGCCCCACGCTGCTGGCCGAGGCAGCACGGCGCTGGCCGGTGGCGGCGACGGTTGAGATCACGCGCGGGTGAGTGGACTGTCAACCCGCGCCGCCAAACGCGCCGCCAAACGCGCCGCCAAACGCGCCTACACCTGATTGGCCAGTTCAGCCAGCCCTGCCTCATCCGTCAGCTTGAACTCGGTGCGCGTAACTTCGATCAGGCTCTCATCCGCAAAGCGGTACAGGATGCGGCATACCATCTCCCGCGTGGAGCCGACCATGGCCGCCATCTCGTCGAGCGTCAGGCTGCGCTCGACGGATGTATCCCCGGCCTGCCCGAACTGCTTGAGGATCAGCCCCGCCAGGCGCGCCGCCACCGGCTGAAAGGCCAGCCCCTCCACAATCTCGCTGACCTGCTGCATCCGCGTGATCATCAACTGGGTCAGGCTCCACAGGGCAGGCCCGTTGCCGAGCAGCAGCGGCACCAGCACGTTGCGATGCCACAGGTACAGCCGGCTCGCCTCCGGTGCGATCATCGTGACGGGCGTGCCCGCCCCCTCCTTGAAGAACGCCAACCCCCAGAACACCTCGCCCGCCCCCAGGCTCAGCACGATGAGCTGCCGCCCCTCGCTGGACTCTTTGACGCCGTTCACCCTGCCGCGCTCGATCATCAGCAGGTAGGGCCAGACATCCCCGTACAGGCTGATGACCTCGCCCTTGCTGGTCTCCCGGCGTTGCGCTCGCCGGGCAAGTTCGGCACGCTCCCCCGCGCCGAAGTGTGAGAAGACGGGGTGCTGCTCAAGCAGCGCGTCGATGGGGTTCATGGGTTCGCTCCTGAGTGTGTGGGCCGTGCCCGAGGACGTCATGCACCTTTATTGTACTCGTATCGGCTAGATGGGCCGGGCGAGATCGCCCCTGATTTGCCTTTCCGCAAAGACACGCGGCAGGCGGCATGCTACAAGATAGTTAAACGCTTATACCCCTCATATCAGGAGGCACTTGAATGCAAGAGAAATCGACTCCGACCGCAGCCTCCACTATCAAGACCGGGCTGGCGGTCGTCATCGGTCTGTTCTTAATCGCTGGCGCGCCCTTCATCGTGCAGAACTCCCTCGACCCCGTCCTCGCCAAGTTGATGGCGGTCGTGGAGAAGCAGCCCCAGTTCCTGAGCGGGATCACGCTGTTCACGTTCTTCTTCCCGCTGTGGCGCGCGCTGTCCTTCATTGCGGGCGTAACGCTCCTCGTGATCTCCCCGGCGATCTACCGGGGGCAGGCATGGACGACGCCCGCCGCGCTGACGGCCTACGCAATGCCGTCCATCGGCGGCATGTTCATGTTCCTGCCGTTCGTGAGCTGGGTGGATGGAGCCTTCCCGCTCCCGCTGATCATCTCCGGCGTGGGGCTGGTGGGCTTCTGGGTGACGATCTGGCTGCGCGACCTCGACCGCCTTGAGCGGCTGGTGGACTTCCTCGTGCTGACGTTCGCCGGGATGCTCGCCACACACAGCTTTGTGCTGGGCGTTGGCGCGTCGCGCATGTTGATGACGCGACCGGGCAAGCCGCTTTACCAGGGCATCGAGTGGTGGGTGCTTACCATGATCGGCGATATCTGCTGGATCGGCGCGGCGGCGCTGATCGCCTCAATCCCGCTCATCGCGATGCGCAAGCGCGTCGGGTGGATGATGGCGCTCGTCGCCAGCCTGTCTATCCTCGCCATCGACGCACCCACGCAGATCATCCGCACGGCAACGAACGACTACCTGTACGGCGCGCTGCTGGCCGGGGCGCTGCTCGTGTTGCTGCTGCTGCCCGCCTTCCGGCGGCGGCTGGTGCCGGGTGGTGATCAGGGCGTGCAGGCCGAGCCGCCCACGCTAACCCAGATCCGCCCGCAGGCGGGGTGAGCCACACCGCGACAGTTGACCGGGGAGGAAAGCCTGTGACCACACGCAACAAGGTAGGGCTGGCACTCGCCGTGATCGGCGCGTTGCTGGGCCTGTTCGGGAGCTTCTTCATCTTCTCGCAGTGGTACGAACCGATGATGGCGGCAGAGGTCGCCGCCGGGCGGCCCGACGAGGAGATCATCGTCAAGTTCGTCATCCCGGTGCTGAACGACATCGGCATGATCGCCGGGGCGCTGTGGGTTGTCGCGGCCTTCGGCTATGCCAGGGAACGGCGGTGGGCCTGGCCCGTCTCAGTGGTAGCCAGCGTGCTCGCGCTGCAGGGGAGCTTCTTCCCGATGATCCCGGCGGCGAGCCGGGGGCTGCCGCCCGCCTTCGGGCTGATCTTCGTGCCAAGCCTGGTCATCTACGTGGTGCTGCTGGCGGTCGTCGGGCGCGTGCCCTGGCGGACGCTTGTCTTCAGCCTGTTCAGCGGTATCGCGTTCGTGCTGTCGTTCATGAACGGCGTTGCCAGCACCGACCGCATCATGGTGAGCGGCGCACCGCTATACGTCGCAGTGCAGCGCCTCAACTGGGTGGCGTCCGCGGGGTGGGGGCTGTTCACCGTGGCCTACATCCTGAAACCCGCCGAGTGGGTGCAGCTTGTCGGGCTGGGCGCGGGCGTGCTGGAGATGGTGGTTGGCTACCCACTGGGCATGGCGACGACCATCGCCTTCGGCCACTTCTCGATGTTCTACCCCGCGCCGATGTTGAGCACGGTGCTGGTGGTGCTGCTGGTGGCCGCCTGGGGCTGGCTGACCGCCCCCTCACAGGCGGCGCGGCAGGCCCGGGCAAGGCAGGTACAGCCGGGCTAGGGTGACCAGCCGGTCGGCAGTTCCTGCCCGATCTCGGCGGCCTCGGCGAGCAGGCCGGGCGCGTTGACAATAATGGCGTCACGCGTGGTCCGGATGCAGCCATTCTTGCGGAATACGTTCAGCGCGCGGCTGAACGCCTCCGGCACTGTGGCGATCCGTGCCGCCAGCTCGACGTTCGGGTGTACGCGTCGGTCGATGGGCGTGCGCCCGCCGTCGCTGATGTCGAGCAGCAGCTTGGCCGTCCGGGAGACAACTGTGCGGAAGGTGAGGTCCTCAACTTGCTCGACGAGGAAGCGGTTGCGCGCCGCCAGCATGCTCGCCATGCCCCGGCTGACCTGCGGATAGCGCAGCAGCAGGTCCTGCAGCGCCTCCGGGCTGAGCTGCCAGATGATGCTGTCCTCGACGGTGACCGCCGTGACGGGGTTCGGGCCGCCGTCCAGCGCGGCGACCTCGTTGAACATGATGACGGGCTTCACCACGGCGAGGATGATCTCCTGGCCCTGCGGCCCGGTCTTGTGAAGATGGACGCGCCCAGCGAGCAGCACGTACAGCCCGGCACTGGGCGCGCCCTCGTGGAACAGGGTGGTTCCGCCGGGGACGTGCCTCAACCGCCCGGCGGACACAATCGCCTCAAGGTCGTGGTGGGGCAGGCCGCGAAAATGGCGCACGCTGCCGAGGCTGCTAGCAAGTTGCTCCAGGTCAGGCACGGTGGTCTCCTTCGTCCAGGCTTTGGCCTATTTTACTCACAGTACGCGCCGGGGAACAGCCCCATACCTTAACAAAAGTCAATGCTCCGCTCGTTCGATTGTGATATTCTGCACAAAAGAAAGCCCACCATTTAGCGGAGGGAACCCCTCATGCAGAAGAACACGCTCGGAAAGATCCTCAAGATTGTTGCCATCGTCTTTATGGGGCTGACCGCCGCCATGAACCTGCTCGGCGGGGTAGGGACAGTGTGCGCGGCCTTCCTCACCGAGAACTTCGAGTCGATGGCCCCGTTGCTGCCTTACCAGTGGCTCTACCAGCCGCTGATGATCCTCACCATCCTGACTGCCATTGCGGGCGGCTGGGTGACCATCCGCCTGATCGGCGGCGGGGAGCGCGCGCGCCGCAACGCGCTGATCGTGCTGATCATCGGCAGCGTGCTCGCCACCATTCACGTCGTCGCCTCGCTGGCTATCCGGGGGGCGGCAGTACCGGCCAACATGAAGCTCTACGCCAACATCATCACGCTCGCCATCTTCCTGGCGCTGGGGCTGCCCGGCCTGAAGGAGCGGGTTGACTTCTCCCAGCGCGACCGGGGCAGCACGCGCCGCACGGCGGGCGGGCTGGCGGCCATCGTCGTCGGGATGGCACTCCTGAGCACGCCGATGTGGGCCGGGCCGTCGCACGCCCACGCGGCGGGCAACTGGGTTGACCTGCTGCGGCCTCACCTGCTGATCGGCGGGGCGGCGCTCGGGCTGGCAGGGATCGTCGCGCTGGCAAGCGCCGCGCTCGCCGGGCGCGAGACGGTCAGCACGGCAGCGCCCGAACCGGCCCGCTCGGCCCGTTGAGTTCTGACAGGAGCGATCCTCGATGCAAGCCGTTCGCAGCCGTTTCAACTATCTATTCCGCTCGACAAAGGGGCTGGTGCTCGTCGCTATCGCGCTGATCGCGCTGGTGACGGCCATCTGGGGCACGCTGTCCGGCCCGCTCGCCGAGATGGGCGTGAAGGACGTCACCGTGCGGGTGCTGGGCATGGACCTCAACCCGGCGGAGCGTGAGGGGCGGATCATCATCCTGTACCACGTGATCGCCCAGGCCGTGATCGCCATCGAGGTCTACCTGATCACCCGCATCATCCCGATGAAGCCAGGGCGGCAGGAGACGATCAACGCGACGATCACCGTCGGGTATATCACCTCGCTCATCTTCGGGCTGGCCTTCGCGTACTTCGGGCACAACTACATCTATCACGGGCTGTTCATCGCCGGGCAGACGCTGGTGTTCTTCGCCGGGGTGATGCTGCTGGAGGCGCTGTGGCCCTGGCAGAAGGCGTACCATGTGACCGACCGCGAACTCAGCCACTGGGGCAACATCGACCTGGAGCGGGTGGCCTTCTTCACGATGGCGGTCTGCACGCTGATCTCGGCGGTGTTCGGCGCAGTGGCGGGCGCGAACTTCGGCAACGAATTCACCGCCTTCCTCGCCGAGGATGTCGTGCGCAACCCGAACAAGCCGATCCTGCAGCGGGCGGTCATCGGCCACCTGCACATCATGCTGACGCTGATCGCCATCGCGATCACGCTGATCATCGGGCGCTGGTTCGACTTTCGCGGTGCGCTGCACAAGATCGCAATGCCGCTCATGATCGTCGGCACGATCATCACGTCGGTCGGCGCGTGGTCGGTGACGTGGGTCTCGTGGGCGCACACGACGATCTACGTCGGCTCGGTAGGCGTGATGCTCGCCGCGCTGATGCTCGTGATCTTCGGCTGGCGCAAGCTGATCAACGAGCAGGGCGGGGCGGGCGGCAGCTTCGGCCAGAAGATCCGGGCGCTGCTCAAAGACCCGCTCAAGTTCGGCCCGCTGTGGCAGATGGTGTTCATGAACTTCACCGTGAGCGGCGTCGGCATCTTCATGGCGGTGAAGCTCGACGAGATCATCCGCGTCTGGCCGTGGCGCGAGGAGCGCATCACGCTGACCGGGCACTGGCACATCCTCTCCGGGATCATCGCCACGATCATCCTGATGTACTACGCCGACATGGCCGGGCTGAAGGGGTGGCTGCGCCAGTGGTTCGGCTGGGCGGTCATCATCGGCTCGGACATCGCCTTCGCTGCGGTCACGGTCTTCTCGATGAAGCGGCTGTTCATCAGCGAGGAAACGCAGCAGCCGCTCGTCAACACGACGATGATCCTGGCGGACTTCGGGCTGGCGCTGGTGCTGGTCATGCTCGCCGCGCTGATGATCTGGCGGCTGGCGGACCTGTTCGCCGCACGCGGGCGCTGGCAGCACGAGCTGGCCGATGAGCGCCCGGAGCTGGCCGAGCCAGCCGCTCCCGACGAAGAACCGATCGATGCCCTCAGAACGGCGGGGGGAATGACCCGATGAGAACCCGTGTACTTTTATCCCTGACCCTGGCGGCACTCCTGCTGGCAGGCTGCGCCGCCGAGATCGAGATGCCGCCTGAACCACCGCTCGTCCCCGGCGCGGGCGCGGACCCGGAGGCGTGGGCGCTCGTGCCCGCAGGCGATTTCCTCGCCGGGCAGCAGTCCGAGAGAACGCCGCTGCCTTACGACTACGAGATCGAGGTGACGAACGTGACGGTCGCGCAGTACGCCGCGTACCTGAACGAGGCGCTGGCTGCCGGTGCGATCAAGGTTGGCGAGGACGGCGTGGTCGGCTTCTACCCCGGCGATGTGTTCCGCGGCTACAAGCACGAGGAGGAGATCGCCGCCGGGGACTGGCTGCACATGCCGCTCGACGAGCCCAACCAGCGCATTACGTTCGACGGTGAGACGTTCTCCCCGGTAGCGGGTTACGAGGATCACCCGGTGACGTATGTGACGTGGTTCGGGGCGAAGGCCTACTGCGAGTTCTACGGCTGGCGGCTGCCCACCGCGCTGGAGTGGGAGAAGGCGGCACGCGGCACGGACGGTCGCGCCTACCCCTGGGGTGACGACATCGAGGCGCGCAACGCCAACTACTACGCCAGCGGCGACCCGTTCGAGGCCGACTTCGGCAAGCTGGGTGATACCACGCCGGTCGGCTTCTACAACGGGCAGAGCTATGGCGGCTTCGAGACGCTCGACTCTCCCAGCCCGTACGGCCTGTACGATATGGCGGGCAATGTATGGCAATGGACAGGCGACGTCTACGAGAACCAGCACTACCGCTACATGCGCGGTGGCAGCAAAGCCGACTACGGCTACATGCTGCGCGCCTGGTCCACGAACAACGCCGGGCCCGACTACTACAGCCCCAACGTGGGCTTCCGCTGTGCACGTGATGTGACGAAAGGCGCTACCCAATGACCGCTCTCATCGCCAGACTCACCCGGACTCGCACTACGATTCTCCACAAGCTGCGCCTGTACTGGCAGCTCATCAAGAGCCTGCAAACCGGCCTGCTGATCGTGACCGGGGTGGCGGGCTTCATGAGCGCGCGCTGCCCGCTCACCTCCTGGGGGATGCTGCTCGCCGTCATCAGCAGCCTGGGGCTTGCCATCGCGGGGAGCACCATCCTGAACATGGTCTACGACCGGGACATCGACGCCCGCATGACCCGCACGATGATGCGTCCGCTGCCCTCCGGCGCGATTGATGCACAGGAAGCGCTGCTCGTCGGGCTGGGGATGTCGGCTGCTGGGGTGATCTGGGCGCTGGCGCTCGCGCCGCTGTACGGCGTGATCGTGTTCGCCGGGGTGTTCTTCGACGTGGTGATCTACACGATCTGGCTGAAGCGGCGCACGCCGTGGTCCATCGTGTGGGGCGGTGTCGCTGGCGGCATGCCGGCGCTGGCAGGCCGGGCGCTCGGCGTGGGCACCATCGACGCGGTGGGCGTGCTGCTCGCCATGGCCGTGCTGTTCTGGATCCCCACGCACATCATCACCTTCGGCATCAAGCTGGCCGACGACTACGCGCGGTCGGGCGTGCCGGTCTTTGCCAACACCCACGGGCCGAAGCGTGCGCGGACGATGATCGCTATCTCCACGGTGGTCGCCGTGCTGGTGATGCTGGCGGTGTGCTGGCTGCTCCAGTTGCATGTGCACGGCCTGCGAGCGGCGGCGGTGCTTGGTGCGATTCTGCTGGTCCTGACGCTCGCGAGCCTGGTGCGCCCCTCCCCGAAGCTGAACTTCGGCGTGTTCAAGTTCGCGTCGCTGTACATGCTCGGCTCGATGGTGGCGATCATCGCGGGTGCCTGAGCGGACAGGAATGCGGGGGCAACCAAGAGGCGACCACAGCGGTCGCCTCTTGGCATATGAGGTAATGAGGTTGGGCAGGCTGTTGCCATAGCCTGGCTTAAGACCCCCTCTGTCGCTGCTTCGCAGCGCCATCTCCCCCTATGAGGGGGCGATCAGGTGGCTTGACGTCGTGTAAGCGATGCGGTCGATGCGGAGCATCGCGCATCGGGCCGGGATGAGAGGCAGTTGCGCCCTATTCGCCGCTCGCCTGTGAGAGTGCCTCGTGCAGCCGCTCGGCGAGTAGGCGGGCAACGTCTGCGACCTGCTCATCCGTGAGCACGCCCGCCATCTCCGTGTACTGGAGCGTGCTCGCCACGTTCTTCTCCCGGAATGCAACATGGTAGATGTCGAAGGTGAACCGGTCGGCATCCTGTGTTGCCTTGTAGGCTAGAAGCTGGTCGCCAAGCTGGGGGAAGGATATCGGCTGGTAGTCGATGGCGGAGAAGAAGTTGTCGATGTAGTGCTCGACGAAGTCGGCGGCCTGCTCCTCGCTGTCGAAGGCCACCACCCACGACGTGACGAAGGCCATGTCGTCCTCGCCGGAACGCTCAAAAGAAGCCTGGTATGAGGTCCACTCTCCGGCCTGATCGAAATATTCGAGATAGTTATCGAGCTGGTCCTCGACGAACTTCTCGCGCGTGATCGGGCCGGTGTTGAACTCATTGACCGTAAAGCCGGCAGGAAGATCGTCCAGCGTCAGCGTGACCCCGGCCAGCTCCTCCGCCGAGAGCACCACAGGAGCGGGTGCGGGCGCGACGGTCGGCTCAGGCGGGTCGGTCGGGGCGGGCGGCTGGGTGGGCGTCTCGGCGACCGGCGCCCCCTGGCAGGCGGCCAGCAGCAGGAGCATAATCAGCAGGATGAACGGCAGTCGTTTGTGAGTTAGCATGTGATGATCCCCCTCGGTTCGTGGTTGGTATGGTGCCAGTGACGCGGGTCATGGCGTGTGAAAAGGATGATGGTTGGCATGTGATGTTCAACAGGCAGTTAGTGCAGCTCCGGGCAACCTCCCTTGTGCTTGTAGAGTTGGTCTGCTGGCAGCGTGCCAAAAACAAGCCGCCGCAGCAGAGCAACGAGGCTCATAGAGTGCCGGGTTTCGGCGGATATGGTATTTATGCCGGTCAATCAGTGGAGACGAGCAGTTGGGTCACAGCTTCTAGCCAGGGTAATTATAGACGGAGTCGGGGGAAGGGGAAAGTTTCGGCGGGTTGGGGGCGGCTGACTGGCGCGGAGCGGGCAGTTGGTGTAGGATAGAGAGCAGCAAGCGGGGGTTGTGTCGAAACTCCCCCCGGTTTTGGTGCAGAAAACGAGTTTCGACCGGAACGAGCCGGGAGGCGGCAAACCGGGTGATGTTGGCACAAAGGCGGCTGCACCAGAGGCCGCAGGCGCGGCGCAATGCGAGCATCAGGGCATTTTTGACCTGCTGTGGCGGTACGGGGCCTGCTGTTACACACAGCTAATTGCCCGTCAGGGCACTGAAAGACACTATCCCAGTTTAGGTTACCCCCACGCGACTGTGGTTACACACAGCTAATTGCCCGTCAGGGCACTGAAAGCCTACCCCGCTAACCCCATCACCCATGCAGATTGTGTTGTTACACACAGCTAATTGCCCGTCAGGGCACTGAAAGACAGTTCCCCACGCCAGTGGGGGTGAGGCTTACCAGCAGTTACACACAGCTAATTGCCCGTCAGGGCACTGAAA
>Ga0134093_1000377_pt1 | contig 55101 bp, 38 predicted proteins | sample 4_1taG_FD_94452 | JGI IMG/M metagenome (GOLD analysis project Ga0134093, IMG submission 94452) | Switchgrass degrading microbial communities from high solid loading bioreactors in New Hampshire, USA - 4_13_20_68_A1 metaG | ecosystem: Engineered > Bioreactor > Semi-continuous > Anaerobic >...
CCGCATCCGATAGTAGGTACGTCAAACAATACACCTAGATGGCTTGCTAATCCGAAACGTCTTGGGTGGGCAATACCTTGGCCATCACAAACAATCAAATCCGGTCTTGTTTTGAGATTGCTTAAAGCTTTTGCTATAGATGGCAGCTCTCTAAAAGAAAATAAACCGGGTATATATGGAAAATGTGTAACATCTTCTGCTATGGAAGTTTCAAAAACTTCAAGGGTGCTAGGGTCTAAAACTACAACTGCTGCAATTTGTTTATCAATCTTCTCATTATAAGCAACATCGACACCGGCAACGTATTTAATATCGTTAAGCATATCTGTTTTGATGACTTTTCCTGCTAATTCCTGTTGCAGCATTAATGCCTCGGATTCAGTTAAGTTCCAAGGGTGTGAAAAAACAGGCTTCATATACTCAACTCCCAACTTTGAAGGAAAAATGTTTTTATATGCATTTGCTTGATTTCCATTTAATTTTCATGTACTATATTTATAATTTATAGCATTTCAAAATGACTTTTACAATAACTATAAGTTAGTAATTTTAAAGTATGAGTCTAATTGTGATTGACAAAACATATACATTGTAATACTATATATCATATCGGAGAAGTAAGGATAAAAATGATAAAAAACAAAGAATATAAACCTATATTTTTTTTACATCAATTACAATTAACATGATAGGAATAATTGTGAATGAAAGGGGGAGCATAAAGTGGCTCTTAATATCAATACAAAGCTGGTACATGGTTGTAAAGGTTACGATCCGCAAACAGGAGCAGTAAGTTTTCCTATATATCAAAGTGCTACCTTCAGACATCCCAGTTTGAATCAGACCACGGGATATGATTATTCAAGGCTTCAAAACCCTACTAGAGAAGAACTGGAAAACACAATTGCACTGTTGGAAAACGGGAAACACGGATTGGCATTTTCCAGTGGAATGGCCGCTGTATCTGCTATATTGAAACTTTTTTCTCCCAATGACCATATAATTGTATCCGATGACTTATATGGAGGCACTTATCGTATTTTTGAACAAATATACAAGAAGTACGGTTTAGAGTTCAGTTTTGTTGATACCGGGTGTATAAAAAATGTTGAAGAAAGTATAAAGCCTAATACTGCTGCGATTTTTATCGAAACACCCTCAAACCCTATGATGAAAATAACGGATTTACGAGCGGTAGCTGAACTTGCTAAATCAAAAGGGATTTTAACCATTGTGGACAATACGTTTCTTACACCGTATTATCAAAGGCCTCTTGAGCTTGGAATAGACATAGTGCTGCATAGCGGAACAAAATATCTAGGTGGACATAATGACACATTGGCAGGGTTTATTGTTGTGTCGGATGACGAAATTGCTGAGAATCTGAGATTAATGCAGAAATCTGAGGGAGGAGTGCTGGCACCCTTTGACAGTTGGCTAATAATTAGAGGAATTAAAACCCTTGGTGTTCGACTTGAAAGACAGCAATATAATGCCCAGAAGATTGCCGAATGGCTCAAAAACCACAAAAAGGTTGAAAAGGTCTATTATGCGGGTCTTCCTGAAAATCCCGGATATGAAATATTACGCAAACAAGCATCGGGATTCGGAGCGATGATTTCGTTTCATGTAAAGGAAGAAAAATTGGTGGAATCGATACTTGAGAGGGTAAAAGTCTTTATTTTTGCTGAGAGTTTGGGAGGAGTCGAGAGTTTGATAACCTACCCAATAGCACAGACACACCAGGCAATACCTCCTGAAATGAGGGAAAGATTAGGTGTTAACGAAAAACTTCTTAGAATATCGGTAGGAATAGAAGATGTTAATGATTTAATAAATGATTTGGAACAGGCAATGCTTTAAAAGTATTGTCTGTAGTTTTTAATAAAATTTTTTGATAAAATCCTAACTAATCCTATAGGGTAAATTTGAAATAACTATTGACAATGAAAATTATATCGTGGTAATATAATCCTAACAAATTTAATAGGAATAATAATGATTCAGCATATAGGTTGGAGCAAGGAATTAAATGAATATAAATGTATCAAATCTTATAAAACATATAGGAAAAGTAGAAATTGATATAAACATTGGGCACTTATTAAATAAACTAATGGTGGGTTCAGTGAAAGTAATGATATTTAAAGCAGATATATAGGGCAAATTGCCAGGGGGGTTGAAGAATGGCATACGAGCAAGTTTGGAATCAAAATATTGAATCATTGAATGATGTTGAAAAAATAAAACTTAAAAGAGATGGCCTTGATGTTATTGAAGCCATTATCAATAAGTATTCAAAGGAAGGTCTGGGCTCGGTAACCGATGAAGACAGAATTCTGCTCAAATGGGCAGGCATTTATGAGCAAAAGCCAAAAAACAGGTTGTTTATGCTCAGGGTTCGCATCAATACCGGAAAGATAAATTTATCCGCTGCAAAGGTATTGGCCGAAATATCAGAAAAATACGGCCGGGATTTTATGAGGATATCCACTCGGGGAGCAATTCAATTCTATTACATTCGTATGGAGGATTTGCCGGAAATATTCTCAAAGTTAAACAGTGTTGGGCTGGCCAGCTATGAGGCTTGCGGAGACTGCCCGAGAACTGTGGTGGGAAATCCGTTGGCGGGGATTGACAAAGACGAGCTTATGGATACAACCGAATTGGTAAATCAGGTTAACAATTACTTTCTTCTTAACAGAGATTTTTCTAATTTGCCCAGAAAACTTAAGATTTCAATTTCCGCAAGTACAAAAAATGCCGGAAATTCGGAAATAAACGATATATCCTTTACTCCCGCAGTGAAAGTAATTGACGGCAAGGAGGTAACAGGATTTCACCTAAAGGTGGGAGGAGGACTCTCTTCCAAACCCATTATGGCAAAAGAAGTGAATGTTTTTGTTGTTCCTGAAAATGTACTGAAAGTCGCAGTGGCAATAGCAACTATATTTAGGGATTTCGGTTATAGGAACAACAGAAGCCGTGCCAGACTAAAATTCCTGGTGGATGACTGGGGCGTGGAAAGGTTCACAGAGAAGCTCTTTGAATACACAGGACAATTGCCCGACAGGGGGATCGATAAAACCGATTATTCCGGTAATTTAAATTACTATGGAGTAAACAGGCAAAAGCAAGAGGGGAAAAGTTACATAGGAGTTCACATACCTTTAGGGCATATGACATCTACGGATTTTAAGGAGTTTATTAGGATAAGTGAGGAATATGGGGATGGAATTCTTAGAACCACGACAAGTCAAAACATTATTGTTTCAGGAATAGATGATGAAAAGATTTCTGAGGTTTTGGGCAAGGAAATATTCAACAAGTTTTCCCATGAACCTAAATCCATATTGAGCAATATTGTGGCATGTTCCGGTTCGAAATTTTGCAACCTGGCGTTAATTGACACTCAAAACATAGCATTAAAGCTTTCAAAGTTTATAGATGACAGATTAAAGCTTGACCTTCCTATAAATATTAAGATTTCAGGATGTCCCAATTCTTGCGGGCATACCCTGGTTGCAGATATCGGAATTAGAGGTGCATTGGTGAAAGAGAATGACATAACCTATGAAGGCTTTGATGTGTTTTTAGGGGGCAAGCTTGGGGAAGATGCCGCCTTTGGCAAGAGATTGAACTTAAGATTCAAGGAAGATGACTTGATAAAAGCAATTCATAGTTTTATAGAGTACTATTTGAATAATCGTAAAGATAATGAGACTTTCAATAAATTTCTAAATCGGGTCGGTTTGGAAAGTTTTGAGAATTTGGTAAAGACAACTTGATTTATTTGTTGTCGATATTAAAAACAGTTTGGAGGTAGCCATGAATAAACAGGATATTGAAAAATTAAATTATGAGTTCAAAGATAAATCACCGAAAGAGATAATCTGCTATGCTTTGGAGAGATTCGGAACAAATAGAACAATACTGGCTTCAAGTCTTTCCATTGAGGACCAGGTACTGACCGAAATCTTTGTGAAAAACAGCACAAATCCCAGAATATTTTTTATAGACACCGGAAGGCACTTCCAAAATACATATGATTTGATGGAGGAGACATCCCACCGGTACGGTTTCAAGTATGAAGTTTACGCACCGTCAAACGAGCAATTGGAGAAGATTGTTTCGGAATACGGTCCGAACATGTTTTATGAAAGTGTGGATTTGAGGAAGAAATGTTGTGAAGTGAGAAAGGTTGAACCCCTTAAGAGGGTGCTTGCCACTGTGGATGTGTGGGTATGCGGTCTGCGAAGGGAGCAGTCCACCACAAGAAAGGATATTGAATTGTTTGAGTGGGATTATACCCATGAAATACTTAAAATAAATCCCCTGGCCTATTGGAGTGAGGAACAGGTTTGGGAATACATTCGCAGCAAAAATATACCCTATAACAGTCTTTACAATAAGGATTTTAGAAGCATCGGATGTCAACCCTGCACCAGAGCCGTTAGAGAAGGTGAAGATATAAGAAGCGGCAGATGGTGGTGGGAAGATCCGGATAAAAAGGAATGCGGACTGCATGTTGCAAAGGTCTTTAAGGAGGAATAGGAATGGATCATTTGGATAAATTGGAAGCACAGAGCATTTACATACTTAGAGAAGCATACCGTGAATTTAAAAATATTTGTATGCTTTGGTCAATAGGAAAGGACAGCACTGTACTTTTATGGCTTGCCAGAAAGGCTTTCTTCGGGCATGTTCCCATACCGCTGGTACATATAGATACCCATTACAAAATACCCGAAATGATTGCCTACAGGGATGAACTGGCGTTAAAATGGGGGCTTACCATGATATATGGAGAAAATACCAAGGCATTGAGCGAAAAAAATACGTTTCCGGATGGCAGGGTGGACCGATTGTCCTGCTGCCAGGCCCTTAAATCTGAGGCATTGAAACATACCCTTTCCGGAGAGTGGCAAAGATACATTTTAGACCATAAAACCGGAAAATATGTCAAGGACACCAACAAGGAAAGATATACCGGTGTAATTGTCGGTGTGAGGGCCGATGAGGAGGGAAGCCGCTCAAAAGAAAGATATTTTTCGCCCAGGGACAAGGAAAATGACTGGGATGTGGGCGATCAGCCCCCGGAATTCTGGAATCAGTTTAAAACGGATTTTGCTCCCGGAACCCATGTAAGGATTCATCCCCTTCTTGACTGGACCGAACTCAATATATGGGAGTATATAGAGAGGGAGAATATTCCCATTACCTCTCTATATTTCGACCAGGGAGATGGAAAACGATACAGGTCTTTAGGCTGCTATCCTTGCACCTCACCCGTTGAATCGACAGCTAAAAATGTAAGGGAGATAATAGAGGAGCTGAAAAGCGGAAAATTTGCAAAAGTAGCCGAAAGGTCAGGCAGAGCCCAGGACCAGGATGATGGGGGCGGTCTTGAGACACTTCGCAAAGGGGGGTATATGTAATATGGCCGAAAGAGAGCAGATGAATATTGTTATTGTCGGGCATGTTGACCATGGAAAGAGCACTGTGATAGGCAGGCTTCTTGCCGATACCGATTCGTTGCCCGACGGCAAGCTTGAATTTGTCAAGGAGTATTGTCGAAAGAATTCCAAGCCCTTCGAATATGCCTTTCTATTGGATGCCTTAAAGGATGAACAGGCCCAGGGGATAACCATTGATGCCGCACGGTGCTTTTTCAAGACCGAAAAAAGGGATTACATAATCATTGATGCACCGGGACATATTGAATTTTTAAAGAATATGGTTACAGGGGCATCCAGGGCGGAGGCTGCACTGCTTGTTATAGATGCCAAGGAAGGAATCCAGGAGAATTCCAAAAGGCATGGACATATTGTTTCAATGCTAGGTATAAAGCAGGTTGTGGTACTGGTTAACAAGATGGACATAGTGGGATTTGACGAGCAAGTTTTCCAAAGTATAAAGGCAGAATTTTCGGAATTCTTGGCTGGAATTAACATTAAACCTATGGAATTCATACCGATAAGTGCCTTCCATGGGGACAATATTGCTTCAAAGTCGGATAATACGAACTGGTATGAGGGACCTACGGTATTGGAGCAGTTGGATGCCTTCAGCAATAAAAAGAAAAACGCGGATCAAGCCTTTCGCATGCCCGTCCAGGATATATATAAGTTCACCGAGAAAGGTGATGACAGAAGGATTGTGGCAGGTACAATAACCAGCGGAACAATCAGTGAAGGTGATGAGGTTGTATTTCTGCCGTCCTTTAAGAAATCAGCCATTGCAAGTATTGAGGGCTTTAACGTTAAACCCAGGAAGACGGCAAGCGTTGATGAGGCGGTAGGATTTACCCTCAAGACTCAAATTTACATAAAACCCGGGGAAATCATGGTTAAAGCCAATGAACACCATCCCTTTGTCAGCTCGAAATTTAGAGCCAATATTTTCTGGGTGGGTAAGTTTCCCCTTGTGAAAAACAAGAAATACAAGCTAAAAATCGGAACCATGAAAATGAGTGTCAAATTGGTGGAAATTATAAGCATAATTGATGCTGCACAGATAAATATCGACACCTTCAAGGACCAGGTGGAAAGGCACGATGTGGCGGAGTGCATTTTTGAAACGCCAAAACCCATTGCATTTGACATTATTTCAAATTATGAGCAGACAGGCCGTTTTGTAATTGTTGACAACTATGATATAGCAGGAGGCGGAATAATTCTTGAAAGTGTGGACGATCAGGAGAGCAGTCTGAAGGAGCATATTAAGAGAAGGGAATATTTATGGGAGAAAAGTCTTATAACCGAAGAGCAAAGAAGAGAAAGCTATGGCCATAAATCAAAGTTTATTGTTATTACTTCGGGAAGTGAAGATTTTGAGCAAAGCATTCAGGATATCGGTAGGAGACTGGAAAAGAAGCTTTTCGATATGAAACATAAAGCTTACTTTATCGGGATTTCAAGTCTTCTTGGAGGGCTTGGCTCGGATGTATACTCGGGAAATGAGGACAGGACCGAGCAAATACATCAAATCGGCGAATTGGCAAGGATCTTTACCGACTCGGGACAAATATTTATAACATCGGTATTTAATTTGGACGATTACGAAGCATTAATCCTGAAAAAATTAAATGAGCCAAAGGATATACTGGTTGTTAATGTGGGAGAATCGCCCTTCAGCAATTTCGTACCTGATGCTAACGTGGGAATGGATGAGGCAGTGGATGAAATATGCAATATACTTGTAAGTAAGGAAATAATAATTGAATATTTTATTTAAGTAAGGGAATTCATAAACATGTTAATAGAGTGTTTCCGGTTATGAGAATTTGCAAATGCCAGATAGTCTTGAGCAAAAGTATGCTTGAAAGTTTTCATGGAATGAATTGTATGCTAAACTTATAAAAAAGTACGATATGTAAAAAGAAATAAATGGAGAGTCAAGACTATGAATAAAGCCTTTGAAAGAATAATTCTCAAATCCACCGGAGCAAGAGAATTGTGTGAAGTTGAAGAAATCCAGGAGCTTTGGAGTGGATATGGGAAAATATTGCGTTACCGGTTGTCCGGTGCTGAGATGAAGAGTGTAATTGTGAAAAACGTATGCTTGCCGGAACGTTCAGGACAGTCTCGGGGGAAGAATATTTCCTTTGAGCGAAAACTTAAGTCCTATAAAGTAGAAATGGCTTTTTATGAAAATTGGGGCCACAGATGTGGTGACCGATGTAGAATTCCCAAACACTACGCCCTTGAATGGCAGAATAATGAGTTTCTGATGGTGTTTGAAGATCTTGACACTGCGGGTTTTGATAGGAGAATGCAAAGTGTGGGTTGGAAGGAAATGCAGCTGTGTTTAAGTTGGCTGGCTAACTTCCATGCAACCTTTATGGGTGAAAAACCGGAAAAATTATGGTCAAAAGGAACTTACTGGCATTTGGATACTCGTCCTGATGAGCTTAAAGCGATGAAGGATATGGCTTTAAAGAATGCAGCTCCTTTGATAGACAGAAAGCTTAACAACTGTACTTTTAAAACTTTTGTTCATGGAGATGCAAAGCTTGAGAATTTCTGCTTTTCCCGTGAAGGAAACAGTGTTGCCGCAATAGATTTTCAATACATCGGAGGCGGCTGTGGAATGAAGGATATTGCGTATTTTGTTGACAGCTGCCTTTATGGTGATGAATGTGAAAGTTGGGAAGGCGATATTTTAGAATATTATTTCAAGGAATTAAAAAAGGCATTGGATATAAATGGGAAGGATGTGGATTTTGCAGCATTGGAAAGGGAATGGCGTCAATTATACCATGTAGCTTGGGCGGATTTTTACCGTTTTCTTAAAGGTTGGGCTCCGGGACATTATGAAAGCAGGTATAGTGAACGTATTTGTCGCAAAGTAATAGATGAACTAATGTAGAGAAAAGTTTAAAAGTAATGGTTTTATTGTGCTATAATATGGGTATATTTAATAATGAATATTTGGGAAAAGTAAAAATTTAAAATTACCGGAGAGGATGGGACGATATGATTAGTGAGAAAATGGAACAGTTGTTAAACGAACAAATTCAGAAAGAGTTTTATTCTGCATATTTGTATCTTTCCTTTGAAGCTTATTTTACATCAAGGAATTTAAACGGTTTTGCAAATTGGTTTAGAGTTCAGGCAATGGAAGAAAGAGATCATGCTATCATCTTGATAAATTATTTGAACCTCGTTGGCGGAAGGGTCAAACTTCAGGCAATACAGGCTCCCGAATGGGATTTTAAATCCATTGAGGAGGTATTGGAAAAAGCCCTTGCCCATGAGCAATATGTTACAAAATCCATTTACAACATTGCCGATCAAGCTATTGAAGAAAGGGATCACAAGACCGGTTCATTTATAAAATGGTTCATTGACGAGCAGGCCGAAGAAGAGGACAATGCACAGCAAAACTTGAGCAAAATCAGGCTGGTAGGTGAAGATGACGGTAGGGGAATTTTAATGTTGGATACCGAGATGGCGGCAAGAGTTTATACAGTTCCTTCCCCATTGGCAGCAAAAGAACAAGCCTAGGGCGTTAATTGCAAATATAAACAAAGGGGGCATTTTACATGCTTTGTAAAGATTTAAAGGTTGTAAATTTGAACATCACTGAGGATAACTACCAATATAAGGCTTTGTTCAGACTATGTACCGATGAAAGCTGCATGGACATTGATATGGAAAATATTTCTGACAATACAGTACTTGAAGAAATCAAAAAGACTTTCTCCCTTGAGGAGTCTTTGGAAGAGATTAAAGCTATTATTACCGACAAAGTTATGGAAGCATCTAAAATTGAGTCCAGGATTGTTGAAGGCAACAGTTGCTCCGAAGAGAGAACCGATAAGAAGGTGCAAAGGGATATTGATTCATTGAGTACATCGTGATAATTTTTGAAAGAAATATAAATTATATGTTCAAATAAACAAAAAGGGGCATTGCATTACTATTATTAATCTGTAATGCAACAGCCCCGTTGTTTTTTTATTGGGCAAATCATTCAAAAACAAAGGCTTTAGCACTACGGGTAATTTATTTCTACTTGAATAATTCTGTAAAAAAGGCTAAAATATTAATATAGACATTTATGTCGAGTATTGTAAAAATTCTTAAAAAAGAGAAGTATCCAGTAAAAATAAATGAAATACAAATGCAAGGCATTTCAGTAAGAAGGGTGTAAATGAGGTATTACGATAGGGTCATAATTGGTGCAGGTTTATATGGGCTATATGGAGCCTTGATTTGCGGTAGGAAAGGTTACAGGGTTGTTGTACTTGAGTGTGAAAGCGAGCCTTTTTTACGTGCTACATATATAAATCAAGCCCGGGTGCACAATGGCTATCATTACCCCCGTTCTTTTTCAACAGTTAACAGTGTGACCGAGTATTTTCAGAAGTTCAACAGAGAGTTTGAATTTTGCATAAACTCATCTTTTAGAAAAATATATGCTACATCTTCAAAATATTCATGGACTAGTGCAGTTCAGTTTAAGAAGTTTTGTAAAAATGCAAAAATAAAGTGCATTGAAGTCGACCCTGGAGAGTTCTTTAACAGGGGTATGTGCGACGGTGCCTTTGAAGTCGAAGAGTATACCTATGATTCCACAATCCTAAGGGATTATCTCTTGGAAGAAATTAAGAAATTTCCGCAGGTTGAGTTCAAGTTCAATGTCAAAATAGAAAGTATTGAAAGAAGTGCCGATGAATACCGTATATATATCGGTAATGGTGATGAAATATCCACGGGGTACATTCTTAACGCTACCTATGCATCTGCAAATCAGATTAACACAATTGCAGGTTTTGAACCCTTTAAAATAAAATATGAGCTTTGTGAAGTGATATTGTGCCATCCTGGAGATAACTTAAAGGGGCTTGGAATTACCGTGATGGACGGGCCGTTTTTCTCTATCATGCCCTTCGGAAAAACAGGACTTCATTCCCTGACTTCTGTCACTTTTACGCCACATCTGAGCTGCCACGACAGCCTACCTGTTTTTGAATGCCAAAAGAACAATCCTCTATGCAGTGAAAAGAGTCTTTACAATTGCAATGCCTGTGAGTTTAGACCCCAAAGTGCTTGGTCTTATATGTCGGGACTTGCAAAAAAATATTTGAATAAACGTTATGACTTCAGCTTTTATAAGTCGCTCTATTCGATGAAACCTATTCTATTGTCCTCGGAGATTGATGATTCAAGACCGACGATAATCAGAAAATACTCGGAAAACCCGACCTTTGTAAGTGTGCTGTCGGGGAAAATAAGCACAGTATATGATTTGGAAGAGGTATTGTGATTATGGAGCTTGCAAATAAAGAGAAAAAAGTAGTTTCTGCAGTAGTATACATAAGAAATCATGAAAAGTATATATGTGATTTTATTGAAGGCATTGCTGCCGTTCTTTCGGATAATTTTGAAAAATATGAAATTATCGCTGTCAATGACTATTCAACCGACAGAAGTGTTGATATGCTTAAACAAGCAGCAGCAAAACTGGAGGTAATCTCCTTTTCAATTGTGAATTTGAGCTTTTATCACGGCACTGAAGCAGCAATTACAGCCGGTGTGGATCTTTCCATAGGCGATTTTGTTTTTGAGTTTGACAGTCCTGTTGCCGACTATGATTTTGAAGAGATTATAAATGTTTATAAGCATATTCTTGAAGGGTATGATATTGTTTCGGCTGCTCCCGATATTAAAGAACGCTTGGATTCAAGGGTTTTTTACGACTTGTTCAAGAGATATTCGCAAAACCACTTAAGACTTTGGACTGAGAGATTCCGGGTTTTGTCCCGTAGAGCTGTGAACAGGATAAACAGTTCCTGTACATCCATACAATATAGAAAAGCTGTGTACTACAACATAGGACTTAAAACATATATTCACAAGTATGAAACCAAAAAGAATATCACCCATAAGGTGAAACTCGATACCAAGGTAAGAATGTCCCAGGCACTCAATTACCTTATGATTTTCACCGATATAGTACCGAAGATATCCATATTCATGGCTTTGATGATGCTGTTGTTTTCAATATGCGTATTTTGCTATACCGTATTTATATATATTGTCTATGACAAGGTTGTTGAAGGTTGGACAACCATTATGCTCTTCCTGTCGGTTTGCTTCACCGGGTTCTTCTCATTGTTTGCAATAGTTATTAAGTTTGTTTCCCTAATTTTAAAACTACAAAATACAAAATATACTTATACCTATGAATCGGTTGAAAAGGTTAAGTAGCAGTGTTATAATGCTCTCTGTTTGAAGATGTATTTTTTGGACTTAAAAATTTAAACTTGTAACAAACTCTGGGGTGAGCTTGGTGGATAAAACTTTGGTAGGGTATAGCGGTTTTGTGGGTTCCAATTTGAGAAGGCAGACCGATTTTGTGAAGGAATACAACTCAAGCAACATAAACGAAGCCTTTTGTACGAAGCATGAACTTGTGGTATACAGCGGTGTAAGGGCTGAAAAATTTCTTGCCAATCATGAACCGGACAAGGATTTGGCACATGTCAAGCAGGCTGTTGAAAACATCAAAAGGATGAATTTTAAGAAGCTTGTACTGATATCTACCGTAGATGTTTATAAGGTGGCTTGTGGTGTTGATGAAAACACGTTTATAGATACCGACGGACTTCATCCGTACGGGAAACACCGATACATGCTTGAAAAATGGGTAATGGATAATGTCAAAGATTATCATATATTGAGGCTTCCCGGGTTGTTTGGAGTGAATTTGAAAAAGAATTTCATTTTTGACATGATGAATATTGTCCCGTCAATGTTAAAAGAGGAAAAGCTTTCAGAACTTCAAAAGATGAGCCCTGTAGATCTTTTTGAATGTTATTCGAAGCAGGAGAACGGTTTTTACAGGCTAAAGCCTGTCGGTAAAGAAATTGGGAAGGCTTTAAAAGATTTTTTTGCACATTGTGGCTTTAATGCACTGTCTTTTACCGATTCTAGGAGTGTATTTCAGTTTTATAACTTAAAGAATCTTTGGTTTGATATTGAAACAATGATAAAAAACGATATTAGACTTTTATGTGTTGCTACAGAACCCATTTCTTCCGGTGAGCTGTACAAACACATTTACGGCAAAGAGTTTAAAAATGAGTTTTTGAGCACTCCCGTAAAGTATGATGTTCGTACGGTACATTACGGTTTGTTTAACGGAAAGGAAGGGTATATGGCCGATAAAGCCGCAGTTTTGAAGGATATTAAAGAATTTGTGGGAGAAATACTATGAAACTTTCAATTTCCAATATAGCATGGGATGGTTCTGAGGATTTTGAAGTGTATAAATTGATGAAAAAATATGGGTTTGTTGGGCTCGAAATAGCACCTACAAGGCTTATTCCCGATAAACCATACGATAGATTGGATGAGGCGGAAAAACTTGCAAAAGAATTTAGAAGTGGCTACAATCTTGAGATTTGCAGCATGCAGTCAATACTTTACGGAAGAGATGAAAAAATATTTGAAAATGAGGAAAATCGTAGAAGTATTACCGAGTATTTGATTGGTGCCATGGACTTTGCAGCAGCCGTTTCATGTGGTAATCTTGTCTTTGGAAGCCCGAAAAATCGATGCCTTGCCAAAGAGGAAGATTACGAAGTGGCTGTGGCTTTTTTTGAGGAGTTGGCGGAATATGCCTTAAAGAAGGGCGTTGTAATAGCTATTGAGGCTAATCCCAAGATGTATGGGACCAACTTTATTAACTACACGAAAGAAGCTGTAAAGATAGTTAAAGATGTTAATTCCAAAGGTTTTAGGGTCAATCTCGACTTTGGCACCATCATTGCGAATGGGGAGAGTATTGACGAAATAGCCGGTTATATGGAATATATAAACCATGTCCATATCAGTGAACCGGGACTTTCACCCCTGAGTCAAAGGGGTGAACATCGGGAACTGGCTTGCCTATTGAGGGAGAAATTATATAAAGGATTTGTATCTATTGAGATGAAAAAGGATCAAAAGGACTCACTTGATATTATAGAAAAGACGATGAATTATATAGCTGAAGTGTTTGGAGATTAGTGTTGATGTACCTTAAGTTAGGTATAAGGAAAACGGTTGGGGGAGAAATGAAGGTTATGGCAGAACAGGTGCCTGAGTTTGACATAGTTGAATTTAATAGTAAAGAGAACAAGTATTGCCTATGCATACCGGTTATAAATGAGGGTGACAGGATTGTCGGCCAGTTGAAAAAGATAAATAACTTGGGCATTGATTCCATTATTGATGTTATACTGTGCGATGGAGGTTCAACCGACGGTTCCACCGAAACTGCGAGGTTAAAGTCTTTGGGAGTTAACACACTGCTTGTGAAAAAAGGCCCGGGTAAATTGAGTGCACAGCTTAGGATGGGCTATTGGTGGGCATTGAGTCGCGGTTATGAAGGTATTGTTACCGTTGACGGAAATGGAAAGGATAGTGTGGAATCCATACCTCAGTTTATTGAATATTTGGACAAGGGATATGATATGGTTCAGGGATCGCGTTACATCAAAGGGGGAATTGCAGAAAATACACCTATTGCCCGGCACATAGCCGTTAAATTAATCCATGCCCCAATTATTTCCATGGCTGCAGGGTTTAAATATACCGATACTACAAACGGATTTAGGGCCTATTCAAGACGTTTTCTTACCCATCAAGAGGTTCAGCCCTTCCGGGATGTATTTGATACTTATGAACTTTTAGCCTATTTATCGGTAAAGGCCCCGAGAATTGGCATGAAAACCGTTGAAATACCTGTTCGCAGAAGCTATCCGGTACACGGGAAAGTTCCAACCAAAATCAGTTTATTAAAAGGAAATTTCCTACTGTTAAAAATACTTGCAAAGGCTGCATTGGGTAAGTATGATGTTAAGAACAAGTAGATAAATGCTTTCGTTGGAAAGGAAATATGTGATGGTTTTAAGAAAAAGGGATATTGAGCTGGATTTGATGGACGAAAAAGAGCCATTTCGCATAACAAATATATTGTACATGATTGTGATAGCTTTAGGTGTATTGTTTAGATTGGGTTCCTATATCCAAGACAGAACACTTTGGTACGATGAAGCCATGCTTGCGAGCGGTATTGTTCAAAGGAATTTCAGCGGTTTGTTTGAACCACTTGATTATTCGCAAAGTGCACCTATCGGGTTTTTATTGATAGTGAAGTTTTTTATATCCATATTGGGAAGTTCCCAACGCATTTTGAGGTTGTATTCGTTTCTGACAGGGATTGCATCAATAAAGCTCTTTTACCTGCTTTTAAAAAGGTCAGGCTTTAAAAGGCTTTATTTGGGAGCGGCTTTTTATGCCACCGTTTCCCCTCTTATATACTACTCCACAGAACTAAAGCCCTACATGCCCGATGCGTTTTTTACCATTGCCGCCCTATATCTTTACAAACTATATGAAGATAAAAAGCTTCCTGCATGGGCCTATGTGTTGTTTTGCATATTTGCCGTATGGATTTCCTTTCCGTCCATTTTTATCATTGGGGCAATTACATGTTACAGTTTCTTTTTAAGTATGGCCGGGATTGCAGCGGATCTTGTTTCCCGCAACAGGGATGAAATTAGGGACAAATTTAGGATTTTTATAGGCTCTGCGGTTTTTGGGGCTGCGGCACTGTTAAGCTTCGGTATTTGTTATATAACTTATACAAGCAAGGTTTCAGGAAATATAGACGGTATGTCCATGGAGTATTGGAAACATCTCTATTTTCCGTTGTTTCCCAAAAAAATATCCGAGTGGAATTTGATATACCTCATGCTCAATAATTATCTCCGTTTTATTTTCAATGAAGTCGGTGCACTTTCATGGATACTGTGGATTGGGGGAATACTGCTCTTGTTTGTAAGAAAAAACAAGCTTGGAGGTTACAGTGTTTTGGCTGTTTTGTTTACATTGGTTGCTTCAAGCATCGAGCAATATCCTATTCAAGACCGACTGCTGTTATTTTTAGTACCTTTTACCATACTCGGAATTATTTTTTTCGCGGAAGTTTTGATGGATTTGTTGAAATGGAAGGGATTTGAAGTTGTTTTGTTTATTCTCCTGATTAGTTTTAACTACAGTTCGCTAAAGTATACCGATGTGAACAACATGTATAGGGAAGGGCAGGAAGCTGCCAATTTAATTTATTATCTAGACAACAAAATCGAAGAGGATGAAAAATTGTATATTTTTGCAAATGCGGTTCCCATTTACGAATACCATACAGGATATAAACAAGGTTTGACCCATTTTCCCGAGAAGGTCTTTGAATCGGGACAGCTTATTTATGGTTGCAAGTATTGGAATCTTAAGTGTGAGCCCTATAAATATATCACTACTATTGATGAGAAACGGCTTAAAGAGAATATCGACAGTATCGTAAAGTATCAAAGGGTCTATGTATTATTCTATCATTACGGTGAGGATGCCGAGTATTATTTGATTAGTGAATTAAGAAAATACGGCACGGTGACTTATTTTATGAATGAAAAGAATACCCCTCTGTACTATTTTGTAAGATATGCCCATCTAAATTAAAGCAATACTTTTGCTAGATGTGTGCCATTCTTTCTAAAACTTCCATTTGGAAATTTTAATTTAAACTCATGGTATTTTGCAACATGGAGTTAGAAAACTTTCATTGATTAAAAACGTGTATTTACAATCGTAGAACAAAAATTAATGTATGATCTGCGTAATACCGTTTCTATTGTGATGCTGTGAATGAAATTATTTAATCAAAATTATTCAATTTGATTTGAAATTGTGATAGAATACAATAAAAGAATTGCATTTTATAAAGGAATGGATATATTATATGAAGAACTGTTTTGATGTAATTATTGTGGGAGCAGGTGCAGTTGGCTGTGCAGTAGCTAGGGAGCTTTCAAAGTACAAGCTTGATATTGCCGTGTTAGAGAAGGAAAGCGATGTTGCTGCAGGGACAAGCGGCAGAAACAGTGCTGTTGTTCATGCCGGCTTTAACAATAAGACGGGAAGTTTGATGGCCAAACTCTGCGTAGAAGGAAATTTGGGTTTTGAACAGGTATGCAGGGAGTTGGATGTGCCATATAAAAAGACCGGGAAGCTTGTTGTGGCTTTTGATGAAGAGGATCTTAAGGGTATAGAAAAATTGATGGATACCGGAAAAAAGAACGGTGTACCGGGTTTGACTTTTATTAATGCCGAGGAGGTAAAAAGCCTGGAGCCCCATGTTGGAGGAATTGGTGCCATGCTGTCTCCCAATACGGCAATCACCAATCCCTTTATATATACTGTTGCACTGGCGGAGAATGCCTGTCAAAATGGCGTGAAATTTTATTTCAATACTGAAGTGTTCGGTATCAGTAAACAAAAGGACAAATTTCGAATAAGTGCCGGTGGTAAGCAATACTATTGCAAGTACCTTGTAAATTCCGCAGGACTGTACTCAGACAAGATTTCCTCCATGGCAGGGGATAAGAATTATAAAATCTACCCTTGCAGAGGCCAGTACTACATTTTGGACAAGAGAACCAGCAAATTTCTGAGTATGCCGGTTTATCCCGTTCCAAAGCCTGGAATTGGCGGATTAGGGGTTCATCTTACCCCCACTATTGAAGGAAATATATTGATTGGCCCTAGTGCCGAATATATAAAGACAAAATGCGATTACAGCGTTACAAGGGATGTAATGAATCAGCTGTTTAAGGGAGCAAAGGAACTGTTGCCGCCCATCGGGGCTAAGGATGTCATAGGAAATTACTCCGGTATCAGGTCAAAACTGGTTGGACCTAATATAGGAGGCTTTGGAGATTTTGTTATAAAGGAGTCCGAAGTGGTTGAAGGACTTATTCAGTTGATTGGAATTGAATCTCCCGGACTTACTGCCTCGGTACCTATTTCCAAAAGGGTAAGGGATATACTAGGCAGTAAGATGGACCTTGTGGAAAAGCCTGGTTTTATAAGTCAAAGAAAAGGTATTTTGGAGTTTCGCAAGCTAAGTAACGAAGAAAAAGACAGGCTAATAAGAGAGTGTCCCGAATATGGTGAAATAGTTTGTCGATGCGAGCACATAACCAAAAGGGAGATAATGGATGCGGTGGAGAATCCCTTAGGTGTGAAGACCCTGGCCGGAATTAAATACAGGGCTAGGGCAATGATGGGAAGATGCCAGGGGGGATACTGCCTTACTAGAATTGTTGAGATACTCACCGAAGAATACGGCATTCCTGTGGAAGAGATAACGCTTAGAGGCAAGAATTCAAAGCTGTTTGAAGGAAGAGTCAAGTAGAAGGAGAAAATAGATGATACTGGAAAAAGATGTGGTTATAATTGGTGCCGGTCCGGCAGGATTGGCGGCTGCTGTGGAACTGGCAAAAAATGGGGTAAAAGATATCGTTGTAATTGAGAGGGAACCCTTTGCCGGAGGGATTCTCAATCAATGTATTCATGACGGGTTCGGTGTCATAAAGTTTAACGAAGTTCTAACCGGCCCTGAATATGCACAGCGATATATAGATGAAGCTGAAAAACTTGGTGTTGAGATAATGACAAGCTCTATGGCGATTGATATAAACCGGGATAAAGAGGTAACCGTCATAGGCTCAAAAGGCATTATTGTTTTTAAGGCAAAGGCTGTAATTCTTGCCATGGGCTGCAGAGAAAGGACAAGAGGGGCTATCGGCATACCGGGAACACGACCAGCCGGAATTTTTACCGCCGGAGTTGCCCAGAACTTTGTCAATGTTAAAAATATTATGATTGGAAAGCGGATTGTTATTTTGGGCTCGGGCGATATCGGCCTTATAATGGCGAGAAGGTTGACCCTAGAAGGTGCCGAGGTTATCGCTGTGGTGGAAAAAATGCCTTATTCCAACGGTCTTGCCAGAAATGTAACCCAATGCCTTGAAGACTACGGCATACCGCTGTTGTTAAGCCATACTGTTGTCAATATAGAGGGTAGAGAGAGGTTAAAGAGTGTTACCGTTGCAAAGGTTGATGATAAGGGTGAACCCATTCGGGGCACATCGAAAAAATTTGATTGTGATACTCTGATATTGTCTGTGGGTTTGATTCCTGAAAATGAATTGACCAAGGATGCGGGAATTGATATGGATGAAGTTACTCAAGGGGCATTGGTGGATGAAAACCTGCAAACCAGCATAGAAGGAGTTTTTGCCTGCGGTAATGTGCTTCATGTTCATGATCTTGTGGATCATGTTTCTAACGAAGCTGAAAAAGCGGCTAAATCAGTGTTAAGATATCTTGAGACTAAATGCGAAAATGGGCAAAGGGTTAAGGTTAAAGCCGGAAAGGGTATTCGATATGTAATTCCACACACTATTTCCGGTAAAAAAGATGTTACCTTTTCCATGAGAGTGGATAGGCAGTGGACCGATATCAAACTGACTTTTTTAAACGGCTCGAATCCAATCAAATCCTTTAAGTATAAAAAGTTGAATCCTTCGGAAATGGTGGTAGTAAACTTGAAAGCTTCGGAGCTTAAGGATGTTGAAAGTCTGGAGGTAGCTATAGATGAAGATTGAGAAAGAAATGACCTGTATTGTTTGTCCTAACGGGTGTAGGTTGGAAATAATCTATGAGGATACTTTAACGGTAAAGAATGCCTTATGCCCGAAAGGTGTGGAATATGCCCGTAACGAGTTGATGAATCCTGTCAGATATTTGACTTCCACAGTAAGAGTTTCCGGGGGTGTACTGCCTCTTGTCAGTGTTAGAAGTAATAAGCCTGTTCCAAAGGATAAATTGATTGAAATTGTTCAATTTCTTAAAAATATAGAGCTTAAAGCACCGGTACACTTTCATCAGTTGGTTTGTAAAGATGTACTAGGCACCGGTGCCGATATTGTTGCAACCCGTAAAGTTATTAAAAAATAGTAATATTAAATCTTAAAAATGGAGATTGATTCATTGAGTTCTTGAGCCATTTTGTTGAGCAAATTTGCTTGATTGGAAAGTTCTTCAACACGAATGATTTGCTCTTGGGTTGTTGAAGATACTTCCTCAGCAGTTGCAGCCGTTTCTTGGGAAACGGAGGAAATCTCGTCTATTGCTTTTAGTGTTTTTTGCCTGGACTCAAGAATTACATTTACCGATTCGCTGAATTTATCCATGTAATTATTTACCTCATCCATGGATTTGAGGATTGCTTCGAAGGAATTGCTGGCTTGTTCAACCGCTTCTAGCTGCTCCTTAATAATTGATTTTGTATTGTTCGCTGAATTGGCAGTGAAATCGGCTTTTTTCTGAATGTCGTAAATAACCGTGCTTATAGTTTTTAGTGCAGCTTGTGTTTGTTCTGCAAGTTTTCTGATGTGTTCCGCAACAACGGAAAAGCCTTTGCCTGCCTCTCCGGCCCTTGCAGCTTCAATAGCGGCATTAAGTGAGAGAAGATTGGTTTGCCTGGATATGTTTCCTATAAAGTTTAAGATTTCTTCAATCTGTTTTATATCGGTATTTAATGTATTTATGTTATTTACTATCTCTTCGGTTACCATGCCCGAGTGTATCGATTTTTGATTAAGGGATTCCATAGCTTGTATGGCGTTTTCGCTTAAAGCCTTTGTATTCTCTATAACTTTTGAGGATAATTTAACGTTCTCTTCAACATTATTTATATCATCGGACAGTTCATTTACGAAGCTAACTGCATCTGAGCTGTTAGCTGCTTGTTCCGAAGTTCCGAGTGCGATTTGGGACATGCTTTGTGCAATTTGCTCTGAAGAGGCTAAATACAAAGATGATAGCCTTGTGACGTCTCCGGCACTTTTCAAAACTTGTTCTGAAGATTCCTTAACCTTTGATACCAGGTTTCTTATATTCTTTATCATTTCATCAAAGAACTTGCTTAATTCGGATATCTCATCGGTATATTTGTCTTCTATACATATGCTCAAATCGCCGTTTTTGGCATTTTCCATATAAGATTCAAGTTTGCTTAACGGTGATATTATGCTCATAGAAACAATGACGGAAAGCAATAGGGCAAGGAAAAATATTATTGCACTCACATTAAATATTGTCATACCTATTTTTAATGAGTCCCTGGTCAAGAATTCATAAGGGATTGTACCGATTATATATCAGTCTGTCTTATCAATCATAGAATAGCAATAGATATACTTATTGCCGTTTAACTGGGATTTTACAGTACCGCTGACGGAATGTGAAGTCTTGTTCTCTTCATTGGAATTATCGGCTTCCGAAACTTGTCGGTTGATTTTCTCAATGACTTCCATATTGGAGTATTTGGAAGCCAAGGATAAATTTTGTGTATTATTGCTTGAAAAGATTGTACCTTCGCTATCAACAATTGACAAGTCGGTGTTTTCGGTAAAATTGGCAGTGTGGTAGGTATCGGAAAATAAGTTTGGATTGAGAATTAAAATGAGCGTACCTATATCGGCAGTTGAATAATTGTCATATATTTGAGTCAGCACTATAATGTATGTCTCTTTAGTTTTTTCAAATTCATCTATCATCCATACATTTTTACCCTTTGCTTCCTTGGCTTTTTGAATGTACTCATCTTTTACAACAAAGTTTCGCAGTAATTGATAACGGCCGCTGTTTCCGAGTACTTCTCCCTCGCATATAAGCATGGAACCTTCGCAATTATTTAATGTTACCTCGGTGAATTTCGAGTTCAATACCCTGTTCAAAGCAGTCAATGAAACCCTAAAATTACTTTTGTCCATCTTATAATTTTTTAGATAACCCAGGGCATCCCTGTTGTTTTTAAATTCATCCAATGCGTACTCTATAACATTCATTTTTAGGCGGACATTTTGAGCAGATTGGGAAAACATTTCACTTGAAAAAAACTCAATTTTACTTTCAACGGCATTACTGGACATGGTGTAGCTGAAGATTCCCAGTATGGTCATAGGCAAGCTTGACAATAAGACAAAGAAAACCAATAGTCTTTTCCTTATGCTTATAAGTCTGAAAAGTGATGCTATGCGAGAGGTAAATCCGGTAATTGAATTTAAAACTTTTTTGCGACCACTTTTTAATAGGGAAAAGACCTGCATAAAAAAGTTTGAAGAAGGCTTAATTCTATTCAAAATGATTCCTCCCTAAAAAATGGATGAATACGAAGCAAGAAAAAACGAGAAAAACGAGCAAATTGAGTAAACTGAATTAAGATGCGTTTGTAATATTATCTCACTTTTTGACTGATAAGTCAATAGATAGAAATTGAAGAAAAAGGAAGACATAGGAAACAGTTTTTCGATTAGTATAAAATTTATAAACCGGATAGATGTCATTCTACCCGGTTTATGTACTCTTTTTATCTAGGGTTTTCGAAGGCCGTGAAAGGCGATCGATGTCCCTGAGATTTTATTTTCTGTGGGGAAATGTTTTTTTCTTTTGATTTAATAAGTATAAGGCAGCAAGGTTTGTCAGTCGATTTTGAATCTAAGAAGCTTGTAATAACGATAAAGCAACTCATCAAGCTCCAACTCGAGATTATGGACTTTGTCTCTGTTAGTGTAATAGTCTTGACAATAGAAATTCAAGATGATGTTCTTCTTTAAAATTTCCTTTTCCAATTCTTGTGGGAAATCATTCATATAAGCTCTGCCTCCTTCTTTTTCTCCCTTAACCGCTAATGGCAAACAACAGCAGGATCGGCTTTGCTGAACTATTATCTCACCACAGAATCATTTATTTATTATTATAAAGGAGCTTGTATATTTCTGTAAATAATACATTTGTATCTGTAATCTGGTACTCTGGAACTAAGACTTTTTTTAATGTCCTAGTATTTGGCATAGGTCTCTTTTTTATATTAAGTTTATGAACAATTTGTACGATATAAAAAATAAATCGGTTGTGAGTTTACATAAAATTATATTAAGTTGCTCACTCAAAAATACATATATTAGTAGGTCCCATTCTCCGGAACAGTTATTCAAAATGTAAAGAGGAGGCTTGTATATGTATTTTGAATCGTTGTCTCAGATTAAATCCTATGTCGATAGTATTGATTTAAATCCTTCCGAACAGTTGATGATTCTTGTCGGAGACAATTCTTCGGAAAGTGTCGGTGAACTTTCCGATTACTTGAATAGCAAGAACATTACTTTTTTTGGCGGTATTTATCCCAGTCTTCTTGTTGGAAAAAGAAGTGTGCGATCAGGTTTTATTCTTCAAAAATACAGACCTATTTATTCTGCATTGGTTTTTCCTTATAGTATGCGAATAAATATGGAACTTGAAGAATTGAAAGGATGTACAGCCATTGTCCTTGTTGACGGTCTTTCAAGTCAGATGAAGGAGTTGACGGATACTCTGTATGAGTATGTGGGAAGCAACGTCACCTATATAGGGGGTGGAGCAGGCTTTTACAATTTGACTCAAAGAAAGTGCATCTTTGACAATAAAGGAATGTATGAAAATGCATTGTATGTTTGTATAGTTAAGAGTATGTGTTACTCTGATGTAAAACACGGTTGGAAAAGGATAGAAGGACCGTTTATTGCAACTAAGTCGGTAGATAACACTTTATGCCAGTTGGATAATTATAATGCTTTTGATGTATATAAGTCTGTCATCGAAGATATAGAAAGGATAACACTATGCAAATCGGATTTTTTTATGATTGCCAAAGACCATCCTTTCGGGATTCGCAAGAACGATGCAAGTATAATTGTAAGAGACCCTATTTCTGTAAATGAAAATGGTGAAATTGTATGTATAGCGAATATTCCTGAAGGGAGCGAAATCTATATCCTTAAAGGAGACAATGATACACTGCTTGCCTCTTCTTTGGAAATTGCGGAAAAATGTTCAGAGAATGCTCCCGATAAATATACTCCTTTACTTTTCGATTGTATTTCAAGAGCTATGTTTTTGGAGGAACGGTTTGAAGAAGAGCTTTCCAACATTCAAAGCATGTTAAAATACCAAGTTGAGGGTGCCCTTTCAATTGGAGAAATTGCAACACTAAAAAACGGTGAGATAATAATCCACAATAAATCGACAATCCTGGCATTGCTGTCATAATCTCAAAATTTGTTTTTGCTATTGTCCGTAAAATCTTTGAAAATAATATTCCCTTTAAGCAATAAATATTTCCACCGTCAGCCTTGATACAAAAGTATTAAACTTTAAAACATAAATTGAAGCTCAAATGTAATTATCAAAATGCAATAAAAAATACCAGTCTACTTAAAGAAAGGGTTGTAAACAATATGAAAATTCAAGTTAAGCTGACATTAGCCATGGTAGCATTGATCTTTTTATCGGTTATCGCAGTAGCCACATTTACCTACATACAAACCAACAGAATTTTTCTCAAGCAAACGGAAACGGCAGCAATATCGACAGTTAACAATGAAAAGGAAGCTTTATGGGAAGTAATAACCAAGAAACAGATAGGACCCGGATTATTAGCCGAAAACGAGCTTGTTTTGAAGGCGTTATCCGGAAATCCCAAGGATAAAGATATAGAAAATTTGAATCAATTAATGGTGGGCTATATAAAGGATAATCCTGATCTGGACAGTATATTTGTTGCCGATGCAAAAGCTACAATAATCGCCAATTCCGAACCGGGTATGGTAGGTAAGAGTTTGAGCAATACCGACTATGCCAAAAAAGTTTTATCTAGCGGAGCTGCTGAAATAAGTGAAACCTTTGTTTCAGAATTGACCGGAAAACCGGTTGTGGTGTTGTCCCAACCTGTTGTTAATCCTGACAACGGCGAACTTTTAGGTTTTGTCGGGAATTCCGTATATGCGGAAAGTTTTGCGAGCAGCTTTGCCGATTCAAAGGTAAACGATGCAAAGTCAAGCAAAACCTACATTATTGACAAACAGGGTAAATATGTGTGGATGAGTGATGAGAGCAAGATTGGACAACCGAATGAAATTAAGGAAATTTCCGAAGTGATTGCAAGTCTTCAAAATGGAAAAAAAGTTGGAACATCAAGGATTGAATTCAACTCGGAAGGTAAAAAAATGGTGGGTGCCTATTCGGTGTTGGATGAAGCTGGATGGTTGCTGATGGTTGCCGCTGAAGAAAGGGAATTACTGTATCAATTGTCCATGATGTGGCTCTTAATAGGTTTAATAGAGCTTGTCATAATATCGCTTTCATCGGTAATCGGTTTCATTCTTCTAAGGAGAATATCAGAACCGATAGTCTGTATAACTGATAAGCTTGAACAGTTGGCTACCGGTGATTTGGCAGTGGAAATTCCAAAGGAGTATTTGGATTTCAAGGATGAAATAGGGAAATTGTCTGCAGCAATGAAGAACATTGTATCAAGTCTGCAGGAAAAGTCTTATGTGGCAGAGAAAATAGCAAGAGGGGACTTGACTGTGGATATAAAGTTAAGTTCCGACAAGGATACCCTTTCAAAAAGTATGTTGTCGGTTTCAAATTCAGTAAAAGGACTTGTTGACGAGGTTAAAAAGATAACACATGCTTCATTGGAAGGAAATTTGGAAGTTAGAGGCGATTCTGAGAAGTTTGATGGTGAATATAAGGAAATAGTGGAAGGTATAAACAAAACTCTCGATACTATTATACAACCTATACAGGAAGCAGCGTATGTTCTTTCCGAAGTGTCGGAAGGAAGACTTGATGTGGCAGTTAGCGGCGATTACAAAGGACAGCATGCAATGATAAAAGATGCCCTTAACTCAACCATATATGCACTGGCAGCTTACGTGGATGAAATAACGACGGTACTGACTGAAATATCGGGAGGTAATTTTGATGTATATACCTCCGACAATTATAAAGGTGAATTTAGCAAGATAAAGAATTCCATCGACAATATAATAAATATCTTTAACGATATTCTTTATGAAATCAATGCTGCGGCACAGCAAGTTGCAAACGGTGCAAAACAGATATCCGACTCCTCGCAGATTTTGTCTCAGGGAAGCACAGAGCAGGCAAGTACAATTGAGGAATTGAGTGCCTCAATGGAACAAATTGCCGAGCAGACCAAGAGCAATGCTGAGAATGCGGAACAGGCATATGCTGTGGCAGCTACAGTAAAAGAAGGTGCAATTAGCGGTAATAATCAGATGGGAGAAATGCTTAAGGCAATTAGTGATATAAACGATGCTTCAAGCAATATTTCCAAGATAATTAAAGTAATTGACGATATTGCCTTCCAGACCAATATCCTAGCTTTGAATGCCGCTGTAGAAGCTGCCAGGGCAGGTCAGCACGGTAAGGGATTTGCTGTTGTGGCCGATGAGGTAAGAAACCTTGCTGCAAGAAGTGCCAATGCTGCAAAGGAAACAACTGCTTTAATAGAAAGCTCCATTTCAAAAACTGAGGATGGTTTGAAAATTGCAAAAAATACTGCGGATGCCTTAAATGACATTGTGCAGGGTATTTCAGAGACTGCAAATATTGTAAATAAAATTGCAGCGGCCACAAGCGAACAAGCCAGTGCCATAGTACAAATAAATATGGGTGTGGCACAAGTATCCCAAGTTGTCCAGAACAATTCGGCAAATGCCCAGGAAGGTGCTGCTGCAAGTGAGGAAATGGCAGGACAAGCTGAAGTACTTAAGGAATTGGTTGGAAGATTTAAACTCAGAAATAGAAAGTCTGCTCAAATGTACGGTAAGAACACGGATTCCATTGATCCGGAGATTTTGAAGCAAGTTGAAGAGGTTTTTCAACCGAGAGAAAAGAAAAAGAACAATGCCCAATCAAGAAATTCAATACTCGATGAATCACAGATTATTTTAGGTGATAATGAATACGGAAAATATTAATGAGATTTAAACATAAGAAAATTCCCGGAACCGCCGGGAATTTTCTTATGCTAACTGTTTAGTTTTCGCAGCTTTATTTAAGACATTATACGACAAGTCTTGCAGTAAACGTTTGACTTGTAAAAATAAAGGCAATATAATAAACATAAGGGCAGTATATCAAGCAAGTCAAGTGCTTTATCAGGGGGCAGGGTATGAATTCTATCGTATTTTTTGATACCGAGATTGATTCCAATAGCGGAAGAGTTCTTGATATCGGTGGTATTAAGGAAAACGGTTTGCCGTTTCATTCTGCTTCTATTGAGAAATTTATTGAGTTTATAAGAGGTTCGGAGTATCTTTGCGGTCATAATATACTTAACCATGATTTGAAGTATGTTCAAGGTGCAATTGACGTTGCTCATATAGGTAATTTGAGATATATTGATACTTTGTATTTTTCTCCTTTACTGTTTCCCAAAAGACCTTATCATGCTTTGCTCAAAGATGATAAACTGCAAACGGAAGAACTGAACAATCCTTTTAATGACTCGATAAAAGCAAGAGATCTTTTCTTTGATGAAGTTAATGCCTTTCATAGAATGGACAATACCCTTAAGAAAATTTATTTTGGACTTTTAAAGGATAAAAAGGAATTTGCAGCTTTCTTTGAATTTGTCGGATTTAGTGAAGAGGTTGAAAATATTGATGAAGCAATAGCTGAAAAGTTTTATTCCCAGATATGCGAAAAGACAAATATTTCGGATATAGTATCGGGATATCCCGTTGAATTGGCCTATTGTTTAGCATTAATTGATACAAAAAGCCGTTATTCCATAACTCCGCCATGGGTACTCAAAAATTATCCTGCGGTGGAAAAGGTTATGCGTCTTCTAAGAGGAAAGCCCTGTTTGGAAGGATGTGCATATTGTAATGAAGCCCTTGATATTCATAAAGGGCTGAAACGTTTTTTCGGATATGACTCTTACAGGAAATACGCCGGTGAAGCCTTGCAGGAGAAAGCCGTTAGAGCTGCTGTTGAGGGAAAATCTTTTCTTGCAGTATTTCCTACCGGTGGAGGAAAGTCCATTACTTTTCAAGTGCCAGCTTTGATGGACGGAATGAATTCAAAGGGTTTAACGGTTGTGATTTCACCGCTTCAATCCTTAATGAAGGATCAAGTGGACAATTTGGAAAAAGCGGGAATTATTGATGCGGTTACCGTGAACGGTTTGCTTGATCCCATTGAAAGGGCTAAAGCTTTCGAGAGAGTTGAAAACGGTTCGGCGTCAATTTTATATATATCTCCGGAGTCTTTAAGATCAAGGACTGTTGAACGACTGCTTTTAGGAAGAAATGTAGTTCGGTTTGTAATTGATGAAGCCCATTGTTTTTCTGCATGGGGACAGGACTTTAGAGTTGATTATTTATACATAGGTGATTTCATAAAGTCTCTAATGGAAAAGAAGAACCTACAAGAGGTTATACCGGTTTCTTGCTTTACGGCTACTGCCAAACCGAAAGTTATTGAAGATATACGTGACTACTTTAGAGATAAGCTTTCCATTGAAATGGAGCTGTTTGTTTCAAAGGCATCGAGAAGTAACCTGCACTATAGGGTATTTGAAAAAGAAAATGAGGACGAAAAGTACAATACTTTAAGAAGTTTGCTGGAAGGAAAAAAGTGTCCCACAATTATATATGTATCGAGAACAAGAACGGCAGATAAATTGGCAGAGAGATTGAATAGAGACGGTTACCCTGCAAAGGCATTTCACGGCAAAATGGATATTCAGGAGAAAAGCAAAAACCAGGAGGCTTTTATAAACGGTGAGGTTGACATTATGGTGGCAACTTCTGCATTCGGAATGGGAGTGGATAAGAAGGATGTCGGTATGGTTATTCACTACCAGATTTCCGATTCCCTTGAAAATTACGTTCAAGAAGCCGGCAGGGCGGGAAGAGATGAGAACATATCTGCAGACTGTTATATTTTATATAACGATGATGATTTGAACAAACATTTTATACTGTTGAACCAGACCAAAATTAATATTGCGGAAATTCAGCAGGTATGGAAAGCTATTAAAGATCTTACAAGAAATAGGACACGTGTATCCCAGTCGGCAATGGAGATTGCAAGACTGACCGGATGGGAAGAAAGTATTGTGGATATTGAAACAAGGGTAACAACAGCTATTGCTGCCTTGGAAGATGCAGGATTTATAAGACGCGGTCAGAATATGCCAAGAGTTTTCGCCAACAGCATTCTAGCCAAAAGTTTGATGGAGGTTAGGGAAAAAATTGAGGCTTCCCAAAAATTCGATGAAAAGGATAAAGAAAAGGCAATTCGTATAATGTCGAGCCTTATTTCGAGTAGAAGCAGGAAAGATATTATGAAAGAGGCAGCAGAATCGAGGATTGACTATATTTCAGATCGTTTGGGGATTGAGAAGAAGGATGTAATCCGTATTGTGCACCTTCTGCAAGAAGAAAAGATTTTAGCCTATACCAAGGATTTACGGGCATATATAAGTAAAAAGGAGAATAAGAATCGTTCCTTTACTGTACTGAAAAAATTTGTAAAAATAGAAAATTTCCTTGCCAAGATTTTTTCGATCGAGGAAAGTCTGTTTCATATAAAAGAGCTAAATGAAGAAGCAGAAATAAATGGCTGCAAGAACATAAGCCCCCGGGATATAAGAACCGTTATAAATCTTTGGGCAATAAAGAATTGGATTAAACGCGAAAGTACTTATTCTCCAAACCATATTTCTGTAGCTTTGCTTCAAGGGAAGGATATATTGGAAGATAAGCTTTTAAAAAGACATGAACTGGCAAAGTTTATATTGGAATACCTTTATGAATCAATTGACGAAAGTATAAAATATGAAACGGAAAAAGACGAGGTGATGGTTGAATTTTCGGTTTTTGAATTGAAAGATGAGTTTAATTCAAGGATTTCCATGTTCAGTTTTGAAGCAAGTGCTAAAGACATTGAAGATGCCCTGTATTATTTGACCAAAATTGGAGTGTTGACAATAGAGGGTGGCTTCATGGTAATTTATACTCCTATGGAAATTAGGCGTCTAGAACTTGATAATAAAAAGCGTTATAGGGTTGAGCACTATCAAAAGTTAAAAGAGTTCTATGAAAACAAAGTACAGCAAATTCATATTGTCGGAGAATACGCTAGAAAGATGATAGATGATTATAAAGCTGCCCTTGAGTTTGTGGACGATTACTTTAGGATGAATTACTCATCCTTTCTAAACAAATACTTTGACGGAAACCGTCAAAATGAAATTAAGAAAAATATAACTCCTAAAAAATTCAAGCAGCTTTTTGGCGAGTTGTCTCCAACCCAGCTAAAGATTATTAACGACAATAAATCGAAGAACATTGTTGTGGCTGCAGGACCCGGAAGCGGAAAGACACGGGTTTTGGTACACAAGCTTGCATCACTGCTCCTAATGGAGGATATCAAACATGATCAACTGCTTATGTTGACTTTTTCAAGAGTTGCAGCCACTGAGTTTAAGAAAAGGCTTATAAAACTTGTGGGCAATGCCGCCAATTTTGTAGAAATAAAGACCTTTCACTCCTATTGCTTTGACTTGTTGGGAAAAGTGGGAACGATAGAAAAGTCGGATGATATAATAAAAGAAACTGTAAGAAAAATTCGAAACGGGGAAGTTGAGATTTCCAGGATAACAAAGGCAGTACTGGTTATAGATGAAGCACAAGACATGGATGCAGATGAATTTGAACTGATTTACACTCTGATGGATAAAAATGAGGACATGAGGGTTATTGCGGTAGGGGATGATGACCAGAATATTTATGAATTCAGAGGTTCCAGTTCAGAATACTTGACTCGGATGATTGATAACCAGGACGCTATTATGTATGAACTTGTTGAAAATTATAGGAGTCTTTGTAATTTGGTTGAATTTACCAATAATTTTGTGACTAAAATTTCCCGCCGATTAAAAAATACACCCATTTATGCCATACAGAGAGATAATGGAAAAATCAAACTGGTTTGCCACAAAGGTTCCAACCTTATAACACCTGTGGTTAATGATATTTTGAAGGCAGAGCTTTACGGTACAACATGTGTTTTGACCAGAACCAATGACGAAGCATTGCAGATTGCAGGATTGCTAATAAAACACGGTCTAAAGGCAAAACTTATTCAGTCCAACGAAGGATTTAACTTAAGCAGTCTTTTGGAAGTGCGTTTTTTCTTAAGACAGCTAAATCTAAATGAAAATACATATATGATTGACCAGGAGATATGGGAAGAAGCAAAACGCAGACTGAAAGTTAAATATCCAACCAGCCCGAACTATGAAATCTGTGCAAATATTATAAAGGATTTTGAGGCAGTAAATCCAAAGTATAAATACAAGTCGGATTTGGAAATTTTCATACGGGAGTCCAAACTTGAAGATTTTTATAGGGAAGGTATGGATATTATATTGGTATCAACCATTCATAAAGCTAAAGGCAGAGAGTTTGATAATGTGTATATTGTTTTGGATCAATATATGATAGATACCGATGAAGCTAAACGCCTGCTCTATGTCGGGATGACAAGGGCCAAGCGGAACTTGACAATTCACTACAACAGAGATCCTTTTGGTTTGGTTTACACAGAAAATGTTGAGAAGATTTTGGACGGCAATGTCTATTTGCCGCCAAAGCAGTTGGCTATGCAGCTTGGACACAAGGATGTATGGCTTGATTATTTCTTTTCGGTACAGCCTTTGATAAAAGAGCTTAACAGTGGTGATGAGCTTTCGGTATCTGAAAATTGTTGCTTAAATTCAAAGGGACAGGTTGTTTTGAAATTTTCAAAAAGTTTTATTGAGCAAATTGAGAATATGGTACAAAAGAAATATGTACCCAAAAGGGCGAAAATCAGGTTTATTGTCTATTGGAAAAAGGAAGATTCGGACTATGAGATTAGAATTGTTTTGCCCGAACTGTATTTTGAAAGGCTGGGGGAATGAATGATTGAGCGGTAGTTAAAGGAATTAAGCGTGTTGCAGAGGTTTTGAAGAATGAAATTTTGAATAATCAGAGATAAAATGATATGAGAAGAATATAATTAATGATATAATGAACATGTCAGTTTATTAATGTATATGGAGGAAAAAATATGGTTCTTAGTTTTTGGTTTTTACTTTTAGTGCTGGCGGGAGGAGTTTTATTGGGGATAGTGCTTTTGCTGATATATGCATTACCGAAAAATCCTAAACATTGATTTTAGGGTAATAAATAAAAATTACTTCTGCTTTTTATAGCAGAAGTAATTTTACTTAAATTTCAAGCTAGGATAATTTTTCGATAAATTTACCGTTGGCTTTTCTCATGTCTATGTTTGCTTTATCTAAAGCATTTTTTATTTTTTCCAGCTCTAAAGGCCTTTTGATTTTCAGAGTGGTGGTTTTGATTAAGTCCTCTTTTGTCATTATAAAATAACGGATAATTTTATATTTGGGTATATCATTATTTATGTTTTTTATTGCTTCTCCAAACATAGATGCCAATTCTTCATCGGAGGGGATTTCTTTTTTGTCGGACTTAAGGGCATCCATATCCACCACCAGTTCGGCACATACTTGTATATCGCCATCCGGGGCCTTATTTCCCCATACAAAAGATTCTTTGACATAGGGAATATCGTTCAATAAGACTTCATATTCTTCCGGGAAGGCTTTTTTTCCGTTTGTTAGTACAATCATTGACTTGGCTCTACCGGAGATTTTAATAAATCCTTCCTCATCAATGCTTCCGAGGTCTCCCGTTCTAAACCAACCCTTTTCATCAAGGACTTCCTTGGTGGTGTCCGGATCTTCGTAATAACCTAGCATTACATTTTTACCTCTAACAATAATTTCTCCTATGCCGTTTTCATCAGGATTGTCTATTGCCACTTCAATATCGGTGAGTGGCGGACCTATAGTACCGGGTTTGTTTACAAAATCGTTGTTTGTAGACACTACAGGGGATGTTTCAGTTAGGCCGTAACCTTGCAAAATTTTCAACCCTATTTTATCAAATCCCAGAATTACTTCGGTATCGAGGGGTGCAGCACCGGAAATAACAAGTCTCAATCTTGGACCTAGTTTGTTAAAAATGCTATTGAAAAGCTTTCTCCTTAAATCAATTCCGACAGAACGCAATGCTTCTGAGATATTTATCAGCAGATTTAAAGATTTTGCTTTTCCTGACTTTTCAATTCCGCTCTGTAGTTTTCTATACATGGCTTCAATAATAGCTGGAACAGCAACAAGTAAAGAAACTCCATATTCCTGTATATTTTGAGCAATATGCTTTATGCCTTCGCAAAAGGCGACACATACCCCGCTGTGAACCATGAAAGCCAAGCCTATAGTATTTTCAAAGGTATGATGCAATGGCAAAAGGGAGAGATGAACATCGTCGCGATAAACTTTTAAAACACCGGTTATGCTTGTAACATCTGCTGCTATATTGGCATGGGAAAGCATAACCCCTTTGGCAAGACTGGTTGTTCCGGATGTAAAAAGCAGAATGGACATGCTATCTTTATCAATAGGACTTTCTATGAAACTCATATCTTTATTGTCTATAAGTTGCTGTCCGGTTTTAATAAGGTTGGGAAGACTTAGGAATTTATCATCACTGTTTTCGTTGATATTTTCCATGCATATATAATACTTTATCCTGATGTTATTTTTTGAAATGTCAACCATTGTTTGATGATAGGTGGGGCTATAAAAAATGGCTTCTACTTTACCTCTCTCAATGAGATTCTCAATTTCCACCGATGGAAGATATTTATCCATGGGCACTGCCACACCGGTACCGTTTATTATGGAGTAATAAGCAACACCCCATTCATATCGATTTTCCCCTATTATTGCAATTCTTTTGCCTTTTAGTCCAAGGGAAATAAGTGCCGTACCGAGACAATTTATATCTCTTTCAAATTCGATATAACTTTTACTGATAATTTTTCCGTCTTTATCCTTAAATTTAAAAGCAGGGGAATCACCATAGTTTTTTGCACTTTCTCTGACCAGCTCTTTTAGATCATTTACTTTTCTGGTTTCATAGCATCCCGTACCTTTTACAACAAGTCTTCCATCCTCTGAGAAAATTTCCACGCATTTTTTCATTATTTTTTCATCTCCTTTAAACCGCAGCAAATTATATTCTATTTAACTTAAACTTATATTATTCCTATTCCATATATGTTTATTTTTATTGTTTTATATTAAAATATCATAATGCTGCAAATAAATAAACATTAATCCTATAATAAATTGACATAATTGAGTTATATTACGAAAACTCAACTTAAATCGTCGCCAATACCATTTTCTGAAACAATTATCGATATTTATTCTTAAAATGTTAACACGTCGACAATTATAAAGAAAGTTGCGAAGATGAGAAATATGAGTGAGAGAATAAAGTGTGCTCCTAATAGGGCTGTTAGTCCTATTAAAATTAATAAAAAAGCCAGAGTAAAACAAGGATGTAGCGTTGGATAGAGTAAAATAGACTTTATGAGTCCATCGGCTTTGATTGTCTGATTGCTTGGCTTGTGTGACCGTCTGGTGGTCTTTAAATATTTTTCATATAAAGATATAAAGTCCTTTACCTCTACATGATGCAATTTGGTATCGGTACTTGCAACAAACTGATACTTGCATTTTGGACATGTGGCAATAAATGGAGGTTCGCCTTTTGGATGCCTGATTTTTGTTTTGTCATTTCTGCAAACAACGATACACTTGTTTGATTTGTTGTTTAAGGTCAAATCCCATTCTATGCCGGCACCGATATTAATAAGATAATCCAAATACGCTTTTGCCGAACTGTATGACCTGTTTAGGCAAAGCAGCATTTCTCCAAAAGCCTGATATATTTTCATGCTGTAAAGATACTTTAAAGGTTGGGATAAATTTTCCCTTCCTTCAGTAAAATCGGCGATAATTTTTGAATAGGTAAAAAGTTTTTGGTGGGTCATTGCCAAAAAGGGTTTGATTTCCCTGGCAGAACGAATTTCATCATTCCTTAGATTTTTTTCTATATCGGACAGTAATATCTGAAAGCTGTATAAGGCATCTTTAACTTTGGCCAAATTTTTATTGGTATATTTGTCGTTTAAGAAATTATGCTTCAAATAAGGTGAAAATTCATTATATTTCATGGCTTTGGAAATACACAGGCTGCCGTTTGTAGACAAGTTTCTGATATAAACTTTCTTTGGGATACCCCTCATATTGCAAATTGTTATATAGGCAAAACCGAGATATTGGGCATTTGTGTGAACTAAATTATTATTTGAGCCACTATTTTGAGAATTATCATGCTCATATCCGTTAAGAATTAACTTTCCGAGTCCTAAATAAATAGCTGCAATATCAATCAATAGCCGACTGTTTAAAACAGATTTGTTCAAAAGGTTTATTCCGTTCTTGTATAAATAAAGATGGGCCAAGTCGTGGGCTAAAGAATTCAGTAACCAATCTTTCGAATGAGTACCGGAACCAATGAAAAAATTATACAGAGAGTTCGGTTCATTGCCTTCTGCGTTTTTAATAGAACGGCTAGAATTATTTATTGTTATTTTAGTGGTTAAGCCCAAAATATTTGCTAGTTTATTGGCAACTATTTCAGCTTCATCGTCGGTGCAAGAATCTCCTATGTTAAAAGATTCGGGCTCAATAAGCTCTTTTGAAACTTTATTGCCCAATTTTCTTTCCAACATTATGAGTTTGTCGATACAATCTCCTATGGATTTAACAACTCTTTCTTTTGAAACATTTTCTTCGGAATTTTTGTTGTAAATAACACAATTAGACTCGTAGTTCATATATTTTATCCGTTCTCCAATCCAATTCATATGTTATTACAAGGTTTATATCAAAAAGGCAGTAAGGTCTAAAATACGGTGCTTTTCTCTGTCATAGCCTGTACTGAAAAAGTCAAAAAGTATAAATCGGATTTTAATTACCCAGTGAAATAATATTCATGATTCGTGAAATTAGAATTAAAATTTACGTGTTTTTCACGAAGCATACATTCAAATAAAAAAGAATAACTTACGGTTAGATTTACTGCCTAAATTATAACACAAAATATAATCGTGGTAAATTTTACAATAAAAATCTACCACGATTATACAATAACCTTTAAAATATTTAAAATTCTGTTTTATGTTGTTTGAACTATACTTTTTTTAATATCATTGCAGTACGGGATGGAGAATATATGGTAATTCCGGTATAGTCATTATTCATGTCAAGTTTGTGGGTTTCATAGATCACATCGTGAGAGATGCGATTGTGTCCACCAAACCTAGGTTCATCGGTGTCAAGGACCACCTGAAATTTGGCATCCTGGTGAATAGGGATTTCAAAGTCCGGATAGGACTCTGTCGGATGAAAATTGAATATAAATATAAAATCCTTCTTTCTATAGGCAATCAATTTTCTATCCTGGTCTATCCAGAGGCATTGGGGCTGACAGCCCACCAAACCTTCATCGGACATGAAATGAATCATAGCTTTGTCAAATTGATTTAGGTCATAATATCTGAGATAGTCACTGTCGGCAAGAGTCCATTGTCTTCTGCAGTGCTTAAAGCTCCAGTCGTTGCCGTGCCTTGGAAAGTCAATCCATTCAGGGTGACCGAACTCATTGCCCATAAAATTCAAATATCCTTCTGCACCGAGGGAAATGGTTATGAGCCTGGCCATCTTGTGCAAAGCAACTGCCCGTTCGATTTCCAGGTTCTGGCTTCCTTTGTTCATATGCCAGTACATTTCCTTGTCAGCCATTCTGAAAATAAAAGTTTTATCCCCAACTAAGGCTTGATCATGGGATTCAACATATGCAATACGCTTTTCCATGTAGCGGCTTGTAGATAGTTCGTGATACAACGCATGCATGTCCCAGTCATGATCGCTGCGTTTTAGTGTATTTACCCAAAAGTCGGGCATTCCCATGGCTAACCTGTAGTCAAAGCCTATTCCGCCATATTCAATGGGAAGGCACATTCCGGGCATTCCGCTCATATCTTCCGCAATGGTGATGGAATGAGGTTTTATTTCTTTGATAAGCTCATTTGCCAATTGAAGATAAGTTACAGCTTCTACATGCGTATTCATGCTGAAGTACTTTTTATAGTGGTCAAAAGCGGTACCTAGGCCATGATCGTGATAAATCATGGAGGTTATTCCGTCAAAACGGAAACCGTCAAAATGATATTCCTCAATCCAAAACTTTATGTTGGATAACAAGAAGTGTATTACTTCATGCTTTCCGTAGTTGAAAAGTTTGGAATCCCAGACATCATGATTTCCCAAGCCTCCACTGTGGAAGAATTGGTAATCGGTGCCGTCAAATTCATTAATACCCTCTGCAATATTCTTTGCAGCGTGGGAGTGAACAATATCCATTAGAACAGCAATTCCCATTTCATGGGCTTTATTTATAAGGGATTTCAGGTCTTCCGGTGTGCCGTACCATGAAGAAGCGGCAAAAAAGTTGGTAACATGGTATCCAAAGGAGGCATAATAGGCGTGTTCCATAATAGCCATAATTTGAATGGTATTATAGCCCAAATCTTTTATCCTGGGCAGCATATTTTCCTCAAACTCTTTATAGGTGCCTATACCGCATTTTTCTTGGGCCATTCCTATGTGAGTTTCGTAAATCAATGGAGCTTTTGAGGTATCGACACGGAAATTTGAGTCTGTCCATTCAAAAGGTTTCTCCGGTGCCCATATTTGTCCGTTAAAATTATGGGTTTCTGGATCTTGCACAACTCTTCTTATATATAGAGGAATTCGGTCAAATGCTTTCCCTTGACTTTTTATATGTACTTTGACAAGGGATTCGTGAGTCAGTGCATTTCTTCCCGGAAGAAATATTTCCCATACACCGTGCTCTTTTCGTGTGAGAGGATGGGACTCGCGATTCCAACCGTTAAAATCTCCTATTAGGAATAGGGCATCTGCTGCAGGGGCCCATTCGCGATAATACCAACCGTCTTCTGTTTGATGAAAACCGAAATAGAGATGGCCGTTGGCAAAGTCTTTAAGGCTCTGACCCTCACCGAGAAGAGCATTTTTTACACTGTAATAACGCCGCATCCTTTCTTCCAAGTCGTACCTGTGAGGTTCCAACCATGGATCAATTTCAAGAATTTTAAGTGTGTTTTGTGAGTTAAAAGTTTTAGTCATAAGCATCTTCTCCTAAATATTGGATATTTTGTTTTGCAGGCTTACTTCAATAGTAAATGAGTTATTTCTTTTTGTGAAATTGCTTGGAAAAACTGAAATATTTGCTGTTCTATATTTTACGCAACAACTTTTGAACAAAAGAACAAAATATGAAAATTTATTATAAGATTCTTTCCATTGACAATGGTAATTTACATGAGTATCTATTGAATAATATATGCCAGTTTTTTCAATATGTCAAGGTGGAGAATATCCATAGCTCCAAAACGGCTATTTATCTTCTGTACCGCTGACATTGAAAGTCCATCCGAAATCATTGTGATAAATCATCTGCCTGGTCATACCACCGTCAATAGTGATATTTTCACCGGTTATAAATTCTGCCTTGTCACTGCATAGGAAGAGTACCATATTGGCAATGTCAATAGGTTTTCCGACTCTGCCTGCCGGGTGTTGCAGCAGGTCTGCTGTTTCGAATTCGGAGTTTGAGGTGTCAATCCATCCCGGACTTATGGAATTAACCCTGACTTTTCCCGAAAGGCTGACAGCTAATGCATGTGTCAAAGCATGAATTCCGCCTTTTGCAGAGGTATAGCTTTCGGTATTTGGCTGACTCATTCTATCTCTGCTCGATGAAATATTTACAATGGCCGCACCCTTGTTAAAGTTATTCATGAAGAGTTTTGCCAGCATAAACGGTGCCGATACACCAACACGAAGCACATAATTGAAATCTTCATAGGAACAGTTCTCAATTCCTCCCATTGATATACAGGCGTTATTTATAAGATAGTCGATGTTTCCGTATTGATTTATAACTTTGCCGGCAAAGGCTCGAAGGGTTTCCTCATCGGCAATATCGCCTGTGAAATATTCATTGGGTTGCTTGTCAATAATGCATATATGGGCTCCTTCTCTTTTGAATTCCTCACATATAACCTTTCCAATGCCGTTAGCACCTCCGGTTATAACAGCTACTTTATTTTTAAACATATTTACCTCCCACTTGTATAGGTCTTTTTGATATGCCTATAAATGCTTCTTAAAAAGTATTTACATTCATTTTTCCGGTTATTCGAAAGAATTTGCATTTCCGTTAGTTTAAAGTAGAATTTTATTTACGCAAATGGACCATATAATATTTTATCCTAAAAAGTCCTATTTATAAATATATTTACAGCATAGAAAAACTTGTACTGTTTTTAAATTTAGTTTTGTAAGTTGCACCATTTTTGATTATCGTAAACCCTTGAAAATTATGCTGGTCAATGATAGAATTAAACTAATTTTGTTATCGTTTTTTTGCGTAAACTACAACATAGAACGCCATTTAACGTGCCGGAACATAACTCGTTCCATAAAGCTATCGCACCATGTGGGAGTATATTTTGGTGGTACTATGGATTGTCCGTCCTCTGTGTTGATGTGGTTTGTGCTTCTTTGACATGAAGGACGTATTTTTATACCTGTTTTTGAATGATTTTAGGGAAAAGAAAGGATGTTGAGAAAATGGCAATTACTGATTTTCTTGAAAGGAATGCAAAGCTTTATCCCTCGGAGGTTAGCCTGGTGGAAATAAACCCGGCCAATCAACCCGATCGCACAGTTACTTGGCGCGAATACAATTTGATTGAAACTAGTCCTAGTGAAAAATATCGTCGAGAAATGACTTGGAAGGAATTCGATATAAAGGCAAACCGTTTTGCAAATCTTTTACTCACCCGGGGCGTCAAAAAGGGTGACAAGGTTGCAATTCTGCTTATGAATTGTCTGGAGTGGCTCCCTATATACTTTGGCATTTTGAAAACGGGGGCACTGGCTGTACCGATGAATTACCGCTATACTGCTGAGGAAATAAAATATTGTCTTGAGTTGGCCGAAGCCGATGTGTTGGTGTTCGGACCGGAATTTATCGGACGTGTGGAACAGATATTCGACCATCTGCATGGCGTTAAAACATTTTTCTATGTAGGAGAAAACAGGCCTACCTTCGCAGACAGCTATGACAAACTTGTTGCATATTGCTCTTCGACGGCACCTGCCGTTGAACTGAAGGATGAGGATGATGCTGCCATATATTTCTCATCGGGTACGACAGGATTTCCGAAAGCTATTTTACATTCCCATGGGGCACTGGTTGCAGCTTGTATTACGGAGCAGAAACACCATTTACAGACCAGGGATGATGTGTTCTTGTTGATTCCGCCCCTCTACCATACCGGAGCAAAAATGCATTGGTTCGGAAGCTTGTTGGCCGGAAGCAGAGCTGTTATCTTAAGAGGCGTAAGTCCGGAGTGGGTAATGCAGGCAGTATCTGAAGAAAAAGCTACCATTGTCTGGCTGCTCGTACCATGGGTGCAGGATATCCTGGATGCCATCGACCGCGGCGAAATTAACCTAAAAGATTATCGCACAGAACAGTGGAGGCTTATGCATATTGGTGCACAGCCTGTGCCTCCAAGTCTTATTCGCAGATGGAAACAGGTATTCCCCAATCATCAGTATGACACCAATTACGGACTTAGCGAGTCCTCAGGCCCCGGTTGTGTCCACCTCGGAATAGAGAACATTCACAAGGTCGGTTCCATCGGAAAAGCAGGATATTTGTGGGAAGCTGCCATTGTAAAAGAAAACGGTGAACCGGTGGCACCCGGTGAGGTGGGTGAGCTGATTGTCAAAGGTCCCGGTGTGATGAAATGTTATTACAACAACCCCGAGGCAACGGCAGAAGTGCTCAAAGACGGTTGGTTATATACCGGTGACGTGGCACGTATGGATGAGGACGGTTTTATATATTTGGTAGACCGTAAGAAAGATGTCATTATCACCGGCGGTGAGAATATTTACCCTGTGCAAATAGAAGATTTTCTGCGTGCACACGATGCAATAAAAGATGTTGCTGTTATAGGGCTTCCCGACGATAGATTGGGTGAAATTGCAGCGGCTATAATCGAGTTAAAGGAAGGTGCGGTTTGCACTGAAGATGATATAAATGAGTTCTGTAAAGAGCTGCCCCGTTATAAACGTCCGCACAAAATAATTTTTGCCCCGGTACCGAGAAATGCCACCGGTAAGATTGAGAAGCCAAAACTTCGTGAAATCTATTGCGGCAAAAGTCTTGTTGAAGCACAGACAACAAAATAAAGTAAAGTTTATGAGGTTACGGACTTAGGTCTGTAACCTTTTTTATTAGGGGCTTTCGAAAGAAAGTGAAAGCCGCAAAAATTATTGACATTATGTTCTTGGCAAAGTACAATTTCCATATATGTAAATTATTACAGTTGAATAAGATTAAGATAAAATAAAAGATATTTTACAAAAACGAATAATGTAATTTAAAATATTAATGGGAAGTGATTGTATGAATAAAATCGAGGAAGCATATCGACTTGCTGCTTCAGTTAGAAGGAAATTCATTATGGCAGCATTTGGTGGTTTTGTTATTATATCTGGCCTAGAATTGCTTTATCAAAAAAGTGGCAATAAATTTAATACTTCGGTTATTTTTGGTTTTTTCATTTTTTACTTGTTTTTATTTATATTTATTATAAATACTCCTAGTGTAAAAGGTTGCTTCATAGGTTCACTACTTTATAAATCGTTGGAAAAGTTGGGGTATGCAAATGAATTTGTTAAAACCATTGATTATGAAGTTAAAAATGATTTGATAATCGATTATCACAATGAAGACTATAAAATTAGTTTTTTTGTTACTAAAACATGGTTTGTTTATATCTCTCCAAGTAGTTCCGTAATTCGAAAATTATCTGAGATATCCACGGTAAGTAGAAAGATTAAAACCAGTCGTAGAAGAAAAATAGAGAGAAACATATTACATATTGATTTTACTGATGGAAGTTACTTTACCGAGTTGTTCAGTTTCGCTAGTGATGAAATCTTTGAGTTATTTAAAGAGGAGTTCCCTTCTTATACATGCTAGAATAAAATAATAATTAAAATATAAATTTATTATTTTTTGATATGGAATAATTTGCAAAAGCTTATTTATGGATTATATAGCAGGAGAAAACTAATGAAGAAAGTAGTTTTGGTTCCCGATTCTTTCAAAGGTACATTGAGTTCTTCAAAGATATGTGAAATAATGAAAAAGAAAATAAAAGAACATTTTCCCCAATGTGAGGTTGTTTCAATACCGGTAGCTGACGGTGGAGAAGGAAGTGTAGATTGCTTTTTGGCTGCTGTTGGCGGTGAGAGGATTGGGATAAAAGTAAAGAATCCCTACTTTGAAGAGATGGAGGCATTCTATGGCCTGATTGACCATGGAAGAACCGCAGTAATTGAAATGGCTGCATGTGCAGGTTTGCCTCTGGTGGAAGACAGGAAGAATCCTGCGAAAACTACAACCTATGGCGTTGGGCAGTTAATTCTTGATGCTGCGAACAGGGGGGTAAAAAAGATAATAGTCGGCCTCGGAGGCAGCTGTACCAATGACGGCGGGTGTGGTGCTGCTTCGGCAGTTGGAGTAAAATTTAAAAATAAAAACGGTGAGGAGTTTGTTCCTACAGGAGGAACACTTATTGATATTGACAGCATTGATACGTCCTGCAAGGCAGAAATTTTAAAAGATATAGAAATAATCACAATGTGTGACATAGATAATCCGATGTATGGACCTGACGGTGCAGCTCAAGTTTTTGCACCGCAGAAGGGTGCGGATATGGAAACGGTTCTGCAACTGGATAAAGGGATAAAGCACCTGGCTGAGGTTATTAGGAGAGATTTGGGCAAAGATTTGGCGAAAATACCCGGTACTGGAGCTGCCGGAGCCATGGGTGCGGGAATGATTGCTTTTTTTGATTCTACGCTTCAAATGGGTATAGAAACAGTGCTCGATACAGTAAAATTCGATTCTTTGATATATGACGCAGATATAATATTTACCGGCGAAGGGAAACTCGATAGCCAAAGCCTAAGGGGCAAAACGGTTATGGGAGTGGCAAAAAGAGCATTTTCTGCAAAAGTCCCTGTTATAGTGATAGCAGGCGGTGCAGACTTGGGTGTGGACGAAGTATATAAATTTGGGGTTAATTCCATATTTACAATTAACAGATTACCGGAAGGTTTCGAAATAAGCCGGGCAAAGAGCGAGGAGAATCTTTCTTTTACAATGGATAATATTTTGCGTTTGCTTAAAATAAAGAAAGGATAGGTATTTTAATATGAGGTTCAAAAAATTACTGCCATTGATTATTATAATTTCTATAATTTCTTCATGTTCAAGAAACATTTCGACAGAACCTGGGGTCACATCGGTATCACCAAGTCCCGTGATTACTTCACAGTCAACAAGTTTACCAAATGTGGAAGACGTTACAGGTGAAAAGCCGGATGATTTTAGTGGGAATTTGGTGGGTATATCTAGGGAAGAAGCAGGTTTATCTACTATTGAACCATTGGATTTTGAAAAATTCAGTCTCAACAAAAGATTGGGAGAACTTCTTAATAATATTGAACTTTATAGAAATGATGATTATAAGAGTGGTATAGTATTGGATAGTGTAAGAGAAGAAAATATATTACTTTGCGAAAGATATAAGGATAACATTATTAATGACCTTAAAATCGGAAGTGATATCAGCTATGTCAGGAAAATTCTCGGCGAACCTAATATTACCGAGGATGAAGACCTTTTTATTTATAAGACAAAAGAGTATTATTTGGGATTTAAAGGTTCTTCGAAAGTTGAATATGCTGTACTGGTGAAACGTTATACATCTAATTATGGAGATTTATTGGAACGTATCATCAGAAAATTGGACACTGTGCTTGAGAATAGCTTGGCAGCGATGTTCGATTCAAATGAAGATTTAGAATCTTTTTTTGATGAAATGGGGCATGTTCACGGCGGAGGCTTTTATGCAGACTTGTATGGAGGAATGTATATTGAAGATTTTGATACAAAGACTATCACTGTCTACAACAACTATGAGGGTAATTTATATTCTGTAAATGGTTTTAAGTATAGTATTATGTATGACAACAGTGATTATCAGGTTCATTATATTGAAGGCACAATTGCACGCTACTTATCGGATAACGAGGAGTTTGAAACCTCGGGAGTGCTCTCTCCGAGCGGTAAATTGAAAAGTATATATTTCTGGGGATACAGCATGCTTCATTACTTTAAGATAAGGACCCTTGATCATAGCAGACCTGATTTCAAAATTCATGTTCCTGCCGGTGATTATAGATGGCTGACCGATGATTACATCCTATATATCGACGCTTGGTTTATGGAGCCCTATATCGTTAGGGTCAGTGAGGATAAGTCTGAAGGTATCGATATTTTGCTAAATTTGGGAGTATATGAAGAAAATGATCCTAATAAACCTAATTTTTCTTTTGAAATAAAGGAAGTAAAAGGCAATGCCATCACTTTGTATGATAAAGAGAGCGATAAAGAATATAAAATCGAGTACTCCATAGGAAATAACGGTATCGAGCTTAAAATGGCAGGATAGAAATTGGGAAGTTGAATGCCGGCATTATTTTGGGTATTATAATTCAAATTATTCGGTAAAATAAAATTTATAGATGTTAATCGTTATAACATGGATATTGGAGTCGGGTAATATGGGCTTAAGATTTATATACGGCAGATCGGGAAGCGGTAAAACCCGTTTTTGTCTTTCCGAAATCAAATCAAAGCTTGCTGCAGGAGGTACGCAGCCGTTAATTCTGCTTGTCCCTGAGCAGTTTACCTTCCAAGCAGAAAGAGATCTAATTGCCGAGCTCGGAAAAGGCGGTATCCTTAAAACCGAGGTACTGAGCTTCCGCCGCTTGGCGTATAGAATATTCAATGAAGTTGGCGGTATTACCCATCCCCACATCCAACCTGCGGGCAAATGCATGATTCTTTACAGAATTCTCGATAAAATGCGAGACAGCTTTCAAGTGTTTTCAAAAACTATCGATCGTCAAGGATTTATCAATGCTTTGTTCAATTTGATTACCGAATTCAAGAATTACAGTGTGGCACCTGAGGATTTGGAAAGTGTATGTAAGGGACTTGATGAAGGGAATCCTCTAAAGGACAAGCTGACGGAGCTCGCTAAAGTGTATGCGTTGTTTGAGAAAAGTCTTGAAGAAAGGTACAGGGATCCGGACGATGACCTGGCTTTGGCGGCAAAAAAGCTTGAATCGGCTTCGCTTTATGACGGTGCAGAAATCTGGATTGACGGTTTTTCCGGATTTACTCATCAAGAATATGAAATAATCGGGCAGCTTATGAAGAAAGCCCATAGGATAAACATCAGCTTTTGTACCGACTGCCTGGAGGTAAAAGGTGTTTTCTGTGATACTGATATTTTTTCGCCCATTAAGACAGCTGCCAGAAAGCTTGTAAAAATGGCAGGGGAAAACGGTATCACTGTGGAACCTGATGTTTTTTTAAATAATGACACATTGTTCCGTTTCAGCAATAGTCCTGAACTCTCACATCTTGAACGGTATATGTATGCTTATCCGTATAAAACCTATGATGAAAAGACTCAAGATATATCTCTTTTTTCTTCAGCCAATATTTTTTCTGAGATTGAGGCCTGTGCCAGGGATATCATTAGCCTGTGCCGGGACAGGGGAATGAGATACAGGGATATTGCCGTGGTTACGGGAAATCTGGCAGATTATGAGAGGCTGATTGAAACGGTATTTGCCGAGTATGGCATTCCGTATTTCATCGACAGGAAAGTGGGCATAGTGAATCATCCGTTGGTACGGATGATTATGTCCATGTTGGATATTTTCATTGAAAACTGGTCCTATGAGGCTGTTTTCCGGTATCTCAAAACCGGACTGACAGGTATTGGGCAGGACTGTATAGACCGACTGGAGAATTATGTTCTGGCCTGCGGTATTCGAGGAAGCCGCTGGACTGAAGAACAGGAGTGGAGAATGGTTCCCGGTTTTGTACCGACTGAAAAGAACCTTGAGGAAGAGGGAGAGATGATTGAAGATATCAACCGCATCAGGGCACAGGTGGTAATGCCTCTGATGGAATTCAGAAGGAATACCCGGGGCCGGAAAAAAGCTTCAGATTTTTGTACAAGCCTTTATGATTTCCTCTGCACCCTAAAAGTTCCCGAAAGAATTGAAGATAGCATTGAAAGATTTAGAAGGGACGGTAATCTCAGCCTTGCCAATGAATATTCCCAGGTTTGGAATATAGTCATGGAGGTTTTTGACCAGATGGTAGAGGTTATGGGGGATGAAACCTTTGGTATTGAGCGGTTTGCCAATATACTGAAAATCGGGTTTGACCAGTATAAGATAGGACTCATTCCTGCGTCTTTGGACCAGGTTCTTGTTGGAACCATAGAACGTTCAAGGAGTCATGAGATTAAAGCGATGTATATCCTAGGAGCCAATGACGGGGTATTTCCTCCTCAAACAGTGGAAGAGAGCATTCTTTCCGACCGGGACAGGGCAACGCTTAACAACTCGGGAATAGAACTGGCCAGTGATGCCAGAACCCGGGTCTTTGACGGGCAATACCTGGTATATAGGGCTTTGACTATTGCCGGAAATTATCTGAGGGTAAGCTGGCCCATTGCAGACCATGAAGGCAGAGCATTGAGACCTTCTTTGGTGGTGTACAGGCTTCGGAGATTGTTCCCGGCCATCACGGAATCGAGTAACATTCTAACTTACGATACTGTTTCGGATGAAATGGAGCTGTTATCCTGTAGTGCTCCTGCATTTAAGTCCATGGTATCGGCTTTGCGTCAAAAAGCAGACGGAAAGGAAATAAGTCCTGTTTGGCAGATTACATACCGCTGGTTTCTTGCACAGGAGGATTGGAAACAAAGGTGTCATGCTGTTCGAACAGCTTTTCAATATAAAAATCTGGCACAGCCCATAAGCCGGGATAAAATTGCCGCACTATACGGAGAACCTGCTGTTTCAAGTGTATCCAGGCTGGAAAGATACACAGCTTGTCCCTTTGCTTTCTATGTACAGTATGTACTTGGGGCTAAAGAACGGGAAATTTACTCTTTACGTCCACCGGACGTGGGAATCTTCATGCATGCTGTCATTGAGAAGTTTTCGAAGCTTGTTTCAAAAGGAGAAATTTCCTGGAGAACAATGAGTCGCGAATGGTGCGATGCGAAAGTTTCGGAAATTGTGGATGAAATGCTTGAGAAGATGCAGAAATCAGGTGTTGCAGCCTCCAAGAGATATACAGTCCTAACCGCAAGACTGAAAAGAGTAATGGCCAGGGCAGTTTGGATTATTGCCGAACACATTCGAAGAAGCAGTTTCAACCCAATAGCCTATGAAGTTGGGTTTGGAGAAAACAGTAAGTTTCCGCCCATTGTAATTGAGCTTGATTCCGGGGAGAAAATTTTCCTCACCGGAAGGATTGACCGGTTGGATGCACTTAAGACTGAGGATGGAACATTTCTGAGAATTGTTGACTATAAATCGGGAAGCAAGGATTTTAAACTGGCCGATGTGTTTTACGGCCTGCAAATTCAATTGATTACCTATTTAGATGCTATTTGGGAAAATGGCGACAAGGACATAGGTGAACCTATGCTGCCGGGTGGCATGCTATATTTTAAGATTGATGATCCCATTGTCAGAGGCAACGGTAAAATGAGTGGGGAAGAAATTGAAAAAGCCATTATGAAGCAGCTAAGAATGAAGGGCCTGTTGTTGGCCGATGTGAAATTGATACGGAATATGGATAACAGTATCGATGGTACTTCAATAATTATACCTGCTACAATCAACAAAAGCGGGGACCTTGGGAAGAACACTTCGGCAGCAACACTTGAACAGTTCAAGCTGCTTAGAAAATATGTGAGAAGGCTTTTGAGGGATTTATGCGACGAGATTATGAACGGGAATGTTTCTATTAAACCCTATAAGAAGAAAGGGACTACGTCCTGCAAGTTCTGTAATTTTTCAGCGGTATGTCAGTTTGACACTGCTATGAAGGAGAATTCTTTCAGGATTCTATATGACAAAAGCACTGATGAGGTGTGGGAGCTGATGGCTCAGAACGAAAACAAATCGGATTGAGAAACTTCCTGAATTTTTGAACCTGACTGTTTTTTAACGACAAATGCTTTTGGGTAAAGGTGGATTTTTGAATGAGCGAAAAAAACAATTGGACCAATGAGCAACTCGAGGCCATTACCTCCAGGAACTCGAGTCTATTGGTGGCTGCAGCGGCAGGAGCAGGGAAAACTGCTGTACTGGTGGAGAGGATAATTGGAAGAATTACCGATGAAGAGGAACATGTAGACATTGACAGGTTGCTGGTGGTTACCTTTACCAATGCTGCCGCCACAGAAATGAGGGAACGGATAGCCGAAGCCATTTCCGAAAGATTGGAGGAGAATCCCGGCTCGGAAAATATCTTAAGACAGCTTACCCTGCTGGGAAAAGCCAGTATTACCACTATACATTCCTTTTGTCTGGAGGTAATCCGCAGCAATTTCCAGCAAATTGACATAGATCCGGACTTTCGAATTGCCGATGAAACCGAAAGCCAGCTTATGAAACTGGAAGCTTTGAGTGAGGTGTTTGAAGAACAGTATGAAATTGAAAATGAGGAGTTCTTCGAACTGCTGGAGTGCTATGGGAACAATAGGGACGATAAGACACTTCAGGACATGGTGCTAAAACTGTACGATTTTATTCAAAGCAGTCCCTGGCCGGAAGAATGGCTGGAAAGGATGACCGGGAGCTTGAATATCCAGGACAGAACCGATTTTGGTGAAACACCCTGGGGCAAAGTACTTCTTGCTTCGGTAAGAATTGAACTTGAAGGATTAAAAGAGATGATACTCCGTGCCGTGGAGATATTGAAGAAAGCTTTGGGATTGGAGAAATACCTGGCCGTATACCTGGATGATATAGATAAGATTAATGCTGTGTTGGGACTTATCAATGAAGAAAGCCGGATGAAGTGGGATAACCTCTATATCGCCCTTGGCGGGATTGAATTTAAGACACTGCCCCGCTGCGGCAAGGAAGTTGATGTTAAAAGCCAGGAAACAGTGAAGAAAATCAGGGACGATGTAAAGAAAAGAATAAAGAAATTGCAGGAAAAGGTAATTACTGCTCCCACGGATGAAATCATCAATGATATGAAAACCTTGTATCCCAAAATGAAATGCCTGGCAAACCTGGTGGAACAGCTTGCAGAAAAATATGCGAAAAAGAAAAGCAGTAGATCGGTTGTGGACTTTAATGACCTGGAGCATTATTGTCTCGAGATTTTGATTGATAAAGGTGAGGATGGAAGCATAAGACCTTCCGAAGCAGCACTTGGCTATAGGGAAAAGTTTGTGGAGATTCTGGTGGATGAATACCAGGACAGCAATTCGGTACAGGAAACTATCATCCGCATGATTTCTAAAGAGGATGAACGCAAGCCCAATGTATTCATGGTGGGAGATGTCAAGCAGAGTATTTACCGTTTCCGACAGGCCAGACCCGAGCTGTTTTTGGAAAAGTATAACACCTATTCGAAGGATAGTGGTGCTCCTTTTAGGAAGATACAACTGTACAAGAATTTCAGAAGCCGCAAGGAAGTGATTGATGCTGTCAATTTCCTGTTCAAGCAGATTATGTCGGTTAGCGTCGGTGAACTGGATTACACTGGGGATGAAACCCTAAATCCGGGTGCGGATTTTCCCGAATGCGACAAGGAAGAACTGGTAGCAGGAGGGGATGTGGAGCTTCATCTAATGCAGACAGGCGTTGAAGAGGAAGTTTCGGTGCATGAAAATGAAGGTGAGGAAGCTCAGAAAGATACAGACGAGGAAGATGAGGATGAGGAAATGCTGGACAATGTCCAGTGTGAAGCAAGGCTTGCCGCACGAAGAATCCTTGAGTTGATGAAACCGGACGAAAAAGGTAGATATTATAGCGTTTTTGACAAGGTAAATAAGGAATACCGCAGAGTTGAATTCCGGGACATAGTAATACTGCTTAGGACCACAAGAAACTGGTCTGAGGTCTTTGCGGAGGAACTGTCACAGATGGGGATACCTGCATTTGCCGATACCGGAACAGGATTCTTCAAAACGATAGAAGTCCAGGTAATGCTGTCACTATTGCAGATTATAGACAATCCCTTGCAGGACATTCCTTTGCTTTCGGTACTGCGTTCGCCGATTGTCGGTTTTACCACCGATGAACTGGCTGAGTTGAGACTTGCCGACAAGAAGGTGTTGCTGTTTGATGCCCTGAAAAAACTGGTGGAAGACCGACAGGGAGAGGCAGCTCAAAAAGCAGCCGCATTTCTTGAGAAACTTCGGAAATGGCGGGAGATGTCGCTGTATATGTCCACTGACCGGTTGTTGTGGCAGCTTTATAACGATACCGGTTATTACGGCATGGTGGGAGCCATGCCGGCAGGGCAGCAGCGACAGGCGAATTTAAGAATGTTGTTTGAACGGGCACGGCAGTTTGAAGAAACCAGCTATAAAGGATTGTTCAATTTTATAAACTTTATTGACAAATTAAAAAGCAGCAAAGGCGATATGGGAAGTGCAAAAATTCTCGGTGAGAATGAGAATGTTGTTCGCATTATGAGTATTCACAAAAGCAAAGGACTGGAATTTCCGGTTGTTATACTTGCCGGTTGCGGTAAAAAATTCAATCTTCAGGATATGAACAAAAGCATTCTGTTACACCAAGATCTTGGCTTCGGTCCGGATGTGGTGGACCACAAGTTGCGAGTTTCCTGGCCGTCGGCAGCCAAGTTGGCCATACGGGAAAAAATAAAAACCGAAACCCTTTCGGAGGAAATGCGAATATTGTATGTTGCACTGACCAGGGCTCGTGAGAAGCTTATAATCACAGGAACGGTCAAAGATGCAGCAAAAGCTGTAAAGAAATGGTCGACTTATGCATCGGCACAGGAAGACAGTATTCCAGCCTATGAAATAATAAAAGGTGCCAATTACCTGGACTGGATCGGACCTGCATTGTTAAGACACGAGAGTTTAACGGAATTTCGCAACCTTGCCGGTATTGGCGATGATATTTGCAACCGGTTATTGGAGGATTCTTCAAAGTGGATGGTAAAAGTGTGGAGTAAAAGCGACGTGCAAGGCAGTAGTATCTCAGACGAACAGGATGAAAATGAATTTATCGAGTGGCTCGACAGTTTGGAAGCTGAAGAGGAAGCTTCGGAGTTGGAAGAAGAGATAGCTAGAAGGTTAAGTTGGGTTTATCCCTATGATAAAGCTTCCAGAGTGCCTGCAAAGATTTCAGTGACCGAACTTAAGAGGAGTTACAATACAATGGTTTCTGAAGAAGCCATGGCTTTTCCGGAATACCTGCCGGTTTTGGTAAAGAAGCCAATGTTTTTAGAGGAAAAGAAGGGGCTTAGCTATGCAGAGAAGGGAACGATACTTCACTTTGTCATGCAGCACTTAGATTTTACCAGTGAGGATATTGAAGCTCAAATTGAAGATATGGTGACAAGGGATTTGCTGACAGAGCAGCAGGCAAAAAGCGTGGATGTAAGCAAAATCCGACGATTCCTTAATTCTCCCCTTGGAAAGAGAATGATGACTTCAAATAGTATAAACCGTGAGGTGCCGTTCAATATCGAGATTTCATGTCATGAACTGTACAAGGATATGGGAGACGATGCCTGTCATGGTGAGACACTGCTTCTGCAGGGTATTATCGACTGCTACTTTGAGGAGCCGGACGGTATTGTGCTGGTGGATTACAAGACCGACTATGTACCTCCGGGGAAAATTGACATGATTAAGGAGCGGTACAAGGTGCAGATTCAATATTATGCCAGGGCTTTGGAAACGCTTTCCGGAAAGAAGGTAAAGGACAAGTATATATATCTTTTCTGGAATGGGGAAGTTCTTAAGTTTTGATAAAGAAAATGACTAAAATAACGACATTCAAAAACAGAACAAAGGAATTGGGGAACAGCCAATTCCTTTGTCTATTCAACAAATATCTGTACAACTGCGGTAACAAGTAATAAATCAACCATAGCCATAGTAACGTCTACCGGATCTGCTTTGTGTGGGTTCGGGTATTTTGGCACCGAATCCTCCGGCACTGTTTCTGGCCAAACCCAAGATAACACTGAAACGGTAAGAGAGACTTCTGAATTTTGAAGGCTTGACTACAGAAACTTTCTCGATTTTTTCACCTTTGCATAAATTGATTTCAATTCCCTCTTGCTGGTAGCGAAGCAAAATATGAGACAAATCGTTCCGAATTTGGTCAGAACGCACAATTATCCTGCGAATACCGGCATTAATCAGAAATGCAGCTGACGGCATGTCTTGAGGGAAAACACACCAACGGTTATCATAGACTCCTGGCATTCTTCCTGTTTGGTTCATTCTGTTGGAATCAAGCATGAATACAGGAGGAGCATCCGGTCTTATGCTATATGAAGAAAGTGTGTCAGCACCACCAAACAAAGCGGTGGCAATTTCACCAACCGGAACAATCATTGAAGAGGTTCGACCGTTCACACCGTTATAAAGGGGAACGGGACGATACCCCAGACGGGCCAATGCCAGACTTTCTATCACACCGCTTTCGGATGGAAGGTCAACTATAATCATGGTTTGACTTTCCAAACTTTGTATCCAGTTTACTTCAGGTATTTCAAGTTCCTTAAAGCTTTTTGCAGGTGAGCTCATAAATAAAACAGGTTTAGCCCACTGAGACCATAGTGCATCGTCGGGTGCCCAAACCTTATATACTTCAAGTTCTTTTCTCACTCATTGTTTCCTCCCTTCGAAACCAATAACGGTACGTCTTTTGCCCTATCGTCTATTCTCGGATACGGGCTTATCCTTCCATAAAAGCCGGCACTCTTTCCGTTCACCGTAAACACTCCTACACAAAGGTGGAAGGTTTCGCCCTTTGCATCTGTCAGCGGCTGGCTCATAAATTTTCGTTGGGCTATCCAGTTCCCGGAATCCTTTAAAGCTGCCTTTTTGATTTCTAAAAGTTCTTTTTCGGTTATTGCTCCATTTATGGAAATACCTTCACCGACCCTTCCTAGGGCAGGTTTATATATCCAATCACTATCTTGGGATTTAATTGATTTTGGTTCCCTAGTTTCAGGTAGCAGTTTTTTCCATGTAGTTACGTCCACGCATAATTTATCCCAAACCAGCGGTAATCGTTTTGATTGGGCGAATATAGCAACAGGATGATTGCAGGAAATAGTCCTACAATCAAAGTATCCTTTCCAGTTTGAACGACGAGGTAGGTTTATCAACCATTCCAGTGGGAAAAATCGCACGATACCATCTATTGGGCCTTCTTTACCTTTTATAATGCATATTCCGTTATTGTTTTTCCATACTATGTGGTCCGGTGCTGCAAAAACAGTATTATATCCGTGGGCTTGAAAGTAGTCGCTCAAAAATTCCATGACCTGACGGTCGTCCGAATAGGATGTTGCATGAACTAATGCTATGACACCATCTTTTTTTATTTTTTCCGAGAATGCTTGTAGAATACTTTCTCCAACGTGTTTACGAGGTTCATAACCTTCAAAATAAATGCTTGCAATTCTAGGCAAAACTGATGCCTCCGCAAGCCCTCCCGGTACATCACTATTAACTTCGGACACTGCCCAACCCTCTGTAGTGGGATGAAAATCAAACCGCATCAACCTTATATTTTGACTTCTGTCATAGTTTGAAAGTCGGTTCAATGTTTTTAGAATCTTTCGGGGTAATCCCAATTGTTTTGCCAATTTCGTTTTATGAATGAAAGCTTCTTCCATCAACATGGTTTCTACCGATAATTGTTCAGCCCAAGTTTCAAGTTGTCTGGCCGTTTCCTGATCCATCAGAACCACATGCTTGGCTATAGTATTATGGTCTCCAACCTGTGGATCCCATTTATATGCATTGAATATAACATTGTAGCGATATTCGGAATAATGTTCATTTGGAATTAAAGCTAGTTCGAGGGGTTTCTTCATAGAATCACCCCTAAAACGCCTGCAAATGCAATGTCGTACATTGGATTTTCTACCAATGGATAGATGAAAATGCTTATTAGAGCAATTACAAGGTATACGACACCCCAACTCAGCGAGTTTAATGAGTATACATTGCTTTTGATTCCTTCCAATTTGGCTTTTTTTACATAGTATAGTTCAACAGCTATTGCAAGCAAAGTCAGCGGTAAAGCTGGCCAACCGACAAGAAATTCTACCAATGTACTGTAAAAAGAGGTCCAGTCTCCTGCCGATGCCCTTGCCAGAATAAGTCCGCTAGATAAAAGATAGGCACCCATTCGAATTCCACAATTAATATCCCGCTCTACCGTAATACGTTCAAAGACCTGTGTAAAGAAATGGACAACCCTGCCAAGTAGGAACCACGATACAAGGCCCAAGCCTCCCGCAAAAATAACGCACCACCAGCCGGGACCGTCTCCTACATTAGCTCCCGAATATATTGCCACCAGTCCTAAAAATGCTCCACTAAACGCAAATAAAGCAGATTTGTTGTTTAAATTCAAGACGTCATCGATCCAAGAGAGATCAAAAAAGAGAAAGACTAATATCACCCCTAAAAAAGTCCAAGTAAATCCTAAAAAAACGTAGAATGACAAGAAAAAGTTATTATTGGACACGTCAAAGGAGGCCAGATTTATAAGCGTGTATAAAATCATTAAAAGTGTTACAACAGGTAAAAGCAGCAACACAAATGTTGATACTAATGATGATATATGTTGTTCGAGAGGGACATAAAATATCGTATTTTTATACCAGTTCTTTATGCCAATATAAGTACAAATAGCAGAAATCACATACAATACTATTTCATAAGTATCAACAGAATCAACATACATTTTACAGTCTCCTTTAAAAATTGGTAAAACCAGTCGTCTCCAATTATTCAAAATATATAACTATACTTTTTTATATTATCACATAGAATTTAGCTCTTCAATAATGAGAAATCGGGAGAAAATTTTGCATTAGTGAAATAAATATTAAAAATATTAAATATACTTGTTTCGTTATAAAAACTGGTATATCATTTTAATGATACCAATAGAAACAATCGGATGCAACGTTATATATTGTTTGAAACTTATTACACCTTCACATCTGTAAATGTTCCTTCATTATAGCAGAAAAAAGGAAAATGTATTAATTAAGCTTTTTGCTTGGGAGGTTTAAGAATATATGAATAAAAAGAGAAAATCAGGCAAAGTACTGATTCAGATTATCGTTTTTGCAATGCTGTCTGCATGTTCAACCGCAGATGCCAATATTGAAACAAAACCTACCCATACTATTTATACTGAAGCACAAAATGATGTGCATCAGCCGACACCGTCAAAGGATGAGGTTGATAATAGTATTAACTGGGATGAATATGTAGATGAGGAGTTTTTAGAGAGATTGAAATGGGAGGAAAATATATGGATTGAGGATGATGGCTTTTCAAGAAACTATGTATGGAAAGATAATGCTTATTTCTATGAGTTCACCAACAAGGATGTTACAATAAGTTTTCCTCCCTTAATATACTCTCGTTTTCTTCACTTATCTTCGTTTTTCGCAGAATTTCACTTCGATTTGCTTAAGCTTTCCCCCTAGATGTTGCATAAATCTGGTAGCTCTGTGGTTTCAGG
>Ga0134093_1000380_pt1 | contig 54713 bp, 39 predicted proteins | sample 4_1taG_FD_94452 | JGI IMG/M metagenome (GOLD analysis project Ga0134093, IMG submission 94452) | Switchgrass degrading microbial communities from high solid loading bioreactors in New Hampshire, USA - 4_13_20_68_A1 metaG | ecosystem: Engineered > Bioreactor > Semi-continuous > Anaerobic >...
ATTGTCATAGCGATAGCTTAGGTCCTTTGACTTAAGGATATATCCTCCGGTGGCAATATCCTCTTCCAAGATTTCGGCTTCGCTTTCGTCGTTTTGATTTTTCCATATGGAACCGGTCTTCTTGAATTCTTTTTTATGCCCGTCGGGATAGATTACAATAATATTGTCGTTTTCTCTCTTTAGATGGCTGTCATATTCAAAGGTCCAGCCCTTCCCCATTACTCCGACGTTTTCTTCCAAAGAGTTGTACCTTCTTTTTATACATAAATCAATGCCACGGTCTTCAACAAAGAGGTCAACTGCCTCAATGTAAAAACTTCCCGTGGCGACATTAACAGGGTCTCCATCAAACTTACACTTTTTTGTAGGAACCCTATCTTTTAATAAACTTAAACCTTTATTAAAAAAATCCTTTACTAAATCCATTAATTTGTTAGAATTGGCATTTTCTCTCTTAGGGGCAACTTTATCAATGCGATTTCTTTTGGAATAAGCATATTTGCTTTCGGTAATAGGCATTTCAACACCTCACTTTTACCCGAGAACCCTTAATATATGTATATCCATCCATATTAATACTACTATCTTTACAATGAATGTTAATTGAATCAGCAGCCTCCATCTCCACTGTATCAGCTTCTATGTTCAAATCCTTGTCATTTTTTATTTTAATTGTATTACTGCTGTATATCTCAACTCCATTGTCTTCATTGAGTCTTATAAGTACCTTGTCGTCTTTAGCAGATAATACCAGCTCTTTTTCGCTATACATTTTTTCCTTTTCGAATTTTGTTCTGAAGTATTTTATATCCGGGTTATCGATTTTATCTCCACCTTTAACCCTTCTTCTTATAGAATTTACTACAACCCCTTCTTCTTCATTGTTGGTTGGGAAATACAATTTTACACGATCGTCAAGTTCGGGCATGCAGTACCAACCTGTGCTTCCCTCCGTTGTAAAAAAAGTGGCATAGGGAAACCAATAGGCTTCTTCTTTATTTTGATCTTTATCTATATCAAGATGAACTCTTACATTATCCTCTTTCACATCTATAACTTTGCCCTCTATGGAAGCACCAAACAGTTTATCATTTAATTTTAAATTTTGGCTCAATCCTTTCTCCGGGGCTAAAGTGTAAACATGTCTTAAGACACTGGATTCAAAACAATAAACCACTTTATAAACAACCAAATTTATATCATTGTACTTAACTTTATCACCTATGCTCAAAAATTTGTCAGTTTCTATCTCATAATAAATAAAGTCACTTTCATCTATACCTTCGATAAAATTTTCCGAAGAGAATCTGAAGTCACCTATTTTTTTTCTTACACTAAAATTAAACTCCTCAAGTTTTTCATTTAAACTGCTGCTCGGTATGCCAAACCAGAACTTAGGCTTGTCGGAAGTTGCATCAGGCACCAAGCCAGCATTAAAATGTGATGCCATTCGCTTCAAAAACTCCCAATCGGTTTCATCGTACTGAATTACAACTTTTTCAAGCTTTTCACTTTTAGCTACAGTATCGATAAAATCTGCACCGGAATAATCCTTTATTACTTCTTTAATCAATTCAGTATACTGCATATCCTTGTTCTGGAATGACCGTTTTTTAAGCTTTATATCCATCTCGTATGTACAGGAAATACCTTCGACAATAACGTAATAAATTCCCCTGACTGCTTTTATTTCAATATTTGTGATAAAGCCTTTAAATAAAACTTCATTACCGGAATTATCAGATATTTGACATACCTCCAGAATATCTTTTGAGGATACCTTGTCAATATAGCTGTCCTTTTTTTCGTCAGGTATCACACCGCTTAAAAAAATTCTGGCATGATGGTTATATTCCTTCTCTATCCATAATTCTTCCAAATGGAGAATATCAAATGGCGAAACCAACTTTACATTACCGTATGTTACTGTCGAAGACATATTTATACCCCCATTCCCAGACTAAAAATACACGCGTTAGTTGAATAAGCTTTATATCTTTAAATTACAGCCCGTTCTTTACTCACTGCCCGTCATCTTCAACTGATATAACTCCGAGATAAGCACACCCAAGTGTTGAAGATTTTAATATTGCAGGAAAGTTATCTACCAAAACATCATTTTTACATTCTAGCCAAGTAGTCACTATAGCAGGTATACAGGGCATCTTTTGAAGCTTGCCGTAGTTTGCAGCTGTTGCAGCAGCAACCGTAGGATTTAAAAGATTGCTACACATTCCGAAAGGCATTATATTTACCATGGGTACACAATCCATCATATTTCCCTGGCATTTACCGTTTATGAATATCTCATGCTTCACCGGAATTTTAAGTTTACTTGTGCTGTCACCATAATCGCATTTTAGTGTTGCTCCTTCAACAACATAACTGCTCATAAACTTACCCCCTTTAAAAAATTAGGATGCAAAAAAATTTTTATTGTTGTTCACGATTCTTTTGCTCTTCCTGTATTTTTTTATCTATATCAAGCATTATTCTTTCAATTTCGCTTCTCTTCTCGGTTGTATCCTGCTCATATTTCTCATTGAGTTCCTTGTATATATCGAGTGCATATCGATAATCTATTTTTGCATCTTCGTATTGCTTTGCCTTATACTTTTTGTCACCGTTTTTCTTATAGTCTTCTGCTTTCTTTACCAAATCTTTAGCCTTATCTTCCTTAGCTGCAGCAGCACTTGCATCCTTCGCTGCACTATCCGAGTTTTTAAGCTTTTCTTTCACTTCTTTAATCTTTTCTTCCATTTCCTTTATCATGTCATAATAAGGAATATCCTCGGACATTTTTTTAGCACTTTCATAAATTTCAACCGAATTGTTATAATGCTGCTTTGCTTCTGCCAAAAGTGCAATCTTCTCCTGGTTGTTTTCCGATTCGGAAGCTTTAATGGATAATTTGTCTCCCTCTTCTGCTTCCTTATCTCCCTCACTGCCCTTTTCAATAACTTTTATATAATCTTTGACCCTGTTAATCTTTGCATCGAGTCTATTTTCAAATTTCTTCTTATTTTCCGCATTCAGTTCAAACTCAACTTGAGTTCTGGCATTTATAAAGCTGTTTTTAGCCTTTTCAAACTCTCTATTGCTTTGAAGCTGTTCCCCTTCTACTATAAGGTTTGCTATTCTGGTTTTTATTTCAATTCTTTTACGGCTCTCCTCATCCTTTACCTTTTTTACATTCTCCGAAGCCTTCTCATAGTTTTCCAGAGCCTTCTCATAACTTTCATCCTCAAAACAACGGTCACCCGTTTCTTCCAATTGCACAAAAAGTTTCTCAGCCTTACTCACCTGGATTTTATTAAATATAAAAAATCCGGCAACTGCAATAATAACTGGAATTGCTATCGTTGCTACTTTTTTGGCTATTCTAAACCGTATATCGTCCTTGGCACTTTCCTTAAATACCTTATTGGCATATATTGCAGCCAATGTATAATTGTTTAAAACTTTGCTTTGCCTTGAAAGCAAATCATCTTCAAGCATCTCAATCAGTTCGGAACTATCCTTTGCTTCATTGAGAGCACTGATAAGATCAATGTTCTGCATATTCTCCCAAAAGCCCACTGTACAAAGAAAAATCACATCTTTGTCTTTCAACTTATACGGACGTGATACATAGGGCTTAAACGGTTTGTACTGTCCCAAATAATTGGTAAGATTGTTCCGTTCATCATGTATTCCAATCTCGTCATCACTAATTTGGCCTGCATCAGCCATAATTTGTGCAACGCTTTGATCTTTACTTCTAAAATTCAAACCACCGTTTCTGAAGTGATACAATCTGACGTTACCGGCATATGCATAAATCATTTTTGAGTAATCAGTCAACACAACCATCAGACTCATTTTTAATCTGACACTTTGGCTTTTCTCATTAAGTAATTTGTGGGCATTAATAATATATCTTTTAAGTTTCCTCCTCGACATACAAGGCTTCTTCATTATATTCTCAAAAAGATAACCAACCGCCAGTTCAGAACAGTTGATGTCTTCATCGGAGTCAATGCCGTCAGCCACTATATAACAAGCTATATCATCCATTTCCGCATAAGCAAAATAATCTTTATTTATCCTGAAGCTTCCTGCTTCGGAAGCAAAGCTCGTTACAAACTCAACACTGTTCTTTCTCATTTCAACCCCCACATAGCAACACATAATACAATAAATTCGGGTAATCTCCATTACAGTTCGCTAGCAGCATGACAATACAATTACCGTAGCATTATCTTGCCTGCTTTTATTTTTTGCTTTTATAGCATCTATTATCTCCTCAGCGGTATTGATAGGATGAACCGGTTTTCTAAGTATACTTTCCATTTCTATTTCCGGCAGGCTGTTGTACACACCGTCACTGCACAGCAAAACTTTATCTCCAGCTTTAAGTTTGATGGGTTTTTTAGAGGTTTCTATATCCTTTAATACTTCAATTCCAATGTAACTATACAGTCTTTCTTTCATAGGATCATTCAACAGCTGCTCTTCCGATATTTTCCCTGAAATAAATTTATCTTCCAATACTTCCTTGTAAACATGCTTTTTATTTAGGTTAATTATTTCTCCGTCTTTAAAAAGAATCACAGCACTATCTCCTACTGAAGCCCAATACAAACATCCATCCGATACTATGGTCGAAACAAGCGTACTACCCATCCTCTTGCCCTTAGCTACATCAAGCACAGCCCTATTGCAAGCGTTGGCAGCATTAACAAAGAAATTCTCAACCGGATGTATATCAAGAGTACAGTTAAACTCATTAACAAAAGTATCTACAACAATATTGCTGGCTAATTTCCCGTTGGAATATCCACCCATACCGTCAGCCACTACCGATAAAATATAGTTATTGTTCTCTACCGTTGCAAAACTGTCCTCTTGCTCTTCTCTAGTTCCGATATACTGTGCATTCCCAATTAAAATTCTAGGAAAAACTCTCACATTATTCAGTTTTGATCTTATTATCAATAAAATTACAATTAAAAGTACTGATGCCAACACAACATAATAAGGTTCCAAATAACTTAAAAGTCTCATTTCTTTAGTCCTCTTTACTCACCCAATCGAAATGTATACCACACAAGTTAATAAATATAAACTTGCTTCTTCCAATTTCTATTACATCATAGGCATCTATTTCGGTAGCTGTAAGAACAGCCTCCTCCTTTTTCACCTGATTGCTCAAATATACAAGTCCGCTGCCTTCTCCCGGAAGTAAAAGAAATTTCCTCGGTTTCGGATCATAAACTATGGCAGCATGATTTTTTCTTGATATGGTGTCGTCACCAACAATGGAAATATCCATTTCATCAGATCGACCGATAAAATTCTTTCCTTGTCTTATTTTATAATCCTTTCCCCATTGCGGGCCTTCGATACAGACTAACCAACCTACTACAGGTTCAACACCATCTATATCATCTGACACTTTTGTCTTATCAGGATCGTCCATAGCCGGAGTTTTTGCAACCTTCTTACCTGCTCCGTCAAGTGTAGAATCACAATAAGGACACTTGTTACCATACTTTTCAACACGATACATATGTCCGTTAACACATCTTCCTAAAGGCATAATATTAATTCCCCCATCTGTCTAATATACTATAACTTAATAATAACTTCAGTTAAAATTGCTTAACTTTTGAATTTTTCATCATTTTACAAGAAGCTTGGTGTTTGCTATATATAAAGTATCTCCAGAATTAACTTCGTATAACTTCTCAGTTTCCAATTTGAACTTTTCTTCATCTACCTTTTTAAGACCGCTTCCATATGAGGAACCGATATCTTCAATATACCATTTGTTTTTCGAAAAATTCAAAACTGCATGTTGCCGGCTGACAAGTTCCGAGTACTCCGCATCGGACAAATCAATATCAACTTCGTTATCTTTTGTATTTCTGCCGATTAATACCGATACTTTCCCGGATATATTCCATGTTTTCAAACTTCTGCCGTCTTCGCTTAAAAGTATCAGTTTTGAAATTCCTCCTTTACTCTTCCCTTTTGAGACCAGTGTATAAATTCTGAAACCTAAAAACAAAACAAAAACCCCTATTAAACCATAACCCATATATTTTAAAATTTTATCCTCATTCACAAAATAAATGTAGTAAAAAGTTGCAATGGAAATCAATACAATAAGAAAGTCTATTATCATAACCCAAATAAAATTATTTGAATTTTGTGAGTATTTCTCAACTTTCTTGCTGTTTATAAACCTCTTCACTCCGTTACCCACCTTTCGAAAATTTGAATTGCGTTTCACAATATTACACCACCCCATCGTGAAAACAATCAAAATTACTTTTTACGTACTCCAAAGTATTTATCAAAAATATCCGAAGCATCTAGAGGGTTTTTCTTTTTATCTTTATCCCTTTTGATGCTAGCTTCCTTAGTTCTAGGATTGAATCCGAAAAATCTTTCAAAAGTTCGTTCAACATCTTCAAAATCAAATTTTTGAGGACCGCTTGGGGTCACATTTTCCTTTTTGGTGTTTTGAGTATTCTTGTTTACATGCTCTTTAACACCGTCAATTTTATCATCATAATTCTTTCTTTTTTCTTTGTCCGATAAAATCTCATAAGCTTCGTTAATTTCTTTGAACTTCTCTTCAGCTTCTTTATTTCCGGGATTTACATCAGGGTGATATTTCCTTGCCAGTTTTTTATAGGCCTTTTTTATTTCCTCAATTGAAGCCTCTTTACTGACCCCCAATATTTCATAATAATTCTTCATATTTAAGCCCTTTCACCATTATATACTAACCTTTTTAAAATACATAACATAAAAATCTATACTAATATGCTCGTAGAACTCAAATTTTATCTCATATAAAATTCAATAAATTAATCTTTAAGTGTATTCTCCCTTAATATATTAACACTTTTGCATTATTCTTTAAAAGTGCTCTCATTTATGCAGTATAAACGATAAAGCATTTTATATCTTTTTTTCTTACAAATACTTTATTTTAAGACAAATCAAAAGAATATTTCTTACCGGTCTAAAAGGTAATAATACCTTTTAAACCGGTAATAAATTATAAAAATTCATTCTTTATTAAGCACCATATCCGCCTTCAATTTTTACATTTTCAACATCTTTCTTTTCTTGCTTTATAATAAGAGTGAATTTTCCGTTTCCAGCATCCTCTTCAAATTCTTCAATATAATCAACGCAAAAAGCTCTTGGGAATGTGTATTCCCTCATTACAAGGCCTGCTGAAACCCTTTGTACAACAATGTTTAAATATGGACTCTTCTTTTCCAGTGACCAGATAGCCACTTTCTTTGTTTCTTGAAGATCCGCTTCATTCTGTGGCAATGTACCGGTAATTGTAATAATAGCCGATACGTCATTGGATCTTGAATTTTCATCATCCGGGGTATCTGTTTTGTAACGAACTGATGTAATTACATCCTCGTTCAATTCAAAACCGGTACCATATCCTCCACTACCTGAAGCTGTTGTGGCTTTTACACTAAATCCCATATCAAACCCTCCTTTAGTTAATGAATAAATTATATATTAATACTTTCGTATTAATACCGAATCAAAATCTTATTTAGAACCTACAGTACTTGTACTCTTTGTAATAGTAACTTCAAGGTTCTTAACATTTCCGTTGAATGCAAGATCTATCTGACAGAGGTTGCTCATTTCGTCAATTGTGTAGTTCAAGTCATCCCCATCTTTTATTATGGAGTTGAGGAAACCGTTGTCTTTCTGCCATATAGTCTTCTGGCTGTTCGGACTGTTGCTGAAAAATGCAACAATCTTGTCTTGCTTGAAGTCATTTGTCTGGAATCTGAGTATTCTCTCAATATATGTACTTACAAGTGTTTTGTAAATGGAATCATATCCATCGTCATTCTGTGCAAGGCTCCTAGCCTTATAAACAGTAATTCTCTTAATGTCTCTACCGTCTAGTTGAGCATTCTCCGAGGAGAATACAAAACCAAAGCTCTTGCTGTTTATCTCATTTTTAATGTTGTTTGTAAAACCGGTTATTTCCTTTGCCATTGTAGTCACTACTCTGAGTGCGTTATCTCCAGCCTCGATATCAAATCTTACACCGGGATATTTCATTGTCACAGGGAACTTCGCTGCAACTTCCTTGTAGCATTCCTTGAGGTATTCAGGGCACTGATATGCCGCAACAATTCCTGCCGCTACATAAGACGCATCTACATACACTCCCTGTATCCATAATTTCAATATATCTTCCTTGGCATTTGAAAGCTTGACTCCGCCGCTTTCAGTCTTTTCCATTTTAGCATCGATAACTACCCCGGATTTATCCTTGGGTATTATGGTAAAGTTAGGTAAACAAGGTATTGCAAATTCGCTATAACTCTGTCTTGTCAACATCTGACACTTATCAATATATTTTTCAACTCCAGCCACTGCCATATGATTGAAGGTAGTCTCCTCATTGGCTTGGAAGTTAAAGAATATCTGAATTTTGAACTTCTCAACCGCTTGAAGCAGTGCAGTCAGCGATTCCATTGTATTTCCTTCTTTTTTAACTTCCACATTTCCCTGGAATATCTTTTTTACCACCTTCGGTTTTCCTACCGATTCCATTTCAATGGCCGGTACAATTCCAAACCATATGGTATTGCTGAAATCATTCTTTTGGTTGACAGTATTGAGATATACTTCCAATCTGGGAAGATTGCTGCTTTTTACTGTCATATCAACTTTATTGTTGGTTATAATAAGGCTTGGTCTCATTCCACGCTTCTTAGTGTTATATTGATCAAAAAACATCTTAACCCCAAGTATTTTTTCAACCAGAGGTTTAGCAGCTTTTACAAAATCGTCCTTTGCTTTAGTATAGAACTCAAGATACGAATGATAGTTCTGAATTTCTCTGTCTACATCCACCTCAGTTTGCAATGATGTCATCGGACAAAATGTTCGTGCCACCAAATCCCTCACATAAGAAGACGGGCTATCGGTAACATCATCATAATCGCTTTGGAAAATCGAAACAAGACTAGCGGTTCTGTCCTGGTCAACAACCATCAAAGCATTCTCATCCGGCTTTGGAGCCTCGATTATTTTAAGTTCACCCTTCTCACCTATAGTCAATACACCTATTTTCGGTGCTGCAGCATCTTGTTTGCTGTCCGAATGACCTAAAAGCAATCTGGTTTTAATATCTTCGATGGCAAGAGGCAACATGGCCATTACATTGTTGTAATTCTGTCTTGCCTCCTCAAACTTTGCATTGAGTTTGTCACCAATGTCAAGTTTCTTCGGATCTCCGTCTTCCAAAGATTCATATTTTTCATAGAGATAGTGAATCTCTTTTCTAGCCTGTCTTATATCGTCCATTACTTTTTTGGGCGATATCATATCAAGCACTCTATCGAATTTAAAATCTATGTTGATTATTCCTTGACTTCTCTTGGTATCAATCAAAGTAAACAGCATTTTCAGAAAATCATTGTTCTGGTCAAGTCTTATTTCGGTAATATATTCTTCAGGAATGGTTTCAGGCTTTTTTAAGGTATAAACTACTTCACCCTGACCGTCTTCTCTTGCATTGTAAAAAGAATATACGGTAGGAGCAAATTTATCCAAAAATTCTTCAAAACTGTTGACTAAAAGATGCTGGTTGATTTCTTTGATTTTTTCGTCCGGCAAACTGTCAATTCCTGCAACGTCTCCAATAAGTGTGATAAGATCTAGTTTTTCAGGATTTATCTCTTCAAACAGAATTGTCCTGTTTGTTTGGTTGATTATATCCATTTTTATCCCCCTTAACAATTCATAAGATTTACAAAATTAAGCAATACTTTTAAGCCCCTGTTGCGTTAACCACTTCATTGTTATCCTTCTTTTGTTTTAAATAAAGCCTAAACATACCAACTCCCTCTTCGTTAGAATAATCTTCCGAGTAATCTACAACAAATGCCTCGGGAAAAACAACTTTCCTCAAAAGTTTATTGTCCTTGTTCGAAGTTATTTCAACCTCAACATTTCTGTACACGTCCGATTTATTACTGTTATTTGGCTTAATTAATGACCATGTATAAAGTCCAATTGTAGATTCAAAATCAATGTCAATTTTGCCGTTAATCTCAATGGTGTTAGCTATATCGGTAGTTCTTGCATCCGAATCATCAGATGTATCCACATTAAAGCTAACTGAAGTCAGGCATTTTTCAAGTTCAATACCTCCTGCTATTTTCACTTTAATCGGCATTATCAGCTCCTCCTTTGCTATTCTTTATCTATTAAGCTTTATAAAAATAAACCTATTTATAATCTCATTACCGTCCTTTGTCGAAAATACCGCCAAAATTTAAATCATTATTTATTTCCCAATAAGAAACTTCAAGACGAACACTCAATATATCATACATTTATTGCCACTGTATATTATATCATATAATAGTTTTTTTTGTAGTAACTTTATTCTTCTATTTACATGATTCAACAATACTGCAGTAATTTTTGCGTTCAATTTTACAATATTAATATAGCTATTCAAAAAATTTTGCCTTATCGCTTTCGACGTTTAAAACCTATTCTCCCAGCAATACGGAATCATCCATAGTATAATCCCTACTATAAAGTGTTACACACCTCAAATCGGGATCCCAGTCAACCTCACATCCGAAACTCTCACTTAAAAACCTTAATGGAACCATGGTTCTTCCGTTTTCGATAAAAGGAGCCACATCAATTAATCTTTCATCCCCGTTGAACAGTGCTTTATTTTTGCCTATCACCATTTCGAGTTTATCGTTTCCCCATATAACGGTAACCTTTCTCTCACTGGCATTCCATCCTACCTGAGCTTCCAACCCCTCTGCAACATACTTTACAGGCAGGAAGGTCCTTCCTTCTTTTATAATTGGAGCAACATCCATGCTTAATTTAGAATCATTCTTATAGTAAACCGGTTTGTCTATATAAAATTTCAAATTTACCTTTGGACCAGGGCCGTTATATTTCACTTCAATATCTGTTTTCTCAAGTTTTTTGCTCAAGTCACTCAACAACGAATAATCGTCAACCAGGTTTTCCGCAAGATAGAGTTCTTTTAAATTAACCAAATCTTTGAGGCTGCTCACATCGGATATTTCATTGTTCTTCAAGTATAAGATTTCAAGATTAACGAGATTTTCCAACACAGAAATATCCTTTATTTTGTTTTTTCCGAGATATAATTCTTTCAAATTCACTAGATTTCCCAAGACACTGATGTCCGATATCTCGTTATCTTGAAGAACCAGAATTTCAAGATTCATAAGATTTTTTAAACTCGAAATATCGGTAACCTTATTCTCCATAACACTTAACTGTTTAAGCTTTACCAAATCCGCAAGAGGAGTCAAGTCGGATATTTGATTTTGATACAAATCAAGCTGCTCAAGGTTTGAAAGGTAACTGAGAGCCTTAATATCTTCAACATTATTATGATTCAGTGTCAATTCCTCCAGTAAAATTAAGTTCTTTAAATAGCCAATATGCTTAATATTGTTACCGGTCAAATTCAGTTTTTTAAGATTTGTCAAATATTGAATCCCCTGCAACTCTGAAATACCTGCATCTGTCAAGTCCAACTCTGTCACTTTCTGCATATCTTCAAGGGTCAACGTCCCGGTAGGTTTTCCTATTTTCAATCTTATTGCAGTTTCAAGCTTCTTGTCGTAAATACCGATTACTATGTTGAAATCCCTTAGATTAAGTTGATTGTAAATTGCGGCCAAGGGAGAATAATCGGTTATCTGATTCCCTTTAAGATAAAGTGTATTCAACTTGGTCAACTGTCTCAGGGGGGTCACATCTTTTATCAAATTATTTGACAAATCCAGGTGAACAAGATTGGTCAGATATTGTATCCCCTCAAGATCAGCAATTTTTTTATTGGGAATTACCAAAACATTTACCAGTTCGACGTCACACTGAAGGATATCCCCTTTTGATATTCCAATGGAAGACCTTATAACCTCATTCAAATTTGCATCTTTAATTTCTATAGGTTTATAGCTTTCCACCAAAACCCTTCGGGTTGACGCACTCCAAGTAACTTGACCGCCCAGATAGTGCACCAAAAACACTATAGGTACCCAAAGTTGGTCCTTTTGATACATTGCCTTAGCATTTGTTTTTCTCACTATACCGTTAATGGTTACTTCATTTATAACTCCTTGACTTACATGAAGTTTAATAACCCTGCCGGTTTTTTTGCAATCTATTATGTACTCATTTACTGAAATTAAATTGTTTTCTTCCACTTCCGCCTCATATGCAAAACTCTTAACAAAAGGTTTCAACGGAATATAGGTCGTGCCTTGAATTAACATTGCTTCCGGTTCAATATCAAGAACTTGACCATCTATAACAACCTGAACGGGTACATCTTCCGCATACCCCACAACTGATATACACAATAAGCTCACAATGATAACGGCAATGCTTATCAATCTTTTCATCATTTCTGTTCCCTCCAGTAATTGATAATGAATAAAACCGATTAAAATTATAAATATCTATTTAATCTAAACATCAAAATATTACTTATATCCAACAAATCCATATACAATTATTTTAAACCGACGGTTTTACAACTCCTCCAGCCTTAGTAGGTGTCGGTGTCACCGGTATTGGCGTTGGTGTCATTGGCGGTTGTGTTGGTGTCCTTGGAGGTTGTGTTGGTGTTGGTATTGGTGGTATAGGAGTCTTAGTTCTCGTTGGTTGTGGTGTCTTCGTTTTTGTCGGATTCGGCTTTTTTGTCGTCGGTGTTGGCGGTTTCGGTGTTGGTGTCGGTGGTTCCGGCGTCGGTGTTTCAACTATAGTTGGAGTCGGTGTGGGTGTCGGTACAACGGTTGGTGTGGGTGTTGGTGTTGGCGTAACGATTACAGTAATTGTAGGTTCAATAGTAGGAATAGCAGTTGGAGTAACATCAGGTCTATTAGATTCAGCTGATCCATAAGATATTGCCTTGTAAGCAATAATGATAACAAGATAAACTATTACAACTCCCCTTAAGACACCTAGTATTATATTTTTTTTATCATTCATTTGCATCTACCTACTTCCTCATTTTTATCAAAATACAAAAGTTATTATATATTGAATGTTATATGAATAACTTTCGAAATTCGATAACAGAACAAAAAACACTTCCCTAAGTCAAAAAATTTAAATAACTCATTGTCGTATTTTGACATATCTTCTTGTATAATTATATCTCAATATCATTGTCGAATTTAAGAATTTAATGTCAAAGACTTTTCTCTCTTTTTCAAATAAAAATACTCCCTATAAATAACAAGTTTAAATATCCTCATGGACTTTAATCTCTTTCTATAATCCACGGAAAGATTCCTCATTATATTTTTGGAAAAGGATTTTGATATATCACTATTATACCTTGAAATATCTTCAAGTGTATCCTCAAATAATCTATCGGTCACTTTTACGGGCACTCTTCCGCTCAGATAATAGTACAGCATTGCAGACAAGCTATACATATCTGAATAACTGCCCTGTTTTGATTTATCGGAGTAAAACTCCAACGGAGAATAACCCGATGAATAAGATATTTTCTTGTTTTGACTTGATCTAAATTTACAAGCAGCACCAAAATCAATAATTACAGGGCCATATTCTTTATCTATTATAATATTTTTGGGTTTAATGTCTCTGTGAATTATACCTTTTCTATGTAAATATTTTAGAGCGTCAACTATTGGAATGAATATTTTTTTTAACTCATCGGATAATAGAAAGTCTTTTTCATCTCTCATATAATCGTCTAAAGTTTTGCCTTCATAATACTTCATTACAATATATCCCGTTTCATTCTCGGTAAAATAATCAATACATTTTGCTATATTTTTATGTCTTAATTTTTTTAATAAAATCCCCTCATTTAAAAATTGATTTACCCCTTCATAGTATTTATTCTTATATGTCGGCATCTTAAACATAACTGTTCTTCCGTCAGTATCCCTAGCTACTTTGCCCTTCGGATAATATTCCTTTATTACACATTCCATACCTTCAAAAAAATCAAAACCCAAATAAACAATAGACAAGTCGCTTATCCAAATAGTTTTCCTTATTTCGTATCTGCTTTTTAAAATGACTCCCTTACGAAGCGATACATCATCCGTATCTACATCAAACTTTAATGGCAGACTCATTTACGCCCTCCATAAGTTAATAATCACATGGTTATGCCCTTATATTTTTATTATATATAAACATCCAATGCTTTTGACGCCAACAATTTCTGTCCTGACAGCTCAAACAATCTTTATCTAATTTCAACCTCCGAGCAAAACAGGATAACTTTACTAAATTCCCTTATTATCCATTATAAGTCCAATCTTCCTTTTCAGCAATAGCAACTTTTCCTTACATCCAACCGGTAATATTATAGCTCCGGCTCAATCTACAATAATTCTCATCGGTTTGTTGGGAAGGTCGACTTTTCTCTTCTTTCCGCTCTCGATTTCTCTAACAATTGAAGTTAGATACTTGTATATCTGAAAGTTGGGATAATCCTTATACTCCATTTCCAGTCTGTTTGAAATGTAATAAAGGATTGCTTCCCTCTCTACCGCACCCTTGTTTAGGCATTCAAAAGCAAACACAATATCTAGCATATTTTCGGGATTGTTCTTCATAACAACATTGGCAAAATAATTTAATATCAAGGGATTGAGAGTGGACTTTTTAATTCCTGCATACTCAACATTTATGACATTTATCGTATTATATTCCGTTGAAAAATCATAGAAGTCCATATATTCGGATCTCAATACGGCACCCTCTCTAAGCTTAAATCTCCCCAGTTCCATTTCATTATCCGCGATCTCGGTATTGTCGTCTATCACTATTTTCGAATTAAATACATTATAATCGCTGTCACCGCATTCATCCTCAAACCTTATTTTTATCAAAACTTCTTTATTAGTCTGATGATATGGCACTTCAAACTCTCTTTCGAGCATATATATAATGCCGTTATGCTTGACAATTCCCTTATTGATTATAATTGTACTCTCACAAACGCGTATATCCGCTCCGGATATTATACCGTCCGAATAGTCTTTATAAAAAATTCCGACAAAATTTCTCGGATAATCCCGGATATTTTCAAGCATTTCCTTTTTTAAAATCCGACCTTTGCCGAATTTTGGAACGATATTTGTAAACAAGTTTTCTCCTCCCAAAATTATTGTTATTTCAAGCCGTCAAAAAAGTCAAGCTCGGACAAGTCATTTTCAAAGGCATAGAACTTCTTTTTGCCGATATAAAGCTGATCGTCTTTTCTTGCTACCGGTACAACATGGAATCCCCAGTTAGCGTCTTGGGTATAAAGGAAAAACCTTACTTCACCGTTTCTTATTGTGTCGGTATCCTCTTGGAAAATCTTCCCGGGATACTCATGGATTATCTCTTCCGGCAGAATAACTTTGTAATCGTTAAAGTTATTTTTGTAAACATAGGTTTGTCTCAAATTGCCTTCCATGCTCTTTAAGTAAAATTCTATTTCTTGAACACCAATCGGCCTTGATATGAAACCTCTAGCCTGATTCATTCTCTCAAGGCTGCATATGAGTATTTTTTCCTGCTTATTAAAGGTGAAAGCAGATACCGAATAAGGAATTGTCGGCATGTCGTTTATTATGGTTGCTTCAATATCACCAATCTTCTTTGAAGTGATATAGCGAAGCACACCTTTCAGACATGCAAGTTTCAAATCCGGTACCTCTTCATCATCCTCCCTCTTTTGCTTAAACTCAATGCTTCTTCCGGGAACAAACTCCTTGAGAGCCTCTTTGAAAATATCTATTCTGCAAGATTGCCCCGTTAATTTTATTATCGAGTAATCATGAAGCTTACCGCTCTGATAAATTCCATCCAAAAACTTTCTTACCACTTCATAAATATCCGCTTTAATAAGCTTGTTTATCTCTTTTATATTAAACACTACATTGGGAAAATCGTAAATACTCTTAAAAGTTCCTCCATCCAAAACCGATAAAGACCATTTATTAAGGGTTGTAACGTGTAAGTCGCTGTCCTGTTCATCAATTTTTGACGAATCGAATTTGTTCCTCAATATGTTTGTCTTTCGGAAGAACTCCTTTTTCATGTTGTCAGCAATTTCCCACAAAAAGAAATAATTATTTTTAACCCTATTATAATCCTCTCTTACTCTATTTTCATATTCCTTGAACCTGGTAGGAATAATTCTTTCCGCTTCCTGATAACATTTCTCCAACTTCTCATAAATTTTTTCGACACCCAAATCATCAACATACCTGAATATATCTTCGCTAGGTATATCTATGAGATCGTCAATTCCGATGGTCTCTTTCATGTTCATATAATAATTGGCAAAAAGAATCTTCATAAACTGCAAGATTCTATAGGTTATGTTGTTGCCTCCAAAATTGGTGTCACCGTTTTCATAGGTGGTTCTAATGTCGATTTTATATGAAATGTAGCCTTCCTCAATCTTGAATGTACATGAGGATAAATCGGTGGTTCCTCCGCCGCAATCTATTATCAACGCCTTATACTCTTTACCGTCAATAAACCTGTTCTTTTCTATCTGGTCTGCTATGGTATTGTACAGCACAGATATACCTTCATCAAGTACATCCTCTGTCTCAAAATGATATTCGGGAAGTATTTCCTGAAACATATCTATATACTGCTGTTTCATCTTTACAGGACTGGAAATGTGAATATTGCTTATTCTGCACTTGAACTGATGTTCGGCACTCTGTATAACATGTTTGATATAGGCCCTTATTATATCCCCTCTTGTAACATTGGCCACATTTCCGTTTTCATCATATATCTCCTCGGTTTGAGAGTAACTGTTTACCCATCTCTTTATTCCCTGAAAAACACTGGCATTTCCTGTATAATCGTTTTTCCTCATTATCTTCTTTGCCTCATATCCGAAGCAATATTTAATATCGTTGGGATCGGAGCAATCCAAAACATATACTATTGTAGGAAGTATTTCTATCCAGCGATCTTCATCCCTGGTCACGTCCAAAAACTTGACAATATTTATATCGTTGAGCTTAATTCTTTCATTCAATATATCGTTATAGCAAGGATATTTTACATAAGTGTTGCTCAAATATGCCCCTGCAGAGGTATTGGACGTACCGAAATCAATAGCCAGTACCGTATCGGTATCCTCCAAATCTTTTATCTCGAGATCGGTCACAGAAACTTTGAAGCATTGCAAATTCATCGGAGGTAGCGGTTTGTCGGAATAGTAGGCCTTATATAAATACTCCGAATCGGTTTTTCTGAAAAACAAAAATTGATAATTCCTATTGTCCCTCTTGACTATTCTAAAATTTCTTTCCGAAACTAGATAGTAGGAGTTCTCTTTATTCACATCCTTTATAAGATTGAATATCCCGCAGAGGCTGTTGTTTTCATTCACAAGCAAAACGTTGGAATCTTCTATATCGTTGTATACCTCTACTTTGTACATGTCTTCTTTCTTCAGACCTATCTCGGGATATAGAGTAATCTTTGCAGGTATCTTTATAAATTCATCCCCGGGAAGCTTGTTGGTAAGACATCTTTTTAAAAGCTCATCCACATTGTTAAAACCGTTCTCATTGTATTCCCTTATGAGCAAACTCTCTTCCGCACTTCTATACTTTAGAATAATTTTTATGAGACTTTCCCTATCAAGCCTGTCAAATATAACCCCATGAACAATTTTCTGCTCCTGGCAGATTTTTATAAGGTTATAGGTAGTCATCTCTTCGAGCTCGGATCTTTTATAAAGTTTTATACCGCTTCCACCGGTTTCTTCATTATTTTGAAAAAGTCTATATGAAGGCATTTTCACTACTCTCCTTTACCAAATTCCATCAGTAGATAGCTATACTATCTATTTTCATAGTTTCTTCAACATCGATGACACCGAAATGATCCTCCCAATATATTTCTGTCCTAAAATTAATGGGAAGAAAAAACTCTTTTATGAATTCCATCTTTGCCTCATTAATTTCACTCCTACTATACGGGATGTAAAACAGCAATTCGTTTTTCATCTCATTATTTGCATAAATGGTTGTATTCAAAAAGATTCTTCTAACCGTATCTCTCAGTAAGTACAACGTCTGCCCTGTCTTATACATTTTTATGAGGTTTTCCGCTATTATCATTTTCTCTTTATTGTCAAAAATTTCGAAATTCTTTTTTATCCTTTCCCCAAGTATTCCCTTTGAAATGTCCTCGATTATAAACCTTAAATAAAACTCTCTCTTTGTCATCCCGCTCATTGCATCAATGTCAGCTATAAAGTGCATTACAATATCAAAAAGCGTCTCTCTAAGTTCTATATATTCCTCGTTATTTATATTGAACAAATCTTTAAAGATTTCGTAATATCTGTAATACGGGTTAATCTCAATTTCCTCTTCAACCTCATTAAAATTAATGCATGCATCGCTAAGCTCCATATAGGGAGAATAGCTTTTGGCAACAACAAACTTTAATTTTTTTTCCTCTTTTCCGTTCTGTCTGAGGTTAATTATTACATCACGGGCATAATTCATAGCAATACTCCTTCACACTTATACTCGGGAAAATACAACTGCACCTCAGACACAAGGAAACTTAGCAAGTCATTTGTAATAAAGTTTTCCGCAGAATTTCTTCTGAATTTAATAACCATAAACTTTTTGTCGTTTCCCACTCTAATGTCATCAACAATGAAAGAATTCATATCATAAGTATGACTGTTTGCATCCGATACAGGCTTTATTTCAATATCTATCATTTCAAAATGCTTCGAGCAATCAAAAGCATTAATTATTCTCGTTATCTCGCCCTTGGTCCTAATAATATTAAACTGCTTGTCGGCAAATTTGTTGAGAAAGCTTATTCTTTTACTGTTACTTGCAATTTCATACTTGCTATGACTGACAATATCGTCCTTCTTCTGGGATATCATTAAGACATTCCAAGCCCCGGCCTTCTCCTCAGGTGAAACTATACTCAATTCATCCTGTGTCCTTCTCACATACCTGAACATATGCTCATTTTCTTCTACCAGATATCCGTTTTCACTCCCAAACTTATTAACCGAAATTATATGCTCAAAATTTTGCCTGTCCATCGTGGGCATGGGAAAACCGTCAGTTTTCAAACACAACCTTTTGACGTTCCATACAGGGATAACATCAATAACCTTATACTCTTCATATTCCTCGAGATCAAAAACAATTTCCCTTATTTCATCATTTTCATCCAACGAAACTTCACAACCGTCAAGCAACACATCAAAAAATTTGTTGGTATAAGGGTCGTTTATCGTCTTCCAGGGTATTTCATTCTTTTGGAAGACATCATAAAGTTTTCTTATTTGATTGGTGTAAGCTTCATTTCTAGCCAGCTTTACAGTAATAGGAAATTTACCCAAAGCAGTTATTATCATGCCTTTATACTTTTTATAGGGGCTTATGTTGCATAATTTCCTGTAATCACACTTCATAAAGACGGTGAAAAGTTTCATTGTTTCCTTATTGTAAAGGCAATTAACAACTTCTTTCATGTCTATTTTTTTCTCCAAAACATCCTCCTCAAAGAAAGGAAACAAAAACTCTCCAACCGGATCATAATCGCTCTTGTGACACACAGAAATATAAATATCGTACATTTTTTCAGAATCTTTTATTTCAGCAAAAATTCTTTCAACAAGTTTCTTATTTGAATCCTCCTGATAATCAACAAGATTGACAAACAAAACGGACATGATATCCTTAAGCATTTTACGCTGCTCAAGATCTTCCATTTTGCTAAGCTTTTCAAGAATCAGTTCTCTCATGATTACTCCTTTACCTTAACAGCACATTTTACATTAAATAAATCCTTTGAATAAAGTCTTCTTAAAATGACTCCGGGCTATTGATTAAACTTTTATCCATTACTTTATCGATACTCCTCGCATCAGTTAGTTCTTACCTGTTTGCCTGTTAATGAAGTTATACCGTTCATTTCAATAGAGCTATCTTGGCATTTCATAGTTATTGAACTATCTGCATTTATATTAATGCTTTTGCCCGACTTTATAAACACTCCCTTATCGGCTTTTATCATAATATCCTTGTTGCTGTATATTTCGATTCCCTCTTCGTCCACTAAACGAATCAATACCTGTTCATCCTTACCGGTTATCATAATTTCATCTTTATTAAACATCAATTCCTTCCCGAATTTTGTCCTGAATATTTTTACATCGGGATCGGTTATAAAATCTCCACCCTTGGTCCGTCTTCTTATGGAATTTATAATAACACCGTCTTCTTCTTTATTAGTAGGAAAATAAAGCTTTACATAATCATCAACCTCAGGCATGCAATACCATCCTGTTTGTCCCTCACTGGTATAAAATGTAGAATAGGGGAACCAATATGCCTCTTCCTTTTTCTGATTTTCATCTATTTCTAGGTGTACTCTGACATTGTCCTCTTCTATTTCAAGTACTTTACCCTCAATTGAAGCACCTTTGATTTTTTCGTTTAAAATGAGATTCTGACTCATACCCTTTTCCAAAGTCAACAGGTATTCATTGGTAACTACTCCGTCTTGCAGTTTTGCAGTTGATTGGAAAATAAAAAGTTTTTTCCCTTGAAAACTGATAGAATCACCTATATTAAATATGGCATCGGTTTCGACTCTGTAATATGTAAAATCCTTCTCATCTATTCCTTTTATATAGTTTTCGGAAGAAACTCTATAATCACCGATTTTCTTACTGACGCTGTAATTAAACTGCTCAATGGTACCCTTATCGCCTCCTTTTGGTATACCGAACCAAAACTTAGGCTTATCCGAATTGGTGTCGGGTACGAGACCGGTATTGAAGTGAGATGCCAAACGTTTTAAGAATTGCCAGTCAGTTTCGTCATACTGTACAATAACTTTTTCTATTTTTTTGCTTTCAGCCGCAATATCTATAAAATCTGCACCGGGATAATCTTTCAAAATTTCTTTAATCAATTGAACATAAGTCAAGTCCTTATTCTGAAAAGAGCGTCTTTTTATCTTCAAATCGAGATTAAAGGTTGTGGACAAAGCTTCTATTGTAACGTAATACACTCCTCTCACAGCTTTAACTTCTATATCCGTCACAATTCCTTTAAACAGGTTTGTCACACCCGAATCGTCTTCATTTATTATCTCCATATCGGTTTGCGTTTTTGTTATACTTACATATTTATCTTTTTCACCTTCCGGGACAACTGCCACAACTCTAGCAAAGGCATGATCATTAATGCTCTTCACTATTGTCAATTCATTAGGACAAATATCATAGGGCAGCACCTTTACATTATGCCCTAATATTACATTTTCAGACATACTATCCCCCCTAATCACTATGAGCCTCAATCATCTTTTTTCAAACTAATATATTCCATAATTATCAAACTATATTCTATCATATTTGCAATCTTATTAAAATACGAAATTTAGTTTATTCAACAACAGCAGTGAAAATACTTTTAACATACAAAGCAACCTGTAAATATTAACAATTGTTCGCATAAATAATATAATAAATTCAGTTAAAATTCAATGTTTCATGTGTCGAATTCAATTTTACTTTTTAAAATTATGATTTGTTGATATATCAATCAGATGCACATTTTTTTTTTAATTTCTGCACGTTTCAAAATATGTGCCAATAATGAAACACACCCACCCGGGTAGCTAATAGTAACTTTTTTGAATCTTGAAAGTATAGGACCCATAAAAATAATTGAAGATCTCATTTCCACTGCGAGATCTTCAGGTATATCAGTGCTGTTCATCGTTGAAGAATCTACGGTAACCGTATCTCCTTCAAAATTAACTTTGCATCCGACTTTCTTCAAGATCTCAAGCATTATTTGAACATCACTCAACCTTGGACAGTTCTTTATTCTACTTATACCGCTATTTAAAACCGTGGCAGCCAATATGGGCAATACAGCATTTTTTGAACCTTCAACCGTAATCTCGCCCTTCAATTTCTGACCGCCCTTAACAACCAGTTTGCTCATATATACACCTCCGTACAACTCGGTGGTTAACTGTTAATTTACTTGCTTATTATTATCTTATGCTGGGTTTACAAAAGTGTTACTTTATTGATTTATATAAGTCGACAAAAAGGAGAATCCCATTGGACTCTCCTTTTAATTCAAAACCTTTGTAATAGCTTTGTTGCAATATTTTATTTCAATATAATGAATGAGAATTTTCTGTTTATACCTTAAGTAATTCTTCAATTATGCCGTAAATCTTTTCACTGGCATTTGTAATCCCCATCTTTTTTGAATTTTCAGCCATATTTTTGAGTTTTTCCCTGTCCCTCAGCAGATTATAAATTTGCTCGTGTAATATGTTATGATTGAGATTTTTCTCTAAAATGACAATTCCCGCCCCCTGCTTTTCCAGTGCTCTGGCATTGTATTCCTGATGATTTGCCGTTACATAGGGTGAAGGTATCAAAATAGAAGGAACACCCAAGGCTGTCAGCTCACTAAGAGTAATTGCACCGGCACGGCTTACCACAAGGTCTGCAGCCGCCATCACATCCGCCATGTTATAGATGTATGGAACCACTTTTATATACTTGGAGTTTAAATCTCCAAGTTTTTTTGCTATCTTTTCATACTGTGCCTCTCCTGTGGCAAACAACATATGAAAATCCCTTTCATCCCTGTGCAAGGAAATAAAGTCACTCACCGCTACATTTATCGGTTCGGCTCCCCTGCTTCCTCCGAAAACAACTACAAAAGGCTTATCCTTTTCGATTTCCAGCTTCTCTCTTGCTGTCCTTCTGTCGGTACTAAGCAATTCACTGCGTATAGGATTTCCTGTGAATACAACCTTTCTTTTATTCTTGAAATACTTTTCCGACTCCTTAAAACTTATAGCCACTTTGTCAACAAATTTGGAAAGCAGCTTATTTGTAACACCCGGAAAAGCATTCTGCTCATGTATCAATGTAGGTATTCCCATTCTTGCTGCGTTAAAAACCACCGGTCCGCATACATAACCGCCGGTACCTATGACTATGTCCGGTTTAAACTCTCTCAATATTTTTCTTGCCTCATGTAGACCTTGAAACAACTCTTTAACAGCCACCAAAGTGTCAGTAGACAATTTTCTTTTAAAACCTCTTACTTTTATTAGCTTAAGTTCAAAATTTTCCCTTGGGACCAGTTTTGTTTCAAGCCCTTTTTGTGTTCCAACAAACAGTATCTCACAATCCCGGTTTTTACTTTTTATGTACTTTGCAATTGCAATTCCAGGGTTTATGTGCCCTGCTGTGCCTCCCCCGCTGATTAAAACCTTCAAATCAATCTCACCTCAAATTCTATCATAGTTGGCGTATCTTGAAATATTTAGAAGCACCCCTATTCCACTCATCAATATGACAAGGGATGTTCCGCCGTAGCTAAACAAAGGCAAGGGCATTCCCGTAACAGGCATTGATGAAGTAACAACAGCAACATTTATAATAACCTGTATTGCCACAAGGGAAGTAATACCTATTGCCACAAGACTTCCAAATACATCGGGAGCATTCACCGCTATTTTAACACCTCTCCAAATAAACACAAGAAACAGCAGCAAAACAGCCACTACTCCGATGAATCCCATTTCTTCAGCCAAAACAGCAAATATAAAGTCGTTATAAGGTTCGGGTATATATAGAAATTTTTGCATGCTCTTTCCCAATCCCCTGCCGAACAGTCCTCCGGAGCCTATGGCATACAAAGACTGAACAACTTGATAACCGTCGCCTTGCATGTCGGCAAAGGGATCAAGAAACGATACAAATCTTTTCATTCTATAAGGGAAAAGGATTATCAATGCTACCAATCCGGGAATTGCCGGAATTGAAAGGAGTAAAAAATGCCAAATCTTTGCTCCCGCAGCGAATAAAATCACACAAGCCGTACCGAATATAACAATTGTTCCGCTAAGGTGAGGCTCTTTAAGGAGAAGCACGCCAAAAATCCCTAAAATTAAGATGTAAGGGAAAAATCCCTTAAAAAAGGACTCCAGCTGATTCTTTCTTTTGGAAATACTGTAGGAAAAGAAAAGTATAACAGAAAATTTTGCCGTCTCAGATGGTTGAAAATTCAAAGGTCCAATGATAAACCATCTTTTTGCCCCGTTCAATTCCTGACCGAAAAGAAGTACCAGTATAAGAAGCACGATACTTCCTACCAAAAAAACGGGAGACCATTTACCGAGAATCCTGTAGTCAATATTCATGGTAACCAGCATGGCAAAAAACGCCAAAGGCAAAAACATCAACTGTTTCTTTATAAAGTGATAAGTATCCCCCATCTCATTGCTGGCGTGAGGTGCACCGGCACTGAAGACCATTATGGTACCTAAGCAAAGCAGTATCAACACTGTCATAAATAACAGAAAGTCAAAAGGTTTTCTAGACGTATTCGAAGCCATAACTTCCCCCTTTTTAGCCTTAGGCCATCTTTCAAATTCACACGGCAGGCTAAAAGATTAATTACTTTCTTTAATAAAGCAACAATAAATTCAAGTATATAAATCAATAAAATGAGCCGTTATTTCCTGCTCATTTTTAGTAAAACTTTATCCCTAAAGCCAACAAACTTACAATACTTAAAAGGATTGTCACTGCCCAAAATACATAGACAACTTTTACTTCCTTCCACCCCGAAAGCTCAAAATGGTGATGAATGGGTGCCATCCTAAAAACTCTTTTTCCTGTAAGCTTAAAACTGGTTACCTGAATCATAACCGACAATGCCTCAATAACATAAATTGCACCTACAATAAAAAGTATCAACGGCATCTTCATCATTATGGAAATTGCACCAACAGCTCCACCTAGGGCCAATGATCCCATATCACCCATAAATACCTTTGCGGGATGGGCATTGTAAGCCAAAAACGCAAGACATCCGCCGGAAAGTATTGAACTGAATATTTTTATGTATTCCCATTCACTTCTTGTCATGGCGACAATAGAAAAGAAAAGGGTCACAATAAGTGTGATACCGGCACATAAACCGTCAAGTCCATCGGTAATATTTACGGCATTGGTAGATGAAATCAGCACCAATACGGTAAAAGGTATAAAAAACCAAGCCAAATCTATTGTCTTTTCCATTCCCAATAAAGGAATTATTATGTCGGTACCTATTCCGGACTTTGATACATAAAAGGAGAAGATTACTGCCACAAGAAGCAACCCTATCATTTTCTGATTCCAATAAAGTCCATCTTTCCTTTTTTTAACTACTTTTATAAAATCATCCAAGAAGCCCACTATTCCAAAGCCAATTGTGACAAGTGCAATAGGCAGTATTCTCATATCATACCTGGCATAAAAAACCGACAATGCCAACATTGGAACTAAAAAAATAAACCCTCCCATGGTTGGAGTCCCGGTCTTCTTCAGATGAGACTGAGGTCCATCATCTCTTACTGTCTGACCGAACTTCAATCTGTGTAAAAACGGAATAAAAACAGGTCCCATAACTAACGTTAGAAGAAAACTCACAATAAACATCAGTACATGTGTTGAAATATTAAAAGGTAAGTTATTCAAACTTTATCTCCCCCCAACAAAAATTCCCCGGGCAATTTAAGTATATTTATCGTTATATATAGACCGTCAAGAAAGCTTAACTACCTTCAAACAGAAAAACATCCTTCGCAGAGCAAAAAATGCAAATCTATTTTTTAAAAGGTAATATAAATGCTTTCAATCAGTCAATACCCTCTTTTGCATTGGTACTAAGAAGCTATATAAAATTTACACTTCTAGAGTTCCGTTGTCAATAGACCAACTATTTCCTCCATTTTCATTCCCCGCGAACCCTTTACCACCAGCACATCCCCCGGTTCGGTAAAATCAATCAGGAACCTCCCGGCTTCAGAGTTACTGCTAAAATGCTTAACTCTATCTTTTCCAGCACCGGCTTCGATAGCTCCTTCCACGATATATTTGCTCTTCTCACCCACTGCAAATATGTAGTCTACATCTTTCGAAACAGCATACCTTCCCACATCCCTATGGGCTTTGGCGGAATAATCGCCCAATTCGAGCATATCACCCAATACGGCAATAGTTCTGCTATTAACGCCTGCAACATCTTTCAATACGTTTATTGCCACTTCCATGGACTGTGGACTGGCATTATAAGCATCATTTATAATCTTTATTCCATTTAAATCAATAATATTCAATCTCATTTTTCCGGGCAAAAATTCCCCTATACCTTTGATAATATCATTCATGGGAATTTTAAGCTCAATCCCTGCTGCAATAGCGGCAAGGGCATTATGAATATTATGAATTCCCGGTGCTGGAACATGAACCTTGTAATTGTCATTTCCCACTGTAATTTCAAAGCTTGTTCCCATCTCACCCTGGGAGCTTATATTATATGCTTGATAATCCAGACCGTCCTCCATTCCGTAAAACACTGTTCTATGTTTAAGAAGATCTTTTAAGCCGTATAATAAATTGTCATCTCCATTTAGTATTACCAGACCGTTGTCTTTTAATCCCTCTAAAATCTCCATTTTTGCCTTGAGTATATTTTGTCTCGAACCAAGCTTTTCTATATGAGACAAGCCAATATTGGTTATAATGGCTATATCGGGTTTGACGATAGAAGTAAGACGGCTAATCTCTCCAAGACCGCTCATACCCATCTCGACTACAGCAGCTTCATGGATGGATTCGAGATTAAAAACAGTTAGGGGAACTCCTATTTCATTGTTGAAATTTCCTTGGGTCTTGAGCACATTATACTTCTGACTCAAAACACTATAAACCATATCCTTTGTACTGGTTTTTCCGACACTGCCTGTAATACCGACAAAGGGTATATCAAATTTTTGTCGGTAGTATGCTGCCAGTTTTCTCAATGCTGCAAGGGTATTTTCAACCTTTATTATAACTTTACCGTCAATTCCTGAAATATCTCTATGAGTAATACAACCGGCTGCCCCCTTCTCGAAAGAAGATAAAATATAGTCGTGCCCGTCGAACTTTTCTCCCACCAACGGTATGAAAAAATCTCCGTTATTAACTGTTCTTGAATCGGTTGTAATGCTTGAAAATTGTGCTTCCAAACTTCCGGAAATCAACTTTCCGTCCACTGCCTTTACTATCTCATTACATTTTATAATCTCCATTATTCTCCTCCGCACTGCCTATTATCTTAATGCCAACAATTCTTATGATTTCTTTACTTAACCTTTTACATTCATTTCATCAAGTATTTCCCTGACAACTTCTCTTTCATCAAAATGAATTGTTTTGTCGTTTAACATAATATAAGTTTCATGACCTTTTCCGGCAAGAACAATTATGTCTTTAGGCTGGGCAATTTGCATGGCATATTTTATTGCTTCCCTTCTGTCTACAATTGTTATATATGCAGCTTCAGTCTTTTTAATTCCTTCTTCAATATCACTAATTATAGCAGAAGGATCTTCAGTTCTCGGATTATCCGATGTTATTATGGTAAAATCCGCGTATTTTCCCGATATCTCTCCCATAATCGGCCTCTTGGTTTTATCCCTGTCGCCTCCACAGCCAAACAAACTTATCACCCTTGCCGGAGCATATCCCTTCACAGTGGCGAGAATATTTTCCAAACTATCGGGGGAATGGGCATAGTCAATAATAATTGTATAATCAGTCCCTGTCGGTACAACCTCTGCCCTTCCCGGTACCTTTACATTTTCAAGACCGGTTTTTATATACTCTAGGGGAATTCCCATCAAAGCACAGCTTCCGATAGCAGCAAGGGCATTATATACACTGAATTTACCGGGTATATTCACATGTATATCGCCGCAAAACCAAGGCGTGACCACCTTAAACTCCACACTATCCTGTCTTTTGACAATATCGGTTGCCTTTATGTCGGCATCGCTGTCAATGCCAAATGTAAACACTTCACACTCTGCACTGTCAACTACCTTTCTTCCATACTCACTGTCGATATTGATAAGCCCTTTTTTACACATTTTAAACAGCTTGATTTTAGCCTCAAGATAGTTTTCAAAAGTTTTATGAAAATCCAGATGATCCCTGGACAAATTGGTAAATACTCCAATGTCATATTCACTGCAACTTACACGGTGAAGGTCAAGTGCATGGGAGGATACTTCCATTACGACACTATCCACCTTTTTTTCCGCCATCTCACCAAACAGTTCCTGAAGATCAAGACTCTCCGGTGTAGTTCTGTCGGTGGGAAGCACTTCGCTGCCTATCTTGTTGCATATGGTTCCTATTAGCCCGGTTTTTTGACCGAAAGAATCAAGTATCGATTTAATCATGTACGTTGTTGTCGTCTTTCCCTTTGTACCCGTTACTCCAACTAGTTTGAACTTCCCGGACGGATGGTTGTGGAATATATCGGCAACACTCGCCAAAGCATATCTTGTATCCTTCACTCTTACAACGGTTATACCCTCGGGTACTTCCACCTCCCTTTGCACCAACAGTGCCACAGTACCGTTTTCAATTGCCTGGGGTATAAATTTATGCCCGTCAGCTTTAAACCCCTCTATGCACACAAAAAGGGATCCGCTTTTCGTTTTTCTCGAATCATAGGCTATACTGCCAATATCGATATTTAAATCACCGGTTACATCAATTACTTCCAAGTCTTTAATCAAGTCCTTAAGTATCATTGAAATCCTCCTATCCTGCTGTGTAAAAGCCAAAAGATTATCCACATCTGAAATTTTGACTTTTACAATCTATCAAACTCTTAATCGGTATCGAGGTATCTGAATTCCACTTCTATCACAGTTCCTTGAGGTACCTCAGCATCGGCTTCCACACTTTGAGCTATGGCATTGCCTATACCGTTGATTTTTATATTTAACCCAACATCATTTAAAGCCCTGGTTGCCTCATCCACAGTCTTCATTGTCAAATCCGGTACCTTGACCGTTTTCTCCGTCTCAGGAATGTAAGTGTAAGTTATTACAACAGAATTTTTCGCAATCTTTGCACCGGCCCTAGGGGTCTGCTGTTTGATAACGGCATCGTCAGCTTTATTATCCCCCTCAATCTTCCATTCAAGTCCTTTTTCCCTAAGAATTTTTTTAGCCTCTCCCACCGTCATATCTCTTATGTCGGGAACTATAACTTCTTCAGCCATCATTTCCAAATCTTTTTCATTATATCTTCTTTCAACACCTAGGTAATTCAATGTGTCCTCTACAATTTTTCCTGCTACCGGTGCGGCTATTACACCTCCGTAGTAAGAATCTCCCGTTGGATTAAACAATGCTACAAGAACGCATATAACAGGATTGTCAGCAGGAGCAATAGCCGAGAAAGAAGCAACATATACACCGTCTTCTATTGTTTCCGAAGTACCGGTCTTTCCGGCAACCCTATATCCTTTTACATATGCATTCTTACCGGTTCCTTCCGATACGACTCCCTCCAAAATTTCTCTCAGGTCTTCGGATGTTTTTTGGGATATAACATTTCTTACCACCTCAGGTTCAAACTTTTCCACAACATTTCCCTCAGCATCGGTAAGCTCTTTTACAATCCTAGGCTTCATAAGCTTACCTCCGTTTGCTATCGCACCGTAAGCCGATATAAGCTGAACAGGTGTAATTTGGAATCGCTGACCGAAGGAAGCAACAGCTATATCTATTTCCTTGGGTTTTTCATGCATTTGACTACCTGCTTCTCCCGGAAGCATTATCCCGGTCTTTTCGTAAAAGCCGAAGGCTTTCAGATACTTGGTAAAAGTCTCGATACCCAACCCCTGTGCAACTTTTACAAAGGCAGGGTTACAAGAGTTATATACCGCTTCTCTGAAGGTCTCAACCCCGTGGGCATTAGGTCTCCAACAATTGATATTATGCCCCTGTACATTTATGGTGTGATCGCTTGTCATTGTATCGGCGGTTACCACACCCTCTTCCAGACCTGCAGCCGATGTAATCGCCTTAAAGGTTGAGCCGGGCTCATAAGTGTCCATAACGCACTTATTACGCCAAACGGTTTTGCTGAGTTTTTCCACTCCCTCGTTCGAGAACCCGTTCCACTGCTCCGGATCTTCTCCCGGAGGAGCAGCCCTGGGATTATTCAGATCAAAATCCGGTTTGGAAACCATTGCTAAGATATCGCCGTTTCTAGGATCCATTACGATTGCAATTGCACCGTTTAATACCTTGTTGTCGTTAATAGCCTTCTCTAACGCATTGGTTGCAAAGTACTGAATATTCTCATCAATTGTGAGTACAACATTTAGACCGTCTTGAGGATTAATTCGCTTTTCCTCCGAAAAAGAAACATATCTTCCGCCCGCATCGGTCTCACTTAAAATTTTTCCCGGTACACCTTTAAGATACTTCTCCATTACCGACTCAATTCCTGAAAGTCCCTGATTATCTGCACCGGTAAATCCTATCACATGGGCAGCCAAATTATTTTGAGGATAATACCTTTTTGTATCCTCGTCTATATATATTCCTACAATCTCTTCTTCTTTTATCCATTTCCTTATCTCATTTCCGACTTCTTTTTCCACTTGCCTCTTTATAGTTTCATAACTATATTTGCTGTTAATCTTCTTCAACACTTCTTCTTTTGAAATTTCAAGTATTTGAGAAAGTTTTTCGGCCACTCTCTCTTTTTCGCTATCCGGAACATTTTTAAAATCCTGAGGATTTACAACTATACGTTCGACAGTTGCACTTATAGCCAAAGGCTTCATATTCCTGTCATAGATGGTACCTCGTCTTGGAGTTATTTCCCTGTCTCGGTTCTGTTGATCATATGCCTTTTTTTGATACCATTCTCCCTTGACGATCTGTATCCATCCCACCCTACCGATAAGTGCAACTATAAGTAGTGAAAAGGTCAGCATCAGAAATATAAGCCTTTTTTTCATTGTGATACTCGGACCGGCCACACTATTACCTCCAAAATACAATTTAAATACTCAAAAAATCCCCTATTATAAACATAATGCGTCATAATTTTAAATAAAACAAGTCCTTGTTTCAAGATTAAGCACCTTTAAAATTATCAATCTTCAAACAACCTGAAACAAAAACTCTTGCCTTGGTTAAAATTAAGACGCAGTTTCCTCTTCTTCTATTTTATTAAACTGATCAAACACTTATAACTAGTATAAAAATCCCGTTAACTTGTCCACTTTGCCCAGTAATGCTTCAAAAATATTGCTGCCGCTTTTATCTTTATCTTCATTCTTGCTTGAAGCTGTAGTGAAATCACTTCTCGGCACTTTTACAAATGTACACTGGGATTTATCCGGTTTTTGCATACCCAGATTTTCCTCTGCGAATTTCTGAATTTTTTGAAGATCAAGTTCCCGCTCTATCTTAACACCAAGTCGTGTATTTTCATTCTTTATTTCAGTCAACTCGTTCATTTTGGAATTGATTTTATAGTTTAAATCGGTTATCAATGCATATCTATACATAACGAGGCCGGATAACACAAACAAAACCATAAAGGCAAACACAACTTTAACCTTTATCTTGTTGTTAACCCTTTGTTTTTTCTTTTGCTTTAAAATCTTATTTTCTTCATAGACGTCATATTCGAGTTTTCTCGCCGCTGTTCCCTGTATGTAGTTCTTATCCGTTTTCATCATTTGTACCTCACCTCATCTGCATTTTTAACCCTTTAAACCTAAAAGTTAAATTTCCCCTCATCTTACTAGAAAAGTGAAATAAATCCGGGGATCAGCACTTAAAAGGCATACTCTCCCGGAATAAATTTCAAATAATTTTTTCTTCTTTGATTTCACCCATCTTTTGTAGCTTTACTCTCTCGTTTTTTCTTTTGTAATTTAGTAAATTTTTCTTTTGTGTGGCTCTTTTCCTTAATTTTTCATTTGTGTTTTGTTTTGCTTTTTAATCTTTTTTCTTTTGTGTTTTTCGTTTTTCATCTTTTGTGTTTTGTTTTTCTTATCTTTTGTATGCCTTACCCTATAGTAATAACTTGTTTTTAAAACCATTAATTTAAAATTTTTCTTTTGTAAATAACTGTTTTATCCTTTGTTTTTTATACTTTTAGCTTTTGTTTGTTTATCTTAACCTGAATTCCAACTCAGGTCTTTTACAATTTTTTAAGCACTCTCAGTTTAGCACTTCTTGACCTTGGATTTTCCTCCAGCTCTTTCTCTTTAGGAACAATCGGTTTTCTATGTACCGCCTCGGCAATTTTTTGCTTTCCGCATATACAAACCGGAAATGAACCGGGACATGTACATGGATTGATATACTTGTTAAACTCATTCTTGACTATTCTGTCTTCTAGGGAATGAAAAGTTATTATGCAAAATCTCCCTCCGGGCTTCAGCAAACTAACGCCGTCTTCTATCGTTTTTTCGAGGATACCGAGCTCATCATTTACCGCTATCCTTAACGCCTGGAAAGTACGCTTTGCCGGATGAGGCCCTTCCCTTCTGGCCGAACTTGGAATTGCCGCTTTTATAATTTCAACCAATTCCCCCGTAGTTTCAATCCTCTTTACTTTTCTTCTATCAACTATGAATTCAGCTATTCTAGATGCCCATTTTTCTTCGCCGAACTCCCTTATTATTCTTTTTATTTCATCTTTACTGTATTCATTAACAATTGTCTCGGCGGTCAACTTTTGCCTTCTATCCATTCTCATATCCAAAGTTGCATCTTTGTTATAGCTAAAACCTCTTTCACCTTCATCCAACTGATGGGATGACACCCCAAGGTCCAGTAAAATTCCATCTACAGCATCAATCTTATTCTGGTTGCAAACACTTTTGATGTTAATAAAATTTGTATTTGCAAATATCAGTGAGCCCTTGCCGTTTTTTGCCTGTAATCTTTCTTTTGATGTCTTAAGTGCAAACTCGTCCTGATCTATCCCTATCAATGTACCCTTTTCACCAAGCCGTTCATATATCCCTATAGAATGACCTGCTCCTCCCAAAGTTCCATCAACATATACTCCATCAGGTTTTATATCAAGATTTTCGATGCACTCATCAAACAGTACCGGCTTATGCTCAAATTCCATCAGTAATTACCATCTCCAATATTTTCAGCTCAACTTTTACCTCTTTCATTTGGCTTAAGAGAATCTATGTGAAAAGCTCCGAGGCATCGAGCCTCTTCGCTTTTACTTCTTTCGCTTCGCTGCAAGAAGTTCATCCAAAAGCTCCGAGGCATCGAGCCTCTTCGCTTTTACTTCTTTCGCTTCGCTGCAAGAAGTTAGATCCCGAGCATTGCCATTTTTTCGGCAATATTCTCTGCACTCATATTTTCATCACCGGAGTAATTTTCCCATTTAGCCTTGTCCCATATTTCCACTCTCGTGGAAACCCCAATAACATAGACGTCTTTTTCCAATCCGGCATATTCTCTTAAGTTTTGAGGTATTAATATTCTTCCCTGCTTGTCCGTTTCGCATTCGGTTGCCCCTGCAAAGAAAAATCTTACAAATGCTCTGACATCTTTATCGGTGAAAGGAAGTGATTTAAGTTTAGCCTCGAGGTTACTCCATTCTTCCAATGAATACGCAAACAAACAGTTGTCAAGGCCTTTGGTCACAATAAACTTCTCTCCAAGTCCATCTCTAAACTTGGACGGTATTATGACACGACCTTTTGCATCCACTGAATGCTGGTATTCACCGTAAAACAACTATTTCACCTCACTTTTTGGTATCACCCACCACTTCGCACCACTTTTCACCACTTCTATTTAAATTTTATTCTAATTTGGGCCAATAATCAAGTCTTATTTTAAATTTCCTATAAAAAAACAAAAAGATAGGACTTAATTCCTATCTTTTTGTACTATTTTATGCTTATACTTTAAAATTTGGAATTTTCTTAATCGGAGGAGTTGAAAATTTCTTTCTTTCGCCTCATCGATATGCTTAAAACTATTCCCACAGCCAAATAGCTTGTCAGCATATAACTGCCTCCCGCACTGACAAAGGGTAGCGGAATACCAGTAACAGGCAGCACTCCCACACTCATTCCGATATTCTCCATGGCATGAAAAGCCCACATTGCTGTAATTCCGATAGCCACAAACATTCCATAAGAATCACGGGCTTTTCTTGCAATATATATGCATCTCATCAGTATGACACATATCAGAAATATCACAATAATTGCTCCAATAAACCCTAGCTCTTCACCCACTACCGAAAATATAAAATCCGACTCGCTTACCGGGACACTTCCATTTTGAGTCTGAATTCCCCTATACAATCCCTTTCCGTATATCTGACCCGAGCCTATTGCCATTTTGGATCTGATAACATTATACCCCGCTCCGAGAGGGTCGAGTTCAGGATTTAGAAATACAAATATTCTTTTTCTTCTTGTATCGTTAAGCAAATAAAACCATATAAACGGAGTTGACAAAAGAAAGGCTGTAGCCAATATAACAAGATATTTATAAGCAATGCCGCAAATAAACACCAGTACAAAGAAAATAAAAATAAACACCAGTGCAGTTCCAAAGTCTTTCTGGACAACTATAAGTGCTATCGGTATAGCCGAATAGATTAAGAACTTAAGTATGTTGGCCATTTTGTTGTTTTGTTCGTCGTAGATTCTCTCCAAAAAAACAGAAGCAAGTAAAATATATGTTATCTTTGCAAGATCTGCAGGCTGAAAAGTTATAAAGCCCAAATCAATCCAGCTTTTGCTGCCGTATTGCTCGCCGGTACCGGCAAAAAGCACGTAGACCAAAAGGCCTGTGGTTATAATATAAAAGAATACTCCCAGTGTCTTATAATCTTTATAATCAATAAGACTTATTATGATAGATGCAACAATACCGACCAAAATTGCTCCCACATGTACTATAATAATTCTCTTTCCACTGGTTAAAGGATGTACTGCACTGCTTACAACAAATGCACCGATTATAGATAAAACGATAACCGCAGAAAACAAAATATAGTCGAACTTCTTGAAAAAATTAAAATCCTTGGTCTTCTCCACAACGTACATATATTCACCTTCAATGAATTTAATAGTCGGTAAATCCAAATCCTTCAAACGGCATCTTAATTAAAAACTACTGCCAAAAGCTCGGATAAACTTAAATTTAGCAGTAGTTTAAACCTTTCACATAATATTATTATATTTTTACAAATATGTACTGTCAACCGACACCAATATTTAACATATTGATACAAGTTTTATGTTCGTGCTTTGCTCTTAAGCCCTGCAAGACAATTAATCCACTTTTGGAAATGTTTTAATCGTTTCCTCTTGCAACCTTTCTTTTTAACACTTCATTATAGTATTCGACTATTAAAGAATCCAGTTCGACACTAGTTTTGTAGATTTTGCTGAAATCGTCATCCTTGTCTATCATCGTATTCAATTCATACTGTAACTCTTGAATCTTCATTACATTCATTTTTCGCACCGCCGTTATCCTTAGTAAAAATTCTTTTTTAGACAAAAACAATGCCTAATTTTGATACAAATCTTTCCTTTTTGCCTTTACATTATAAGAAATTACTAAATATCCGTCAATAAACTATGAAAAATGTAACATAAATGTAATGAAGTTCAAAGAAAAATTGACAATAAAAAGCTTTATTCCCCTTCTTTTACGTCATTTTCAACAGGATCAACGTTCTTCACGGCTTCTTCGCTAGAAACAGACGTTTCGACACTTTCTGCCTCCGACTCTTGCTTTAATTGGCGAACTAGAGAGGAAAATTCAGTTTCCACATTACTCTCTGTTTCAAGTTGCAATTTTTTATATTTGGTCCTTCTAACAACAAAAATCAAACCGAAAACAATAAAGAATACAGCCGAAAGAAGCTGAGATATTCTAACGCTTCCCAACCAAAGGCTGTCAAGTCTTAAACCTTCAATCCAGAACCTGCCGGCACCATATCCTATCATATACAAGCAAAACACTTCTCCATTTAGCTTCTTTCTCTTTGAAAACCATATTAAAAGTAAAAATATTCCGAAATCCCATAACGACTCGTATAAAAAGGTTGGATGTACAGGAATATTGGGATCCACCGCATAGCCCATATTACTCAAAATGGTAAGCTGGCTCTTTATTTCATTGCTTGTCATACCCCATGGAAGGTTTGTATTTCCGCCAAATGCCTCTTGGTTGGTAAAATTGCCCCACCGGCCTATGGCCTGGGCAAGCACGAAATACGGAACACAAAAGTCAACAAAATGTAAGACATCAATTTTCCTAAGCTTTGCAAACACCACAGCCACAATTGCTGATGAGATCAGACCTCCATAGAGAGCAAGACCCCCGGTTCTAATGTTGATAATTTTCATAAAGTCCCCGTTAAATTCACTCCAATTGAAAATAACATAGTAAAGTCTGGCACCTATAATTGCAATAGGTGCTGCAATCAATACAAGATCAATAATATCGTCCTGTTTGATATTCGCCTTTTTTGAATTCCTCAATCCAAGAACTACCGAAAGGAAAAAAGCGAAAGATATAATTATACCGTACCAGTAAATCGGAAAAATGAAAAGCTTAAAAGCCTCTCTATTGATAGGAATGCTTAATCCCAATTTCGGAAACTCTATATACCCCATTGTCATCCCCCTTATGCTGGTTTTATTACCGACATTGCCAACCTGTCGGAATTAAAATGTTCTTTAAATATTTTGTTTACATACTCAAAAGATATTTTATCATATACTTCCATATAGTCAAACATATTGACCTCTCTAAAATATACCGACACAAAATTATGGGCTATCCTTTCCACCGAGTTCAGTTGCTTAACAAACCTACCTTTTTGAGCCTTTCGAATTCTCTCATAGGTTTCTTCCGAAAGACCGCTCTGTTGAAGAGCTGATATTTCTTCAAGCAATCTGTCCTTAACCCTTAAAGGATCGGTAGATTCTCCGCCGAATGCCGAATAGGCATAATTTTCTTCTATGCTGTAGTCAAATTCAAAAGAATTGTTGATAAGTCCTTCATTATACAGCTCATTATATAATTTGGAGCTTCTTCCCATTATCATTTCCAAAAGAATTTTTACTGCAGTTTCCCTAAGCAGGCCATCCATACCTTTAGAGGAAAAGCCGGTATCCTTGTATCCCATTTGGAACAGAGGCATTGCCACTGCAAGTTTTTGCTCCACATAACTTTTATTGATTTTTTCCGGCTCATCGGGAAAAATCCTCTTAATTTCAGGTTTGCTCGAATTGACGGCAATACTTTTCTCTATCTGCTCAAATACCTTTACGGCATCTACATCACCCACAACTACAATAATCATATTTGAAGGGTGATAGAAGGTATTATAACACTTATACAAAATTTCTTTATTTATTTTTCCGATACTCTCAATACTTCCGGCTATATCGATTTTTACGGGATTCTTTTCATAAAAGGCATCCAACAGGTTAAAAAACACCCTCCAGTTTGGATTATCTTCATACATCCTTATTTCCTGGCCAATAATGTCCTTTTCCTTTTCCACACTCTCCTCTGTAATATAGGGATTTTGCACAAAGTCCAATAAAAGGTTGAAGTTTTCTTCAAACTTGTCGGTGCACGAAAAAAGGTATGCAGTTTGTGCAAAACTGGTGTAGGCGTTAGGGTTTGAACCGAGCTGCGAGAATTTGTCCATAACGCTTCCGTCTTTCTGTTCAAAAAGCTTGTGTTCAAGAAAATGGGCAATACCGTCGGGTACGGTTGTTATTTCACTTTCACCGGGTATTACAAATTGATTGTTTATCGAGCCGTAATGAGTTGCAAAAGTTGCAAATTTCTTTGAATATCCCTTTTTAGGGATAACAAAACATTTCAATCCGCTCTTGTGTTCATAGGTATGCATGGTTTCATTTATGTTTTTATACTCGATAGTTTTTATATCCATTAGCAATTCTCCCTTCATCAAAACAATAATATTATGCCAAACTTAAGATCATTACCTGCTCTTTCCTTGCAGAAAAATACTCTTTCGTTTATAACCTTAAAGCCCATCTAACTCTACAATATATCAGCAATCAATTCGATGTTAAAAAGTACACCGTATCCATCTCAATATACTTTGCAACATCCATAACATCCTGTTTTGACACTTTTTTTACTTTTTCGATTATGTCATCCGGAGTATCCTCTGTTCCTGCAATTATCTGACTCAAATTAAAATCCACTATTTGCAGTTGACTGTCTTTGAGTGATCTTATACCGGTTTCTATGCTCTTTATGGATGATTCGAACTCGTAATCGGATATATTTCCGTTTTTCATATCCTCAAGCTGCTTTACAATTACGTCATAAGCCTTATCTTTATTGCTGATTTCTATACCTGCACTTATAACCATCAAACCTTTAAACTTCTCTAACCTGGAAAATACATAATAGGCCATACCGTTTTTCTCACGGACGTTTTGGAACAGCTTTGAGTGTATCCCTCCTCCTAAAATGCTGTTGTAAAGCATTAATTTATAATAGTTTTCCGAGCTTGGTGCAATATTGGTTCTAAAGCCGATGGATAGCTTTGCCTGGTTAACATTCATTCTTTCGGTTACTTCCCTGACTTTTGATACATGCCTCTCAACATTAACGGGCTGTATATTTTTTATATCCCTTCTTTTAATCTTTTTGAGTTTATCGATTATATACCCGGTCTTCTCCTCGTTTATATCACCGGAGATAAACACATAAATAGGCAGGGTCTCCAAAAAGTACTTATAGTGTTCATAGAGATTTCTTTCATTTATGGTGTCTATATCCTCCACGGTACCATAGTCGTAAATCCCAAAGGGTTCGTCCTCGCACATCACTTCAAGACATTTGTCGACTCCATACTGAACTTTGTCGTTCACCCTGCTTTCAATAAGTTCCTTTAAGTTTTTAGCCTCCTGCTGGATATACTCCTTTTTAAACACGCCGTTTTCGGTAACCGGATTTGTTACAATTTCAAACAACATATCAAAAGCTTTCTCTGTCAAATCAGCTTCTCCCTTGGCATACTTATCGGATATGAAATCCAAATAAAACTGGATTATTTGGTTCTCTCCCTTTTTTGATACTCCACAGTCAAAAGTTGCTCCGTACAATTCCTCAAGGTAAAGGGATATATCCTGTATTGTCGGAAAATTCACACTTCCACGTCTTAGAACTGCGGGTAACAAGGCATTCTTCGAAGCATTTTCCCTGTTGAGATTGTCATGAAAAAATATGTTTACGGAATTGGTTTTAAACTTATCGGTCTTAATCTGGTAAACGTTTATTCCGCTGAAAGAAGCAATTTTAAGTACTTGACTGTCTGATAATGTAGAATTTGTCATTTAACCAGTCCTCTCAATTAATTTTATTATTCCACTTTATTAGTATAATAAAAACACCTTGCTTTATTCAATATTTGGTAAACATTTTGATGTTCCGCTTACTGCCAACGTAAAAGCAATTATATTAATTTTTTTATATAAAAAAGCACTTCCAATTGTTATAGACAATCTAACATTTGGAGTGCACTTCACACAAGAATTACACAAAGAAAAATAGTAATCGTCAAAATATCTTACTTATGATTCGCAAATTTTATTCGGCATGGATTTACGTTTAAACTCATCCTTGTCACGTTCCTTTATTTGTTTCATTTCATACATCAATCTATCGCTTCTTTTAATAACATCATGTATATCTTCGTCCAACTCGGGATTAAAATATGCCGTTCCATAAGAAAGATCCAAAGGATAAGGAAGATTCTGTTCCTTTATCATTCTTTCCAAATCCGATTCTATATTCTCAATAGGTTCATAAGTTATACATACAAACTCGTCCCCACCTGTACGAAATACCTCTCCCTTATCACCCACTATACATTTTATTAACTTATAGCTGTTTCGTATAGCTTCATCTCCAGTATCATGTCCATAATGATCATTTATATATTTCAAAAAATTCAAATCAAATTCCGTTATATGAATATTTTTCAAACGCTCTGGATTTTTAGAAATTTCAACAATTTCCTTTTCAAAAGCATTACGATTTTTAGCCTGAGTCATAAGATCCAAATCTGCCATTTTTATCATAAGGTCATTTTTCTCTTGATCCGCAATAATCTTTAAATAGCGTTTCCAAGAAAAAATCATTATAGTAACCACGGAAATCAAAATGCTTATTGGAAAGGTTGCAAAACGTTCACTGTAGATTCTCATATAATATAAAACAACATCAAATAACGCACCAATTAACAAAATCATTAACGGTATCAATAATAATTTAATTCTTATATTCTTATCTACCACTATATCATATATGATTGTTCCTATAGCCAACACTATTTCCAGTATAAGCATAACAATAAAGAAAAATAACAGTTCGAACAATTCTTTAACCCTTGTAATCTGCAGAATGAAAGCTGTTAATACAAACAAAGTATGAACGGTGCACATGGCACCTATGATTTTTTTACATTTTTCACTGCACAGCATGTGAATATAAAGACTAAATGCAATAGGCATCAGGAATAATCCATAATAATCAACAAAATAGGATACTTGTGCATTTCCAATAATTAAGCTGAAAAAATCATATTGGTTTATGCTCCATAAACCACTGCAAAGTGCACAAATACCGATTATTTTAAAATTATCATCCCAATGTCCGGTTTTAATACGCAACGAGAAATAAATAATAAGTGATAAAATTCCTGCCATAACAATAAATGTACATATTATGATCCCAGGAAACTTTTGTATTATCAATTTAGCATAAACGGTATTTTCATCGGCATAAGATACCTTCTTTACTACTCCTGCATATTTAGGATTAACTGAAACCATTTCTATAACAAGTTTTTTCCCATTACTCCCTGGCGGAATAGGTATGATATTATTTAAAAAACCTTTATTGTCTGTAAAAAGATATTGAGAATTATTATATCCATAGGAATAAATTTCTTTGCCATCTAACATAGCTCGTACCGAATCATATGCAGTAAAAATACACACTGCCTGTGAATCTTTAAATGCTTCAGGAAGTATCCGGGAAATGGAAAAAGTATCCCCAACCTTTGTTTCAGGATTTTTATAAGGCAATTTAACATCTTTAATCAGCTTGTCATTAACTTTATAGTCCCATCCTTCATTCATAGAAACCAAGTCATCAAAATAAAACCCGGTATTTTGATAAGGGAAAATGAAGCCAATAAACAAAAACACGAGTAATGCAAACAAGCACATTCCTTCAAAAATTCGGCCAATGATTTTCAAGTTCCAGTACCCTCCAGCGTATACAATTGTTTTATCTTATTTCAAAACAAATGCATTGTTTTTGAATTGCTCATAAAGAAGACATTCAAAGTATACGTATAATTTACTTGATAATCAAGTGATGTGTCCAGATCATTTAAAATTTTTCAGAAAACCTATGACTTTATAACTTAAGTTTAGACTTTGACTATGAAAAAAATAAGTATATATAGTAATTATATCATATTTTAAATATTTATGATATAGATGTTAAAGCAATGTATGGTGTCAATTTATTGTAGGAAAAAGGAAGTGCACCTCCAAACATCAGATTGTTATCAGACATTTGAGGTGCACTTCACTATTGGCAAACAGCCATATTTTCTAAAGAATCAGATGCATCGATTATTCATTTCCCTCTAAGCCGACAGAAATAATATTCCAGAAAGAATCTTTTTCTTTATACTCTCTATCAAAGATCAACGGATCTTGAGATCCACGCCATGAATGCTGATCATTGATACCCCATAGTGTTACCGAGGAGATATAATCTTTGTAATCGATATAGATCTGGAACAATTCCTTATAGATCTGTGCCTGTTTTGCTGCCATAGCTGAATCCGGTGCCGGACCATTACCGTCAATAGCTGTTGCAATGTCAAGCTCTGTAATCTGAACATCGTAACCTGCTGCAACGAATTTTTCAATTGTTGCCCTGTATTGTTCCATTGGAGGATACTCGATATTTACATGGCTTTGCATACCGATACCGTCAATATTGCCGGCTGCTTTTGCATCGGCCAGTAATTCAATGATCTGTTCAGCTTTTCCTTCATCATACTCGTTGTAATCATTGTAGTATAACAAAATGCCAGTACCTTCCGAAGCTTTTCTTGCGTATTCAAATGCCTTTGTAACATAGGAATAATCTCCATAAACAGTTTTCCAATTGTTATTTGGCATAGTATAAGATGAAACAACCTCGTTACATATATCGTATGCATAGAACAGATCGGGATATTTTTCCTTGATATGTCCAAATACTTGATTCATGAACTGTTCAAGGCGTTTATCCATTGTATCCGGATCTACATAAGCACCATTATCGTCAAATCCTTCTTTGAAGAACCAAGTTGGAGTCTGGCTGTGCCATACGAAGGTGTGTCCCCTCAACTTTAAGCCGTTAGCTACAGCAAAATCACAGTATTGATCCATTTTTTCAAAGTTACATACAACCTCACCGGCTGCTTGTGATGCTGCTTTATCCAATAACGCATCCGGCTTCATATCATTCTCGGCAGTGATACTGTTGTAGTGTGTCAATAAATTCTTTGTATACCTTTCGTCATTTAATCCATTCAAATGAACAGCAGCACCTATATAGAATTTATCACCGTATACCTCTTTCAAGCTATAGCTTCCCAAAGCCGCTATTGCTGCATCTAATGCTTCAATCGCTTGTTCTATTTCATCGGAAGTTGCGTCAGCTTTAGCAATAATATCTTCTGCTTTAGCTGCTGCTTTATTCACTTCTTCTCCATTTGGCAAGGAGCTTAAGTCCAAATTGGCATATCTCTTAACAACACTCATGAACTTTATTATATCATTCAATTCATTATATGCTGTATCTATTTGAGCCTGAGTTGTTGCATTATCAATTGCCTCTTTCGCATTTTCCACTCTTGCTGTGAAAGCTGCAACTCCTTTTGTAAATGCAGACACATCAACCTTTTCGGCAGATTCTACTAATGACATTAACTTATACGGATTTATTCCGGGAACATCCCCCTCCCTTTTACCGGTAAGCACAACTTCACCGAACAAGGAGGTGTTGCTCCATGCACTATCGGTGGTATCAAATATGGTGATTGTTCCGGCTCTACCTGAACCGATACAATCATTTACCTGCAATTCGATACCGTAAACGGTATCGTTCTTTGCAGCCTTTAGTAACTCGATCCTTCCTTCCACAATGTACTCATTTTCCCCTACCTTGGTAGCTGTATAGAAACGGCTGGCATCGCCTACATCATAGGTCCTGACATTATTGTAATTTACTCTATAATGTACGTCATCATAACCATAGGATATAGACTTATTATTGGTCTCATCCAGGAAAATTTCGATAGAATCTTGTTCCCAGGCATTCCAAGGTGCTACCGACATGTTGGGATCCTTTACCTGTGCAAGGAAATATAGTGCATTGTCATCCCACAATAACTTAAATGTTGCCGTTGCTTCTACAGCCTCACCGTTTTTGTTAGGAGGCTGAATCTCGATTGCATTATTCCAAATCTCGTCGATTATACCATCTATCTTCGGTGTGCCAAATTTAGCAACGATTTTTCCGTCTGCTGTAAACCCTTTATCATCAGTTACTATCTCCGGACTTTCAACTTCTTTCTCTGCAAAGAATAAATCCGGCAAGATGTTATATAGATACTGATTTACACATTGCCATGTATGTGTGCCGCCTTCGAGCAATAAGAAGTATAAGTTACCTTTTGACAAATCCGCATTGTAAATGAAGATTGGATTGCCCTCGCTATCTTTCTGATTTGCCAATGCCGGAATTGCATTTACCATTCCGCCATATGCAATATCATCAGTACCGGTAGCCGCAAATACATAGTAATCAGTTAATGAATAACCTTTTACGACATTTGTAAAATCAGCATTTCCGGGACCACCGCATAGCGGTATATAATACTTGAAGTAATCAAAACGGTTCCTCATGAGAGTAAACGTACATCCGGATCCTTGAGAGAATCCACCAACTGCACGATGATTTCTTGCAGCTTTCAGATCTTCCTGAGAACCTGAAGCAGCATATGTATTATATTTTGTTTCGATAAACGGTAGTATCTCGTTGATCATTTCATACTGCAATCTTCCAGATTCCATACCTCTATAACCGGGAGTAACAACAATCATCGGATCTAGCTCGCCATTGGCAATCATCATGTCAAGTACTTTCTTCATAACAGTGGTTACGCTTGGATCACCAAATACTGTGTTTTGGTTCTCCGATGTACCATGGATTAAGTATAATACATTGTATTTTGTGTCTTTATCCTCCGGATTATATCCCGCAGGAAGATATACTAGCAAATCTTTTTTGACTGCTTCACCGCGTTCTCCGCTATCACTGTATTCGTAAGTGTCATAGTACTCTCTTACAACAGTTCCCTTGGCACTATCGTCATAATCCGCTCCGGTGAGATACTCTGCAGGAATTCTTCTGAACTCTTTGATTTTTGCAATTTCCGGATCTATGTCCTTAATATCTTTGTGAACAAGCTCTTTTATAGCCTGGTAGATAGAAGCACAAAGGGCATCAACCTTGGCTTGATCTCCTGTAGCGATTGTTGCATCTGCTTGAGCTACCAATTCTTTCACTTTTGATGCAGTTTCATCAGTGTAACGAACCAACTCAATGTCGTTTGCAATACCAACCATCTTTAACAAATCATATTTGTTAAAGCCCATTACGTCGTCGGCACTTTTTTCACTGAGAACAAGTTTACCGAATTTTGTCGGGCTTAAATAGGTAGTGCTTGTTTTATCGAATACATTCAAAGTACCGGTTCTGTTTCCACCCTTGGCATCATTTAACTGCAACTCAAATCCATAGATATTGTTGCTCTGTGCAGGATTTTGCAGGGCAAGCCTTGCTTCAACAATATAACCGGTTACATTGCCTTCAGCATCTTTCTTTTTAGATACTGCGGTATATAATAGGTCTAAACTTCCACGGTCGGAAGAAAGACTGTTTTCACAGCTAATTCTGTAATGCCTGTCATCAAGGTCAAAGATATTCTCTATGGCATTATTGCCCTCATCCAAGAAGATTTCAACACAGTCTCTGTTATAAACCGTTCCGGATGATACATCTAAGGCATTATCAGTTACATCTGCCAAAACATATATTGCCTTTTCATCCCACAATACTTTGAATTTTGCTGTTGTATCTGTCCATCCGGTTCCCGATGCAGTAGCCGGAACAAAATCAGCTTTATCCCATACTTCGTCAATTTCACCGTCAATCACCGGTGAACCATACTTGGCAACCATGTTGCCGTTAGAGTCCAAACCTTTTATTTTTAACTCTGCAATTGCTTTATCCAATGCTTTAATTGCTTTATCCATCTTATCGGGAGGTATAACTTCTTTTGATAGAAGTTTTTCCGCCTCTTCCACTGCTTTCTTAACAGCATTAGCACCCTCAGTCTGATAAACTGATAAATCCATCTTTGCTGCTTTTGTAACTGCATTTACAAATGCAATCACACTATTTAAAGAATCATATGCTTTATCAATATCCTTCTGAGTTGATTTTTCCCTTGCAATTACATCTTTTGCCTTTCTCAACTCTGCTTTAAATGCTGCCGCTGTAATATCCATCTTCTCGGCAGAGTCAATTAGCTTGATTAATTTGTAAGGATTTAGTCCGGGAACATCACCGTCTTTTTTACCGGTAAGGATAATTTCACCAAACAAGGAAGTGTTATTCCATGCACTATCGGTCTTGTCAAATACAGTGATGGTTCCTGCCCTGCTTGTTCCGATACAATCATTTACCTGCAACTCAATACCGTAAATGGTATTGTTTTTTGCAGTATTCAGTAACTCAATTCTTCCTTCCACCAGATATTCATTATCACCTATCTTTGTAGCTGTATAGAATCGTTCGCCGTCACCGTTGTCAATTGACTGGACATTATTGTAATTTACTCTGAAATGTAAGTCATCAGCACCATAGGATGGAGTCTTATCATTATTCTCATCCAAGAAAATTTCGACAGAATCTTGTTCATAAGCATTCCAAGGTGCAACCGACATGTTGGGATCTTTAACCTGTGCAAGGAAATAAAGTGCATAGTCATCCCATAACACTTTAAAGGTTGCAGTTGCTTGCACTGCCGGACTGTTTATATTTGGAGGCTGAATCTCTATTGCATTATTCCAAACCTCATCAATTTCACCATCGATTTTAGGTGTTCCATATTTGGCAACAATTCTTCCGTCTGCTGTAAAGCCCTTGTCATCCACTTCGGTATCTACAGGCGGAATAGCACTTGTCGCTGTTGGAGTTGGAACTGCAGTGGGCTTAACTGTTGGAGTTGCAATTGAATCTTTGCCAACGATATAAATTTTGCCATTCACTTCTACATAAACTTTAAAACGTCCCTCAACTTTTGGAATTGATTTCATATCATTTACAGAGATCTTTGATTTTGAAGCAGCCTCTGTTTCCAAATGAAGTACTGCTTTATGGGTAGCGTCCATCTGAATTGCAATTTTTGTATTAATTTTAACATCGGCAGACTTAACACTTAATTTCGGAAGGTCTTTTGTAGTTCCATTAAATTTAATGTCACATGGACTTAAAGCTTCTATTTTAGCATTTCCATTTAAGGTCAGATCCAATTTAATTTTAGGTTTAGGTAATTTATCCTTGTTTTTATCTACTATAATCTCACAATCTGCGTTCTTTTCAACTGTAATTTTGGCTGAATCAAAGACGTTTATTTCATTTCCCTTAGCAAATTCATGCCAGTTATGATCTTTTAAAGCACGAATTGTAACTTTTTTAAATATTCCGTAATTATGTATTGATGCCTTAGGTGCATCGACAACCAATTCTTTTTCTGAGTAGTTCCCTTTTGGAATTATTAATTTTATATCTTTCTTGGAATTAATTAGAATTGTACTTGCTTTGCTTGATTTTAAAGCATTTTCGAGTTCTTTCTGAGAAGCTACCTCAACTTCTGTTGACACCTTAATTTCCACTTTATCGGTACGGGATTTGTTAACTGTGGTGGCTTTAATTGTTACCTTACCGCTCTTTAATGCGGTTACAACACCCTTTTCATCAACCCGGGCAATTGTCGTATCACTAGATGTCCAGTTTACAGAATCAGATGCATCCTTGGGTGTAAAAGAATAATTTAAATCATATGTTTCACCCACTACCATGGACTGAATCTTATTATTTATAACAACCTTTTCAGCTGGCTTTCTGGATGGTTTTTGTACAACTACTTTTGCCTCCAGAGTTTTAATGCTTTTTCCGGAAATAATCTTGCATGTAATTGTAGTACTTCCTGCTTCACGTGCTTTTACAACACCCTCATTATTGACCGTTGCAACTTTCTTGTTGCTGCTTTCCCAATGGTATGTTGATTTTGGCGGTTTGTTAGCAATATCGAAATCATAAGTCCCCCCAACCAAAATCGTTCTGAAACTTGTTTCTTTAAAGACAGGGTCTTCGCATGCTTTTGCTGCATTAGTCGCCTGAACTCCCGACCCCCCAAGACTTGAAAATACCATGAAACCGACAACCAACATTGCAATGACTTGCCTAAAGATCCTACTTTTCTTCATAAGTTGTCTCTCCTTTTTTATTATAGTCTCGTGCTGTAAAATAACATTATAAATGCAGTAAATCTACTCATTTTACAATGTGAAAATTTACTGCATTTATAATATTATGCTAACATATATTCCATAATTATTCAATCAATGTTGTTCAACACATTATTTGCATTTATTCATAATTTCCTTCTTTTTTTACTTTCTTTCTTAATTTTTGACGTTAATTTACAACACAAAAATAGATCACAACCTCTATATTGTTGTCTCTCTTAAAACTAAATTGGGCTTTAAGATAATATCTTTCTTGCTTATTTTCTTACCCTCAATAAGTTTTATAAGCTGTTTTGCCCCCTCAACTCCCATTTGATATGCCGGCTGCCCGACAGTCGAAAGCTGAGGCTCAATATACCTTGAAATATCAACATTATCAAAACCAATAATCTCAACCTGCCTGGGTACTTCAATATTTCTGCTCTTTAAAGCCATAATTGCACCGATAGCCATCAGATCATTACAGGCAAAGATTGCAGTAAACTCTTTACCCTGATCCAATAACTCAATTATCCTGTTATAACCGCTATCAAACTGAAAATCACCTTCAACAATGATATTTTCGTCAATCTCTATATTCTTCTCTTCCAAGGCCATACGGTAACCGTCCAATCTGTGTCTTGATATGATAAGTGATTTTGGCCCGGATATAAAAACTATTTTTTTATGTCCTCTATTAACTAAGTAATTTGCAGCAATATAAGCCCCTTTTGCATTGTCAAAAAATACACTGGCGTCGTATTGATCTCCCTCGACACATCTATCCAATACAACAAGGGGTATATTTTTGCTTTTTAAAATATCATAATGAAAGCTAGTTTCATTCATACTTGAAGACAAAATTACACCGTCAACGCTTTTTTCTATAAAAGCATTGATATACTGCTTCTCCTTGTTGGGATTGTTGTCCGAGTTACAAAGGAATAGACTGTAACCGTATTTGTTTGCATAATCTTCCACACCTCTAACAAGTAGAGGATAAAATGAGTTGGCAATATCGGTAATTATCAACCCTATTGACTTGGTCTTTTTGGTAACTAGGCCTCGAGCTACCATGCTCGGTTGAAAACCCGATTCTTTAATTATTCTCAAAATATTCTCCCTTGTTTCCTTACCCACTCCCTCGGGTTTGTTATTGATAACCCTTGAAACGGTAGCTTTAGACACGTTCGCCATTCTGGCAATATCAGATATCGTAATTTTCATAACATCTCCTCATTTATTGACCAGTTTATTATGACCATTTCAAAAATATTAAAAAGTAAAGTGCTATGACTGCAATAAGGATTATTTCAAAATATACATTATTTGTTAATATTTGACATACAAAAGTTTTTATAGGAAATTATCAATTGTATAAATACTAACATAATATTTGATATATTCGCAATATCTATTTAATATTGTATAATCAAATTCATTTTATTATATTCTTCTAAAATATTCCATATAATTATTATATCAAAATCATTTACTTTAAAACCTTAAATGATATAAAAAGCTATCATATCTAAAATAACCTATAAAGATATGATAGCTTTAAGAATCTAACCTACATGAAAATCCAAATAATTCTAGGTCTTGTCATTGTAAGTTAATTATTATCCTAAGGGAATTTTATTATCCCCAATAAATGTTTTATTAATATGGAAAAGGATCAGGGAATCTTACTATCCCCAATAAATATTTCCTTAAAAGAGCAAAGTCCAAGGAAGTTACATCACCGTCGCCATCAAGATCTGCATTGTATATAGTCTTTACCTTTCCAAGCAAATATGATCTAAAATATCCAAAATCCAAAGAATTAACGTCTCCGTCGTTATTTGTATCTCCTAAAATTCCTTGAGACAAAGTAGGTGTAGGAGTGTTTATAACATAAGAAGTCGGTGTGGGTGTAGGAGTTATAGGAGCTGTAGGTGTTGCTTGTGAAGAAACAGGTATAAATTTCCACTTACTGAAGTTCAGTAAATAACTGCTTCCGCCTGTAAACTTAAAGAACACATCATGAACACCGGTCACATTGGAAACATCACATTTTTCAGTTGTCCATTCCTGCCAACCGCCGGTTCCCAATACAGTAAGAGTTCCAATCAATGTACCTGTCAGGCTGTCCAATCTTATTTCAATTTTACCTCCTGATGAACCACTGGCTACTCTAGCTTCAAAACTCTTAGCACCACTGCCAAAATCGACACCTTTAACCTGGATCCAGTCTCCATTTTCTATATAACCTACATTACGTCCACCTTCACTGCACGGTTCAGTTTCTATACCATTTTCCTTATGCATGGTGACAGCCAAATTTTCTACATACGGATTAACGTATTTCAATTGAGGTAATCCGTCTTTTGTAGGTATTACCTGTTTAATGGTACCGTCTGCATTGTAAAACAACTCATCAATACAAACATTTCTTTGATAATTGGTATCTACTTTTCTTTGTGTACTTACAGTTCTGTTGTGATATACACAGTACCATTTATCTTTGAATTGCACAATAGTGTGGTGATTATTGTTATTATAATTGTCCGGTGGCTGTGCCAACACAATTCCCTTATAAGTAAACCCTGAAGTAGGCTTATCGCTCATCATGTATTCGATCCTGGATGCACTTATGCTGTAATCGCTGGCATATGTAAAATAGTACTTTCCATTGTACTTATGCATATAGGCAGCTTCGAAAAAGCGGGGTGCAGTCATGGTCATAGCTGAACCGACAGTACTTATCATGTCGTTGCCCAACTTGATGACTCTTATATTCGACTCACCGTTTCCACCAAAATACATATATGCTTGTCCGTCATCATCTACAAAAACACCCGGGTCAAACAACCACATATTGTTTGCAGGTAAAACTCCAGGAGTATTATTACTTACCAAAGGACCTCTTAAAGGATCTTTGAATGGACCGGTAGGACTGTCACTTACAGCCACTCCTATACCGTTTCCTCCATTTCCGTAATACAAATAAAATTTGTTATTACGATAAACAATGGAAGGAGCCCAAGATTTGGTAGCCCAACTGGAATCCTTGGAAGGATTGAATACTTCTCCATGGTCAGTCCAGTTTTTCAAATCGTCAGTGGATATACAAGTAATATCCGGTATGTTATAAGTATTCTGATTGGGCATCAGATCTTCATCATGGGAGCAATAAACATAAAGTCGACCGTTATACTCTACTGCTGTGGGGTCTGCAGTGTAACGCTGAGAGAATATCGGGTAGTCGGCAAAACTCTGTTGCGGAACAAGCATTGTCAGTAAACTGACAGTCAATATTATGCCTATTGCCTTGCAATATTTTTTTAACATAATATCAATACCTCCTTATAATTATTTAAAATTTATCGCACCTAATGGTTGGGTACGCTATTTTCTGCGAATTGCCAAAATTACTTTTTGAAAAAATATAATTAATTTTAATTACTGGCAAAATTAATATTAAAGGTGGTTCATGATAATATTACAACTGCATAAACATTTCATTGAATGGTGCATAGAAAGGTATAGATTTATATTTATAAAACTACAATTGACCGGTAATTTTTATATCCATTTTCTTTTTATATTACCATATATTTATACAAAAAGCAAGACGTATAAAGCTGTAAAGCCTTAAGTTTTTAGTTTTGGAGTAATAAAACCAACAAACTAATGTACCTAAAATTTAATATTATAATTTAATATTATTTCGAAATAATAACTTTACAGCTTCATCTCATTTCATGTCAAAACTTTATAATAAATCATCAATATGCAAAACCAAGAGAATTTACATCTCCATCACTGTCTATCTCATCAATTTGTTTCAAAAAAATCACATTAGGTAAAAATTCAGGTTTCAATTGGCTAAAAGTTGCTTTTTTGACCGTAGTAAGCATTTTCACCATGTTTTCTGTAAAAATGTTTATCCTGTAGATACACCGGTGCTTCCTTTACATTTTTGTTGATACATTCCGTCATATAAGCCATCTTGGCAACTTCCTCCAAGACAACGGCATTATGAACAGCTTCCTTTGCATCCTTACCCCAAGTAAATGGTCCATGGTTGGCACATAGAACGCCCGGTGTATATATCGGATTCTTGTTCCTGGCTTTAAAGCTCTCAACAATTACAAGACCTGTATTCTTTTCGTATTCTGATGTAATCTCCTGTTCGGTCAAACTTCTGGCACATGGAACTTCACCTAAAAAGTAATCAGCATGGGTTGTACCGTAAATGGGAATACTTCTACAAGCCTGGGCCCAAGCTGTTGCATAAGATGAATGCGTATGTACAACACCTCCTATTTCAGGAAATGCTTTGTACAGTTCAATGTGGGTTGGTGTGTCGGAAGAAGGAGAATAATTTCCTTCCACTACCTTTCCGTCAAAATCTACCACAACCATATTATCCAAACATAGTTTTTCATAGGGCACCCCACTCGGTTTAATGACTACAAGCCCATGTTCCCTATCCACAGCACTTACATTTCCCCAGGTAAAGGTTACAAGATTGTATTTAGGCAACTCCAAATTAGCTTCTAAAACGCACTGTTTCAATTTTTCAAGCATATCTCTACTCCTGTCCCATTAATCTAAGTATTCAACTGCAGTTTTTTCAATTGAAAGTCCTTTGGAATAACGTCCAATAAATGTTTCAAACCCTTCCTTATCCTTTAAGTTCGGCTCTACCCTGCTTGCCGACTCTCCTTTAAATACCTTTTCCACAAGATAATCTTCCAATGTTTGATTTTCGTTTTTCCTTCTCATATATGCTGCCAATAAAGCAATGCCCCAAGCACCGCCTTCTCCAGCGGTAGACAACACCGAAACCGGTACATTAATAGCACTTGCCATTATGCTTTGTGCAACGCCCTCGGTCTTAAACAAACCGCCATGGGCATATATCTCGTCTACCTTAACCTTTTCTTCATTAAGTAAAATATCCAATCCTACTTTTAATGTAGCTATCGAGGAGCTTATGTGCAGCCGCATGAAATTTGCCAGGTTAAACTTGCTTTCCGGTGTACGTACAAATAATGGACGCCCTTCTTCAAATCCGGTAAGGTGCTCGCCCGAAAAATAGTTGTAAGAAAGCAAGCCTCCGCAGTCGGCATCACCCTCTAAAGCTTTCATAAATAACTTATCATACAATTCATTCATCTCAATTTTTGCACCGATGGTATCGGAAAACTCTTTAAATAATCCTACCCATGCATTTATATCGGAGGTGCAGTTGTTGCAGTGCACCATAGCCACCGGATTTCCGACAGGTGTTGTCACAATGTCTATCTCGGGGTGAACTTTTTCCAAATCTTTTTCCAATACAATCATTGCAAAAATCGAAGTACCGGCAGATACGTTTCCGGTGCGTTTTGCCACAGAGTTTGTAGCCACCATTCCCGTTCCTGCATCTCCCTCTGGAGGACATAAAGGTATACCTGCTTGCAGTTTTCCCGATGTGTCAAGCAACTTGGCACCCTCTTGTGTAAGAACCCCCGCTTCTTCTCCTGCCAGTAAAACCTTAGGCAAAATTTCGGATATCTTCCACGGAAAATTTTCACCGGATATAAGCTCATCAAATTTACTTAGCATATGTTTATTGTAATCACCGGTTGTGACATCAATGGGAAACATTCCTGATGCCTCACAAACTCCAAGTACCTTTTGGCCTGTCAATTTCCAATGCACATATCCGGCCAAGGTCGTTATAAAATGAATTCTGCCTACATGTTCCTCTTTATTTAAAATTGCCTGATATAAATGAGCTATACTCCATCTTTGGGGAATATTAAATTGAAACAACTCCGTAAGCTTACTGCAAGCTTCCTCAGTCATAGTATTACGCCAAGTCCTGAAAGGAACCAACAAGTTACCTTTTTCATCAAAGGGCATATAACCATGCATCATTCCGCTAATTCCAATGGCAGCCAGCTTGGTTATTTCAACCCCATATGCCTCTCTCACATTATCGGCGAGTTTGCGATAGCAATCCTGTATCCCCGCCCAAATACTTTCAATGCTATAGGTCCATATTTTATCAACATATTCGTTTTCCCATGTATGACTTCCTATTGCAATTGGTTCATTCTCTTCTCCAATTAACACAGCTTTAATACGAGTTGAACCGAATTCTATTCCAAGAACTGCATTACCCTCTATAATAAATTGTCTTATTTTCTCCATACACAACCACTTTCCGTTATAATATTTTACTGCTCTTTACCTTGCTTCATATCAAACTTTCTCATCCCAACCGAAATTATAATATATAATTCGATAAACTGTGCAATTGCATTACCATTATAAAATACCGTATTTTATAAAATATTCAATGAATTTACATCAAAAATTTAAAATAAAATCTTAGGGGTATCAGACCCCTTCGATTTTGCGGTTTCATTTCGTTCAAAAGCCTCTAAATAAGATTCTCTTTAAGTTGGCAGCCAAATATAGCTGCCAACCTTAAAGAGAACTTGTTTATTACTGCATCAATATTTCTTTTAATGCATTGTAAGCTGGTTTAGCATTGTAGTAGCTATCATAAATCAATGGTCTTCCGTAACCAGGGAATACTTGCGGAACCCAAGTATGCTGGTCAGTGAATCCCCATAATACGAATGTAGTAACGTTGTCATTATTGAGGCAGATTTCCATCAACTTCTTATATTCGTTTGCCTGTGTCTGGAATGCCTGATTTTGGTTTGCATTGTCAGGAATTCTTATATCTATTTCAGTAAAGGATACTTTTACTCCTAAAGCTGCATATCTCTTAACATTTGTGTCAATATCTCTAAATGTTTGGTCGCTCATACCGCTGATAAAGTGGCTTTGGAATCCAATACCATCGATAGGAACTCCTTTTTCCTTCAAGCTCTTAACCAAATTGTAAGCTGCGTTAGCTTTTCCTCCCAAGTCTTCAATATTATAATCGTTATAATAGAGAAGTGCATCTGGGTCAGCCTGTCTTGCAGTTCTGAATGCTATTTCTACGAAATCGTTACCGATATTGCTCTTCCAAAC
>Ga0134093_1000383_pt1 | contig 54541 bp, 48 predicted proteins | sample 4_1taG_FD_94452 | JGI IMG/M metagenome (GOLD analysis project Ga0134093, IMG submission 94452) | Switchgrass degrading microbial communities from high solid loading bioreactors in New Hampshire, USA - 4_13_20_68_A1 metaG | ecosystem: Engineered > Bioreactor > Semi-continuous > Anaerobic >...
CTTGGATGTAAGAAAAAAGAATGCCGGCTGAGAACAACAAAAGCTCTCAGCCGGCAGCAATTCCGGTAATCTGTGGACAAAAGATATCGGTTGATTTTGGACAAAGAAAAGCGGTAATAACAACAAGCAAAATCAGAATGTTTCAAGATACATTGTTATTATAAATAATCTATAAGTATAATAATTATGAAAATTCATTTAAAACTATAAAGCTTTTCCTAAACATTTTGTATCAAAGGTATCCTTGTGGATAGCTTTGTTACGAAAAAATTCGGCAAATATAAAGGTGAATTCTATATGATTTTATCCCAAAGTAAACGTCGTATTACCGTAAATAAAAATTCCCGCATTAAAATTATCCAATTACGATAATCCTTATGCGGGAATTCCTGTTCACTAAACTAATATCTTTTCCTTAATATCCATCTTTTGAATAATACCATCGATTTTTTCTTTGGCTTTTTCAATAGCAGCCAGTCTTTCCTCCTCAGTAGTGCCTGTACCGTCCACCAGCAATCTTTCAAATTTACTGATGCCCATAGCTTTCATTATATCCTCTACATACTCTATTCCCTTATTAAGGATTGGCCTGACCATCCAAGGAATATTTGCACCTGATGACTGAATGTAAACGACAGCTCTGGGCCTGTCATTTAAAAGGCCTATTGGTTTATCTCCCTTTTCAGGAAAATATATTGTCTTGTTCACCTGAACAATGCAATCTATATATTCCTTTAAGGGTGAAGGGAATGACAGACTCCACATAGGAGCAGCGATTACATACACATCTGCCGATATAAATTGATCGCATAGCTCCGTTATCTTTTGGACCTCTCTTTGCTCCTTTTCCGGTAATTTTTTGCATGCTTCTTCATTAATAATACAATTTCTGCTTTCAAAATATTGATATTCCAGTCTGGGTATATGTTCCTTGTAAAGATCAAGCTCCTCCACTGTAAATTCCGGGAATCTTTCAATAAACCTGTTTACGAAGGCTCTTCCCACAGTTTTGCTTGATGATGAATTTTCCGGTTTTGAATTGACTGTAATATATAGCAGCTTTCTCATATGGCAACCCCTCTCATACTAATTTTCTTATAATACTTTTCTTAGTATTTGGAGTTAACCATATATTTATTATTGCAGATCCAATTTTTTATTTGGTTCATTTATAATCCTAGTAATATAGCTATATATTAATATGACATATTTTTACATTTATATTATCGTTGCAACACCAGTTACTCCATAATCTCCCATCTTGCCTGGCTGCCTTTACTGGTTTTTGTTACAACAAGCTTTGTCCCAATCTGTGCCTTAAGCTCTGTAACATGGGAGATAATACCTACCAGCCGTTTTCCCTCCGATAAGCCCTGCAGTATTTTAATAGCCTGCATTCTTGCTTCATCACTAAGGGAACCAAAGCCTTCATCAATAAACATAGTATCAATATGTACCCTGCCAGCTGTATTCTGGATAACATCCGCCATACCCAAGGCCATAGCCAGCGCCGCCATAAAGGATTCACCACCAGAAAGGGTTTTTACGTCTCTTGATTGATCATTTACCAGACTATATACATCCAGATCAAGACCAACCTCTCCCTGATTGGCCAAATCTTCAATTTCCCGGCACTTTAGTATAAACTGGCCGTTGGACATGATATATAATCTTTTATTGGCTTCATTTAATATAGAACTAAAATATCTCCTTTGTATATAGGTCTGGAAATTGATACGCTTTGGTCCGGCCTTGCCGGTCGCTGTTGCCTCAAGACGGCTGATTACAGAATATTCCTTCTTTAATTTTTGCCGGTTGTCATATAGCTCCTGCAGCTTTATGAGTATAGCTTCATTACGGCTGCGGATACCATACACCGACTTTGCCGTATCATCAAGCTTTCTGGCCTCTGCTTCAAGTTCTCTTTTCTTTTCCTCCAGCAGCTCGGTATTAATTCTTTCCTTCCCTCTTGTCAGCTCCATGTAATGGCTGATGCTGCTTTCAATGCGGATCAGCTCCTCCCGGAATTGCCGGTAAGCTGCTTCCCACTGGCTAATCTGCGCGGCAGACATTATAGATGAGCGGTATGCATTCAGATCAGCGAAATCCTGTCTGACAATCTCATTTTCAAAATCTTCCTTAAGATGCATCAGCTCCTGTGTAAGTCTGGCTGCTGTTTCTTCCTCCGCCTTAAGATTACCCTGCATTTTATTGGTTTCCTCAAGAAGCATCCGGTAGCTCCTGGCGGAGGTTGTCATAGCCTGCTCAAGCTGCTGCATCTGCTGGCGTGTGGCAGCCAGCTCCCTTGTGGCAGCCTCTCTTGTATCATATATTAATGAATCCTGCAAATTCTTAATCTGGGCTGCAAGCTCTGTAAGCTTTATTTCAGCATCCTTCAATAGCTGGGCAGCCTTTTCCTTGTTTTGCCTGTATTTTTCAAGCCTTTCCTTAAGTTGTATAAGCCTTAGCTCGTTGTCATCATAGGCTTTTTTTGCAGCTTCGGCCAGCTTTTTCTTATCTGCTTCCTCACCCAGTCGCAGCAGGCAGTCATGCAAAGCAGCTTTTATTTCCTCAATTGATGTTGAATCGGCATTAAAGTCGGCTCCAATGCTCCTTTTACCTTCAAGCTCGGCAATAGCCTTTTGCTTCTCATAATGCTGCCCGGCCAGATGCATAGCCTCCTTCTTTTTCTCAAGCTCCTTCCCTGCATCCTCATTGGCCTTTTTTGCCATCTCCAGCTCCTGCTGTGATATGCCAGTTTCGGTTAAGGAAGCCGGCTTTGGATGAGATGTGGAACCACATACCGGACATGGACAGCCATCCCTAAGCTCATGAGCCAGTATACCGGCCTGTCCTTCAATGAACTTTTTATAAACGCTGTCATAATATTCTGCCTTACCGGCTGCATTTGCCTGTGCTTCTTTATATTGTACCACTGAAAATTCATAAGCCGACTTTAGCTTCTGCATGGTTTGCAGAACAACCAGCAGGTTGTCAAGTGAATTTTTCCTTTCAGCCAGCCTTTCTACTGATTGAGACAGCGCCAGCAAATCCTCCGCCGCGTTCTTTAGCTTAGCCTGTTCCTGGCTAAGCTCATCCTGCAGCTTTTCATCCTTGGATATACTCTCATTTATAAGATTGTAGCTTTTATGGGCTGAGTCCATGTTTTTTCCGCATTGCTCAAGCTTATAATTCAATTCTTCCAATAGCTCAAATTTAGGTAAAAGCTCATTAATCCTGCTTACTGCAGATGCAAGAATCGGATTTTTTTCCTTATATTCTGCCTCTTTAAGCTCGCTTTCCCTTTTTCTTTCCTGCAATGTATGTCTGTTGCTCTCCAGCCATGCCTTTATATTAACAATACGCTGACTGCATTCAGAGAGCTCCTTTTGCTTACTTTGACAGGCCAGCTCCTTTGGCTCAACTATAGCCGCTCTTTTAGCAGCATCAATTTTAATCCTTATGCCTTCCATCTCATCCTTTTTTGCATCCAGTAAGGCTTTTCTGGCCTGAAGCTGTGACAGATTATCAAATAGCCTGTTGGTATCCTCTGCCTGCTTAAGCTCAGTCAAAAGCTGATTCAGCCTGTTTTGACTGTCTGTCAGCTTTATAATTATGTCATTTTCCTTTTGTCTGGCTTCGTCTATTATCTGTCTGATAACAGAAAGCAGCTCATCAGGATTGCTTTCAGAAAATCTTGGCGTCTGAGCCCAGATTTCTTCAGATACACTGCCCGGTATACAATAAACATTCTCCGTTTCACGAATTATATCCCTACGATTATCCTCAAGCCGGCTATTAATCCCCTTTGCCAGTTCTTTAAGCTCCTCTTCAATCCTGGCATATATTCTGGTATTAAAGATCTTTGCAAATATTTCCTTACGCTCCTTTGAGGGTGCAAGAAGTAGCTTAAGAAATTCTCCCTGGGCTATCATAGCTATCTGGGTGAATTGATTTGCATCCAGCCCTATAATATCAACAATCTTCTGATTTATTTCCTTGATTTTACCGCGATAGGGCATACCGTCAGGCATAATTAGCTCAACGCCGGCCTGATCGATTGTTTTTGTATATTCGCCGTCCTTATTCCTTCTCTTGCTGATTCGCTCCTGTTTTGGGTATCTGGTTACTGTGTATGTATCACCCTTGTAGCTGAACTTAAATTCTACATATGTTCTGACATCATCGGAAGCAAACTGGCTGCGCATCATTTCACCGTCACGCTTGCCTCCGCTTGTCTGATCATAAAGAGCATAGCATATAGCATCAAAGATAGTCGTTTTACCTGCACCGGTATCTCCTGTTATCAGGAAAATGCCATGATCCAGACCGCCAAAATCAACCGTGACCTCTCCGGCATATGAACCAAAGGCAGACATTTTCACATATATTGGCTTCATAACTCCTCTGCCTCCTTTGCCCTGTCAATAAGCTCAAGAATAATTTTTTCCTCTTCAACTGACATGGGTTCGTTGTTTATATCCTGATAAAACTGGCGGAAAGCTTCAAAGGGATCAAGAACATTAATCTGAGCTTCTCCTCCCTCCAACCGGGCCAGCGTCCTGCTGTTTTCAACCCTTACCTCTAGAATGTGATCATAATATTCCTCCAACTGCTCCTTCGGCTTATATATCTCTTCTTCATCGGTCAGGGTAATGCTGACAAAATTATGCCTGTTCTGTTCTGTTGCCATGCTGATTATTTCACTCAGGCTTCCGCTTAATTTTCTGACATCCTGTCTGGGATTCAGAGGAAGCATTTCTACTGAAATATCCTCACCCTTTGCACCTATAGTTACCATGGTTACAGCCTTGGTGTGCTTCTCTTCACTGACGGAATATTTCAAAGGACTCCCGCTGTATCTGATATGCCTCTCGCCTATATACTGGCCTCCGTGCAGATGTCCGAGGGCTACATAATCAAACTTCCTGACAGAGGCTATATCCACGCTGTCAATACCTCCAACTGAAATATACAGCTGCTCGGAATCACAGGTATCTGGCAGCTTATCACCCGCTACATAGAATTGATGGGATATCAGGACATTCCTTCTGCTATAGTCGATATTTTCCCGCTCAATAAGGGCAGCTATGGCCTTATCATAGCTTGTGACGGTTCCTTCTTCAAACAAATGCCTTACATATCCAGGCTTTGTAAAGGGAAGCAGGTAAAAATCAACCTCGCCATATTCATCCTGCAATATGACTTTTTTCAGATACTCCTCCTTTGTCTGTGGCAGAGTTGCCGATATGTAGATTTGATGCTTTTCCAAAAATGAACTGGCATATTTCAGCCGTTCGGCCGAATCGTGATTGCCTGCTATTATTAAAACAGGAATGTTTGGGGTAATATCTGATAAGCTGTTTAAAAAGCCATCAAAGATTGTGGTGGCTTCCGCAGACGGTACAGATTTGTCATATATGTCTCCGGCTATGATTATGACATCCGGCCGATGCTCTTTGGCCAGTTCTACAATCCGGTCAAGAATTTCAATCTGATTATCCCGAAGATTGTAGTAATGCAGTTGCTTGCCGATATGCAAATCGGATATGTGAAAGAGCTTCATATTTATTCTCCTGTATATGTATAATTTATTCCGGATAATAAGCTGCTGGTCCGGGTTCGAATTCTGTTGAAATGCTAAACTATATATTCATCATATATTTTACTATACACATATAAAAATCACCAGTCCTATTGCTGACCTGCCATATGATTCATAATCTTGCGATAATAAAATAATTCCCTACGCAGTTGATGCAAAGCCACTAAACATCAGGTATACAGATAAAAACGGAGATAATATTTATTACCAGGGATTGATAGTCAGAAATGTCGACAAAATACCTAAAGGATATACACTGTAAAGCTTTCCGGAAAGTAATTTTAATGTGGTTACTCATGATTGGCTTCCTACAAATGAAGAGGCTCTTGGCTTCGGTATTTCCTTTGGTTGGGAAAATGAAAAAAATGTTCTTATACCGGATGGATATATCAGATATGACGAACCGGACAGCCATATAACACTTATAGAAAAGGAAAATAGTGATACTCCTGAAGGCAGCAGATATGAAATGTGGATTCCGATAAAGAAAATTGACCAGGTTATTAGCTGATAAAAGCTTGTCTTTTTAAGAACAAGCTTTTATCAGTTTCCATTAAAAGGATGGTCTATAGGATAACAAGTACTGCTTATTTATGTATTATTTAACCTTATTTTATAATATCAAAGCTTCCTATAAGAGGTAGCCGTACAGCCTTACCGCTTAATCCATTAACCAGACCAAATATGAAAACAGCAAATACCACCAAATTAAAAATAGGCATCAAAACCCAACCAATGAAAGGAATCAGACCTAATATAATATTACCTGCAAAGGAAACTATCAGCAGTAATAATGACTGATTGGAATGAAAGCGTCCAAATTTTGACTGCGGACAAGCTATTAACGGCAGGAAAAAAAGCAGATAAGCAAGCCCCGCTATTGTCTTGTTGCTGTCTATATCTGTCCTTTCAAAATTATTAGTTTCCTCCTTAATAAACCCCGACATACTTATCCCTCCATTAAATAATTATATTTTCCTGTAGCCTTGAAGCCAGTGGAAAACCAGTTTGAAAATTAACCACATTTAACTTGGTTAAAATAATAAAAGCTCCCCTGCAGTAAGATTAATATAAAAAAGATATAAATTTGAATATTTATAATATTATTTCTTTTTTATAATATTTATAAAAGATATATTTATATCATACTTAGTAAGAAAAATATTTTATTAAATTTATATAAAATTTTTATAAACTGACTGTCTTCCTAATTTAATAAATAATGAATGAACTTCTTTGTCCATTGTTAACCTTGGGGCCCTGCAGATCAAAATTTATATGAATGCATTGCTTGGTATGACTGAGCCGGCCTGCTTAACCGGCATTTATTAAAGCATATACATAATATAAGCCATACTGGTGCTTGCTCAAAGGTATGGCTTACATATACTATGTGCTGTTTCTTTTGTATTTTTTCTGAAGGCTGAAGGAGACATACCTGTCTTCCTGCGAAAAATCCGAGCATAATAGCCATTGTAATCAATATTGCATGAAGCAAATGCTTCTGCAATTGACAGGTTGCTGTCAAGAAGCTTTTCCTTTAGCTTGTTGATTTTAATATTTATGTAGTATTCATGTGGTGTAATACCTGTATGCTTCTTAAAGAGCTTTGTAAAATGTGACTTGCTGAGGCATGCAGCCTTTGCGATTTTACCGGCATCGAAGGGTTCAAGCCAGTGGTTTTCTATGTACTGCTTTCCTTTGCTTATTTCCTCTTTACCTATATAAACCTCTTTAATAATAAAAACAGCTGCAAAGTATTCAACCTCACCGGAAGCATTTTTTATTGGGAAGCAGTAAATATCCGATCTTATGGTATCAATATCTTCATCCCTGACATCATAATATCGAAGCAATTCCTTATAAGGAGCATTGAAATCAACTATTTCAACAGTTTTTCCTGTAAGCACCTGCCTGACCCGCTCAGTATAACCCAGGCTGCGGACGACAGGATCCTTAAATACATTGTAGATATTAACATGGGTTTCTACGCTTTTTATGCATATCATCTCAAGCGCTGCTCTGTTAATTAATCTGGATGTGCCGTCAGATGAGAAAATTTGAATAGGGAAAGGAAAGAACTCAATAACCTTAGCTAACAGCTCCAGATCATAATAAAGGAACTGTATGGTCTTATCCAGGATACCATGCAAATCCTCAACATTATCCTTCATATGCTCCCTCCTATCCAAAAAAACCACGCCTCCCAATCTATAGCTACACATTGTAAATAAAAGAACTTACTACCAAATAGTATATATCAATACTATAATATGTCAATATATGACCAGGCGATATCGTTATAGGCTCCTTATTATATTAGTGTTATTCTTCCTCATCTCTGGGAATTCCTGCTATTTTATAGGAATATAAATATCCATTTCACAATATGTGTCACTGCATATAGAAAGATCTATTCTTTCAAAATGATAGGGCTGCTCCTTGTTATAATTCGAATTTTTCTTCCATATCATGATATGATCATAGAAGTCTACTATTGTTTTATATGTAATATATTTAGGATCATGAAATCCGATATACTTAAATACTGCGTATTCCTGCATGGGAATTGTATATGATACCAGCGGCTCATTTTGAGGATTTAATATTGATGTCTCAACACACGGTATATAATAATTTCTTATAAGTCTATCCGGCATGTATTCAATTATGGCAAGATATATGTGTTCATTGATTTTATTAGGTATTAAAGAAAGATATTTATCCCTAAATTCCAAAGCCATCTTAGTAGTTTTATATTCCACCAGATTTTTTTCATGATTTACTTCATCCTTGATACCTTGAACATAAAATTGGGGTCTAATAACCATTTTAGGTTGAAGTATCATACCCTGTTCAATAGCTGTTATTGTATTTATATCCAGCTTTTGAACAATCGGCAGCTCATATTTTAATTTCCTGTATTTTGCCGGTGTGATATGAAATTGCTTTTGAAATGCCCTAATATATGACTGTTCATAGTCGAACTGGTATTTCAGTGCAATATCTAAAATATTGTCATCTGTATACAATAAGAGACATCATAAAAAAAGAGCAAAGAGGTGTTTGCATGAAACAAGGTTTCAGATTTTTAAGCTTTCTCTTAATTACGATTCTTTTTGTTGCTGCCTGCAGCAATAATAGCTCGGCCGATAATATCGTGACCGACAATACAGATATTACCGGTACTACTGAAAATGATGTGACAAATAAAACGTCTGAAGAATTAAAGGAGGATAAAGAGGCAATGAATACGGAAGAGGTAAATATTAATGAGCCTGTAGAGGAAGGGGAGCATTTTATTAAAACTACTTTTGTATCAGAGGCTCTGCTATCTGCAAAAGACGGTAGCAGTAATGAAAAGAAATTATATATTTACCTGCCGCCTAATTACTACAAATCTGATAAAAGATATCCTGTCATTTATTATTTTCACGGCTTTGGTGACCCAATGAATTTTATAACAAATAATAAAAATGCACTTGATACTAATATGCTGCTACCTGAAAACAAGGAGTTTATTGTAGTCGAGGTTGATGGCAGCAGAGCAAGCAGAAGTGAAGGCTCCTTCTGGGTTAACTCACCCGTCACTGGATTATGGGAGGATTATATAGTAAAGGAAATTGTTTCTTATATAGATGAAAATTACAGAACAATAGCCAAAGCGGAGGCAAGAGGAACAGCCGGTTATTCTATGGGTGGATTCGCCAGTCTGAATTTGGCCTTGGCACATCCTGATGTATTCTCCTCAACTATCTCATTTTGCCCGGGAGTACTAAAGAAAGGTTCATTGCAGCTGGCAATGGATTCCTGGAAAGGTGACGGTCTCTTCTTAAGATGCTATGGACAAACATTTGCTCCAAATGAAGCAAAAGATAATATGTGTGATATTCCAACCCTTGACGGTTCAGCCGAAGACAATATAATAGTTGAGAAATGGGAAAACGGATTTGGTAATTTTGATCAAAAGCTGGATAACTATATAGCCAAGAATAAACCTTTAAAAGCCATTCATGTTGTATATGGAACCTATGATCATTATAAATGGATTGTAGAAGGCTGTGAGGATTTATCAGAGCTGATGACAGCAAAAGGAATTGAACATACATTAACAAAGCTGCAAATCGGACATACTCCGCCACCTGAGCAAGTAGGTAAATATATAGTTCCGTTTTTCTCAACAAACTTAGTTTTTAATGAATAGCTTATATACACTCTCCCAAGCAGACCACCGGCTAAGCCGGTGGTCTGCTCTGTCCCTATAATGGGATTTTTCCTGCTTGCGCCCGGAAGGAGCCAAAAATATTTATTTGAATTAACTTTTTCTTTAATGTGAGGAGGAGCTGGCACTGGCAGCTGCGCTTGCACATGCAGCGGCACACATAGCTGCTTCAGTTGCCTGAATTATGGAAATCACACTGTTAACTGCTGTAGATTGCATTAGCTCTTCATTGATATACTCGCGCATAGTCACAATTCCTGCATACATCAGTCTTTGCCTGGATGAAATGCTGCTGAAGAAACCAAATCCTTTTTGATGTGCCAACCAATTATTGATTTCAATCATTTCTGATATAATCTGCCTGTTTGGCACCTGTGTAAAAGTCAATACTCCCAAAGTGGGTAATTCATAGCTGGTACCATACTTATAGCCGGCAGACTTCAGACCAAAATACAAATCTAATGCTTTGCGGCATTTTTCTTCGGATGAACCCTGACCTAATGCCAGTATATGACTTAGTGACTGTACAGCATTTGAAGAAAAGAAATAAGGTTTAAGGAAACTGTAGCATGCTTCAATATCGTAAATCATCTCATCATCTGACTTTCCGGACAACGCCAGCAACGCACAATTGGTACTGTCCTCACTGGAGGTTAAAAAAGGATGCTCGGATTTCATTCTGTTATATATTCTTCTAGTCCTTGCTGTAATTGCTTCATATTGATACGGCTCTGCAGACTGGGCAATTATCATGGCGGTAAGCGGTAAATATGACGATGTCCAGAATTCCTTTTTCAGCATTCCGTATACAGTTAATGCATTATCAAGGGTTTGCTCCGGATTTTTGCTTGTAGCAAGCATGGCAACAATTGGCGCACGGGCTGTGCCCCTAAAATTCGAGAAGAAACTGACTTTATTTTTTAATAACTCCTTACACCCCTGTAATACAGGAAGATTCACTTCCAATCCTTTGGAAGTATAAATCCCCGCACAGGCCAAGTGAATTATTGAATAGTCCCATCTGAATACAGTCTTCACTCTGTCACGGTTTTCGATAAGTAATAAGCAATTTTTTAACGCTGACTCATTCATAATTGGCACCTCGCTAAAATCTTTTTTTCGTTGAACCCCATCACATTCCAGTAAAATCTCGCTTTCCGTTACTTGACCACTGTTTTCGCTTTGAGAAGTTATTTACAGCTTTCTCGCCTTTAGGCAAAAGGACAGCGGAAGCATCCTTGCCTTCATGCTTCTATCACTAACATCATCTGTCGATTCCATCGTTTTCTCGTCTGTCTGCTCTACCATCTGCTCTATGGCAAATCCCGCCTTAGCCAGGGCATTAATATATGTAGATATTTTTCTGTTGCATAAAACAATTTCACTTCCATGAACAGGCATCTTAAAATACGATTCATCAAAATAGCTTTTATGAAAAACCAGTTTCCCGTCTTCAATAATATCCTTACGCTCATCACACGACCAGGCAACGCAGTAATTAAGGGTATGATGCCAGCTGAATATAAATATGCCGTCTTTCTTCAGATAAGAGGCTATTTTGTTAAAGGTGCCCTGCAGATCTGTCGTCCAGCCTATGCCATATATTGAATACACATAATCAAAATAATCGGTTGGAATATCCAAATCTGCCTCCATAGGAGCACAAATCAGCTTTGCCGAATAGCCAAATGATTTCAGATAAGCAGCCGCATTTTCCAGCTGCTTGCTGGAAATATCAAGGCCCCAAAGCTCAGCCGCTCCCCTGTCCGCCTGATATTTAAGTGAATGTCCGCTGCCACAGCAAATCTCCAGCAGCTTCTTGCCGGCAACATCACCAAATAAATGCAACTCATCCTCTGTCACAAATTTAACCCCATACTCCGGAAGTGCAGTTGTGCCAAACCAAAAGTCAGCATAGGCTTCCCAGTAAGACTTATTTGTATTTAAAATTTCATCTCTTTCCATAAAATTCACCTTTCAATAATGGAATAAAGTCGTTATTTTATGTCTAAAACTATAAGCCTGACAAAACCATTGCAATCCTTACTTTATAAGCTAAAACAGCTCGTCCAATAAAATATAATACCTAATTTTCTCATAATCCGGCTTTATATCCAGCTCCTTAAAAAGCAAATCAACACATTTTGGGTCAATCTCATTCAATTCCCTTACACACAAGGCTATATCCTGATAAATGTCACCGATTCCTCCCCGGCCCATATCTATATAGCAGGTTATGTCCTCGCCGTCAGTAAAGAAATTATTAAAGCAATAATCGCCATGTGTAAAAACCAGCTCTTCCTTTGGCTTATTCTCCAGCAGATAATTGTACAGTTCCTCAACCGTCCTTAATCCTTCTGTATAAAGGCTCTCATCTATATGCTCTGCTTCTCCGGTATCTATGAAATATCTGGCCTGCTTTAATTTATAATCAATCCGGCTGTCGAACCGGCAATTGCTTATATCCACACTCCAAAGCTTTCTAAGCCCTTTAGCTGCCAAATGAACCAGAAGAGCCGGATCTTTTTTGTATCTCTCCTCCTGAAGCATCTCACCCTTTGCTTTTTCCATCAGCAAATACGATACATCATCAATAACGGCCTGGTACACTATTTCAGGAACAGGAAGCCTGCCCTTCAGCCATTTATATAATCCAATTTCACGCTCAACCTCGTTGTTTAACTTTTCTATCTTAAGGTAATATGTTTTATTATTGTCGTAGTATTTTATTACCTTAGCCTTTGACATACCTTCATTATCTTCAAGCCAAGCCATACCCGCCAACAGATTTTCAAGTTCAGTAGGAAGCTTCATATTAATGTAGTATCACCCCTTATATATGCAACTAGTTTTTTAATAAATTTATAAGACTATCCACTTTTCTTAAATATTTTGTCAGGTATCCAAATTTCATTGTATCCGTTATCCATAGCCCAAGTATAAATTTGTCTTAACTTATTATCCTGATAAGTTGCAGAGATGTGATCTGCATTTTTTTCTCTTATTATCTGATTTCTGAGTATCAGGTTCTCAACATAATATTCAGTTGTCAACCGATCAGATTTTCTCATATTACATTTAGGACAGGCAAGAACCAGATTCCATAAATTATCATCTTTAATAAATGACCATGGTATAAAATGATCAACATGAATGCCGCCACGCTTAAGTTCCTTACCACAATAAAAGCATGTATGCTCTTCAAATTCCTCAAATAATATTTGTCGATAAACTGATAAATCATTCCGAAGAGTAATTGCATCTAAGTTATTAAGCAAGTTCCTGGTTGATGCTTCATCATTTACTTTCTCCAAAAATTTAGCCCATTCAAAATAGTTCATTTTTTCAAGTATCTTTTTATACCTTGTCATAAAATTATAAACATATGGATTAAGTTTTATATATTCATCTTTTTTGGAAAAAGAATATAAAGTATCTCTTGAATCCCTAAATAATGCACCTACTACAAATTCCTTACACTTCATCTTTACCTTATTACAAACACTCACCTGAAGTTCTTTTGGTATAGCTTCAAAGCATATATTGGAAATAAATTGATATTTGTGCACCGCTTCTTTTAGGATCCTCTCTAATACGGACTCTTTGCCATCCTTTGTTTTTGCTTTTTGACGTAAATTATACTTTAATACGAGATTCCAATAAATCTCTGTAAACTTAATAAAAAGCTGATCAAATGTTAAGATAAGGTTTTCATTTACATTGTATAAATTATCTAAGATTGACTTAAAAAGTCCAAATTTATAACTGGTATCACGATTTACGCTTGAAAACATACCGATAAAAATTGTCCATAGTTCATTATCAGTAAGCTCCTTATGAATATATATACCTTCTTTTAAATGATGACCAGCCATAAGACCCCCCTCATTTTTTCATTGGACAGGCAAATCAGATATCTTCCTTCCCATATACAGCTGAAATACATAATCCACCTTATGGTATCCGCCATGCTTTTGTATAATTTCCTTTATTCCGGTATATAGACCTTTCCTGTTTTCATCCGGCAGGCTTATATGGTCAGAGAATGTATCAAGAAGAGAAAGATAATCATCAGCAGTATATGTTTTAGTAGATTCATATAGCTTCATTGTTATATCCTTAAATCCATACTCCTCCAAGCCATAAAATCTGAAGCTTCTATATATCTCAGAGGGTTTCAGATAGTCCTCTCTCGTCCGCATTACAGGTCTTTGCTTTGTTGTGTAATATGAATAATAATATTTTTCATATACTGTCTGAATTTCCTCAAAAACCTCATTCCCGTAAGCAGGAACTGTGTTATTCCTGAACAGGGCAAATGTTCCTCCGTTTTTCAACAGACGATAGACCTTAGGGCAGCCTATCTCAGCATTAACCCAATGAAATGACGAAGCGGCATAAACCAAATTAAAGCTGTCCTCTTCCAGTAAAGCATCCTCAAACGAAGATGTTATCACCCTGAAATTCGGATATTCCTTAAACCTGTCCAGCAAAAATCCTGACATTTTTTTCTCCCAGTTCGACAGCAGTTATATCATAGCCGGCTTTAAGGAAGGGGACTGTTGCCTTTCCGGTTCCCGCTCCTATTTCAAGAGCCCTTTTACCAGTTTCAGGCTTCATATAGAGCATAATATCCTCAAATATCTTATCCGGGTAATCCCATCTCATTCGGTCATATGTATTAACAATTCCATCAAAGACAGTTCTCTTGCTGCGTTCCCAACCTGCAATATTCTCATTACTCATAATTATCCTCCATAAATATATTTATTCTTTCCATATAAGCCAAAGTAATGAGGGTTCTTTTTACAATACTCTAATACATTCTAGCTCTTATAAATTGCTCTTAGCAATCCACTCTGGCAGACAAGTCCCATTATGTGCACAAATAAAGCAATCTTACAGCAAACCAAAATCCGGACTCTCAATAACAGACTTCATCTCGCACAAGCAGAAGGGATGTCCCGCCGGATCAAGCATAACAGTCCAACTGTCAGAGAATTGCTGCTGTGCAACCTTTGCCCCACAAGCAATAGCATGTTCAACAGCCTTCTTAACGTCGTTAACAGCAAAATCCAGATGCGCCATCTGCTGTTGTGCTTCCGGTTCCTCTGGCCATACAGGGGGCACATAATCAGGATTTCTTTGGAATAATACAATAGGATAACCGCCATGTTTACTTCCAGGTGCATATATACAAACGTAGTTATCATCAAATGCCATAACCTCCCAATTCATCAGGGCGGCATAAAACTTAGCCAATTCCTGCGGCTCTTTACAATCCACTGTAAATGAATACATCTTAATCTTCAACTCATCATTCATTGATATATCCTCCTGTATCTATTATTGGAATGCGAAAGATTGATAAATAATTTACCATTTCTTCTTCCATTAAATAGTATACACCATATTAAGCATTAAATCTATATTTAATAAAACATTTGTTCTTGCTATATGATAAGGCTGTTTCTAAGGCACCATCAAGCTTCACCTGTTATAACCACAGCTCATGAACTTATACTGTGACTTTAAAAGAATTTTTTCTCCTTCCGAATTAGCCATATAAAAACTTACTATTTAATTATGAACATAGAAAAAATGCTTCCCAACTGACTGCCAGGAAGCACTTGTAATTTGTGGGTTATATAATTTTGAGATAAGCATTTATTGTAACAAATACATTTTTAACAGATACATTTTAAATTAAGCCTTTTTCATATTTTAATTTCTCATCAGATAGTCAAAGGCACTTAAAGCCGCATTTGCACCTGAGCCCATGGATATGATGATTTGCTTGTAAGGACTGTCGGTACAATCGCCGGCGGCAAATACACCTGCAACATTCGTTGCATTATGATTGTCTACAAGAATTTCACCGAAACGGTTTTTCTCTACAAAATCACCAAGCCAATCGGTATTGGGTACAAGCCCAATCTGGACAAATATCCCCTGCAGGCTGATATGAGCTTCCTCTCCGCTCTCCCTGTTAATATAAGTAATACCGTCCACCTTATCCTTGCCGGTAATCTCTTTAGTTTGGACATTTTTCAGTACAGTAACATTAGGGAGACTATACAGACGTTTCTGCAACACGGCATCAGCCTTAAGCTCAGGCATAAATTCCAATACCGTGACATGGTTAGCAATACCTGCGAGATCTATTGCCGCTTCAATTCCGGAATTGCCTCCACCGATGACTGCAACATCTTTACCTTTATATAGCGGGCCATCACAATGCGGGCAATACGCAACTCCCTTATTCCTAAACTCGGCCTCTCCGGGTACACCTACATTTCTCCAGCGGGCACCGGTAGCTATAATAACAGTCCTGCTCTTTAATACAGCACCATTTTCCAGCTCCAGCTCTATCAAATCCTTCTTATCAATTCGCTTAACCCAATGTGATTTCATAATATCCACATCATAGCGCCTGATATGCTCCTCAAGGCTGGATGCAAGAGCCGGGCCCTCTATATATGGAATACTGACCATGTTTTCTATTCCAAGGGTATCCTGAACCTGGCCACCCATCCGTTCTGCAATTATTCCCGTGCGGACTCCTTTCCTGGACGCATAGATTGCTGCCGCAGCTCCTGCCGGGCCGCCTCCTATGACAAGAATGTCAAAGGGATCCTTTGACTCTAATTCGGAAGAATTTGATGAGGTCCCCAGCTTACTAAGTATCTCTTCTATGTCCATACGGCCGCTGGCGAAAAACTCACCATTCAGATAAACTGTAGGTACAGCCATAATATCCTTGCTTTCTACCTCTTCCTTATAAACTGCACCATCAATCATCGAATGACTGATGTTCTTATTTAGAATACTCATCAGATTAAGAGCCTGGACAACCTCTGGACAGTTATTGCAGCTTAGGCTGATATAAGTTTCAAAGCGATACTCTCCCTTGAGACCTTTTATTCTTTCTATCACTCCGGCATCCACCTTGGGGGCTCTTCCGCTAACCTGCAGAAGAGCCAGCACTAATGAGCTAAATTCATGTCCAAGGGGAATTCCGGCAAATACTACACCAGTATCTTCATCCAAACGGTTAATGCTGAAGCTTGGTGTTCTGGACAGTGATGCTTTTTCAATCTTTATTCTTGTAGACATAGCCGCCAGCTCATCTATCAAGGCCTCCATATCCCTGGAAGCACTATCACTGCCTGCGCTGACCTTAATAAGCACATCACCTTCCATAAGCTCCAGATACTGGGCTAATTGCTGCTTAATATCTGCATCTAATAACATAGCACTCAGCTCCTTTTTGCCGGATTAGATATTTCCGGCTCAGATCTTTCCGACAAGGTCAAGGCTGGGCTTTAATGTAGCAGCTCCCTCTTTCCATTTTGCAGGACATACTTCATTAGGATTGCTTCTTACATACTGGGCAGCCTTAAGCTTGTTAATTATAACGCTGGCATCACGACCGATATTGCCGGCATTTATTTCAACACACTGGATTACTCCATCCGGATCAATGATGAAGGTACCTCTATCTGCAATGCCGTCTTCCTCAATCAATACATCAAAGTTGCGGCAAAGGGTATGGGATGGATCACCAATCATAATATATGTGATCTTCTTGATTGTTTCAGAGCTGTCATGCCATGCCTTATGAGTGAAATGTGTATCGGTTGAAACGGAATAAACCTCAGCGCCCAGCCTCTTGAATTCCTCATAATGGTTCTGAAGATCCTCAAGCTCTGTAGGGCAAACAAATGTAAAATCTGCCGGGTAGAAGCATACTATACTCCACTTACCCTTGAAATTCTCTTCCGTAACATCAATAAACTGACCGTTTTGATATGCTTTTGCTTTGAAAGGTTTTACTTGGGTTCCGATTAATGACATTATTCTATACCTCCTATTTATAAATGTTTTTATGTAAGTTTACTTGTAAATTAATAATAGTAATTATTACTGATTTCATATTATTCTATAAATTTGAATTTGTCAAGTATTGAATTGAAAATTTTATATATAAAAAATATTATTATTCCTGTTATTTCGACAATAAATCGTTATGATGCTTACTTTATCAGAGGATAATCCTTAATTTCCCGATAATTATTTCCTTATATCTCTATCAGCCAAAATAAAAAGTGCTTCAAAGACTAACACCGTTTAATCATGTGATATTAGCCGGTGCTAGTATTGAAGCAGATAAAATGATAATGTTTACTATTATTACAACTCCATCGTATACTCCAACTCTTCCCTTTCCTCATCAGAGGCTTTGTTCTTGCGTCCCCTTGATCTTCCCACAAGGGACATACCCAGCTTTTCCATAATCTTATAAGATGCAACATTTTCACCGTCACAATGGGCTGCATAAGCAAAAACCTAATCCCAATTCTTCCATATATCAGGGCAATAACCAACAGTAGCCTTTCTGCCGTTTCTTACAACAGGTGTCTTCAGTAAATGCTGTTTCTCCAAAAGCTTTTCTATTTTGTCTTCATCAGATAGGTATTTTATTAAAGCCAATGTATCCTTATCCTTGCCATTTTCATCGAGAAGGGCTTCCAAACCACCCACAGCCTGCATAACACTGTTCATTTCACCCTTGCTCATGCCCTTTTGCTTCATATCAACAAACTGATACTTAATCCTTCTTTCAGAGAAATATCTCATGGCCTTCTTGGTATCGAAGCATTTATTTGTACCAAATATCTGTATGTTCATAATAAAAAACCATCCCTTCCGGCAAACTTCTTAATCAGCTTTTATATACTGACAGCTTCCTGTGCTTTATGCCACAAAAATTACAGCCTCTTAAATATCTCAAACCTTCTCTTCCCCACCAGCTGCTTTTCAAGCCTTTTATACCGGTCTGTCTGTATTTTTTGCTTCTTATTGCTGCATATGCAGATTATGGTATCCTGGCTGCATATTTCATATAAGGCATCCATTAATAGATTGACAGCATCTATATCCATCTTTTGCTTGCTCTCGCTGTCGCCACCATATAAGCTCTCACCACTAATGCTGTCACCGCTGCAGCCGTCACTGCTTCTGCCGTTCCAATCCGTCAGATTCCCATAAGGCACATCGGCTATAACTATATCCGGTGTAAAGGAAAGCTTGCCCTTCTCCAGTGCATCCCTTCTGAAAACCTCTGTCTTAATCTTACCTGATATCATCCCTTCGATCCTGTCAATGCTTTCCAGAGCTTCCCGATGTGACTCCTTCCCATAGCTTCTATACAAAGCCTCCAGCTCCGCTCTTCTTTTCATAATTCCTTCCTTTGTCAATAGTGCCAGATTATCTGCCGCCAGATTAAGACTTTTTTCATCTATATCACTTGCATAGATTTTTGAAATGCTATCACCCGCAAGAAGGCCAAGCACTGTTAACATGTAAGCTCCGCCACAGCAGCAATCGTAAAGGGTTATATTTGCTTTCTTCACAGAATAGCTAAGACAACGTCCGTATATTTCAAAAGCCAGTCTCACTGGAAATGTCGGCTCACCACCCATGTGATATAAGACTCTGCCACTGGCAAAATCCTCATAATTTTTATTTGGTGCATATTTATATTCCATCTGCTTCACCTTTAATCGAATATTAAGTATATGACAATTTACTAAACTGATCTTGCATGCTAAAGCTTTCATTTCGGTTACAGCTAAATAACCCAATTAGGCTTTCAAATTAAACATCTTAAGTCACAAGCTTTTCCTTTATCGCCTGTTGGCAATACTCCTCCGATATATCAGGCCAAATACACTTCCCCCTGGCCTTCCGGCACAGCTCCATTGCCAAATCAAGCATCTGTCCATGGGAGACATCCCCGTATTGCAAGGTGTATTCGGCAGGCAATTATCTTTATCCGGCAGAATACGATACATTCTATCCTGGTTAAGCTCCGGCAATATGTATTCCAAAGTGCAAACAGTCAGATCCAGGCGTACTCCATCAGCAAACTGGATAAGCCAGGCATAGCATTTATCAGGATTAGACGGATAAAAAACATTCTCCTCCGGATGTTGCTCATTTTTCAAATTATAATTTATTATCATTTAATATGCAATTAAATTTCAACATGCAAACCTACAATTTCAACATGCAAAGCTTTTCGGCTAAATACGTCATACTATTTCCATCTCATAATATAATAATATTAACCAAAGTATCGATTGGATAAATGTATGAATTCTGGAGCGGTTAATACTCTGACTAGTGAGGATTATGCTGATCTGCTTATAGAAAATGTAAATGTCGAAGATGTTGTTCAGCGTTTTACTGACTATTCGGTACATGCTATTAATTTTATGCTGTCTGTCGTCAATGTTCCCGTTAGTTATATCTCCAATACCACTATACAGGAGCTGGGTTATGCCGTTTTTCCGTCGCTACTGGGACCGGTCAGCCTGGCAAGTATTGAAAGCTCCTCAATAACAAGATTGCGAAACATTCCTAATTTTAATTTAAGGGGTGAAGGTGTATTAATCGGCATAATTGATACCGGAATAGATTATACCAATCCAATCTTCCAAAATGAGGACGGAAGCACCAGAATAATCTCCATCTGGGATCAGAGCACGGATTTCGGTAATCCACCCGATGGTTTTACCTATGGCAGTGAATTTACCAGGGAGCAGATAAATCTTGCCCTGCAGAGCGATAATCCTCTGGAAATAGTACCGTCCATCGATGAGGTTGGCCATGGAACTATGATAGCCGGAATTGCCGGGGGCAACGAGGTTCCAGAAAGCAACTTTTATGGTATTGCAACTGATGCGGAATTTGTGATAGTCAAGCTGAAGCCAGCTAAGCAATATCTGAAAAGATTCTTCTTTGTTCCGGAGGATGCTGTTGCATTTCAGGAAAATGATGTAGGCTTCGGCCTGGAATATCTGCTTTCAATGCACACAAAACTGAATAGGCCTATGGCAATCTGTATCGGAGTCGATACCTCCCAAAGATCCCATGACGGCAGAGGTACCTTAAGCAACCAAGTATCCTTATACGCCGCAAACGACGGGATAGCAATTATTCTTCCGGCCGGTAATGAAGGCAATGCCAGAAGGCATTATTATGGAATAATAGATGAAACTATTGGATTTAACACAGTGGAATTAAATGTCGGAGAAAATGTATCCGGCTTTTCGATGGAATTATGGGGTCAAAGGCCCAATACCTTTTCAGTGGATATAACATCACCGTCAGGCGAATATATTCCCAGGTTATTGATAACCAGGGATGAATTCCGGGAAGTAACCTTTATATTTGAACCTACAGTGATCTACATAGATTATCAGCTGGTAGAGTCTCAAAGTGGAGACCAGCTGATTCTCTTCCGTTTTCAGGATCCTGCTCCCGGTATTTGGAGAATAAATGTTTATAAAAGAGGTGATTTGACGACAGGCTTCCATATATGGCTGCCAATGGCAGGCTTCATACCTGATGATGTGTTTTTTATCAGATCGGATCCATATACTACAATCCTGACTGTAGCCAATTCATTGGTACCAATCACTGTCACTGCATATAACCCTCTTGATGACAGCCTCCTGTTAACCTCCAGCAGAGGCTATACCAGATTAGGTGATATAAAGCCAAATGTAGCCGCTCCCGGTGTCGATGTCATCGGTCCGACTCTTGACAAATCCTTCAGGCCATTTTCAGGAACCAGCGTTGCGGCTGCACATACGGTCGGTATCGCAGCCTTGCTTTTGGAATGGGGAATTGTAAGAGGAAATCTGGCAACAATGAGCTCAATAATAATAAAAAGATTTCTGATAAGAGGAGCCCGAAGGGAGCTGGATGTTGTTTATCCCAACCGTGACTGGGGGTATGGAATCATTGACATTTATAATGTTTTTGACAGCTTAAGAACCGGCTTTGCAGTTTGAAAAACGGAGGTAATATATGCAGCGGGAAGCTTTAGCAGATTTAATCATTTACTACTTATATAACCCACAGCTTCTGGACAGATACAGGGAGTTTACAATAGATATAATGAACCAGTCATTTGCAATAGTTCATGTCCCGCTGGATCTGTTTGATGCAAGGGCTCTGCAGACCTTTGGCTATTCTACCATACCTTATTTATTCGGCATTACCAGTGAAATAAGTCTGAATGTGTCAGAGGTTTACAGGGTCAGGAGCTCTCCTGTCCTTAACCTGAGGGGTGAAGGTACTCTTATAGGTATCATAGATACCGGAATCGATTATACCAACCCGGTTTTTATCAGAGAAAACGGCAGAACAAAAATAGCGGCCATCTGGGATCAGACAATCCAATCCGATTCACCACCCTTTAATATGCCATTTGGTACGGAATACAGCATGGAGCAAATCAATCGGGCCTTGGCCTCAGACAATCCCACAGAAATAGTACCCAGCATTGACGAAGTGGGTCATGGCACCATGATGGCTGCAGTTGCTGCCGGAAATTTGGATGATGATGCCGGCTTTGAAGGTGTTGCCCCCGATGCCGAGCTGGTGATTGTCAAGCTCAGACAGGCGAAGCAATATCTTAAGGATTACTTCTTTGTACCTGATGATGTCTTATGCTTTCAGGAAAACCATATCATGTGGGGCATAGAATATTGTGTCCAAAAGGCCAGAAGCCTTGATAAGCCCATTGTTATCTGCATGGGAGTAGGCACTTCCCTCGGATCGCATGACGGCAGCAACAACATAGCCATTATGCTGGATATCGTAAGCGATATTCCCGGTATAATCACAGTAGTTCCGGCCGGCAATGAAGGAAATATGAGAAGGCATTTTTTTGAAAATATCGATCCTGCCATAGGAAATACTGTTGTTGAACTAAACGTGAGTGAGCAGGACCCAGGCTTTACCATGGAAATATGGGGAAATTCGCCGGGCATATATTCTATAGACATCCTGTCGCCCAGCGGTGAGTATATATCCAGAATTCCTCCCAGCCTGCGGGTCAACAGGACTATAACCTTTATCTATGAACCGGCGGTTATTTATGTGGATTATTTGCTCTCGGAAACATTGACGGGAGATCAATTAATCAGACTTCGCTGCAACAATATGACACCCGGCATATGGACATTTACAGTATACAGCCGTGGTGATCTGGAAACCGGTTTTCACATATGGCTTCCCATGGGGAATATGATCAGCAATGAAACCTACTTCCTTCAGCCAGACATTTATACAACAATCACAACACCTGGTAATGCGCTGCTGCCCATTGTAGCAACTGCATACAATCCTATAAGTGCCAGCCTGTACTTCTTCTCCAGCAGGGGCTTCACCAGAAACGAAAGAATTAAGCCCACACTGGCAGCACCCGGTGTAAACTATATCGCACCTGATAACAATAAGCAATTTATTAATTATTCAGGAACCAGTGTGGCTGCAGCCCATACAGCCGGTATTGTAGCCATGATGGTAGAATGGGGAATCGTAAGAGGTAATGCTCCAAATCTCGATACGGTAGGAATAAAAAATTACCTTATTGCAGGAGCAGAAAGAAATCCAAATCTGTCATACCCCAACAGAGACTGGGGCTATGGTATATTAAACATATACAACGTTTTTAGATCCCTGCAGGCAGATTATGCCATTATCTGATATTCAGAAATTAATGTATGTAGATAACAGACAATACTAGATGGTTAAACGATATAACCAGACGGAAAATATGATATCTGGTTCTATGATTCCAGAATCTCTCCCTGAAATGAATAAGAAAAATCAGGCAAGCTGCAGTAATTCCTGCCTCTGTTACCTGATCATAAATCTATGTTTAGGATAATACCTCTGAAAGATATAAGCCATATTCCGGGGGAAATATGTGCTTATCTTTCAGAGGCAATCGGAGGATGCGTAATCAATCATACTCAATAAGAAGTGTCTGCATAATAAGGTACTATAATATAGTTGCCTGCATGGATCTCATCTGATGCCAAACCGTTGCTGGTCTTAATTTCTTTAATATATTCATGTATGCTGTCATACTCATCGCTTATATAGGCTGATGCTATGCTCCATAAAGTATCACCCTGCTTTACCTCCACACTGGTTATCAGCTTCTGTCTGCTGCCATTCCTTTGTGCTGTAACCGTCTTGCTGATAAAGACAATGGAAAAAAGCAGCACAAGCAGCAATACAGCCGCTCCGGCTATCCATATCCTTCTTTTATTACTTTCATAACAGGTCTGATATTTTAGCAAATTTCCTGATAATCTGCTCATATCCTTATCCTCCCGAAATTATACAAGCTTTGAATATATCTTTTCACCGAATCTGTTTGATATGTACTGAACTTTTTATCATTATAAAATGGGGCATGGACATCTGATGTCCCACTGATAAAAAAATTAAAATTTTATCTCGAACATTTGTTTATATGGCTATTATAATAACCAAACATTTGTTTGTCAATATATTCGAACAAATATTCTTCAAACATTTTTTCGATTTTCAGAACATTAGTTTTGCATTTTATAAGCAACTATGCTATAATTAAGCAAATAGGAAATGGAGGATGATCCTAATGGGATATGGCAAAATAAGCAATAAACAGAGAGAAATACTGGAATATCTTAAGTCGCAGATTATTAACAAAGGCTATCCCCCGGCTGTCAGGGAAATCTGTGAAGCTGTGAACTTAAAATCGACCTCTTCCGTCCACTCCCATCTAGAAACCCTTGAGAAGAATGGTTATATCCGTCGTGACCCTTCCAAGCCACGTGCTATTGAGATCATTGACGAAGAATTCAATCTCACCAGGCGTGAGCTTGTTAACGTACCTATAGTCGGCTCCATATCTGCAGGTCAGCCTGTTCTTGCAGTTGAAAATATCGAAAGCTACTTCCCCATCCCTTCGGAGTATATGCCGAATGAGGAAACCTTCATGCTCAAGGTTAAGGGAGACAGTATGATTAATGCCGGTATTCATAACGGTGACCTAATATTGGTGCAGAAGCAATCCCATGCAAGGAACGGAGATTTCGTGGTTGCCCTGATTGGGGACGAAGTAACTGTCAAAACCTTTTATAAGGAGAATGGTTACTATCGCCTGCAGCCGGAGAATGATTCAATGGAACCCATCATAGTGACCGAGCTTAATATTCTGGGTAAGGTTATAGGCTTATTCCGCAAGTACAGCTAAGCCATGCTTGCGAATAAGCATACATAATCTTCCGGATCTGATAATGTCCTGTCAATCCCATGTATACGATTATAAATACCCGACAAAATAGCATTATGTCATTATTAGCTGTGCGGATTTTTACAATCCGCTTTTATTTTTGCTCAAAAACCTATGTTTTTGCTTAAAACCTCTATTAAAGTTCTGTTCTTAAATATAAAAAGCCTTTGCTATACAGCCATGGCGGCTGCCTGCAAAAGCCTTATATCCCTAATTATATATCATTGGCCTTATCGAGAAATCCTGATTTGGCAAATTATATATTCACCTTATATATTCTCCTGCTGCTTATATATTCTCCAGCTGCTCCTTGCTGATGGTTTTGCCGTCTCTCCATATGCGTTCAAGATTATAAAATAAACGATCCTCCTTGGAAAATACGTGTACCACCAAATCACCATAATCCAGCAGAATCCAGCTGGCGCTTCTTATTCCTTCAATACGCTTGGGTTCATATCCGTGCTGAGCCAGCTTGTCTGTTACTGATTTAACCAGAGCATCCACCTGCAATGAATTGGAGCCGTTGGCTATTATAAAATAATCAGCGATAGTTGTTATGTCCTTTATCTCTATTATCTGAATATCCTCACCCTTTTTTTCATCAAGTGCCTCATATGCCAGTTTAACCATTTCCTTAGAGCTTTCCATAAATAACCTCCATTTCAATAATCATTTTAATATTAATCCGTAAGAATTATCCGAAAATCCTACAGCTTTAATAAGTCTTTATAATATTTATATGTTTCTATCGTCATTGTGTCAATAGCCTCTGCAGTGCTTTCAAGATATTCAATCATATTCTCCAGTATCATGTACACAGCCAAATCCAGCGTATTATATGCAGCCCAGCGTATTTCATCAATCCTTGGAAGCGGTTTTCTGTAGGGTTCAATATAATCAGCCGTAAATATAATCTTTTCCAGCAGGGTCATATCAGGCCGGCCGGTCGTATGATACCTAATCGCGCTCAGAATCTCCTCATTATCAACACCATATTTTATCCTTGCATACAAGGCTCCAACCTTGGCATGCAGGATGTGCGCACATCTTTTTTCAATATCTATTACCGGCAAGCCATATTTTTCGCATTCATCAAGCAGCTCCTGTTCTGAAAGATGCTTTGCGCAATCATGCAATATGCCTGCCAGACCTGCCAACTCAATATCGTAGCTGAAAATAGCGGCCATATCCATGGCCACCTCTTCCACCCCGATGCTGTGCCGGTATCTGGATGGCTTTAGTATTTTCTTAAGCTCTTCTTTAATCTGTGCAACTTCCATATTTATTTAAAATTACCTCCAAAGGCGGATGGAATATAAGAATTGCTTCAGCTCTTATAAAGCTGGTTTTCTTCTATATATTTAATTACTTCATCATGAACGTAATACTTGATGCTTCTGCCGGCAGCCACACGGGCACGAATTTCAGACGATGATATATGGATTGCAGGCATATCTATAAATACTATTCTGGCATTATAAGCCGCTGCCAGCTTATTTGCCTGCATGTTCAAAGTCTCCTTATCCAAATCGTCCCGGCCGGCAACCGCCAACGTACATAGCTTAAATATATTCTCCGGATTTCTCCAGCTATGAAGCTGCATTAATGAATCTGCGCCTGCAATAAAATAATACTCCGTGTCAGGATTTTCATCAGTCAGTATCTTTAGGGTATCGGCCGTATAGGTCATACCCTCCCTTTCAAGCTCCATCAAGGACAATTCAAAATGCGGGTTATCCCTGATAGCCAGCGACAGCATCATAACCCTCTGCTCCTGTGTAATTGTACTCGGTATTAGCTTATGCGGAGGGTTTTTTGTCGGTATAAATAATACCTTGTCCAGTCCCAGCTGTTCATAAGCGCTTTCTGCCATGAACAAATGACCATAATGTATAGGATTGAAGGTTCCTCCCATTATACCAACCTTTTTCATATGTTTTCTTATCCTTTCATCCTGACGCTAATCTCTATCCGGCAAAACTACGGAAGTATAATTTTCTTTTTATCCTTGGACTCTCTGTAAAGCACTATCTTCTTGCCGATTACCTGAACCACCTGAGAATGTGTACGCTCCGCCAGCACCTGGGCAAGCTCCTTCGGATCATCAAGGCAGTTTTTTAGAACATGTATCTTAACCAGCTCCCTGGCTTCAAGAGCTTCGGATATTGCCTCAGTTATCTCCGGGGTCAAGCTTGATTTGCCTAACTGAAATATCGGATCCAGATTCATCGCCAGCCCCTTCAAATATGCTCTCTGTTTTGTTGTCATCAAAATACTCCCTTCATTAATTATTTATAATATTCAAAATGCATACCGTATACCCTGACAGTATCGCCCTCCTGGATACCCAGCTCCTCCAGCCTGTCAAGTATTCCGTTTTCCTTCATGAATTTCTGGAAGAATTCAAAGCCCTTCTCAGAATTAAGATTAGTATAGCCAAGCATTCTTTCAACACGGGGACCTTCAACTGCAAACAAATGCTCCTCTTCCTTCCAGACCTCAATAGGCTCATATTCGTCATCCGGCTCCTCCGGATAATACTCCCTTTCAAATACAACCGGAGTCTGATCCAGATTCTTAAGCATATCCCTCACATAATACAAAAGCTCCTTTATTCCCTTGCCGCTTACGGCTGATATCGCAAACACCTTAATTCCCTGCGGCTCAAATTCATCCCTTAGCATTTGCAGGACGACAGCCGCATCCTCTTCGGCCATAAGATCCATTTTATTGGCTGCTATAACCTGAGGGCGGGTAAGCAGTTCAGGGTTATAATTTTCCAGCTCCTGATTAATGGTTTTTATATCATCAAGCGGATCCCTGCCTTCTGTTGAGGCAGCATCAACCAAATGAATTATTACCTTTGTACGTTCAATATGTCTTAAGAATTCATGACCCAGCCCCAGCCCCTGGGATGCCCCCTCTATCAAGCCGGGAATATCGGCAATAACAAAGCCGCCATCCTCAAGATCAACCACTCCCAGATTGGGATTTAAGGTAGTAAAATGATAATTGCCTATCTTGGGTCTGGCATTGGTCACACGGGACAGAAATGTTGATTTTCCCACGTTAGGATAACCTACCAGTCCTACATCTGCAATCACCTTAAGCTCGAGAATAACATCCAGCTCCTGAGCCTTCTGTCCCGGCTGGGCATATTGCGGTACCTGCATTGTAGCTGTGGCATAATGGCGGTTACCCTTGCCTCCTTTGCCACCCTTTAGGACAGTCACCCTTTTATTTCCATGAGACATATCGGCTATTACCTTGCCTGTCTTCTTTTCCCTAATTACCGTACCCGGTGGAACCTTAATAATCAGGTCCTCGCCGTCCTTGCCCCTGCAATTTCTCTTGCTGCCGTTTTCTCCGTCCTGGGCACTGTATTTTTTGATATAACGGAAATCAGTCAGGGTATTTAAGCCCTCATCTATCTCAAATATCACATCTCCGCCCCGACCGCCGTCACCGCCGTCAGGACCGCCTGCAGGCACGTACAGCTCCCTTCGGAAGCTGACGCAGCCGTCACCGCCTTTTCCGGACCTGATATGAATTTCCGCTCTGTCTACAAACATTCAAACACCTCTTTCAATGCATAAGCACCGTTCATTTTATCTGTATCGTGAATCATTTATAAGCTTAATGCAAAATATTATTACCTGTATATCGGTATACTGCTATTATTATTGCCTGATTCGGATTCAATACATGCTAATTATAATAATAATCCAAGATTATTACAACAGTCAGGTATCAGTCATACCTGATACTATAAAACCCCAAATTCCTTGATTTGAGAATTTGGGGTTTGCTCATTCATCTATTATTTTGCTTCAACCGGGTATACACTTGCCTGCTTCTTATCTCTACCCTTGCGTTCAAATCTTAATATACCGTCTACCAAAGCAAATAATGTATCATCACCACCGCGTCCTACATTCAGGCCGGGATGAATCTTTGTTCCACGCTGTCTGTAAATAATGTTTCCTGCCAGAACAAACTGACCGTCCGCCCTTTTGGCACCCAATCTCTTGGATTCGGAATCTCTGCCGTTCTTAGTGGAACCAACACCCTTTTTATGAGCAAAAAACTGAAGGTTCATTCTCAACATGGTATACACCTCCTATATTCAAAATAGAACAGATGAATCCGTCCTGTAACTGCATATATTCTATCCATCTGTGGGGGCTGCCTTTCAGCTTGATTTCACCTTAGTTATCTTTATAAACTTATCCGCATACTCCCGGGCTATTCCCTCCAGCCCCAGGGCCAATGAAGACAACAGCAAATTGCTGCCGCTGCTTACAGGTGAAAGCATATGAAATTCTATAACTCCCTCATTTTCATCCTCAGTAAGGCTGAATTTATCTGAGGTAAACTTCTCTATAGAATTTATCGTGTTGATTACCAGAGCCGATACGGCTGCACATACTATATCCTTTCCGTATTCGGAATAAAGCGCATGTCCGGACAGCCTAAAGCCTGTAATCAAACCGTCTGCAGTCATGTAAATGGATACATTTATCATATCCTGTTACCTATGCATTGATCTTTTCAATCTTAACCTTGGTATACTGCTGTCTGTGTCCGTTCTTCTTGTGATAGCCTGTCTTTCTCTTGAACTTATAAACTATGACCTTCTTATCCTTGCCTTCCTCAAGAACAGTTGCTGTAACTGTTGCATCAGCTACTGTAGGATTGCCTACTACCAACTTGTCATCCTTGCTTACAGCAAGTACCTGGTCAAATGTATAAGTTCCTTCGGCAACACCAAGCTTTTCTACCTTGATGATATCGCCTTCCGACACCTTGTACTGTTTACCACCAGTTGCAATAATTGCGTACATATTGCACCTCCCAAATTCCAAACTCGCCAACTATGGTGTCCGGTTCCCCGGAGCTTTTACCTCGTTGTGCGGCACACTAAATTATGTTAGCATATTGACTGGTATTTGTCAACGAATATTTTAACCAAACAGAAGATGTATAATACCCTGCGGATATCGGCCTTACCGGGAAAATCAACTCATATATAAATTCTATAATCAATAATCCCTGGTGTCAGGAACACTCCTCCAAATTTCCTATAAATAGTTATATTTTGATTGAATAAAATCCCATTGTTTACTGCATATTATTTCATTGCACTTACAGATTTATGCTAATTTGTAACGTTATATACATAATACAGTCGTCATTTATCTTGCATAATTATAGATTTTCGTTCGCTCTCCTAAAAGCTTTATTCTTCAGACAACATTACATAGATTTTATAGTTATTTTTTACTAGATGCAATTAAAAAGATCTTATTGTGAAATTTGCAAATACCAATTGTTTTTTTTTCGGTTTAATAGTAAAATTTTAATAGAAAAAACAGAGAGTTATGGCAATTCATGCAGCTTAATGTCACCGTATAGATTTTTTAATCTTAAACGTTGTTTTTATCTATAAGGAAATTCCTTCAATTTCCCAAAAAGATTGCTTTCTTTAGGAATTGTCTTCTTTAAGAATAGCATTCTTTGCATGGTGCTGACAAGCATTTGGTGTGCAATGTCTGCTCCTGCCGGATACTCCGCCAAGCCTATTGATTATTAATCTGGAGGTAATGATTATGACCGAAAAAAACACGAAAGCAAAAAAGCCTTTCAATAGCACATGGTTAACTCTTGTGCTTCTGACAGGTATTATTCTTTTTCTGATGGTTGCCCTATCGCTTTTGTTTGTAATTGCAGAATTGCCTTCAATTTTTTACTCAACTACTCTTCACATAATAACCTTGTTGTTTTTCGTGTTACTTTTCCTTATGTGGCGCTTTCTCAGAGCCATACGGCTTATAAATGAAAACGCCGGTCTTCTTGCTCAGGGCAAGCTGAATATAAGCGATATTGTTGCATCAAAGACCAAGGGGCTTGAAACCCTGACCATAGCCTTCAATGAGTTGAAACGCAATTTGCTTAATTTCATTGAATCCACAAAAAGCAACGTTATAGTTCTTTCCGATGCTATTGATAATCTCACAAAAAGCATGGATATGAGCTGCAAGGGAAATGAACAGATTGCTGCAAGTATGTCTATTGTTGCTGAAAAGGCGCAGGAGCAGTTAAGAATAGTAACCGATACACTGGAGCGTATTCAGGACGTTAGCGAAAGAACCAACAGTATTACCAAGAGCTTGGAAAGCATAGAAGCCTTTGTTGAGAACACAGTAAATATATCCAATAGCGGCTCCAAGCATCTGGACAAATACAACGAGCAAATGGATGTTATATCATCCAATCTGTCGGATACTGCTCTGTTTATCGAAACATTGAATAATCATATTAACAAGATAGATCAGGTTAATGGTCTGATTATTAATATTGCAGAACAGCTGGAGCTTCTGTCCCTGAATTCCGCTGTTGAGGCAGCCAGAGCCGGTGAGGCTGGAAGAGGCTTTGCAGTGGTAGCCCAGGAGATGAATAAGCTTTCCGCCGCTACCAAGGACAGTATCGGGCAGGTTGACAAGCTGCTTAGCAATATACTCACCAGCAATGCCAAGGTAAGCCAAAGTATCGAGGATTGCGTTCAAAGCTTCAACTACAGTAAGGAAATCTTCACTTCAGTCAAGGAATCCTTTGGCTCCATCAGTAAGAACGCCAACATCCTTAATGAAGATATAAAGAAGGTATTTGAGGAATCCCGCTTAATAAATGAAAACACCAATGGTATTCGTGAAATGGGTAATATCATTCACGATGCCTCCAACGAGATATCCTCCATTACCCAAGATGTTGCAGGAGTCACTCAGGAGGAGCTTGCCGAAAGCGAAGAAATCAACACCCAGACTCAGTCCCTGATGAACATGCTGTCAGGAATTCAGTCATTGCTGAGAAGATACAGGACCTCTATTGTTCCTGTCGACAGGGTTAGCGACAAGAAGCTGAGAATAGCCTTTGTAAGCCCTCTGGATCATCCCTTCTGGCATGGTGTAAGACAAGGTGCCCTGTATGCTAAGAAGGAGCTGCAGAACAAGAACGCAGATGTAATTTACATGGGCTTTGACGTTGTTGATGACAGATTTTTCAACTCAATAAATAAATGCATAGAGGAAAGAATGGATGCAGTTATCTTCCCCGGCTTTGCAGGTGGTGAAGAAACCCTTTTGGCGGCTGAAAAAAATAATGTTCAGGTAGCAGTATTTAACTGTAATCTTCCTGAAGGCTTAAAAGCTCTGTCATATTTCGGACCGGATACTCAGGAAGCAGCCAGACTTGCCGGTGAGCTTGTAATTAAGGCTCTGGACGAGGAAGGCGAATATGCAATAATCCATGGTTCTTTAGGAACCATAATCAATAACGAAAGATATAGCGGTATTGTAGAAACAGTAAAGAAAAAGAGAAAGATCAAACTGGTTGCTGATATTGAGGCTGATGTATCCGATGAGCGTGTTTATAACGCCACAAAAGAAGAGCTTCAAAAGAACAGAAACATCGGATGTATCGTTGTTATTTCAGGCGGTATCATGGGTGCTGTCAGAGCTGTCGAAGAGCTTAACCTGTCTGGTAAAACCAAGATTATATGCTTTGACTATGATGATAATATTATTAATTACATTAGGAAGGGCGTTATATATGGTGCAGTCGGTCAGGATCCTTTCGGACAGGGACATGATCCTATTATAGCTCTCTACAACTACCTTGTAGCAGGAGAAAAACCGGCTGATATAACCTACACCAGAACAGAGGTTATAGATATCAGAAGTGTAAGCGACCATTAAAATCCAGAAGCAAACAAGCTCAAGAACGAATGAAAAGCTAGTGAGCTGTATGAAGTTTAGGTAAACTAAAAAAGTAAGTTTTATGATCAATAAGACCGCAACCGGCATTTGATTTCATCAATGAAAAATATGCCGGTTGCTTATTTTTACAGACATTTGCCTTTACAACTTATAATTGCTCTCAATTTCATAAAATCATCCGCAATATAATAAACCCACCCTCCTGATGAAAACTCAAATCTTACCAGGAGGATGGCTATACTGGCTTAGCCTGATTTAATGCAATTAACACGTCTTTTTCTATTTAATTGGCATGATATAATATATTAATTTCCTGCAGCTGCTCATGCAATGGCTTACGCACCTTTTTCCTGGTCACCTCAACCAGACCCAGGGCTGTCATGTCAACAAGTGTCGTCTTAATCGGGTCCTTTTTAAAATACTCCTCCAGCTCCTTTATAAGTAGCTCCTTATCCTTTTCAAGCTCCATATCTATAAAGTCAATAATTATAATACCGGACAAATTACGAAGTCTGATCTGCCTTGCAATTTCCCTGGCAGCCTCCCGATTTACCTTAAGAAAAGTCTCCTGTATCTTCTTTTTGCCTGCTACAGCTTTGCCTGTATTAACATCAATAACCGTCAAGGCCTCTGTAGGCTGAATAACAAGACTGCCACCTGACTTAAGCCAAACCATCGGGCGAATGGCATCACTTAGCTTGTCCCCTATTCCGTACAATGCCGCCAGGCTAACCAGCTCGTCCTCATAGAACCTGAGCTTATCAATATCCTCCGGCTGGTAGGCCATAAGATATTCCTTCATATTGTTAAAAAGCTCTAAATCGTCCGTAAGGAATTCATCCACATTGTCTGTATAGCTGTCCCTCAAATCGCAAATATAATTCGGGGGTGTTTTGTAAAGCAGGGAAAAGCAGGTTTTATATATGCCATATTTGCGAATATTCTCGTATGAAGCTATAAGCTTTTCAATCTCGGAGCTTATTTTTTCCTCAGAAACATAAGTGGCATTCGTCCTGATGATAATACCATATTCCTTGCTGCTATATTTCTGAGCAATAGCCTTAAGACGCTTGCGCTCCTTATCATCACTGATTTTGGAGGATACACCTGTAGCAATTTTTCCATAGGTTAAAGCAGCGTATTTACCGGTAAAATTAAGATTAGCCGATACTACCGGTGCTTTGGTCTTAATATCCTCCTTCGTCACCTGGATGATAAGCTCATCCCCTATTCTCAGGTCCTTTTTGGGCAATAAACCTGCTTCCTTATCGTAAGAATACCCCTGCGCCATAATAGGGTACAGATTTTCACTCATTGAATAATAGCAGATTCTTCCGCCTTCTATCTCTATAAAGGCTGCATTAATATTTCTTACTATATTTTTTACCTTTCCCAGATAAATGTTGCCTAGAATTCCTTCATCATCAGGGGCATTTAAGGAAACCTGCACCATATCCATACCCTCAAACAGTGCGGATACTATTGCTTTATTATTTTTTGTAATAACCAGTCTATTCACCCTTGCCCCTCCCTTCCTTGGCCTTATGTTCGCTACTATCTTTCCATAGCATAAAGGGGTGTTAATTTCCTGCCTTTATCGTCACGGGCATACATCTCCAGCCTGTGAACCTGCCAGGCAAATTTATTGAATTCATACCCCTGCCTGTTAAAGAAAGCCTCCATCACCAGCTCCGGCTTAAGATTGGAGCTGCTTCCGGTATCCAGCTGCATATACAGCTTAATGCCGTTATTGTATATGTCAGCACAGCTTTCGTTCCTGTTCTCCTCCAAATCAACCTCCAGCAGCGGCTTAAGCCTGCTTATATATTCCTCTTCGTCAAATGCCAGTAGACTTATCATCGGCTTGATGTTTACTTCCTTTTGTGTAGTCTTGGTTTTTTTATCAATTATTATTTCCTCCGACCCATAAAAGGCCAAAAAAGCCTCTTTAAATTCCTGCCCTGAGGATATGCCCTCTGCTGAATATCCGTCCTTAAGTGATACCAGATAATCGGCGCTTGCCAGCAAAGACATGGCTGATGCTGCCCTGACATTTGAATTGGCCTCCGGCAGAATATGAAAGTCTACCACACGAAAGCCCTCGGTCAATACTGCATTAATCCTCTCAAGCATTGTTTCGGGCTCATCAGATGACAGCAAGGATATATCCATATACTCAGCATCAGATGTAAGCCCTACTCCTAAAGGAGCGGCAAAGGACATAATCTGATGGGGATTGAAGCCCTTGCTGTATTCGTTATCAAAGCCGGCCCGTCTGAATGCCTTCTGAAAATATCTCATTACATCCAGATGACCGATAAATTTCATAGCTCCATACTTTTGAAATTTAATTCTTACCCTCATTGCTTACCTCCCCGCTCCTGCCTCATTTGCCGTATTATCCTCAACGCATACACCACCGCCGAACATCTTGGCGCCACAGTTAAAGCAGGTCTGTCTGCAGTTGGGAGTAGTAAGTCCTGCCTTGGCCCGCTTATATTCACGAAGCAGAAATTCCTTCTTTACGCCAACATCAATAAAATCCCATGGCAGCAGCTCATCCTCGCCTCTTTCTCTGCAATTGTAGAATTCTATGCTTAAACCAGATTCCTCAAATGCCTGCATCCATTTTTCATAATTAAACATCTCGCTCCATGCATCAAAGAGGCAGCCTGCCTTGTAGGCCTTGTAAATAACCTGGCTTACACGCCTGTCCCCTCTGGCCAATACCCCCTCAAGCTCAGTTACATGGGGATCATGCCAGCGGTATTTTATACTTTTGCGATTGAGCTGCTCATTAATTTTATCCTTCAGGAAATATGCCTTCTCAATAAATTCCTCAGCCCTGTCCATTCTGCTCCATTGAAAAGGAGTAAAGGGCTTGGGCACAAAGAAGGAGGTACTGCAGGTTATGCTTACCTTCCCATTTCTTTCCTCCTTCGGAATGCTGTAATACTCCCTGGCTATTTTTTCCGACAAGACAGCAATCCCCTCTATATCCTCCTTTGTTTCGGTAGGCAGGCCAAGCATAAAGTACAGCTTAACCTGGTTCCAGCCGCTTTTGAAGGCCTTCATGGCGCCATCAAGAATAGTCTCTTCAGTCAGGTTCTTGTTAATTACATCCCGGAGTCTCTGGCTTCCTGCCTCCGGCGCAAAGGTAAGGCTGCTTTTTCTTATATCCTGAACCTTGCTCATTACATCAAGGGCAAAGGCATCTATTCTAAGGGAAGGAAGGGATATATTAACTCCCTTGCTGCCAAATTCATCAATCAGAAAATATACCAGCTCCTGCAGCTGCGAATAATCGCTGGAGCTTAATGAGCTTAAGGAAATCTCCTCATATCCGGTGGATTTAAGCATCTCATAGGCACATTTTTTCAGATACTCAAGACTTCTCTCCCTGGTGGGCCGGTAAATCATTCCCGCCTGGCAGAAACGGCAGCCTCGTATGCAGCCCCTCTGTATTTCCAGCACCACCCTGTCCTGTGTCGCCTTGATAAAGGGCACCAGAGGCCTGGTGGGATAAAAGGTCTCGCTTAAATTCATTTCCACCTGCTTTTTTATCCGCAAGCTGGCCGCCTCGTTGTTCCTTGTAAAGCTTTTTATAGTTCCATCCTCATTATAGCTGACATCGTAGAAGGCGGGCACATACATGCCTTCAATCCGGGCCACCCGTTCCAGATATTCTCTTCTGCTTTTACCGGCTTTTTTATATTCCTTATATATATCCAGTATCTCATTATAGGCCGTCTCACCCTCACCTATATAAAAGAAGTCAAAAAAGTCGGCAATCGGCTCCGGATTATAGCTGCAGGGTCCCCCGCCTATTACGATTGGATCTTTGTCCGTGCGATCTTTGGCATATATCGGTATCTGCGCCAACTCCAGTATCTGAAGTATATTCGTATAGCACATCTCATACTGGAGGGTAATTCCTAGAAAGTCAAAATCCCTGACAGGATCCTGGCTCTCCAATGCGAACAAGGGAATATTTTTCTCCCTCATCAGCTTGTCCATGTCCACCCATGGTGAATATACCCTTTCACAATAGGTGTCCTCCCTGCGGTTAAATATATCGTACAAGATCTGAATTCCCAGATGTGACATTCCTATCTCATATACATCAGGAAAACACATACAAAATCGGATATCCACCTTTTTCGGGTCCTTCACCTGCATGTTGACCTCTCCGCCAATATAGCGGGCAGGCTTTTCAACTGTCAAAAGAATTTCATCCGAAAGTGCCAATTTTCTCATTTTACCCTCCAAATTCTTATATTAAGGTCCTTTAGTCCTTATAAACCGTTTATTTCCGTTGTTTAGGTTTTTCATATATTCAGCTTCTTTATATTCAAGCATCAGCTGCAATTATCTACACATAGGCTGATATCCTATAAGCTGATATTCTGTATTAAACTACATGCGCTATTATAACTGATTATAAAGCAAAATACAACGAAGAGAAATAATAAATAAGCATCCTATATCCAGCCTTCAGCCGATTATATAGGATGCCTTCCAGATTCATATAAAGCCCTGGTCTGCTTACTTCAGCCAGGCAACAATCATATCCTCAAGAGCCTTCAATGCATCGTTGCCGGTAATATATTCCTTTATCCTGGTGTTTGTTATATTGCCTATCTTCAAGTCAAATTTGTCAATGATGAACAAGGAGAGAAACAGTATTACGGCACATACGGTTCTGATAATCAATGATCTGAAAGCAGCTATCTCCTGCGGGCTTGCTTCGTCGCGCGTCATATCGGACCGGGGGCCGTTGGCGAACAGCCTGAAATGTCCTCCCTTTTTTACAACCGGAACATCAGCATTTATATTATCAAGGCTTATGTAGCTCGGTTCATAAGGCCTGCTGTAGGTCTGGCTTCCGTTAAGCTGTTTCAGACAAGCCTCTCTTGCCTGCCGTATTAATTCGGCCCGGGATAATGGCGGTATTTCACTGATATGCTCCTTCGAAACAAGAGGATATTCCTCTTTTTCCGAGTTCAGACTCCTGCTTGCCTCCTCGTGTTCCTGCAGAAATTTCTTTTTTGTCAGTGTATTAGCGCCTTCAAATACTCGTCCTGTCAGGAAAAGATTCTCATTTATATTGCTTGATAAATTTTTCTCTATCTGGCTTAATATATTGTCCTCATATTTTGTATCCATCAGGAACCTCCAATCAACCGGACCTAAGCTTAGCTCCGGTCTGCGTATAGCTTGTTTCCTGATTCATTATATTAAGCCTGTTATAATCTTATGACTTGTCATTAATAATTCACAAAGGTATAAAGTACAGGATTTATTATGGACTCGTTACCGTTCAAATCAGATATTCTGTTATCCAGCACATATATTACAATATGGGTGCCGTCCGCAGGTACTCTATCCATTGTTATCGTAACTGTATCTCCTGCAACTGTTACACTATTGCCAATTGAGTATCCGGTATCCCGCTCCTGAATGCTTACATTTATATATCCCTGGATATTTTCAGTAAATACCAGCTTAATGGTATCCATCTGAGCCGGATCATATACGACACTCTTCAGCTGAGGATCAGCATTTTCCACCAGATTAATCTCGCCGGTATATTCATCCATTTCGGTATAGGATCCGTTAAATCCTTTAATTCCGGAAATTCTGATGTTATACTTGCCATTTGCCGCTATTGAACCCTTAACCATCTTAAGCTGTATGGTTGCTCCGTCCATGTTATTGCGTATCAGCTTAATTTCTTCTATTTCACCGGTGGAAATTCTGTAGTTGTCAACATCCAGGGCCGAGGCAACATCCAGTCTGTCTGCAAATTCGATATAGATAATTGAGTTGTTTACATTCGACTGGTAAATACTGTAGGGTTCCGCCAGCTTATTCTCACCTATTTCACCGGATACATTATATAAGGTAATCGGGCTGTTGAAGCTTTGGTTGCGGTAATTGTCAAATACAAAGCCCTCCGGCAGAGTAAATGAGTAATTGCCATACAGGGTCATATTCTTAAGTGCCAGCTCAACAACATTATCCACTACACTAATTACCGAATATTCAAGATAGCCTCTTAAATCACTATACTTGTATGATGTCATAGCGTATTCCAGGCTGCCGTAATTAGAAAACATCCTCACAGCCTCACTATAGGTCAAGGTCAGGATTCTATGGTCATTGCTGAATTTGTATGAAGTCAGAACAGGTCTTACCTTTTCCACTGTAAAGTTGACATTAAAGTCATAATACTTTTTGGCGGAGTCATCCTCAGGCCGTACATTGTAGCTGTCCCAGAAGCCGATTGATACTTTCTGTACACCGGTAAGGCTTGCATCATAATCATATATAGTGTAAATAACCTGCTTGTTGTTGTCCGGGTTTACCTTACCGACATAAAATCCTCCGTTATGGATATTTATATTTCCCGGCACTCTTATTGCCCGAGTAAAGGTGGCTGTAAGAGTGTCATAGGATGAACGTACTATTGATATGGGTCTGGCCTGAGGCATAGGGGCCGTATTTGTACTCAATAATACATCCACACTGCCGTTCTTAAGTGTGTTGCCCGCTTCATCCGTAATTCCGGATATAGTTACAAGAAAGCTTTTATTATAGTCATCCGAATTGATATATGACAGATTTATTATCAGGCTTTTTCCATCAGCGCTGGTGTTGTAATTCCATTCGTTATTGAGGTAACTTATGGTAGTCGGCATAGCGCTGCCGCCACCGCCTGCAAGCTTTGCGTTACTGACCTGAAGCCGGCTAAAATCCATCTTTTCGGAAAAGGTGATTATATTGGTCATACCATCATCATCCAGTGTTACTCCTGACAGCACAGGAGCAGTAATGTCCCTGTCTGTCGGCTGGCTTGTATCCGTTTCATCGACAAGCGGAGGCTCATCCTCCCTGTCATCGCCTGCAGAATAATCAATGTAATCCACTCTGAAATAGTCCCTATATATGGTTTGTCCTTCCGTAGTAAGAATACTGCTGGAAAATGATATTCCATAATAACCGTTAAAAGATTTTGCGGCTGTAATTGTCAAGGTTTTTTGGTCATGGGACAAAATGGCTGTCAGGGTTCCCGGATCTGCCGCCTTTTTGCCGGTTGAATCCAACAACTGTTCTATCCTTATATTGTCCGACAATTTACCGTCAGACTTTACCACTGTAGATTCCCTTATAGCCGTGCCGAATACAACTCTCAGAGTTTTTGAATCAATTATCTTTGCCGAAACAACCTCGGCCGACGGTCCCAGCACTTCTATAATAACTGCATCCTTGATCTCGCTTTCCTCTGCTGCTTTTGCAGTAGCTTCCTTAGCAGCGGTAGCCACAAGGACAATCTTGCCCCTTCTTAATGCCGTAACCTTTCCCTTGACAGGATCATCAATACGGACGGCATTTATATTGGCATTGGGATCTGAAGCATCCAGTGACCAGTATACCTTATCACTGGTATTGCCGGGTGTCACAATGCAGCTAAATGTATAGCTTTCACCGACCATCATTACATGTGCGCCATTTGTAAGCCTGGCATTGTCAATCTTAATATCCGAAGCCGGAATCCTGACGGTTACATTACATGTCAAAGTTTTTGTCTTTCCTGAATCATATGTAATGACACATTTGATCTTTGCATTGCCCACTCCAACTGCACGGACCAATCCGCTGCTGGATACTGTTGCAACATTTTCGTTGGAGGAGGACCACTTATATTTACTGTTTTCCACCTTGTTCAGTATTTCAAGATAATGAACCGCTCCAATGCGCTTAAGCTCAATTGAATCATCCCTGAATTTTGGTGAGGCTGCAGCTTTCACCTTCACGCTGCCGAAGGATATGGTCAATAATATGGCAAAGACCAGCATAAGCAAGCTACCATATTTAATTTTGCGCTTTGCAGGCATCGCTCTTCCCTCCTATATAAAAAGAAGCCAAACAGATATCAGTCTGATTTGCAATAAATATGCCGCAGGATATGATTTCTGTTTGCATGAATTCTTACTATTCGATCCTGCTTATAGTATAACATGAATTATTTGTCAAAATAGTGTCAGCATCCGTCAGACAGCAAGGTAATTATGCCTATTTTTATCGTTTCGGGAAAATTTCCTGGACCATTAAGCCGTAATACAGGCTGTATTTTGGCTGATTTATCTGTCATTCATAAATATAGCAGGATAACTAACAGCATAATTATCCATGTTTTTCATTGAAATATATAATATTTTAATTTATAATGGCTTTAGCTATTTCAGATAATTGCACAGGTTGTTTTCGGGCCATCCTTTTGACAATTTTGCAATGGGCTGCAATTATCTTTTATATTAAATCTTTATAATCAACTGTTATGAGGAGGAAGAACATGTCTAGCAATGTTTACGACATACTGCAGGAGCGTGGCTATATTGAGCAATGTACTCATGAAAAGGAGCTCCGCGATTTATTGGGATCAAAATCCGTTACCTTTTATATAGGCTTTGATGCAACTGCCGACAGCCTTACAGCCGGGCATTTCCTTACCATTATGGCTATGATGCATATGCAGCGCGCCGGCCACAGACCTATTGCATTGTTGGGCGGCGGCACCACAATGATTGGCGACCCCAGTGGCAAATCGGATATGCGTACCCTTATGACCCTGGAAACAATACAGCATAATGCAGATTGCTTTAAGAAGCAATTATCCAAGTTCATAAATTTTGACAACGATAAGGCCATTCTGGCAAATAATGCCGACTGGCTGCTGGATTTGAACTATGTAGAATTTTTGAGGGAAATCGGAATACATTTTTCAGTTAACAAGATGCTTACAGCCGAATGCTACAGGCAGCGTATGGAGAGAGGCCTGACCTTCTTTGAGTTTAACTATATGCTGATGCAGTCCTATGACTTCTGGAAGCTGAACAAATTATATGATTGTGTACTGCAGATGGGCGGTAATGATCAATGGTCCAATATTCTAGGCGGTGTTGAATTAATCCGTCGCAAGGAGCAAAAGGAGGCTTACGGCCTGACCCTGAAGCTGCTTACCACCAGTGACGGTGTAAAAATGGGCAAGACAATGAAGGGCGCCGTATGGTTGGATCCCAATAAGACAAGCCCGTATGAATTCTACCAGTACTGGAGAAATATCGAGGATGTCAAGGTTGAGGAATGTCTTGCGCTGCTTACCTTCCTTCCGATGGATGAGGTAAGAAGACTTGGCGCCTTGAAGGACGCTGAAATCAATTACGCAAAAGAGGTACTGGCTTATGAAATCACCAAGATAGTGCATGGTGAAGATGAGGCAATCAAGGCTCAGGAGGCCTCCAGGGCTCTCTTTGGCGGTGGAGCAATATCTGAGGATATGCCTACAAGCTCCTACCCTGCCTCCCGTTTCGATGAAGGAATAGATCTTATAACCCTTATGTGTGATGCGGGGCTTGCTTCCTCACGTTCAGATGCCAGACGTATCATTCAGCAGGGAGGTGTAACCGTCAACAACGTCAAGGTTACAGATTTTGCAAAGGTGTTTACTGCAAATGATCTTGATTCGGACGGAGCCTTGCTGCTCAGAAAAGGCAAGAAGGCTTACCACAGATTTATAATAAGTAAGGAATAAAGCCTTATATCAGGCTCCTTGAATTGATTTAGATATTAAATGGGAATGGAGATGATTTAATGCCCTGGTGTCCAAACTGCAGAACACAGTACCGAGACGGAGTTACCGAATGCTCCGATTGCAAGACAGCTCTTGTTGACCGGCTTAATGATGAGCTAATCCCATTCTTCCAGGCAGAGGATAAAAGAGTTGCCGAAAGACTGGCGGACTTCTTCGTATACTCGGATCTTAATTCAGCCGTATATTACGATGAGGAGAATGACTGCTATATCGTAGCAATCGATCCCAAAAAGCAGCTGGAAGCCAAGAAGCTTTATCAGGCCTTTTACTTTGTGGAAAGAGAACGTATGCTCAAGGGTGAATCAGATATCTTCTCAAAGCTGGAGGAGGAGCAGATACATGAAGAGGATGAACAAGCTTCTGCTACTGATACCGCCGAAGATGAGACTGCAAATGAAGCCTCCCCTGCTGAAAAGGACAAATCCTCATTTATTATAATTGAGGAAGAGGATGCTCTGGAATCTGACTATCAGGACGATGCGGCTGACGAAGCAGAAAGCGATAATATACGCCCAGGGAAAGCCGGTGATACTGCCGCCGAATCCTCTACTGCTACGGAAGCTGATTCCACAGGATATGTTATGAAGGCAGACCGCTACAGGGATTTGACCGGTACGGTATGGCTGTTTGCTATATTCGGACTGGCAGGCCTGATTTTTGTGCTCCTGAATGTGTTGGGAACACTTAACATATTGACCGGCTGGCTGCCTAATACCATAATGGCCGCTCTGTTTATATTCTTCTTATATGTTGCGGTAAGCACCGGGATCAGGGCCAAAAAGCTGAAGGCTGAGATTGCTGCCGAAGAAGAGCTTACCAAAAAGATTAACGAATGGCTAGCAAACAATGTTACAGTGGAATTTCTCAGCCAAATATCTGATGAGAATGCCACAGCTGAGGTAAATTATCTGAAGCAGGTGGCCACCATCAAGGAAATGCTGACTAAAGAGTTTGGCAAGCAAAATCCGGCTTATCTCGATCGCCTGATTGAGGAATACTATTCCGGAACCTTTGATGATACGGTTGAATAGTTTTACTTCCTGCTAATGAAGCAAGCTATTAAGAAGATGATGGCTTTGCAGCTAATCATCTTCTTTTTTTCAGCCAAAAAATTTTCGCCAAAAAATCAGTTTATAAAATTGCTTTCATATTTTTGCTCCGCTACCTAAAAGCAATAACTTATCTCTGAAAAGCCATATATACACTAAATCGTCGGCTAATTGTCAACTCTTTATACCCACCCGGTTGACATTACTTCAATTTATGCTATACTTTAACATCATATATGATAAGGACTGGTAATATGGATCTTAAGCATCAGGTTTTAAAAATACTGGAAGAAAACCGCGGTTGCTACATAAACGGAGCAAGGCTTGCAGATGAATTATATGTCACCCGCAGCGCTGTCTGGAAGGCAATAAAAGCCTTACAGAAGGATAATTATCGGATTGAAGCCATTCCCAACAGAGGCTACAGGCTTTTGCCTGACAATGATATTGTCTCTGCAGAAAGCATAAGCCCCTATCTTAAGCCTTCTGCCACCCATTATCAGCTGGAGGTCAGACATAGTGTAGGCTCAACTAATACAATTGCCAAGGAAATGGCCGCAAAAGGGGCAAGGGAGGGCACTGTAATAATTGCCCTTGAGCAAACCCATGGGCGTGGCCGTATGGGACGCAGCTTCTACTCCCCTAAAGGCAGCGGTATATACCTTTCTGTCATTCTGCGGCCAAAGCTAAGTATTGAAGACTCCCTTTTGATTACAACCTGCGCAGCTGTGGCTGTTGCCCGGGCAATAGAAACGGTTGCAGCTGTTGAAGCTCAAATCAAATGGGTCAATGACATATATCTGGCTGGTAAAAAGGTATGCGGCATTCTGACAGAGGCATCCCTGGATTTTGAAAGCGGCGGCCTTGAATATGCTGTGGTAGGCATTGGCATAAATATAGCTGCAGCCGGCTTTCCTGATGAAATTAAGGATATTGCCGGTTCGATTTTCAGCGAAAAACCGAAGGACAAACCGGTTAGCTCGATGCTGGTGGCTGAGATTCTGAACAATATTTCAGAGATGGCCTCAGCTATAACAGATAAAAAATACCTCGATGAATACCGTAAGCGCTCCTTCCTGATAGGAAAGGACATATATGTCATCAGAGGCAGTCAGATAATCAAAGCAAGGGCTGTTGATATTGATGACCAGGCCCGTCTTGTTGTCGAATATGAGGATCATACAAAAGAAGCCCTTAATTCCGGCGAGGTTAGTGTCCGCCCTCAAGCAAATGTCTGAAAGGAATGATAAGCTATATGGCAGAGATAAAAGCTAAAAGCAAAGCGCAAATATATACGATAAATCTTGTCCTGACAGCAATGTTTACAGCAATTATCTGCGTATTGTCGCAGATACAGATACCGATACAAACCATCCCCTTTACTTTGGGCTTACTGGCCATCTTTCTTACAGGAGCCTTACTGAAGCCAAGGTATGCATTTTTAGCTGTTTTAGTATATCTGCTCCTTGGCGCAGTCGGAGTCCCTGTATTTGCAGGCTTTTCCGCTGGCCTTCATATTCTGACCGGCCCCACCGGTGGTTACCTCATGTCCTTTCCCTTTGTAGCCCTGATAACCTCATTTTTTTGTAACAAATTCCGGAGGTACACCCCTCTGGCCTTAACCTGCGGTATGCTTGTATCATTGCTGGTCTGCTATCTTCTGGGTACAATCTGGTTTTGCTTTGTAACCGAATATACATTTTTTGCCGCATTAAATTTGTGCGTCTTTCCATTTATACTGTTTGATTTATCAAAAATTGCCCTTTCTGTTTTCATAGGTCTGGCGATACGCAAAGCAATTGTAAAAAATGGCTTTTAGCTGAAAAGCTCCTTGTCTGGGGCATATTTTGTCGCCGGCAGGGAGCTTTTTTGAAATTCCTTTAATTTCCTATTGAATAATTAAGTTGATTGTAATTATATACAGAATTATGTCAACTTTCTTAGCTCTATTGCATAAAAATACATTTGCTCAGATCTGCATTTGTTGCATTCTGCATCATTCTACAGCTGTATTATAGTTAAATATGACTATTGAATATATAAACTATCATAAGTAGAATTTTAAAGTGGGTGTTTACTACCCATTTTTTATTATGAGACAACAAATGATACCAACAAAGGACTCCAATAACAAATGACGCTTGACCAACTATACTTTTTTCGAAAACTGGCAGAATTACAGCATTTTTCAAAAGCAGCTGCTGAATTATATATTAGTCAGCCTAGTTTGAGCTATTCAATAAAAAATCTTGAAAAAGAATTAGGAGCTCCCCTTTTCCAGAAAAACGGCCGTAATGTTGTACTGACCAAGTATGGAAAAGAGTTCTACAATTATGTTGCTGAAGTCCTGACCCAACTGGAGACTGGTGTTTCTGCTGTAAAGCAAAGCATTGAAAGTTCTCCAATAATTCCCATTTGGTCTCATTATTAAAATAGATCATAACATTCCTGCAAAATATCACATGGAATTTTCGCTTAAAGGGAAAGCATTTTTCCATTAGATTAAATCTTCTGAAGATTACCTCATTCCTGATCCTGTCTGAAATGACTGACCTGTCCTGATCATATTTGCTAAAATAGCTTAACCTCCAGTTTACAGGAAGTGCAGCTATCTCTTCATTGCCATATATCCTCTTTTGTGCCTTCTCAAGCATCCTGCTTGATATGTCTGTGGCAAGTATTTTGCTGTCCCAAAATAGCTTTTCCTTCCCGAAGAACTCGTCGATAATTATTGCCAGGGTATAAGGCTCCTCCCCTGAAGAGCAACCGGCGCTCCAGATTCTTAGATCCTTATTTCCGGCTTTTTTTACTATGTCAGGCAAAACTGTCTCCTTAAAAAATTTAAAATGCTCCTCCTCCCTCATAAAAAAGGTATGATTTGTTGTAACCCTGTTAATCAGAGCAATTGCCGCTGCAATTACGACTCCGGCAAAAATAACTGCAACTAATAGAATTTATAAGTAATACCTATAATTAAAATTTATAATTTTAAATTATTTAAAGTTTCTACAACAGTAGAGCGTCAGTCCGCTTACCAATTCTTTACTTTATAAACAACTCAGGCTTGAGCTTAATTCAACTGGATGAAGCACACATTAAATCCTCCAAAAGCAAAATGCTGCCACATAAGATCCTGTATATGGCAATAAAAAAGGCACTGCTCCAACTCAGGGCAATGCCTAAACTTATAATATTCCCTTTTACATTTGCATATTTCTTATATCGGAGCAAACAACTCCACCAGCTCTTCTCTGCTTAGGGTATTTATAAATACCTCCTTGGAGCTGATCACCGAATCCGACAGCTCCTTCTTTTTACGTTGGAGCTTGTATATCTTCTCCTCTATAGTTCCCTTGGTTATCAGCTTTATAACATGAACCTTGTTCTGCTGACCTATCCTGTATGCTCTGTCGGTGGCCTGCTCCTCCACCGCCGGATTCCACCAGGGATCATAATGTATTACAGTATCCGCGCCGGTAAGGTTCAGACCGGTTCCGCCTGCCTTCAGCGATATAAGAAAGACCTTTCTTTCTCCAGAATTAAAGCGCTTGACATATTCATTGCGTTCCTCCGTCGGTGTGGAGCCCTCCAGATAGAAATATGGAATATCCAGCTCCGCCAGCTCCTTTTCAATAATCTTCAGCATGGAGGTAAACTGGGAGAATACCAGTACACGGTGTTCATTCGCTATCGCTTCAGGAATCAGCTCCATAAGCAGATCCAGCTTGCCGCTTCCTCCATGGTAATCCTCCAGAAAGGTTGACGGATGGCAGCATATCTGACGGAGCCTGGTAAGGGCCGCCAGTATCTTCATCCTGCTTTTATCAATGCCATATTCCTCAATCTCGGAATGAATTTCACCCCGGATATTTTCAAGAAATGAAAGATACACCAGCTTCTGCTCCTCCGACAGATTGGTCAGCATCTTGGTCTCATATTTATCAGGCAGTTCGGTTAATACATCCTTCTTCATCCTGCGCAATATAAAGGGAGCAATGTGCTGGTTCAGCTCTTCAAGAGCAGTCTTATCCTCCTTCATAATCGGCTTCTCGTACATTTCAACAAATTTCATATGGCTGCCCAGATAGTCAGGCATGATAAAATCAAATATAGACCAAAGCTCCGACAGGTTATTTTCTATAGGTGTACCAGTCAGGGCAAATCTGTGCTTTGCCCTGAGTCTTTTTACCGACTTGGCATTCATGGAGGAATCATTTTTTATAAACTGGGCTTCATCAATAAATACAGTATTAAACTCAATTTTTTCATAAAGGCCGATATCACGCCTTATTAGCGGATAAGAGGTTATAAGTACATCAAAATCTTTATATCTTTTTATCGCCTCCTGCCGTTCAGCCGGAGAGCCGTTGATCACGAGGGCCTTTAGATGCGGGGCGAAATTTTCTATCTCATCCTGCCAGTTGTATATCAGGGATGTGGGACATACTATCAAATTAACCTGCCCCTTACTCTCATTGCATACAGAGACAATATATACAATTGACTGCAGGGTTTTGCCCAGTCCCATATCATCCGCCAGAATCCCTCCCAGCTCATTGTCAGCAAGGGTCTTAAGCCATTTAAAGCCGGTTACCTGATAAGGCCGCAAGCTGGCCATGATTCCTTCCGGTATCTCATAATCCGTTCTTGCGGGATTCAGAATCTTTTCCGTCAGCTCCATAAAATTTCTGTCACGGCTGAATTCAAACTTCTCGTCTGAAAATGCCCTGTCCAGATATAATGCATGCGCCTTTTTAAGCAAAATGGCACTGTCGGTCATGTCCTTTTTACTGACATTAAGATAATCCAGTATACGTGACAGATCACCAAGGGCTTCATCCTCCAGATTAATAAAGCTGCCGTTCTTCAGACGGTAGTATTTTTTCTTAATCTGATAGGAATGAATCAGCTCCCTTAATTCTTCCTTGGGAACCAGTTCAAAATCCAGATCCAGCTCCAGCAGATCAAGCTCCTTGTTCAGCCTGACACCAGCCTTAAAGCTGCCCGGAGACCTTATGCCAAGTCTTCTGAAATCCTCCGAATAATAAAGCTGGGCCTTATCCTCCAAATCCGACACGCCGGCGGAAAGAAAATCAAATATCCTGTCCTCGTCCTTCAGCAAGTAAAAATTTTTGTAGGGGACAAAGCCCTTTTGCTGCAGCAGGGTAATTATATCGTCCTCCTTCTGCTTTTGCCTCACTATAATATACTGGCCGGATGCCGCATTGGCAAAGGAATTGAATTCATAATCCCCGTACTTGAATTTTAACTCCGCCTTAATGCCGGACGCATGCTTGTCAAAATAAATTTTTGCTTCAAGATCACAGGTTATATATCTGCTTTTGAGCTCGTCCGGTATCTCCAGCTCCATGGTTTGGCTGATACGGGGCAGCACATACTCAAGAAACGTATTTTTATTATCACCCCTGAATACCAGAGGCTCCCTATCCTTGCCCAGGGTATTGTAAAAGGGCTTATAGTTGCGAATGAAGGCAGGCTCCGGCATATAAATTGAATTGTTGTAAAACAGGAGCTCTCCCGTTTCCACGATAGGAACGACCGTCTCATTACCCTTATAATCTACCGTAATGGACTCCTCGTCCATAGTCAGCTGATATGATATAGCCGGATTGCCCTTTACAAATGCCACATTGTTATATTCCTTGCCATAGAGCTCAAGCGTAAAGCCTGTATCTCCCAAAATATCAAGAAGCTTTAGCAGCATGTTCTTTGACAGGAACATCTGGGACTTGGAAAATATCTTTGAAAAATGACTGCTGTCAATAACCTCCTGTATCTCATAGATTTCGAGAAAATAATCCAAAATTCTCTGGGATCTGTCATCAAAGCTGCTCTCCCCGCTTACATACTTAAATTCCTTGCCTATGGCAAAGCTTTCCTTATGATACAAATCCGACAGAAATTTTCTGATGGTCTGAATCTTGTACTTGCGGTTGCTTCCTCCCCTCAGGGACACTAAAGCTCTGCCGCTCTCCCCCTTTAAAATGGATGGAATACTTATGATCACCTCAATCTGAAAGGTATCACCGACAAGCCCTGTATCCTCCTGGGTAATAAAATAATCCAGCAGAGACAAAATCCTTCTCTCCTGCGGAGATTTTGACTCCGCCACCATGGTTCTTTCCTGATATTTCAAAATAAAAAGCAAGGCGGCAACCACATGCTTGCAGGCACCCTGATCCTTTAGCCTGGAAGGACAATTGCAGCTGTAATCGAAGGAGCCGTCCTCCTGCTCATCTATAATCACCTGATAGTTATAATTTCCCTTTACTGTCAGACGGTATTGCTTACTGGAATTTGAATAAGTAGCGCTTACTATTCGGTTATCCTTGTAATACTGCAGCCCTCTGGCATATACAGTATCATTGCAGGCCAGATTACGTATACCTGTCCGCGAAATTGATATCATACAAGCACACCTTTCCTCGATTGTATCTATTTATTATACCACATAACTAAGGAAATGTGTAAAAATATTATAAGAAAAGAACGAATTGAACGAATAAAAAGAACAACGTCTTTAACAATGCACTATCGGTTCCGCATTTACAAAGTAAAATCCCATGTCTGATTATCCAAAGAGATAATTCTCTGACATGGGATCTTACGTAAATAAATCAATCAATTTACTGGAAATTTTTACTCCTTTCACATTTATAAATAAGTTTGAAGCTACTTTTATGTATCTTAATATTACTAATTATTCTAAGTGTTTGAACTTATATTACTGGTGGAGTATACCTTCCTTTCCGTGATATTTTAAGATTTAATAAAGTCTATGTTCTTCAAGGGACTCAGTCCTTTCTTTATTATTAGCCTTCTATTTGGCTTTTGAATACTGTTATTGTCTTTCTATGTCTTTATTTTATATTACATTTCCTGTTTTGTCAATACTATTTTCTGATTATTTTGCTATTTTATTATTATTTTATGAATACTATGTAATTATTTGGTATTTATTCAAATAATCTGTATTATTGCCTGCCAATAGATAAATATTTTACATTTCTTAATTAAATGAGTCCCAAAGTGCTGCAATTTACGCACTTAATTTTATTGTATTTTCTCCGCTTTTATATTAAAATATCTTGTTAGAAGTAATCAGCAAGAAAACTATAAGCAGGCAAGTGTTGAAGGCATTCCATTCTATCCGGCTGTTCTGCCCTTGCTTAATATACACAGTTGCCTGTATGAACGGAGGTTTTATGAAACATATAATCAGTCCTACAGACTTAACTGTTTCAGAACTGAACGAACTTCTCGACTTATCTGAAGAGATAATCGCCAATCCCAGAAAATTCTCTGACGTATGTCGGGGAAAAAAGCTGGCCACATTATTTTATGAACCAAGTACCCGAACCCGCTTAAGCTTTGAAGCTGCAATGCTTAATTTAGGCGGCAGTGTCTTAGGCTTTTCCTCAGCCGATTCCAGTTCGGCGGCAAAAGGAGAAAGTGTTGCAGACACAATTAGAGTTGTTTCCTCTTATGCTGATATCTGTGCTATTCGCCATCCCAAGGAAGGCGCCCCCTATGTTGCATCTCTTTATTCTTCTATTCCTGTTATCAATGCCGGAGACGGCGGTCATAATCATCCCACTCAAACCTTTACCGATTTATTGACAATTAAAAATTTAAAAGGAAGACTAAATAACCTTTGTGTCGGTTTCTGTGGCGACCTGAAATTTGGTCGGACCGTTCATTCCCTTATTAACGCTCTGGCCAGATATGAAAATATCAGCTTTATACTCATTTCGCCTGAGGAGCTGCGGGTTCCTGAATATATCCGCAAAGAGGTGCTGGAGGCTAACAATATTCAATTTGAGGAAACAACAAGTCTTGAAAATGCCATGCCCAAGCTGGACATTCTTTACATGACCCGGGTACAGCGTGAGCGTTTCTTCAACGAGGAGGATTACATACGTCTAAAGGATATATACATACTTGATGAAAAAAAGATGGCAGCTGCCAGAACTGATATGCTTGTTCTTCACCCTCTCCCAAGGGTTAATGAAATAGCAACCGAGGTAGATTCTGATCCACGGGCTGTATATTTCAAACAGGCCCAATATGGCGTATATGTCAGAATGGCTCTTATTATGAAGCTGCTGGAGATAGTTTAGCCTTATTTGATTTTGAAGTTGAAGTATGGATCGAATCTATTAAGAATGGAGGATTGGAATGCTAAATATCGGTGTAATAAATCAGGGAATAGTAATTGACCATATTCAGGCCGGTGGCGCTATGAAAATATACCATTACCTGGACCTGGAGAATAAGGATGTCTCTGTTGCCATAATTAAAAATGCAAAAAGCAATAAGATGGGCAAAAAGGACATAATCAAGATTGAAGCAACCCTTGAGGATCTTGACCTGGATATTCTTGGTGCTCTGGATCACAAGCTTACGATAAATATTATAGAAAACGGTGTAATTATTGAAAAGAGAAATCCCAAGCTGCCTGAGATTGTAAATAATGTACTCAAATGCAAGAACCCCCGTTGCATTACTTCTGTTGAACAGGGCCTGCCCCACAGCTTTAAGCTGACCGACAGAGTCAACGGTGTCTACCGCTGCGTATACTGTGAGCAGAGCTTTGACCGCAGATAAAAGCCTAAATGCAAAAATCATATATTATGAGCTGTCCAAAGGGTCTGTTAATCCCCTGTGGACAGCTCAATTTTATCAGTGTTGTCGTTACTCCTATTCTTCTCGTATGAACAACTGCTTTCCTGTATTTGCTTTCACGGTAGAATGTATTGCTATATCAGCTATTAATCTTCGGTGCTTACTCAAAATATACTCTTCTGCTTACCTCCGCCCAGTTGATGTTGCTCATGAATTTGCTGATATATTCCCCCTTATTGTCGGCATATTGCAGAAAATATGCATGCTCATATACATCCAGCACAAGAATCGGTGCCGAATATGTAATATTTCCGTGATCATGGGCATCCAGGCTTATATTCCTGTATCTTTCACTCCTCTGGTCATATGCCAGCAGCGCCCAGCCTCTGCTGGCCTTGGCGGTAGCTATAAAATCCTCCTGCCAGTTTTTATAGGAGCCAAAATCCCTCTTTAGTATTTCAAGCAATTTTCTGTCCGGCTCCTGACTGCCCCCGATATTTTCAAAATACAGCTCATGCAGTATCACACCATCAAGGGCATAGGTCTCCCCTCTTTTGAGTTCCCTGTAGATGCTGAAGGTTGAGTTGGCCAATTCTCTGAGAGCCTGATCCTTCTGGTCAATGCTCTTTCTTAGTATACTGTCTATCTTGTTGATATTATTGATATATCCTTCGTATAAACGGATATGGGCATCAAACTGTTCCTTGTTTATTACTGTTATATCATTTGTATATTTAAAATCCACCTTCTGAATCATAATCAACCCTCCGCAATACGATGATATACAGTCCGCCTTAGTCCGGCTTAGCCTGCAAGCATAAAGCAGGTCTGCCATTAAGGCAACCGGCGGCACAAGACTGTTATAATTCACCTGTTATATATCAGGCCTGTCTGACAAGTTACCTGTTTAAAAATATGACTACGGAATTGATTATATTCCATAAATTTATATGATAATTTCCCTCCTGCCATTCATATAATATAGAAAGCAGAATTTTGGGGTTCAAGATGATTATACATGTTGTGCAAGCGGGGGAAGATATCCAATCGATTGCAGAAATCTATGGAGTCACGGTAGAAAAAATAATATCCGATAATGAGCTTATCAATCCTGCCGAGCTGGTACCGGGACAAACATTGGTTATCGTCTTCCCTGAAAGGACCTACATAGTACAGCAGGGAGATACACTTCAAAGCATTGCAACGATGCATAATGTTTCAGTTATGCAGCTGTTGAGAAATAATCCCGCCCTTTCAAACAGGGAATATATATATCCCGGAGAAGAAATTGTAATAAGCTTTGACACCGGCAGAAGCATAAAAACATATGGATTTTGCTACCCCTTTATTGATGAAAGCACCCTTCGCAAAACATTGCCTAATTTAACCTTTCTGTCGGTTATTAATTACAGGGTTCTTGAAAATGGAGACCTGAGCACATTTTACGATGATACTCAAATAGTATCTATATGTAAGGAGTATGGAACAATCCCTCTGCTTATGATTTCTTCGTTAAGTATACGAGGTATGGCAGATTATGAGCTTATTATTAATTTTCTGTCAAATGAAGAATTTCTTGAAAATCATGTTGAACAGCTGCTACAGATGGTTAAAGCAAAAGGCTATCTCGGGGTAAATTTCGTATTTTCATTTTTAAGCACCGACAATCAGCAATATTATATTAATCTGCTACAAAAGGTTTCAAGCCGCCTGCAGGCTGAGGGCTATATAGTTCATATCACCATTAACCCCAGAATCTCCAACATAAACGGTGAAATCGTCTTTGAAGAAGTTGATTTTACAGAATTCAGCATATATGCGGACTCGATAACCTTTATCCAACCGGCCTGGAGCTTGGTTTTTGGCCCGCCCAGGCCTGTAAGCTCCGCCGATAATTTACGCAGCTTTGTTAAATATGCCATTAATTATGTGCCTGCTGATAAATTTGTACTGGGAATGCCAATACTGGCATATGACTGGATAATTCCATACAGTCCTGATAATCCGTATATTATGACATTAACCATTGACTCGGCTTTAGTTCTGGCTGCTGATGTTAATGCTACAATAAACTTTGATGAGGCTTCTCAGACACCATTTTTTGAATATAATCTGCCTCCTATAGCATTTCCTGTCCATCATATAGTCTGGTTTGTAGATTCAAGAAGCTTTGCAGCCTTGCTCAGGATTATTGATGAATATAATCTGAGTGGAGCATCTATTTGGAATATAATGGTATATCCGCCTCAGCTCTGGCTGATTATTAATTCAGAGTATGACATAATTAAGCTTCTTCCACATATCTAAGGCAAGATTTGTGATCGAGTAGGAGGCGGTGACTAACCGCCGTCCTCTCACAGCACCGTACGTACCGTTCGGTATACGGCGCTTTCAATAGTTGACGTGCACTGACTGATATGCCGTGGCTAAATCATAGAAGC
>Ga0134093_1000392_pt1 | contig 53938 bp, 41 predicted proteins | sample 4_1taG_FD_94452 | JGI IMG/M metagenome (GOLD analysis project Ga0134093, IMG submission 94452) | Switchgrass degrading microbial communities from high solid loading bioreactors in New Hampshire, USA - 4_13_20_68_A1 metaG | ecosystem: Engineered > Bioreactor > Semi-continuous > Anaerobic >...
AAGATCCACGTCAGCGGTGGAGAATTTAATGTCGCTGCCAACCTGGCCGACTGCTTTCGCCTGAAGACGGGTATCGCCACCGCCATGGTCAACTATCCCATTGGCGATCTGATTGCCGAACGGGTCAGGGCCATGGGAGTCCGGCCGTATTACAAGTATTTCGAGCACAACGGCGTCAACGGACCCAACATGGCCACCGTATATTCAGACCGGGGTTTTGGTGTGCGCGCGCCGGTGGTCTTTTACAACCGCAGCAACGAAGCGGCCGCGCTGCTCAAGCCAGGCGACTTTGACTGGGAGGCGATTTTTGCCGGTGGTGTACGCTGGGTGCACAGCGGCGGCATCTTCGCCGCGCTTTCCGAGACCACCGGAGAGGTCATTATCGAAGGGATGAAAGCCGCCAAAGCGGCAGGGGCAGTCACATCCTTCGACCTGAACTACCGCGCCAAGCTGTGGAACATCTGGGGCGGCCAGGAGAAGGCGGTTTCGATCATTCGACGCATTGTCGAGCACGTGGATGTGCTGGTGGGCAATGAGGAAGACCTGCAGCTCGGGCTGGGCATCCCCGGCCCGGATGTGACCACGACCTCCAAACTGGACCCGAGCAAGTTCTTCGGCATGATCGATCAGGTGGTGGAAAAGTACCCCAACATCAAGGTGGTGGCAACGACGCTGCGCGAAGTCCATTCGACGAACCACCACAGCTGGGGAGCTGTGGCCTGGATCAACGGCAGCACCTATGTCTCTCCCACCTGCGAACTGCATATTTACGACCGGGTGGGCGGCGGTGATGGGTTTGCATCCGGCTTCTTCTACGGTCTGCTGACCGGCGAGCCCCCACAGGTAGCTGTGAACCTGGGCTGGGCGCACGGCGCTCTGCTGACCACCTTCCCGGGCGATACCACCATGGCCACGGTTGAGCAGGTTCGCGCCTTCGCCAAAGGCGGATCGGCGCGCATCCAGCGCTAGCCAGAGACCTGTCCAAATATTGAAGGGCTGCCCTCTTTGGGCAGCCCTTATGTTATCCGCCGCTCGCGCACGAACTCAGACTTCCATACTCCGGATGAGATGAGCCAGTGTCTCGCGATCCAGGTGAGGCGCCAGCTTGACGACTACCTTCGCGGGCAGCGGCCCGGAAGGCAGGTTGAGGATCATCCGCTTGAGGCTGACCTCATCCAGAAACGGCGCCAGGTCCACCAGATGTTCGGCGCGAAGCTCATCCTGCGCGATCTGGGCTGCGATTTGTTCCAGCGCACGCTGGCTCAGGAAAGGAGCCAGCGCCATGATCCGCGAAAGATCGGGATCCTCGAGAAGCAGATCGAGAGCCAGCCGGTCTACAGCCTCCTCGCTCAGGTGAGGGGCCAGTGCAGCCAGCACATCCTTATCCACGCTGCCCGCCGGCTGGCTGGCGACCAGCCTCTCCAGGGTTTCTTCGCCTAAGAAAGGCGCCAGGGCAATCACCTGCCGGATGTCCATGCCCTCTGCCAGACCCTGATCGACCAGGCGGGACAGCGTCTCCTCACTTAAGTGTGGAGCCAGTCCGGTGAGGAAACGCGAATCCAGAGTGGATACATCCAGTCTCGAGATCAGCGTGTCGAGCAGTTCTTCGTCCAGGAAAGGCGCCAGCGCCGCCAGCTGCTCGGGCGTGAAACGGTATGAATGCATTTCCCCAATCGCCTGCTCCATCTGGCTTGGGCGCAGCAGCGGGCCGGCATCGATCAGGGCTTCCACACCGGCGGTATCCTCCAGCGCCAGACGGGCGGCCTGCCGTGGGTTTCCCTGTGCGAGCTGTTCGAGCACCTGGCTCGCTGCGACCTGCGAGCGGCGGGTGGCCTCCCCGGGCAGCTCCCCGTACAGCAGCGCATCGATGCTGATATCGAACAGGTGGGCCAGCTCTGCCAGAAGCGCGATATCCGGGAAAGAGTCTCCCGTCTCCCATCGTGAGACAGCCTGTGGGGTGATGTGCAGCCTTTCGGCCAGTTCAAGCTGTGTCCAATCTTTTTCCCGGCGCAGCCGTGCGATCAGTGCGCCGGTCTTGCGTGAGTCGAGTTGCATACTGCCTCCATTTCTTGATCGTTCAGCCCCCAGCTGCTGGTTGCTGTCCAAACTTTAGCACGCCGCACAGGAAAAATCAATCAACCGTTCGTTGAGTCGCCCGATTTCTGGACTCAACCTGCAGTTGAGCGCAGCCAGACAGATCGGACCTGCAGCAGGTGAAATTGAGCAGCCAGTGAAGACGATAAAACCCTGCCAGACCGGCAGGGTTTCTGGTAAATCCTAATAATGCAGAGATTATGCAGACCGGAAGAGGCTGCTGCGTTTATCGGGCCTGTGTTCGTGCCTGGAGCCGGTGGTAGACCCACAGGATGAGCGCGTTGTGCATCCTGTGCAGGCTGAGGAGCAGCGGCGACTGAACGTAGCGGCGGGCAATGAGAAGCTGCTCTTCGAACTGGCGCACCGCTCCGGTCCCCCCCTTGGATTTCGAGTGCACGCGGAAATGGGCCAGATCTTCATTGAGCACGTATAATGGATACTGCTTCCCGATGCGCAGCCAGTACTCATAATCCATGGCGTAATTCCAGTGCTCAGAGAAGTACCCCACCTGTTCCACGACCTGGCGCGTCCAGAAAGTAGCCGGCTGTGAGATGTAATTTAATATCGCCAGCACCAGCCGGCTGCGGGTGGATAGCCACAAATTTTTATACAGCGTAATCGACCGCCGCACCTCATTCCCGTTTTCATCCACCATGCGGCAGCGGCCGGTCAGCCAGTGCGCCTGGGGGTGAGCCCGGAAGAAGTATCCGACCTTCTGCAGCGCCCCCGGCGCCAGCAGGTCGTCCGAGTTCAGATAACACAGAATCTCTCCGCTGGCCATGTGCAGCCCTTTATTAATAGCATGCGACTGGCCCCGATCTGGCTCGCTCACGTACTGCAGCTGGCCTTTATAGCGCTCAAGCACCTCCAGGGTGCAGTCCGTCGAACCGCCGTCCATCACCAGGTATTCCAGGTTCGGATAGCCCTGATCGAGGACCGACCGGATGGTCTGTTCGATGAATTCCCCCTGATTGAATGAAGGGGTGATTACGGTAATGCGTGGAAGACCGGTCATTGGATTTCGCGGCAGCTGTTGATCAGGATTTACTTACGGCGGATTTCGTCCTGCAGTTCCAGAATAAGCCCGCGCACCGAATGCAGGATGAACCCTACCGCCAGGAGCAAGCTGCCAAGGATGGTGAGCAGGACACTGATCATGGCATAACCGACCGCCAGCTCCAGCTTCTTGCGGTAGATATCCACAACCACACCGCCCCAGATCAGACCGGCCAGCAGGATGGTGAACCCGATCACGCTGAAGAAAAGCAGCGGGCGGTACTGACCGATCAGGCGCAGGATGCCGTTTAACACCATCACCCCGTGCACGATAACGCTGCGCTTCGGCCTGTCCGGATATTTAATGGTGACCGGAACCTCCTCTGTCCGCAGCCCGTGCTGTTTGACCAGGAACTGCATTTCCGATTCCACCGAAAAACCGCTGGACTGAAAAGAGATCACCTCCAGCGCCCGGGGAGAAAAGGCGCGAAAGCCGCTCTGCGAATCGCTGGAGGTCACGCCCGATGCCGCGCTCGTGAGCAGGTTAAAAGCCCAGTGGCCCCAGATGCGGTGCCGGGGAGTCTCTGTGCTGGCGTTCAGGTAGCGCGAGCCGATCACGATATCCGCCTGGCCCTTCAAAATGGGAGCAGCGATGCGCTCGATCTCTGCGGGTGAGTGCTGTCCATCGGCATCCAGTGTGACGACGGCATCCGGATGCTGGGCCAGGGCCGCCCGCAGCGCGGTGTTCAAAGCCGCGCCTTTGCCGCGGTTCTCCTGATGGCAGATCACCTGAGCGCCGGCCAGCTGCGCCAGATGGGCGGTGTCATCCGTCGAGCCGTCATCCACGACGATCACCGTTCGGCAGTACTGCCGGGTGCTGAGGACCATACTGCCGATAAATCGCCCTTCATTATAGGCCGGGATCACCGCAATGACGTTGTAGGCTGACAGGTCAATCTGCGCGTCTTCTCCGGCAGCTTTGGATAAGGACAGAGTACCATTCACTGCTTATTTCCCTTATTCGAACATCTCAAGGTGAGGCGCAGCTCCACTGCTCCACCTGCTGGCCCACCAGGATATCTCCGGGCTCGTCGAGGAACGCAACCAGATACGCCTGCAGATAGCCCTCCTCCAGATCTTCGCCGATTCTGCAGCCCATCACAAAGACATCCGCAGCGTTCGGAAAATATTCCGGGGCCTTCCTGAGCGGCAGGATGACCTGCACCTTGTCGGGGGCCAGCATAAAGCCCAGACGGGGATAATCTCTCACCAGGTACACCGGCCAGCGAACAGACAGCTCGCCGCGGTTCGCCGGGTAGTGGCGGGGATAGAGCGCGCGCCCGATGTACGCCTCAGCGCCATCTTCGGCCAGCATCCGCTCGAGCGCGTCCCGGTCAATGCCGGCTGCGGCCAGCAGGCCTTCTTCGTCGAGATCATCTATGACCGCTTCCACGGTCAGGCCTGCGTAGCGATCCTCTATTACACGCTCGGCAACCGGCAGCGAGGCGGTGAACAGGAAGAACAGCGCCCCCGCCAGAGCCACCGTCTTCCAGGGGAACCCTGTTTCTCCGGGCAGAGGAGCCGGGACAGTCTCCACGCCCACAGGGGCTGCTGCGGGGATGCGCCGGTTGCTGAAGAGCATCCCGACCCAGAAAAGAACCTGTACCAGCCCAACCGTATAGAACAGCATTCCCACCCAATCGACTGGCAGGTTGAAGCGCCAGCCCGAAAGCCGTGTGCCGGCGTTGCCCCAATTGTAAAGGAAAGCGATCAGCAGCGGGGCGACTGCAGCCATGCGCGCCTGTTCCCAGCTTACCGCCACGCCCAGGCCCACCAGCAGCAGGGTTACGGTCACCGGGAGCCAGATAGCTGAGAAATCCATGTCCCATTCACCGCTCCAGTACGGGACGCTTCTCACATAGGAGTTGACCGAGCAGCACTGCTCCCAGAAAGAGAGCCAGAACAGGCCCGAGCAGGGGTTGTAGGCCGCGCCGCCAAAAGCTGCCGGCAGCGGATACGATGTGGGCAGGACAAAGAGGCTGGCAATATGATTGTTCACATAATGCCCGCTGATGACGTTGAATGTCCGCAGCGGTTGGGCCAGCAAGCCGTCCAGGATCAGCTCTCGCCGGCGCCCGTCGTATTCCGCTCTCGTCTCACCCGGCTGGGGCGCTACATCTTCAGCGATAAAGTCGTCGAAGCGGAAAATCACACCGGACGGTTCGGGGTCGGAGAGCACCGAGTTGACCGTCGTCAGAGAGCGGATATTCCACGGCAGCAGACTGGCTGCCATCCCGGCCACCAGCAGCAGGCTGCCCTGCAGCCAGAGCGCCGGCCTGCGGCGGAACGCGAGCCAGCCCAGCACCGGCAGGACCGGCAGAATCAAAACGATCTGGGTGCGCACCAGCAGACAGATCCCCAGGAACCCGCCTGCCAGGAAGGGGGAGGCTTTCTTCTCCTGCGGGGCTTTCAACCAGGCAGCCGTAAACAGACAGAAGAGAATGACGCCCAGTTGAGCCGGCAGGTCCGACATGTACATTTTTGAGTTGGATACGTCGATCTGGCCGGCAAGCTGCAGGGAGTTCATCTCGTGGAAGATAGACAGCAGGCCCACCAGGATCCCCGACAGGCGGTGGTGAAGGGTCTTCCCCAGCAGATAAAGCAGGGGCGAGATGAGCGCCAGGACCATGACCTGCCATTTGATCACACTCTCGTAGCTGATCCCGCTGACAGCCTGCGCCAGGGCCAGGAAACCCGAATAAACCGGACGGATCACGTCCGGCTCAAAACCCCTGCCCAGCAGCAGCCGCTGGGCAGACATGTCGTAATGGATCGAATCTGAGTAGGGGAAGTACTCCTGCGCCGGCAGCCTGGGTTTGGGGTTAAACCAGCTCGCTTTAAGCGGCTGCGCATTCCACAGCCAGACGGCCCCGGCCCAGAGCAGTAAACAGATTAATGCGTCGACTGCAAATTCCCGGGCCTTCAGGCCGTCCTGCGGCCGCAGCCGCTTCCAGGCCAGGATCACAAGTTTTCCCACAGCAACCAGTACGAACGCCAGGGCCGCGCCCAGCAGCACCTGCGAGGCCAGCAGCGGCACCCCGGGCACGCCCCAGTCCACCGGATCCGGATGCAGCCCGATGCCGGTCAGCGCGATGAGCAGCACGATCAGGAGGATCACACCCAGGGCAACGGCAAAGGTGCGCAAAATCCCCCTTTCAGAGGCAAAGGCGCTCAGGCTGAGACCGTGCCGCAGCACGCGCACGCTGACCAGCGTTTGAATGCCCAGAAGCGCAAACCACAGGAGATGAGGGGTCAGGATATAGACGATGCAGAGCTCAACAAAAGAGCTGGAGATGTTGAAGGAAACGGGCAGAAAGTAAAGCGCGCTGGCGCTGCCCACCGCCAGCAGAAAAACCAGACCCCAGTAAACTGGCTCCCTGGACAGCCAAATGGAAACCCGCTGGACAATGGGAAGGATGCGTGCGGGGTGCTGCCAGGCCAGCCAGGCAAAGCCTGCGCACAGCAGCAGGCTGATAAGAAAAAGAAGAAGGAGCGGGAGAGAAAGGGCAGGAGACCAGGACAGCGGATTGCGGCCGACGGTCAGCAGTCCAACCGCCATGAGCGCAATCCCTTCGATTACAGCGAGTGAAAAGTACAGCCGGACGATGCGCAGAATGCGTTGACTATCCAAAGTAGTACCTGATCTGAAAGTCAAATCCCGGGAAACCGGCCTGAAATTATATCACAGCGGCCCGGTGACACTGGTCCAGTTCGTGACCATAGGGCAGCGCATCGTTTGGATGCATATCCTGCTGTGGGCACGCGATGAGAATGGGGCGCCGTTCACGGGCAGGCTGTTCATCAGGCCGATGTTCGTATCCGTCATTACGGTGGGTTTTGATTATTTGAGCAATACGGAGCGCAAATTTTCATACCCATCTCGGTCGATTTAACAGGAATATTTGCCGTAAAGCAACGGCGCTGCGGCGAGAGCCAGTTTTCCTCTTTCAGGTGAAAGACTCCGAGGAATACAGAGCAGTTCAATTTCTAGGTGTAAGCAGTGGCGATGGAAGTAATAATAAACGATTTAGGGAGCTGCCTGGCGAGGGAATCAGTTGGGGGTGATGGACAGGACCTGTCCTTCACCCCCAGAGCTTCAAAAGCAGCAGCCGGCGCCGGATCAGGCGTGCCGCTCGATTGTGAAAGCGCCCATGCGGCAGAACTCGCAGACAGCGACAATGGCGCCGATTCCGGGCAGCGGGGGGAAGTAGCGCCGGAAGCGGCTGAAACCCGGAAGATCCAGAAAACCGGGATCCGGTTCCGGTTCGTAATCCAGAAAAGCCTGCTCCAGGGCATCGGCCAGATTGAGAGCGTCTTCCAGTGTAACTGCACGTACATCTTTTTCACGTAGAGAACTGCCGCCGCGGTCCAGCGGTGCATACTGTTCTCCACCATTTGAAACAGAGCTGGAATCCAGACACCACTCCGGAGATACAGTCCCCATCGGGTTCCAGCCGTATTCTTCAGCCAGTTCCAGAAGACTGAACCAGGCGCTGCTGCTGATGCTGATCGTTTTCCTGGGGTTGTTCAAGTTTCTCAGTCGTAACGCCACAATTAAGTTCTCCTCCGACTTCAGTCTCCCCTCCTCCGTCTTTCGCATACTATGATCGGCGTCCGGCGATCGATTGGGTGATACCCCCGGAACCCTCGCCTTTTCATGAAAAAAAGAAGGAGGGGCCGGGTAAGATACCCGGCCTCACAGCATACCATTGTAACAGGTGATGATATCGGCTGACAACACCAGGAAATTTTTTTACTGATCCCCCGCCTGGGCTGTTCAGTTCGCTGCGGGCCTGTCCCAGTAAACCATCGCAGTACGGATACCCCTGGGCCAGACATAATTCTCGCCGTCAAACGTCAGTTCTTCCTTTAACCGGGAATAAATGTAATCATCGTATTCCGGGTTTTGCTTCAGCCCCAGGCGCTGCTTTACATCCTGCAGTGCATCCTCAAGGCTTTTGCTGGTCCATCCATCCCACAGGCCTTCATTACTAAATAGGACATTAGCATAAATGCCCTTCTGAATCAAGAGGTTATATAGAACAGGAAAATCCGGGCTGTCGAAGGGATGTCCCAGAACCCGGCGCGCAAACTCGGCCATCAGAGCGTCCATTTCAGGCGCGATGACGAGCATAAAGCATGTTTTCAGGGTCTTTTCATTGAGCTGGTCGATGAACGGAGAGATTTCCCTGACGCCGTAAATCGCATGAGCACACAGCGTAAAATCGTGCGGTTCGACCTGCGCGGCGACTTCGGGCCAGCAACCGTGGACGATTTGAATACCGTCCTCCCCTTCGACAATCCCTTCGGCTGCCATTTCTTCCCGCATCACCTCCAGCATCGCAGCCGATGGGTCCACGGCGGTAACTCGCAGACCACATTTGGCGGCCAGGATCGACCAGGCGCCTGTTCCCGCGCCAACATCCAGCAGGCTGGCGCCTTTCTTCTCCGACACCCGGGCCAGGAAGAAATCACGAATGCTGTCTGGTTTCTGCCAGCGTTTGCGAACAGCTTCTGCAAACTTTCGAGCAGACTTCCGCCAGTGATCCTCCTGAGTTTCATCTTTTTCAAGCCAGCGATCGTTCAGGTCAACCAGATCTCTCCAGAAATCGATCCAATCGGGGACACTTTGCATGATACACATCCTTTCATACTGCCGTCTGGTTAACGGGCGGAATACGTGCTCTGATCCCTGACCGCGACAAAGGTCCGCTGGTCAGAGCGGTGAACTTCGATTTCAACGCCATAGGTCTGACTGAGCAGTTCTTCGGACAGCATGTCACTTGACGGCCCGGCAGCGATGACCCGGCCGGCGCGCATCAAGATGACTGAACTGGCCACACCGGGGATCGAGTTTGGGTCGTGGGTGGTAAAAATCATCGTCTTGCCCTGCCGGCTCATGGCTTTCACCAGCTGGAGAATATGATGCGTGTTGGGAAGGTCCAGGTGCGAGGTGGGCTCATCCAGTAACAGGATGGATGGCTGCTGAACCAGGACGCGCGCAAACGTGACCAGCTGCCGCTCTCCGCCGCTCAGGGTGGTCACCGAACGATGTGCCATATCACCGATACCGAGCTGGGCCAGCGCCTGCACTGCCAGCTCATAATCGCGGTCGTCCGGAAGCTGCAGCAGCTTCAGATACGGAGCCCGACCCATCAATACATATTCCAGCACCGGCAGGTCGAAGCTGAAATCATCCTCCTGGGCAACCAGCCCAATTTCGCGGCTCAGCTCACGACGGGAAAGGTCGTGCTGGTCTTTACCTTTGACAAGAATTTTCCCCCGGGTGGGAGTGAGCAGGCCCAGCAGCAGGTGCAGCAGAGTAGTTTTACCGGAACCATTCGGCCCTAAGATGGCCGTTACCGAGCCCGGATAAATTTCCAGTGAGACATTCTCCAGCGCATCCACTGAACTGCCCGGGTAGCGAAAAGACATCGCTTGAATGACAATGTCGGCTTCTACAGAACCCATATCCACCGCACTTTATTTGCGCTTTACAGACACGCCGCCACGCAGAAGCAGGAACAGGAATAGCGTAGCACCAAAGAACGACGTGATGATGCCCAGGGGGATTTCTCCGGATAACACCGTACGGGCAGCGTTGTCGCCAAGCAGTACAAAAATCCCGCCGAGCAGCATGGATCCCGGCAGTGTCGTCTGGGCATCGGCTCCTAACAGCCGGCGGGTGATATGCGGCACAATCAGCCCCACCCAGCCAACCAGGCCAGCTTTGGACACGATGACTGCGGTCCCGGTGACCGCTGCCAGAAGCAGGACCAATCTCTCCCGGCCGGCGGAGACGCCCAGCGAAAAAATGGTTTCATCGCGCATGGCCAGCAGGTTCAGGCGCCAGCGCATCAGGTACATCACCACCAGGCAAATACAGGTGACCGGCAGTATCTGAATGACATCGGGCCAGGTGATGCTCCACAGACCGCCCATCAACCAGAAGGTGATATCGGGGAGCTGTTTGAGTGGGTCGGCCATGTATTTCAAAACACTGCCCCCGGCGGAAAACAGCGCCGAGACGGAAATACCCGCCAGCACCAGTCGTAAAATCCAGTCTCCCAGGCGGATGCGGCGGGCAAAAAAGTAAGATATCCCCAGACCCAGCATAGCGAAAAGTCCAGCGCACAGCTGGATCATCGCCGGTGAACCGCCGAGGGCGACAATGGCGAGCGAAGCGCCAAATCCGGCGCCCTGCGAAACACCCAGGAAGCCTGTGTCGACCAGCGGGTTGCGGAACACCATCTGCAGCACTGTGCCCGCAGCCGCCAGCACCATGCCGGTCAGAAAAGCGGCGATGATGCGCGGCAGGCGAATATGCAGCAGCAGCTGCAGCGCCCGCGGATCATTCCAGAAAAGGCTCGGAGGTGTGATAAAGGGGACAGGATAGCGCCCCAGAAGCAGTGACAGTAAAAAAATCAACACCAGCACTGCCAGCAGCGTCCAGCCCCAGCGTTTTTTGCGGTAAGCAATGGTTACATCCGTCAATGTCTTCAGTTCCTTATCCACATTGCAAAGGACAGGTGAATGTGCGGGAATAATGATCAACCCGGATGGAAGGGGGAAAGGTGTTCACCGCTAATGAAATGGCCGTAACTGACCAGAATGAAATACGATCCGTGGCAATCCGGCCAGGCGCATTTGCGTACCTGGCCGGATTGCACTCACAGGCTGGGCATTAGAGCCCTGTTCGGATGGCGGATAGAATTACGTTTTCAATTGTGGCATCGTCCATACCGTACAACGTGCTGTAGAACTCGAATACCTCCTGCCGGATGTCCACATCGGGGAACAGGTCGGGGTGGAGGGTCTTAGCAACCCAGGTGGTGCCCAGGATCCAGCGCACATCGGGGGTATCCCAACCGTAAATATCGGACGGCATCGCATAAAGCTGGTCGTTCTTCACGGCCGAGAGGCCAGCCCACAGCGGATCGGCCTTCAGAGTTTCGAGCAGCTCTACCGGGTCGATGGTGTACCACACGATGACGATGATCTTCTCCGGGTCCCAACTGGTTATCTGTTCGATATTGGTGATGTTCCAGCCTGTCTCGTTGGATACTTCGGGCAGCCAGATGGGGTTCCCGCCGCCGTTCTGCACGTGAATGGTCTGCATCCATCCTGGAGGCGGGACCTGCGAGGCCACTTCTCCGCCGCGGTCCGAGTATTCCACCATCAACACAGTGGGTTTCTCATCTTCTGCCAGTGTCGAGGTCTTCTCAAGGATGCGGTCCAGCTTTTCCTGATAGAACGCCTGGATTTCTTTCGCACGCTCCGGGTTGCCAAAGATGATGCCCAGGTTCTCAATATCGACCACATACTGCTCGGGGGTTTCGAGACCGAGATAGACGGTCGGGATGCCCAGCAGCTCCAGCGAGGCATCGATCTGGCCGGGGGCCAGGCCTTTCATGATCACCAGATCCGGATTGAGCGCAGCCACCTGTTCAGGCCCGGGGTTGGCTTCCAGAACGGGGACCTGATCAAAGCCATCGATAATGGCGCTGAGGAAATCACTGGCCGTTTCGCCGCGCTTCTCAATCCCTGCAACCCGGTCCTTCGCCTCGGGGAACATGTAAGCAGCGTGCAGAGGCATATAGACGCCGCGCCCGATGTACACAATCCGCTCCGGCAGTTTTTCCAGAACCACTTCACGCCCGGCCGCGTCGGTCAGCCTGATCGGCAGGGGTTCTTCAGTAGGATCAGGGGTGGGTTCCTCTGTAGGTGGGGGCGGCGCTTCCGTCTTCGTTGGTTCAACCGGCGCCTGGGTGGGAGGCAGGGTGGCCGTTGCAGGGGGCTCCGTGGGCGGCGCTGCCGTTGGAGCAGCCTGCTGGGCACACCCGGACAGCAGCATTGCAGCCATTAAGGCTGCAGCTAAGAGGAAAGCGGTTATCTTCTTCATATCTCTTCCTTTCATGGTTGTTGGGTTGGACGGTCCTCGATGAATGGGTTGTTCTCAATTTCCTGGTGGTAATCGGAAGCAACCTGAAGCAGTAATTCATCACTGATCGGCGCTGCTTCACCACCAACGGCATGGCAGTGGTTGCAGGCATAGTTCAAACCAACATCGGGGTAAACATTCCCCTCAGAATCAACCTGCTCCATACGATTGGCAGCGATCACGGACTGGTGCGTGCGCACATCACCCGTAAAACGCTCGACCACAGCCGAAGCCTTCTTAATCAGGCGCGGCATGTGACAGTCCAGGCATTCAACGTTCATGGGGAAGTGGATAACCACTTTTTGAGCATACGCCTGTTCGGGATGGCAGCTTTCGCAGGTCTGGAGGGTTGTCTCCGCCCCAGAAAAACGAAGGGCGAGAATCCCGGCATGCGGATCATGACATTCGACGCACTCGAGATCGGCATGGCCGGTATCCTCCAGATCGGTATATATCTCATCGTGATGGATCAGACCGGTTTCCGGATCGATGGCCACCGGGTCAGGGCTGCGGTGACAGCGCTCACAAGCCGCCCGCTCCCGGTGGATGGGCATTTTTACTTCTTCCGGAGCCGTGGCCTCAGCATGCTCGCGGCCCGGTCCATGACAGGCCTCGCATTGAACACCCGGCAGTGTTTCGGCATTTGCGTCTTCCCCAGCGCCGCCCGTGGCATGGCAGTTCGCGCAAAGACGGATCTCCACCTGTTCTCCAGACCGGTAAGATTTCCATCCTGCGGGGATGCCAAGCGTGATGTTGGGCAGGTTGTACTGGTTGAGGTAGCCATCAGCCGCAATCTGGTGTGGTGGAGCGGTGATCAGCATGCCCTCCTGGTTCGCTAACATGGCCTGCCAGCGGTAGCCGCCAATGATATAGGACACGTCAGCGTATTCGTACCCTTCAGGAAGCTCCAGCTTCCGGGTATAAGGAGGTAAAGCAGGCTCCCCATTCGAGACAGGGATCATCGCCCAGGCGTGTCCACTGTTCTGGAAAGCAGCATAGATCTCCTCGTGGCATTCCTGACAGGCCTGGCTCCCGATATAAGGACTCACCACCGGAGGGGGAGTCTCAGTGGGCGTAGGGGGGATCGCTGTGGGCGCCGGTTTTGTCGCTGTTGCTGTTGGAAATGGGGTCGGTTGGGCTGCTTGCGACGCTGAACAGCTCGCCAGCCCGCATGCAAAGAGAAGGACAAGAGCCAGGCACCAGAGGCGGAAATTTTGCCTTTCACGCATCCAGTCCGCCTGCTGCCGGAGCTGATCTTCACTGCAGCATAATGACGACATATCATGCCCTCTTTTATCAGTTGTACCTGTACAATTATACATCTATTTTGTGTTTTCGCCAGTTGGGCCATTTCAATTTCGTTGCGCTGAAATTAAAGTCCCCACTTTTCAGGTGAAAGCGGGGACCTGCAGCACCACTAGAGGGAGCAAATGAAATCTCCTTTACAGGCCAAATTTGAATAATTTATCCGTTTATAATAACAATACAGATCTGTAAAACATCCGATTATCTGCCGCGGTCGCACAGAGCAATGACCGGACCGGCCTGGTGAGAGTGGTAGAGATGGATGAGCCAACCTTTAAAGACGAAGTAGAACAGGAACCCATTAACGTTCCCCGCGCTGCATTACGCTTCGCCAAAGCGGTGGCCTATCCCAACCTGGATGTGCAGTTGTACATGGACTTGCTGGAGGGTCTGGCGGAATGGAGCCGCAGCCGACTGTCGAAAGTACACGATGTGCGCAAACGCGCCCTGAACCTGGCCGATTTTCTATTCAAACAGCTTGAGATACAGGGGAATACTCGCGATTACAACGATCCGCGCAACAGCTACCTGAACGAGGTGCTGAACCGCCGCCTGGGTATCCCGATCAGCCTGGCCGTGATCTACGTTACAGTAGCACAGCATCTCGATCTCCCGGCGTACGGCATCGGGCTGCCCGGTCATTTCCTGATCAGCATACAGACCCCCGATGGTGACCTGTATATCGATCCTTTCCACAGCGGCGAGCCGCTTTCCATCGAAGACTGCATGCGGCTCGTCGAGCGTACAACTGGGCACCAGGGTCCACTGCAGGAAGAGTGGCTGCAGCCCGTATCCGAGGTCGCCATCCTGACCCGCATGCTGAACAACCTCAGGCAAATCTATATGCGGGCACAGGCCTGGGATATGGCGCTGCGGGTGATTGAACACCTGCGTATCTTACAACCAGACATGCCCGAACTGCTGCGTGATCTGGGGATCATCCACCACAACAGCGGATCCTTACGGCTGGCGCTCGAGTTTTACGAGCAGTATCTGCGCCTCAGACCCAATGCGGCAGACGCAGATCAGGTGAAACACCACCTGGAGAACGCAGCTGCCCGGCTGGCCAGGTTGAATTAATAATTTTTTCTAAAAAGGGTTGGGGGAGGCCGGGTGATCCCCACACCTGGCTGTTCTTCGCATTGAAGGAAACAGCCAGGTGTGGGGAAGAATTTGTCCTGAAACAGCGTGCTGCTACGACGAGATTTCGTCTTCTTTCAGGTCGACACCCAGATACGAGGAGACCACAATATCCACCGGCCAGTGGCGGTGTTCTTCGAACGCGCGCTGCACATCTTCGAGCGCTTTTTTGCGTTCCTCTTTATGGCGCACAAACAACCCTTTAACGACCTGACTTCTTAAGTATTCAACGATTTGCTGGTGCGATCCATCACTGTTATCAAGGGCCTGTTTGACATACTCACGTACAAACCGCCGGTACTGCCCAATATCCATAACTTAATCCTGAACTGCTTTCTTTGCTGTTCGACCGCCTGTATGCGGACTGCTTCGTGGTTATTATACTGAATTACGGCTGCAATAGGGCACCGGCATCTATGCAATACCATCTGGCATGGACTGAGTTGGAACGGGATTGTGCTGATCGATCACGAAAGGGGGACAACGGATGAGGCCTGCAGCCCTTTTGCACCCGATTCCAGAGAAAATTCAACTTTCTGGCCTTTTTCCAGGCGGCGAAAGCCGCTGGTCTGAATTACAGAGTAATGGACGAAGACATCGTCTCCATTTTCACGCCCGATGAATCCATACCCCTTCACAGCGTTGAACCATTTAACAACACCGATCAAACGTTCTGACATGGTTTCTTCTCCATAAGGTATAAATTTTTCGGGCGGCGCCTGACATTCAGCCCCCAAGCCAGTGCCGGCCTTCATATTGGCAGCAAGATTATCACCCCTCAAATTCGCTGTCAAGCCATTTCCCCCGTTCAGCCTCTCCGCACAATCAAACAGGGGCGCCTCACCGGCGCCCCATGGTCACTCTCTGGTTTGATCCCTTGATATCTACCTGCCAAGCCGCTTTCGGAATTCTTCGGTCAGGGCGGGCAGGATTTCATGCAGGTCGCCAACCACGCCGAAGCGAGCATACTTAAAGATCGGCGCTTCGGGATCCTTATTAATGGCCACGATCACCTTACTGGTACGCATGCCCGCCAGATGCTGAATGGCGCCCGAGATCCCACAGGCGATATACAGATCCGGAGAGACCACTTTGCCCGTCTGCCCGACCTGGTGCTGGTAAGGAATATACCCGGCGTCCACCGCAGCCCGGCTGGCGCCGACTGCAGCGTTAAGCACCTGCGCCAGATCGCTGACCAGCTTAAAGCCCTGCTGTGCGCGCCAGATCTCGGCCTGTTTTTCATCCATCCCGTTCGGCGGGGTCAGGTTGGGGTTGTTAGCCACACCCCGGCCGCCGGAGACAATCACAGCCGCATCGGTCAGGGTGACGCCGCCCTCCGCCGGGGCGTAATCCACCACCTTTGTGGCCAGGCTGCTCTCCCCTACTGCCGGCTCCACCGCCTGCGGCGTACCGGAACGGGCCGGATCCGCCTGCGGTTGTTCAAAGGCGCGACCGCGCGTGGTGATCACCACCGGCCGGGCATCGCTGACCGTTCTGGCGATGATCTTGCCGGCATACACCGGGCGTGTGGCGACGATTTTTCCGTCCTGAACCTGCAGGTCGATCACGTCCGGCATCACGCTGCTCTCCAGGTCGATCGCGCACATGGCAGCTGTTTCGCGACCGCGCGTGGTGGTCGGGAAGAGCAGCGCTTCCACCTGCTGGTCCCTGGCTACTCTGGAGACCAGAGCCGAATACGCCTCAGGCCGGTAATCGGACAGGCTGGCGTCATCCGCGTAGAATGCTTCAGCAGCCCCATACTGAAAAGCCTGAGCTGCCGCTTCCTGCGCGCCCGCTCCAACCGCCAGTGCGGCCACCTCGCCGCCCATCTCACCTGCCAGGCGGAGAGCAACGCCCAGAGTCTCCCACGAGACCGGGAGTACCTTTCCTTTATATTGATCGAGGTAAACAAGGAATTTGTTTGCCATCAGAGCACCTTTTCTGCCAGGATCTTGTCGACCAGCTTTGCGGCGATTTCCTGGGGCGTATCCCCTGTGATCATTTCCGTCTTCACTTCGCGCACGGGCGGGTTCTCGACCACCGGCCAGGTTACGTGGCTTTGCGGGGCCTGAATGCCCAGATCAGCGAGGGTCCAGACCGGAATAGTGGCCCGCGAAGCTTTACGGATTCCCATAAAGGAGGGATAGCGCGGCTCGCCGATGTCTTTTAGAACACTGATCACCGCCGGCATTCTGGCTTCGACCACCACGCGGCCTTCCTCCATGGTGCGCTCCACGCGCAGGGTCTTTGCACCGGGGTCAACAGACTGGATCGTCGAGACCGATGTCAGCGCCGGCCAGTCCAGGACGCGCGCTGTCTGGACATGGGTCACGCCCATATCCCCGTCAATGGCCTGCTTTCCGAAGAAAGCCAGGTCCACATCGCCAATTTTCTGGATTGCGGCGGCGAGCACCTTCGCCACAGCCTGACTGTCGGCGCCTTCAAGAGCCGGATCGGAGATGAGAACCGCCTCGCTGCAGCCCATCGCCAGCGCATTTTTCAGGGCTTCTTTCGCCGATTCTCCCCCCACGCTGATCGCTGTGACATCCCCTCCCTGGGCCTCCTTGAGCTGCAGGGCGGCTTCCACAGCGTACTCGTCCCAGGGATTCATCACCAGCGGCGCATCTCCCCAGGATACCTGCCCGTTCTCTGCCACAACCCTGGCAGCGGTATCGGGCACTTGTTTGATGCAGACTACAATCTTCAAGGTGTCCTCCTTCAGTTGTGATGGTCCGGTGAAAGCCCCCTGATGGCTGCAGGCTTACACCAATTGCCACTTTTCCTCATCATAAGCCGGCAGTTCACAGCGCAGGGCGGGATCCTGGCGGTATCCCAGAGCATAGCCGGCCTGAATTAACTGGTGAATTTCGCTGGTCCCTTCGTAAATCACCGCCCCTTTCGCATTGCGCAGATAGCGCTCAACATCGTATTCGTCGCTGTAACCGTACGCGCCGTGGATCTGCAGCGCCTCGGAAGCGGCCTGAAAAGAAGCATCGGTAGCAAACCATTTGGCCAGAGAAGTTTCGCGTGTGTTGCGCAGTCCCCGATTCTTCATCCACCCCACTCGCAGATACAATAGACGCGCTGCGTCATAAGATTGTACCATGCGGGCTATTTTTTGCTGGACCAGTTGGAATTTTCCGATCTTCCGGCCAAAGGCTTCGCGCTCGCTGGCGTATTTCACACTGGCTTCCAGGCAGGCGCGGATCAGTCCGGTGGCCCCGGCGGCGACGGTGTAACGCCCATTGTCCAGACAGGACATGGCAATTTTAAAGCCCTCTCCGGGTTCACCGATCCGGTTTTCAACGGGAACTCGTACATCCTGCATGGCGATCCAGCCGGTCGAACCGGCGCGCACGCCCAGCTTACCGTGAATGTCGCCGCGAGAAACGCCCGGCCGGTCAAGTTCGACCAGGAATGCCGAAAGCCCGTCGTGAGGGTCGGCCGCGTCCGTCTCCGTGCGCGCAAACCAGAGCACATGATCCGCCCTGGTGGCCAGGGAGATCCACATCTTCTCGCCGTTGATCACGTACTCGCTGCCCTTCAGCACGGCCGTGCTGGCGATGCCGGCCACATCCGATCCCGCCCCTGGCTCTGTCAGCCCAAAGCAAGCGATCTTCTCGCCGCGCGCCTGTGGGACTAAAAAGCGCTGCTTCTGCTCCTCTGTCGCCCACTGGAACAGACCCAGGCTGTTGAGCCCGACATGCACCGACATCACTACCCGCAGGCTGGTGTCCACGGCTTCGAGTTCTTCGCAGGCCAATCCCAGGGAGATGTAATCCAGCCCCTGCCCGCCGTATGCAGCCGGCAGACAGATCCCTAAAATCCCTAATTCCCCCATGCGCCGCAGGACAAACGGCGCCATCTCCTGCTTTCGGTCCCACTCTTTGATGACAGGCGCAACCTCCTTCTGGGCGAACTCGCGCACCATCTGCTGCGCCATGCGGTGTTCAGCCTGCAGGGACAAATCCATAACCGTTCTCCACCCTTGTAAGAATTTGTGTATTCTGTACCAATTATAGCGAAATATTCCTGAAGGAACAAACGAAATTTACAGCACGCAAAGCCGGTGCAGACACGCTGCCCGCGCCTTGCGAAACTATCAGAGCCTGCCCTTCTGCGGCTCATATATAATGTAGAGTATGTTCCGCCCCGAACAACTGCGTCCGCTGGGAACCTATCTGCTGCTGGTGATCCTGCTGCCGCTGCTGGAGCTGCCGCCCTTCCAGTATCGCGCGCCGCTGGAGATCCGCGCTGCAGTGGAAGCGCTGCACCGCGGCACTTATCTGGAAGCAGCCGCCCACTTTGCGGCTGCTGCGGAATGGCAGCCCCGGCGGGGGGACCTGTGGGAAGCCGCGGGCATCTACGCCCTGCAGGGCGGCGACCCGCAGCGCAGCGAGATCTATCTTGAACGCGCCGCCCTGATGCAGCCCAGTACGAACATCCTGATCCAACTGGGAGATGCCCGGAAGCAGCAGGGCGATGCGTACGGGGCGATTGAGGCCTGGGAGCAGGCCCTGCAGACCGGAAAAGTACCGTCCGGGCTCTACTGGGACCTGGCCAGCGCTTATCTGGAGCAGCAGGATCTGGCCTCAGCGGCCCGGGTGTTAAAAATGCTGGCCGAACGCGAACCCGGTCAGGCAGAAGTACAATTCCATCTTGGGATGGTTTCCGCCGCATATGAGCCAGAGGCCGCTCTGGCTTATTTATCGCACGCCGCCCGGCTGGATCCCGGCCTTAAGGATGCGGTCAGCAGAATTACCCGCAGCATTACTGCGGCCCGCTTCGCAGACGACCCGGCTTATTCACTGGTCTCTGCAGGCCGGGCGCTGGCCGGACTGGGGGAATGGGACCTGGCGGCAGCGGCTTTCCACCGGGCGGTTCAGATCCGTCCGGATTATGCCGAAGCCTGGGCTTTCCTGGGCGAGGCCCGGCAGCAGGCAGGTATGGACGGGCTGGCTGAGGTGGACAGTCTGCAGGCGCTGCAGACTGCTGTTGAGCTAGACCCCGGCTCGCTGTCCGCGCAGCTCTTCCTGGCCATGTACTGGCAGCGGCAGGGGGAACCCGAAAAGGCCGTGCAGTCCTTACAAGCTGCTCTGCAGCACAACCCGGAACGAGCGATCCTGCTGGCAGAACTGGGAAATGCCCTGGCTGCACAGGGCGACCTGGCTGCAGCTTATGAAGCTTACCAGCAGGCTGCCCGGCAGGCCCCCCAGAACCCTTCCTTTTTTCGTCTGCTGGCTGCTTTCTCTCTGAAATACAACTACCAGCCAGGGGAGGTCGCCCTGCCGGCCGCACGCCGCGCCGTGCTCCTCAACACGCAAGACCCCCAATCGCTCGACATGATGGCCCAGGTCTTGATCCGGCTGAACGACCTGTGCAATGCCGGACGCTTCGCCCGGCGAGCCCTGCAGGTCGACCCGTCGTACGCCCCTGCTCACCTGCATCTGGGCCTGATTTACCGCCTGCAGGGCCAGGAACAACTGGCGCAGCAGGCGTTCGAGCTGGCCCGCAGTCTGGACAAAGGCGGCCCCACCGCCGAACAGGCGGAGCGCCTGCTGCAGTAAGCATCTCCCCGAATCTGCTCGTTATGCTACAATAACTTTTCGTGAGGCCGGTTCCCTTTCTACCGACTCGCCATCCTACCGGGAGCATGGTGCCCACACTTCAGGAATGCGCTGCATGAGAGTTCGCTCTTTTTCCATACTGATCCTTCTCCTGGCACTCACGGCCTGCCAGGTCCTCAACCTGGGGCAGGAGGAGCCCGAACCCGGTGCAGTCCTCTTTCAGGATGACTTTTCACAGCCGACCAGCGGCTGGAACCGGGGCGCAACCACAGAGGGAGAGACCGATTATGCCGGGGGGTTCTACCGCATTTATATCAACCAGGCCTATACCGACATCTGGTCAGGACCCGGGCTGGACTTCAGCGATGTACGGATTGAGGTTGAGGCAGCCAAAGCCAGCGGGCCGGATGACAATCACTTTGGCGTGATCTGCCGGGCTGTGGACAGCAGCCATTTCTATTTCTTTCTGATCAGCAGCGATGGCTATTATGGCATCGGCAGGCGCAGCGGTGAGCAGCAGGATCTGCTGGGCATGGACGGTATGCAGCCGAGTGAAGCCATCCGGCAGGGAGAAGAGACCAATCACATTCGCGCAGACTGTGTAGGGGACCGCCTGACCCTGTATGTCAACGGCACGAAACTGGCCGAAGTGCAGGACCCGGTGTACACCCACGGAGATGTGGGACTGATCGCCGGCTCATTTGCCAGCAGCGGCACAGATATCCACTTTGATCATTTTACAGTTTTGGAACCGGCTTCACGGGATGAACAGGAAGGTTGAGGCCGGTACTCAGGTACAGGTAGACGATGAAGGTATATTTGGACACGGTAGGCTGCCGTCTGAACCAGGCAGAGATTGAGTTTTACGCCCGCCAGTTCCATGCTGCAGGCCACACCCTGGTGGCCGACCCACAGGAGGCGGACCTGGCGGTTGTCAACACCTGCGCGGTGACCAGCGCAGCGGCTGCGGACTCGCGCAAGAAGATTCGCCATATCTCCCGCGCCGGGGTCGATGAGATCATCGCCACCGGATGCTGGTCCACGCTGCGGCCTGAAGACGCCGCGCGTTTACCCGGGGTGCGCCGAGTGGTGCCCAACGCGGAAAAAGACCGCCTGGTGCCTGATTTGCTGCAGATCTCAGAAGAAGTTTTCGACCGCGAAATGCTGGAGCGCGAGCTCATCCCCGGGGCGCGCCTGCGCACACGGGCCTTTATCAAAGTGCAGGATGGCTGTAATAACCGCTGCACTTTCTGCATCACCACCGTGGCGCGCGGCGAAGGGCGCAGCCGCACAATTGCAGCGGTGCTGGAGGATATCCAGGCGGTGCTGCAGCCCGGCGAGCACGGCGAGGAGGCCGCTCAGGAAGTGGTGATCACCGGCGTGCATCTGGGATCCTGGGGGCAGGACCTGGAACCGCAGACCCACCTGAAGGAGCTTGTGACGGCGATCCTGCGTGAAACCGACGTCCCACGGCTGCGGCTCTCTTCGCTGGAGCCCTGGGATCTGGACGAGAGCTTTTTCTCGCTGTGGTCCGATCCCCGTCTTTGCCGGCATCTCCACCTGCCGCTGCAGTCAGGCAGCGCTGCTACCCTGCGCCGTATGGCCCGCAAGACCACCCCCGAATCATTTTCCAGGCTGCTGCAACAGGCGCGCGCGGCCATACCGGATGTTGCCATCACCACCGACATCATCACCGGCTTCCCCGGTGAGACGGATGAAGAGTTCGAGGAGACTCTGGAATATGTGCGCGCCGCGCAGTTCGCCGGCGGCCATGTCTTCACCTATTCCGCTCGCAGCGGCACAGCGGCAGCGCGCATGCCTAACCAGGTGCCATATCCAGTACGCAAAGAGCGCAACGCACGTTTACGCGCCGTACTGGCCGAATCAGCCCGTGCCTATCAGGAAAAACATCTCGGCCAGGTGCTGCCGGTGCTCTGGGAAAGCGCCACCGCTCTGGGGCCGGAAGGCTGGGTGCTCAATGGGCTGACCGATAGCTACATAAAAGTGCGCGCTGTCGCCCCGCAGCGCCTGTGGAATCAGATCACGCCGGTGCGCCTGACCGGCTGGTTTGAGGAGGGAATGCAGGGACAGTTAGCGCTGTAAACATCACGAACAGAAAGGAAGCGAGAATGGCCGACTGCATCTTCTGCAAAATCGTTGCCGGGGAAATTCCCAGCGAAATCGTCTTCAAAGACGACCGGGTGACGGCATTTCGGGATATCCATCCGGTCGCACCGACCCACATCTTGATCGTCCCCAATAAACATATTGCTTCCATCAATGAACTGCAGCCGGAAGACGAAGGCCTCATGGGCTATCTCTTCACCGTCGAACGCAAGCTTGCCGAACAGGAAGGCATCGCCCAGTCCGGCTTCCGCTCGATTATCAACACCGGTCCGGACTCCGGCCAGGAGGTCCACCACCTGCACCTGCACCTGATCGGCGGCCAGCGGATGCGCCATCCCATGGGCTGATCTCTATAAGGAGGCTGTTATGAACCGGGTCGTGCGAGAGCGCGAACTCGCCTCCGGGCAGCTGATCCAGCTTGTTCAGGGTGATATCACCGCAGAAACCGTCGACGCCATCGTCAATGCGGCCAACAGCCACCTGCAGCACGGCGGTGGAGTGGCGGCAGCCATTGTCCGCAGGGGCGGCCATCAGATCCAGGCGGAAAGCGATGAATGGGTGCGCAGACACGGACCGGTGAGTCATGACTCCCCGGCCTACACCGGAGCCGGCAGCCTCCCCTGCCGCTATGTTATTCACGCCGTGGGTCCGGTCTGGCGCCCCGGAGCCGAGCAGGAAGCGGACCAGGCCTTACGCGCTGCGGTGACGGGCTCGCTGCGGGTGGCTGAAGAACTGAACCTGACCTCCATCGCTCTGCCCGCCATCTCAACTGGCATTTTTGGCTTCCCGAAAGAACGCGCCGCCCGCCTGATCCTGTCTGCCATGGAGGCTTATTTCCAGGAACACCCGGAGGGCAGCCTGAAGCAGGTGCGGGTGACCCTGTTCGACCAGCCCACGCTGCAGGCCTTTCTGGATGTCTGGACAGATATACAGCCAACGGCCTGATCCGACCCGAACCTTTTTCATGATCACATCAACGCAGAACCCAAAAATCAAATGGGTGCGCCTCATCCAGTCCCAGAGCCGGGCACGCCGGGAGGAGCAGTCCTTCGCTGTTGAGGGCGTGCGCCTTGTGGAGGAGGCCGCCGCATCCGGATGGCCCGCCCGGCTGGTGCTGCACACTGAGGACCTGAGCCTCCGCGGCCGGCAGGCCGTGGAGCGGCTGGCGGCTGCCGGCGCAGAGGTCGAAATGGTGAGCGAGAATGTGCTGCGCTCCGCCAGCGATACCCAGAACCCGCAGGACATCCTGGCCGTGCTGGAGATGCAGACGCTTCCACTGCCACCCAGGCCGGATTTTCTGTTCATCCCCGATCAGGTGCGCGACCCTGGCAACCTGGGGACTATGCTGCGCACTGCCGCGGCGGTCGGAGCGCACGGCGTGCTGCTCACGCCCGGCAGTGTTGATCCCTACTCCCCCAAGGTGCTGCGGTCCGCCATGGGGGCCCACTTCCGCCTGCCTATTCACGCACTGTCGTGGGAGGAGATCCGCTCCCTGGTACAGGCCGCGGGGCTGCAGGTTTATCTGGCTGCCGCCGGCGAGGGGCAGTCATGCTACGCCAGCGATTTTCGCGCCCCGCTGGCGCTGATTGTGGGGGGAGAAGCTTACGGCGCCAGTGAGCAGGCGCGCCTCCTGACCACCACCCCGGTGCACATCCCCATGCCGGGAGGAATGGAATCGCTCAACGCGGCCATCGCCGCGGCGATCCTGCTGTTCGAGGTCGTGCGGCAGCGTCAGGAAACGCCATCATGAAAATACGCTCGATCACTTACTTTTTCCATCCCGACCACCCATCGCGAAAAGAGGCCCTGGCCCAGGCCGGCCGTTTTATCCGCGAAGCGCGCGCTGCTGTCGAGGCTTCCGGATATGCGGTTGAGACCGTGCGCCTGGCCACGCCGCCCTTCCCCATCTGGCTGGATGAACAGGATCCTGCTGCCGCCAGAAAGCTGATCCGGGAGTTCGAAAACCAGGCAGCGGCAGCAGGGTTCACCTACATCTCGTTGGGGCCGGCGCTGCCGGACAGCCCTGAGAGCTTCACGCGCATCCCCGGTTTTCTCGAGGCAGCGCCGAACACCTTTTTCTCGGGGATGATGACCACCCCCGGAGGTGGGATCTCGCTTCCCGCCGTGCGGGCCTGTGCGCGGGTGATCGAACGCGCTGCCGCGCTGACGCCCGATGGATTCACCAACCTGCGTTTTACCGCGCTGGCGAACGTACAGCCGGGATCTCCCTTCTTCCCGGCCGCCTATCACAGTGCAGACGTGCAGCCGGCTTTCGCCCTGGCCACTGCAGCTGCTGACCTGGCCGTAGAGGCCTTCACCGGTGCGCCAACCCTGCAGACTGCGCAGCAGCGCCTGAGAGAAGCCCTGGAGATGCACGCCCGCAGGCTGGTAGAGGTTGCGCAGCGCCTGGAAAAGGCGCAGAAGGTTCACTTTTACGGCATCGACTTCTCCCTGGCCCCCTTTCCTGAGGAAGCGCAGTCCCTGGGGACTGCCCTGCAGCGCCTGGGAATTGAGGTGGTGGGCATGCACGGCTCCCTGGCAGCCGCAGCCCTTATCGCCAGCACCCTGGACCAGGCAAACTTCCCGCACACCGGGTTCAGCGGCCTGATGCTGCCCGTCCTGGAGGACTCCACCCTTGCCCGGGCGGCCGCGCTAGGCACGCTGACGGTGAAGGATCTGCTGCTCTACTCGGCCGTATGCGGAACCGGCCTGGACACCATCCCGCTGCCTGGTGACACAACCGCCGATCAGATCGCCGCCGTGCTGCTGGATGTGGCTGCTCTTGCGCAGCGGCTGGACAAACCGCTGACCGCGCGCCTGATGCCGGTTCCTGGCAAGCTCGCCGGCGATCCGACCGAATTTGAGTTTGCCTATTTCGCCAACAGCCGGGTGATGCCCCTGGAAGCGGCGCCGCTTTCGGGAGCTTTTCTCGGAGGTGATACCATTACTCTCCAGCCCAGAAAGCCCGGAGAAAATAGTTAAAGCAAACTGCCGCCTGTGGGCGGCAGTTTTGATTCAGATGGCCTGATTTTTACACTCGACCGGCCTGGCTGCCGGCTTTTTCCGGAACCCGCCCGTCGCGACACAGGAGGGGACGCAGGAACTGGCCAGTGTAAGAAGCATCCACGGCACACACCTCCTCGGGCGTGCCCTCGGCAACCAGACTGCCGCCGCGCTCGCCCCCTTCGGGTCCCAGGTCGATAATATAATCTGCGACCTTGATGATATCCAGGTTGTGCTCAATGATGATCACACTGTTACCGGAATCCACCAGGCGCTGCAGCACTTCGATCAGTTTGTGCACATCAGCGGCGTGCAGCCCCACAGAAGGCTCGTCAAGCACATAAACCGTGCGGCCCGTCGCCCGGCGGGAAAGTTCGCGCGCCAGCTTCACGCGCTGCGCCTCGCCGCCCGAAAGCGTGGTTGCCGGCTGGCCCAGGCGAATGTAGCCCAGTCCGACATCCTGCAGTGTTTGCAGGCGGGAGGCCATCGGGCTGAAAGCGGAAAATATTTCCAGCGCATCATCCACGGTCAGGTCGAGCACATCGGCGATGTTGAGGTCCTTGAAGCGCACCTGCAGGGTCTCGCGGTTGAAGCGCGCCCCATGGCAGACGTCACACGGGACGTAAATATCGGGCAGGAACTGCATTTCGATGCGCAGTTGACCCTGGCCCTGGCAGGCTTCACAGCGCCCGCCGTGCACATTGAACGAAAAGCGGCCCGGTTTATAACCCCGCACTTTGCTCTCAGGCAGCTCTGCGAACAGGTTGCGGATATGGTCGAACAGGCCCGTGTACGTGGCCGGGTTCGAGCGCGGCGTCCTTCCGATCGGCGACTGGTCGATGTTGATGATCTTGTCCAGGTACTCCACGCCTTCAATGCGGTCGTGGGCGCCGGGGATGGTGTGCGCCCGGTTGAGATCACGCGCCAGGGCTTTATATAAAATTTCGATCATCAGGGTGGATTTCCCCGATCCGGAAACCCCGGTGATGCATACCAGCTGTCCCAGGGGGATCCTGACATCGATGTTCTTCAAGTTGTTCTCGCGTGCGCCGACCACCCGCAGTGCTTTTCCGTTGCCGGGGCGGCGCTTCTCAGGCACTGGAACCTCCAGCCGTCCGGAGAGGTAAGCGCCTGTGAGCGATTCGGGGCTCTTTAAAATATCTTCAACCGTGCCTTCGCCAACGATGCGCCCGCCGTGCTCACCGGCGCCGGGACCCAGGTCCACGATCCAGTCGGCCTCCATAATCGTTTCGGCATCGTGCTCGACAACCAGCACGGTATTCCCCAGATCGCGCAGCTCCTTCAGCGTGCGCAGCAGTTTGGCGTTGTCACGGGGATGCAGGCCGATCGATGGCTCGTCCAGCACATACAGCACGCCCATCAGGCGCGAGCCAATCTGGGTCGCCAGCCGGATGCGCTGCGCCTCACCGCCGGATAACGAAGCGGCCGAACGCTGCAGGGTGAGATAATCCAGACCGACATCCACCAGGAAGCCCAGCCGCGAGCGAATTTCTTTCAGGATGCGTCCGGCTATGGCCTGCTGGCGGGCCGTGAGGGGTGTGTCGGGCCCCGCAAGGCGCTCGATCCACTCCAGGGTGCGGTTCACCGGCCAGCGGGTGACTTCGATGATGTTCACCCCGTCGACGGTGACGGCCAGCGCTTCTTTGCGCAGGCGAGCCCCCCCACAGGTGGAGCAAACCCGCTCGCTCATGTACTCCATGAGCTTTTCGCGGATATATTCGGAGCTGGTTTCATTGTAGCGGCGCATCAGGTTACCGATCACGCCTTCAAAAGGCGTGCGGAAGGTCGCCTGACGGCCGTGGCGGTTGCGGTAGTGGACGGTGACCTCCCGGCCGCGCGTGCCGTAAAGGACGATATCGAGCTGCTCTTTCGTCAGCGTTTCAACCGGAGCGTCCAGGTTAATACGATATTCACGCGCCGCGGCCTCCAGCGTTTGCCAGTAGTAACCGCCTTCATCGCGCGGGTTCTGCCAGCCGTTGATCTGAATGGCGCCCTCGCTCAGTGAAAGGCTCCGGTCAGGGATCAACAGTTCGGGGTCGATTTCCAGCTTTCCGCCCAGCCCCTGGCACTCGGGACAGGCACCGTGCGGGGTATTGAATGAGAATGTGCGCGGCTCGATCTCAGGCAGGCTGACGCCGTGGACAGGGCAGGCCAGATGCTCAGAGAAATGCAGATCGCGCGGCTCATCCGGGTTGGTGACATCCTGGATGATCAGGTATCCTTCACCGAATTTGAGCGCGGTTTCGACGGAATCGGTCAGGCGGGAACGAGCAGCCTGGGCATCTTCTTCTGACTCTGTCTGGCGCACCACCACACGGTCGACCACGGCTTCGATGTTATGGATCTTGTAGCGATCCATTTCAATGTCGTCGTCCAGCTCGTAGATCTGACCGTCCACCCGGGCGCGCACAAATCCCGCTTTGCGGATCTCTTCCAGCACGGCCTGGTGGGTTCCTTTGCGGCCCCGCACCAGCGGCGAGAGGATGACCAGGCGCGATCCATCGGGCAGTTTTTCGATCGATTCGACAATTTCCTGTGCCGACTGTTTGGAAACCTCCCGGCCGCAGATCGGACAGTGTGGTATACCGATGCGGGCATACAGCAGGCGCAGGTAATCGTAGATCTCTGTTACCGTGCCGACTGTAGAACGCGGGTTGTGGGATGAGCCTTTCTGGTCGATCGACACCGCCGGAGAGAGGCCCTCGATGGAGTCGACATCCGGTTTGTCCATCTGCCCCAGAAACTGACGCGCGTAGGAGGAGAGCGATTCCACATAACGACGCTGGCCTTCGGCAAATATCGTATCGAAAGCCAGTGAAGACTTTCCCGAACCGGACAGGCCGGTGATCACGACGAATTTGTCGCGCGGGATCTCAACAGTGATATTTTTCAAATTGTGTTCACGCGCCCCAACGACGCGAATAACATTTTGGGTCATTCAGAACCTTCCAAATCCCGTCAACTGCGCTGCAAGTCAACAGAAAATTATAGCACAGGTGTTTCATAAATAAAACAGCGGCCTGGTTAAAAACATAAATTTTTAAGAAACCGGTGATGCTCCCTGCAACCAGGCAAAAGTTAATTATACCAACACCGGTCCAGATCCGCCCCCGGCTGAAGATAAGCATACTATAAATGAAATGCAGCGCCTCGCTAACAGCCAGAGTGCTTTACCATTCTTCAAGAGCAGGTTTTCAATTCCAAACGGGATTGCTGCAGCGAGATCTCCATGCCTGCCATAACAACCTGCCCTTGTGTGGAGGTCCCTGCGTGTGCACAGGAGCGGGGTTTCCGTCTATAATTTAGACGATTCAGCACCTGAAAGCACGAAAAGGAAACCGTATGGGCTTTTTCAAACGTATCACCAGCCTTTTCTCGTCCTCATCCCCGGAGCGTGAGGATTATTTTTACCGTTTTGCAGTGCAGTGCAGCCGCTGCGGCGAAATAATCCAGGGACGTCTGGACACGCGTAACGACCTGAGCATCGATTATGGTGACGAAGGGGATGGAGAAACGACCTACTTCAGCCGCAAAATCTTGGTCGGCGACCAGCTTTGCTTCCAGCGCATTGAAGTTGAGCTGCGCTTCGACTCAAAACGCAGCCTGATCGATCGAAAAATTCAGGGGGGCAAGTTTGTCGATGCAGTGGAAGCGAGCGAGGAATAGCTGCCGGCCAGCGGTTTCGCGCCTTGAACGATTAACCACCAGGCCATAACATTCCCCGGTCACGCTCCGGGGATAATCTGAACGTATTCCGGCTGCCGGTCCTTATTCCCCTTTACAAACCCGATGGCCAGATGATACAGCGCATAAAGCTCCAGGGCAAAGGGTAGATAGCCCCCATACCCGAGCGCCGGCATCTCAAAGACATGACAGCAGTCCGCCCAGGGGATTGAATATACCCACTTCGGATAAGAAAAGTAATTCCACATCTCCCAGAAAAAACCGGTCAGGAGTACTCCCAGCCATAATGCGATCACCCGCCGCCAGTCGCCGTGCGCCAGGTCGTCCGCCAGGGAGCGATTCTTCAGCCAGACATTGAGCGGCTCGCAGATGAAGTAAATCGAAATCCAAGCAAAGGGGAAGAAAAGCTGCGGCCAGATCCACATCATAACCAGCATCAGCACCCCAGCGATAAAAAACGCGCTCGTAACCCTTCGATCGGGCCGGATAACCGGCCCGCGCCCCAGCTTGCGGACGAAGTCGAAGCTGCCGATCAATTCTGCTGTCCCGAACACAGCCGGCACGACGGTTGAAAAGTTTAATGTGGCCCAGAGCCAGAAGGTGAACGGAGAGAAAGCTTCTGCGCCTACATAGGTCCAGTTCTGCAGCCGCCAGTTGAGTCCTTCAAACAGCCACCAGACAGGCACGGAGACCAGGAACAGTCCAATATACTGCTTCCAGCTGCGGGTCAGGAGCGAGGTGCCCCGGCGAACGTACACCAGCGAGTCGACCAGCAGGCAGTACCCGAGCCACAGGGGAAAGAAGCCCCAGTGTGTTCGCAGCCCGGTCAGCGTCCAGTTCAGAGTCCAGAAAACAGCGATCAGCCCCAGGCCGATCCAGCCGTGCAGCGGCAAAACCTGCTGTCGGGTAGATACCTCTTGCATGCGAACGTCCCTCCTCTGGCAGCTCAGTTATCCAGGTTGCAGTGAACGGCTGTGTCGTGATATTCCCCCTGAGTCCTTGTCAATTTTAAAATGAAGCGGTGAATCTGGCCCTGTCCGCATTACATACGGACCACAGAACCGGGTCCAGACTCACCGCAAATTGTACCAGCCTGCCGGTATTACCCGGGCAGTTCGTAAAGTTCGACCATCACCCCGTGAGCACTCTTCGGGTGGATAAAGGCATATTTCTTTCCTCCCGAACCCAGCCGGGGCTCCTCGTTGATCAACTGGATTCCCTTTTCCTTTAATTGAGCCAGCATACCTTCCAGGTCATCCACCTCCAGACAGATGTGGTGCATGCCGGGGCCGCGCTTCTCCAGATAGCGCGCCAGGCCAGAGTCGTCCGTGGTGGGCTTCACCAGCTCTATCTCGCTGTCACCGGCAGGCAGAAAAGCGATCTTCGCCTGCTCAGCCGGGTTTTCTTCCGTATGAGCCAGCGGCAGGCCGAGGGCATCGCGCCAGAAATCCAGGGTGCCATCGAGGTCATCAACCAGGATAGCGATGTGATCGATACGTTTGATGGTGGGCATTTTCTGAGGTTCCTTTATCAGATCGATTACAACCAGGTGGGAGGACTGTACTCGCCCCACACGCTGCGCAGCACGCCGCAGATCTCACCCAGGGTGACATCATTTTCCACTGCCGTGATGAAGACGGGCATCAGGTTTTCTGAAGAGCGGGCCGCCGCGTCCAGATGGCCTAGAATCTCCTGTACGCGCGCGTTATCTCGCCGGCTGCGCAGTTCCGCCAGCTTCGCACGCTGAGCCTGCTCGATGGCCGGGTCAACCTTCAGGCGTTCCAGTTCCAGTTTCTCTTCGACCTGAAAGGCATTGACCCCGACGACAATCTCCTCGCCGCGTTCAACGGCCTGCTGGTAGTTGTAGGCTGCGTTCTGGATCTCGCTCTGGATATAACCCTGTTCGATGGCTGCCAGTGCGCCGCCCATGTCGTCGATCTTCTGGATGTATTCACTGGCACAGCGCTCGATCTCATCGGTGAGGTATTCCACCGTGTATGAGCCGGCCAGAGGGTCGATCGTGTCGGCCACGCCTGACTCGTGGGCAATGATCTGCTGGGTGCGCAGTGCCACACGGACCGCCTGTTCGGTCGGCAGCCAGAGTGCCTCATCCATGCTGTTGGTGTGCAGCGATTGTGTGCCCCCCAGCACGGCCGCCAGGGCCTGCAGGGTGACGCGCACAATATTATTTTCCGGCTGCTGTGCGGTGAGTGTCGAGCCTGCCGTCTGCGTGTGAAAACGCAGCATCCAGGAGCGCGGATTTTGAGCCTTGAAGCGCTCGCGCATGATGCGCGCCCACATACGCCGGGCAGCCCGGAACTTGGCTACTTCTTCGAGGAAGTTGTTGTGGGCATTAAAGAAGAACGAAAGCTGGTCGGCGAAGCCGTCCACATCCAACCCGGCGTCTATGGCCGCCTGAACATAGGCGATACCATCGGCCAGCGTAAAGGCCACCTCCTGGGCAGCGGTGGAGCCGGCTTCCCGGATATGGTAACCGGAAATGCTGATCGTGTTCCAGTGCGGCACTTCCTTCTGGCAGAAGCTGAACACGTCGGTAATCAGGCGCATGGATGGCGACGGGGGGAAAATATACGTGCCGCGCGCAATATACTCTTTCAAGATATCGTTCTGGATCGTTCCCCGCAGCTGGTGCGGCTCCACACCCTGGCGCTTTGCCACGGCAATATACATCGCCAGCAGGATGGAGGCTGGGGCATTGATCGTCATGCTGGTTGAAACCCTGTCCAGTGGGATCGCGTCAAACAGCGCAGCCATGTCCTCGAGTGATGAGATGGAGACCCCCACCTTCCCCACCTCGCCTGCTGCGATCGGGTCGTCTGCGTCATACCCGATCTGGGTGGGCAGGTCGAATGCCACGGAAAGGCCGGTCTGCCCCTGAGAAAGCAGGTAGCGGTAGCGCCGGTTTGATTCTTCGGCTGTGGCATAGCCGGCATACTGCCGCATGGTCCACAGGCGGCCGCGGTACATGGTCGGCTGGACGCCGCGCGTGAAGGGATATTCGCCGGGGAATCCCAGCTTTTCCATGTAATCGGGATCGGGATCGGTGGGCAGATTGACGACAGGCAGGGGGATACCGGACGAAGTATGAAAGCTTGCTTTGCGTTCCGGAAAGCGCTTGAGCGTGGGCTTGAGTTTGGTTTCTTCCCAGCGTTCTTTTTCAGATTCGAGGCTCATGGGCATGCTCCCTTCAGGGATTTTTTACCAGTATACCTTATGAATTCTGAGGGAATAAGAGAATTTCGTACTGCAATGACGGTGATCAATCTCCCGTCCGCACCCTGTACAGGAGTATGGTAGCATTTAACAAAACCGCAGGCCGGATGATTCCACTCGCCATATATTCAGGAAAGGTACGATGCAGATCTTAACGGTTGACGTTGGTACGGGCACGCAGGACATCTTCCTGTACGATTCGCGCCTGGACCTGGAGAATGGATTTAAGCTGGTTGTCCCCTCGCCCACCATGATCGTCCACCGCAAAATCAAAGCCGCCACCCGCCGCAGAGAGCCCGTGCTGCTGACCGGGGTGATCATGGGGGGCGGGCCGAGCGGTTGGGCGGCAGAGGAGCATGCCCGCGCCGGGCTGCCTGTGTACGCCACACCCGAAGCCGCACGCTCTTTTAATGACGACCTGGACGCCGTGCGTGATTCTGGCATTCAGGTCATCTCCGACGATGAAGCTGCCCGCCTTTCCGGAGAAGTTTGCCGCATCGAGCTGCGCGATTTTGACTTCGCCGCCATCAGCCATGCCCTGGCACAATTTGGGGTGCAGCTCACTAACCTGGCCGCTGTGGCCGTCGCCGTGTTCGATCATGGAAACGCGCCGCCCGATGTCTCCGACCGCCAGTTCCGCTTCGACTATCTGGATGAACGCATCCGCCAGGAGAACCGGTTGAGCGCCTTTGCCTATCGCGAGGACAAGATCCCCGCCATCATGACCCGCCTGCAGGCCGTGGCCCGCAGCGCGCGCAGCGGGAGTCACCCGCTGCCCGACGATGTTCCCCTGGTCGTGATGGACAGCGCGCCGGCGGCTGTCCTCGGGGCGACCTTTGACCCGGTTGTGGCCCGCCGGGAGCGCAAGCTGGTTGCCAATATCGGCAATTTCCACACCCTGGCCTTCCGGCTGGGCACGCGGGGCATCGAAGGCGTCTTCGAACACCACACCGGGCTGGTCGATCTACCCCGTCTGGAAAAGCTGCTGCAGGATCTGGCGCAGGGAACGCTCACACATGCAGATGTGTTTGACGATCACGGTCACGGCGCGCTGGTTTACGATCAAGAGCCGCTCTCCCTGCAGGAGGACAGCTTCGGCGTTGTGATCACCGGACCAAGGCGCAGTATGATGCGCGGCTCATCGCTGCGGCCTTATTTCGCCGTGCCCTTTGGTGACATGATGATCGCCGGATGCTTCGGTCTGCTGGCAGCCTGCGCCGACCTGCTCCCCGAGCTGGGAGCAGAAATCCGCACCTCCCTGCTGGCACAGGGCAGCGCCACCACCCCCTGGGACGCTGTCGATTGATCCGAGAAAATCTTCCAGCAGCGCTCAAGGTAATCCGCCCCGCAGTTTTTTATACAATTCTTACACTGATCGGTTTTAATTTGGTTCTACATACTGTAATAATCAGAAGGGTTGACCATGAGCGATATGGATACTGCACCTCAGAAGTCTCAACAGATTGCGTTCAAAGCAGAAACTCGCCAGCTTCTGAATATCCTGATCCATTCTTTATATACTGAACGCGAGATCTTTCTGCGCGAGCTGCTCTCCAATGCCTCCGATGCTCTGACACGCATGAATTTTGAGATTCTGACCAACCGGGAAGTGCTCGACCCGGATGCGGAGCTGGGCATCTGGATCATCCCCAACGAAGCCGAGAAAACCCTGACCATCCGCGATACGGGCATCGGCATGACGGCCGAAGAGATGGAAGAAAATTTGGGGACGATCGCCCACTCGGGAGCACGCGAGTTCCTGGCCGCCGCCCAGCAGAGCGGCAAACAGGTCAACGACCTGATCGGCCAGTTTGGTGTGGGCTTTTACTCGGCGTTCATGGTGGCGGAGTGGATCCGCGTGGTCTCGCGCTCGTACCGGCCAGATGCGCAGGCCGCTTCCTGGTACTCCACCGGCAGCGATACCTACACGATCGAACCGGCCGAAAAAGAAAGGCGCGGTTCGGACGTGATCATCAAGCTGACCGACGATGCACAGGAGTTTTTAAAGGAATACCGCCTGCGCGAGGTAATCCGCAAACATTCCGACTTCGTCCCCTTCCCCATCTATATCGGCGATCAGAAGGAACAGGTCAACCGGCAGACCGCACTGTGGCGCCAGTCGCCGCGCGAGGTCGAGCAGAAAGACTATGATGAGTTCTACCAGCAGATGACCCTGGACTTTGAGCCGCCGCTGGCTCACGCCCACATGGCCGTGGACGCGCCGGTGCAGATGTACGCCCTGCTGTACATCCCCTCCAACCCGGAGCGCGGGCTGCTGTCCATCCGCAGGGAGGAAGGGTTAAAGCTCTACGCGCGCAAGGTTCTCATCCAGGAATATAACAAAGACCTGCTGCCCGAGTATTTGCAGTTCGTCCAGGGCGTGGTGGACTCCGAAGACCTGCCGCTCAACGTGTCGCGTGAAGCCGTACAGTCCACCCGGGTGATGCAGCAGCTTCGCAAGCTGGTCACAGGCAAAGTCCTGGACACGCTGAAGAAGCTTGCCACAGACGATGTGGAAAAGTACAACAAGTTCTGGAAGGCGTATGACCGCTTCATCAAGCACGGGGTCGCAGTAGAATTGAACGAGCCAGAGGCGCTCTATCCGCTGCTGCGCTTCCGCACCACCACCCATCCGGATGAATGGTCGTCCCTGGACCAGGTGGTGGAGCGCATGCCCGAATGGCAGAAATCCATCTACTACATTCTGGGCGATGACGCGCAGTCCGTTCAGTACAGCCCGCATCTGGACCTGTTCCGCAAGCACAACGTCGAAGTCCTGATGCTGACCGACCCGGTCGACTCTTTCATGCTCGTGCGCCTCAACAAATATAAGGATTACCCCCTCGAGAACGTCGCGACGGCAAAACCCGATTTTCCAAAAGAAGAAAAGGCTGAAGCGGAGGCAGAATCGCCTTCTGTTCCTGAGGAAGAGAGCAAAGGCCTGATCGAACGCTTTAAACAGCAGCTCGGCGAGCGGATCAGCGATGTGCGCATGACCGACCGCCTGTCCGATTCGCCAGCGCGCCTGATCGACCCGGAGGGCGCGATGAACCAGGAGATGCAGCGTGTCTACCGGATGCTCAACCGGGATTTCGAAGTCCCGAAAAAGGTGCTCGAGATTAACCCGAAGCACCCGATCATCGTTAAATTGAATGCGCTGGCGGCGGACGACCCGTTGAGCAGTGTGGTTATCGAGCAGATTTTTGAGGATGCGCTGCTGATCGAGGGACTGCATCCCGACCCGGCGAGCATGATCTCCCGCATTCAAAAATTGATGGAGGCAGCGCTCAAATCGTGATCTCAGCCGCCGGCAGTAAAAAGTCCTGCCGGCGGTTCTTTTAAACATTTGTTCTCTTATTGAGTATAATTAAAAGGAAAGCTATCCGCAACTAGAAAGCAAGCTTTTCTTATGGGTACTGGCGAATTAAACCTTTTGAATTCGGGGGTCTGGCTGATACCTCTCCTGTTGATTGTAATTCTGGGAGGGCTGTTTCTCCTTGTGCGCTACTGGCGCGATAAAACCCAGCAGAATTTGAAACAGATGCGCAGTGAACTGCGCCGCCTGCAGAACCGCCGCAAAGAACTGATGCTGATCGCCCAGGAGTTTTCTGAGGATGACCCGGAGCCTTATGCATCGCAGGCGGCCGAGCTGCACGCACGTCTGGCGGATATTACCCAACGTCTGGAAGAAATTGAACGCCAGCACGTAGCCGTGCAGGAACAAGCGCACAACCTGCAGTCAACGCGCATACAGGCCAATATTGCCGCCCCATATTTCTATTATCTGCTGCAGAAGGATATTGGTGCACTCTGGGAGCAGCGCGCCGAAGTTGAAATCGCTCTGGAAGCCACTGCCCGGTCAATTGAAAAGACCCAGAAGATCGCCTGGGAGGTGGCCGTGCAGAGCCGCAAAGCTTTCGACGCTCAGCAGCGCACCAGCGATCTGCTCGACACACTGCGCTCCCGCAGTGTGAGCGGGCCGGCGATGGATGAAGCCGCGCGCAAACTGGAACAAAACCGCCGCCTCTTCCGGCAGATTCCGGCCGTATTCATAGAAGGGGATGAAAAAGACGTGCTGGAGCGGACCGACCAGGAAAGCGTGGTGCGCGCCTATGAGGTCGTCAGCCAGACCGGTCCGGTGTTCAGCGAGCTGCTTGCGCAGGCCGAAGACTGGGAGCGGCAGTACAGAGCGGCATCAGACCGCGTATCGGTGATGCGGCAGGTACTTCTGCGCCTGGAGCAGACGATGGACAGCATGCCCGCCGGGCTGAACCTCACCGACATCCGCAGCCAGTACGACCAGCTCCAGATCATTGCTGAAACCCTGCACGCCACCATGAACCGCCTGGAAATTGAAAGCACCCCCAAAGTTGCAGAGGAGGCCGGACGGGTCAGAAAAACCGCCCAGGATATGGAAGGACTGCTGCGCCGGGCAAAGCAGGAGCACAGTGAACTGGAGCGTTTGCTGTCCGATCTATCCGAGAACCTGCGCCAGCTCTCCGCACAGTTTTCCGATCTGGGCACCCATGCAACGCACCCCATCCTGTGGGACAAAAGCCGTGATGTCCTGACCAGCCTGAGCCGCCAGTCTGCAGCGCTGGGCCCCAGCAAGAAGGCGCGCACGCCTGAGCAGGTTGAGGCGGACCTGGCCAGTGCGCGGGAGATTGCAGCCCGGCAGCAGGAACTGTCCAGGCACTGCCAGGCGATCGCCCACCAGCACGGCGAACTGCTCCAACTGCTGAACAGCCCCGAGTGGAGCCAGGCGGATGAATGGCTGCAGACGAACCGCCGGCTGGTGACCCGCCTGCGCGAATACGACCCCGAAAACTGGGCGCGGGTGGATTCGCTCGGCACGCTGATCGATGATTTGAAAAAGTTTTCAGAGGGCTACCGCCAGGTGAAAGCCGCCGGCCCGGGCGAACCCATTCCGGAGCAGGATCTGGAGAAATATCTAGAAAACGTCCGCCAGCTCACAAAGCTGCAGCAGAACCTGCAGAGCCGCACGGAGAAAGTGCGCGAACGCCTGGAGGAGGTGCAGCATTCGGAAAAGTTCGCCCAGGAGCAGCTCGACAGCCTGCGGGCCGCCCTGAACCAGGTTGGCCTGCTGGTACGCAGCAACCCCTTTCTGACCGAGCTGGCCGGACAGGAATTGAGCCGTCTGCAAGGCGGCCTGGAAGAAGCCAGTGCAAGCCTTAAGGACCGCGCCCATGGTCCCATCGAGGGCAAGGCGCGCGCTGTAGGCGCACTGGCAGGCCGTGTCGAACAGGCGCTCAACTCCTGGCTGGACCGCTTTGGTAAGGAGATCGACGCCCAGATAAAAGCACTGGGCTCGCAGCTTGCCGAGCTGGAGGCCATCGCCCACCTGGATGAGCCTGCCGTTGCTGAAGCCCAGCGGATATTGGGTTCCGGGCAAACCTTTTCGAAAACCGGATTGGGCCTGAAGCCAAAAATGGGACTGGACGACCAGATCCTGGAGCTCAAGCGCCGCAGCGATTACTGGCAGAAATCCGTCGGCGCCATGCAGGCGCTGGAGGATGTCGCCCGGCCGGTGATCGACACGCACAGGGAAGCGCGCGATAACCGCCAGTACGCTAAAGAGAAAATGGCCGAGATCGCTGCCTGGATGCGCGGCCTGCGCCACTGGCCGCCTTCCTCGGTCAGCCTCGAGTCCGAGCAGCAGGAACTGGCGAACATTGAAGAGCAGTGGGAAGCGCTGCGCAGCCAGCCCGCCAAGGCGATTCATCTGGTGGGCCAGTTGAGCAACCTGTCCGCTCGTTACTATGCGCTGGCGGAGAAAGCCTTCCAGTCTGCCGAGCGGGCCGCCATTGAACAGCAGCAGGTGCACGAGATGGAGGCCCAGCTCGAAGAGATGGCGCAGCTCTGGCAGAACCAGTGGTACGCGTACCGCGACAACCCGGTCACCGGCGAAGAGATTCGCCTGCTGCTGAACGATGTCGACAAAGAACACAACCAGCTCAAGCGCCGCTACCGCCAGGGCGATCTTGACTACAACGAAGTCGTGCTGGAGTTGCAGGAACTGCAGCGCCGTCTGCGCTCCGCACAGGTCTCTATTGACGAGACGCATGTGATCGACCTGAACGGCCGCATTATTGCCTACCGCTAGGAACGACCTGGTTCGAAGTTCCCGCGCCCGCCAGATGGCGGGCGCTTTTTTATCGCAATGGCGACAATTCCAGGCCAATTACGCTAATTCTTTGCGCTGGATCAAAGAATTTCTATCCCCCAGCAGGCATAATCAATAAACAGGCATTAAGTCGATGAATGGCGGGCCTGGTTTGCTGTGGGGATCCAGAACAGGCACAATCCAGACCCGGGCTCAATCTAAAGATTCGGAGTAGTTCCAGCATGAAATTACCGGCATCGAAGCAACCGCAGGAGGGGCAAAACCACCAGCGCACTGCACTCAATCCCATCCAGGCGCCAGGGCGCCTGTGGCGTGTTCCCCTGCTGGCCGCCGCCATCCTGACCCTGCTGGGTGCCATCTGGGCGGGCTGGATCCGCATGGGCTGGCCCTGGCCGGCCATACAGCCCTCGATGGTTGGCGCTCACGGCCCGCTGATGGTCTCCGGGTTCTTCAGCACCCTGATCAGCATCGAGCGCGCCGTCGCCCTTCGCCAGCGCTGGCCGTATGTGGGACCGCTGCTGTCCGGAGTGGGAGGCATCCTGATCCTGACCGGCGCCGGGGGGCCGCTGCCTGCCCTGCTGCTGACGGCGGGCAGTTTCTGGCTGGTGCTGGTGTTCGCGGCGATCCTGCGCATGCACCACACCGGCTATACCGTCGTCATGGCCCTGGGAGCACTGGCGCTGTTTGCAGCCAACCTGCTCTGGACTGCTGGCTGGCCGGTTTACCGGGTGGTGCTCTGGTGGGCAGCCTTCCTGATCCTGACCATCGCCGGTGAGCGCCTGGAGCTGGGCCGGCTGGTGCGCCTGCCGCGTTTGGTCAATAACCTGTTCATGATCGTCACCGGCCTGTTCTGTGCCGGGCTGGTGATCTCTTTATTCGCATCGCAAACGGGCACCCGCCTGGCGGCGGCAGGCCTGGCCGGTTTGGCCATCTGGCTGCTGCGGTATGATATTGCCCGCAAAACCATCCGCCAGACCGGGCTGCCGCGCTTTGCAGCTATCTGTCTGCTCTCCGGGTATGCCTGGCTGCTGGCAGGCAGCGTTATCGGACTGCGCTACGGGGCTGTGCCAGCTGGCTTCATTTATGACGCCTTCCTGCACTCGATCTTCCTGGGCTTTGTGTTCGCCATGATCTTCGCCCACGCGCCCATCATTTTCCCCGCCATTCTCAACATCCCGGTGCAGTATTCCCCCCTTTCTTACCTGCCCCTGATCCTGCTGCATCTCTCCCTGGCCCTGCGCATTGCCGGTGATCTGTTATTGAACTCTGCGCTACGCATGTGGGGCGGGCTGTTAAACGGCATCACCATTCTGATCTTTCTGATACTCACAGCACGATCGATTTTCAGCGGGCTGCGCTCCGGAGCAAAGGACGTACCCGCTCATTCCACAGAGCGCGGCAGCACTGAACAGCCGCCGGAGAACCCCGCCTGGCCGCGGCGGATGTGGATCTGGTCCCTGCTTGCCCTGCTGGCGGCAGGGGCGAGCGGCGCACTGCTGCGCCTGTGGATGGCGGGCGGTTTCCCATCCGGCATTCAGTATGTCAATGTTCGCCACGCCCACTCGCACCTGATGTTCTTCGCCTGGGTCACCCCCGCTTTAATGGCCCTGATCGCGGCTCGCCTGCCGGCCCTGACAGGACGCTCACTGCCGGCGGGGATGCGCTGGTCGGTGGGGATCACCTTAGTGTTCGGTATGCTCTCTTTTCCGCCCTTCTTTCTGTGGGGATATGAGCTGGCTGTAATCGGCGGCCTGCGCCTGCCCTTCTCCATTGCAATCTCCACGCTCAACCTGCTGGCCTGGTATGCATTCGCCCTGTTCTACCGGCGGGCGGTAAAGGCAGCCCGCCCCAGCCGGCCGCTGAAACTGTGGAACGCAGCCCTGCTGTTTCTCATGGCGGCGTCGCTGGGGGCCTGGGCGCGCGCTGTACTGTCTGCCTTCAAAATTAATGATCCTTTCCTGGCTGCGGCCGCCGTCCACATCTTTCTGGACCTGTTTTCCAACGGATGGGCGGTGCTCGGCTTGCTGGGGTTAGCCTATGCTGCAAAACCGGAACTGGTGCGCAGGCAGTCAGGCTGGGAAGACCCGCTTCTGCTCCTGGGGCTGCCGCTGAGCTTTTTACTGGCGGTCCCGGTCCATCTGGTGCCGGCAGATTTACGCACCCTGGCCAGCGCCGGCGGCCTGCTGGCCGCAGCCGGGCTTTTCCTGCACCTGCGGGTATTGTGGCCTGTTTATAAAGGTGAATTCTGGGCAGGCTGGGGGGCGCCGCTGGCCCTGCTGGCTGTAAAAGCCGGCCTGGATGCAGCAATCACCCTGCCGGCGCTGGCGAGCTGGGGAGAAGCCGCCGGGCTGCGCATCCTTTACCTGCACATCCTGCTCCTGGGATCGGTCACCCTGGCGCTGGTGACCGCCGGCCTGCAGCAGTGGTATGCGTCAATCCAGAGGCAGATGCGCTGGCTGGGCTGGAGCGCCTTTGTGCTGCTGGGCTCGCTGCTGCCGCTCACCGGCCTGTGGCCGGCTGCGTTAGGCGGATCCTGGCGTCTATGGGCGGCCGCACTGTTCGCCGGCGGACCTTCCCTGGCTTTAATTTATATACTTTTACGAATCTGGCGCGATAATGAATATAAGGAGGGACTATCCAACCGGGAGGGAAAAGTGGAGACACAGCCGCGATCATCTCAGCCGGTTGAGGCAGCATGAACAGCATTCGCACCCGCCTGGGACTCCTGTTTATTCTGTTCTTCCTGCTGATCACGATATCGGTGGGAGCGACGTTCTGGAGTCTGCAGGCACAGGCGGGTGATGCGCTGCTCATTAACCTGGCCGGGCGCCAGCGCATGCTGGTGCAGTTAATGACTCGTCTTGCCTCCGAAACCCCTTCAGATCCCAACGCCGCAGCAGCGCTGGCTGAAGCCGCTGCCGCTTTTGATGCCACCCTGCAGGCGCTGATCGGGGGAGGGCCGGTCCAATATCCCGGAGATACATATCTTAAGCTGCGGCCTGTTCCGCAGCCCGAGGTCCAGCAGCAGCTCCGGCAGGTCGAACGTCTCTGGAATGTTTACGCATCCGAACTGGAAGTGCTGCTTTCGGTGGACACAACAGCCGCCGAAGCCAGTGCATCCTTATCGGCCATCCGGTTACGCGCTCCTGAACTGGTGAATGAAGCTGACCAGACAGTGCGGCTGCTTCAGGATGCCTCCAGGCTGCGCATCCAGCGCATCCGCCTCGTCCAGGTCAGCTTTTTCATTGCCGCCCTGGTTCTGCTCGGGGCCGGCACCCTGCTGGTGCAGAAAGGCATCCTGATACCGCTGAAGCAGCTGGAGGCGTCGGCCGACCGCATCCGCCGCGGCAACCTGCAGACCCCCGTAGAGGACGTCGGACCTGCTGAGATTTCCCAGCTCGCGCGCAGCTTTGAAAGCATGCGCTCCGAACTGGAAATCTCTCACCAGCAGCTTGCCCGCTGGGCGCAAACGCTGGAGGAAGAGGTCAAAAAGCGCACCCGGGAGCTGGATGCGCTGTACGGAGTCAGCCAGGAAATCCTGGCCCGGCTGGACCGCCGGGAAGTGCTTAACTCCGTTACCACCAGGGCCAGCGAGCTGCTCCAGGCGGAGGTCGCATTTATCTGCATGTTGAACGAGCAGGGGGATAAACTGAAGCTGCAGGCTGCCAGCGGGCCGGATGACACCGTGAAATGTCTCTCTTCACCGGTGAATAACCCGTTCGTCAAAATCGTCATACAGCAGCCGTCCGGTATATCCTGCAGCGCCAGCGGGTGCGCGGGTACCTGTGGGATCATGGATGAGCGCTACCGGGCCAGCCATCTGGCCTCGCCTCTCGTCGTGGGCGAGCGAGTAATCGGAGCCCTGTGTGTCGGCGACCGCCGGAAAGCTGCTTTTTCAGCCGACGCGCCTGCCCTGCTGGCCCGCCTGGCGAGCGCGGCAGCGGTTGCCATCGAGAACGCCCGCCTCTATGAACAGGCCGAACACCTGGCCGCCCTGGAAGAACGCCAGCGGATCGCCGCCAGCATGCACGATGGCCTGGCGCAGTCCCTGGATGCCCTGGGACTGCTGCTGGAACAGGCCAGCGACCGGTTGGAGAACGGTGCCTGCGATCAGGCCGGCGAGATTTTGAACAGCGCGCGCCGGGACCTCAGGCAGGCGTCCGGCGAGGTCCGGCGGACGATCGCCAGCCTGCAGGAAGAGCCGCTGCAGCCCCGCTCGCTGCAGGAACAGCTTCGTGAGCTGATCCAGCAGCAGGTCATGGAGGCCGGTCCGGCGATCGACTGGCAGGTCGAGATGGAGGGGGCCCTTTTCCTGCCATCTGAAGACGCCTGCCAGATCCTGGGGATTGTACAGGAAGCGCTGGTCAACACCCGCCGTCACGCGGGAGCCCGAAAAATTACGCTGGAGCTGGAGCAGCGGGAGGCGCAGGGCTGGCTGAACATCACGGACGATGGCTGTGGATTTGATCCGGCCGCATCCCCCGCAGACGGCCGCCCGCATTTCGGGCTGCAGATCCTGGCAGCCCGCGCCGCTCATCTGGGCGGCGAGCTGACGATCGACAGCGCGCCGGGGAAGGGAACCCGCATCAGCCTCACCTGGCCGCTGAGAAAACTCCCCGTCCCAGTGAGTGTCAAACAAAAGGAGCTTTTATGAGTCGTACGCGTATCCTGCTCGCCGACGATCACGCTCTCTTCCGGGAGGGTCTGGCCGGGATTATCGCTTCGCAGCCAGATTTCGAGGTGGTGGGACAGGCGGGAGATGGTCTGGAAGCGGTGGTCAAGGCTGCTGAACTGCTGCCAGATTTAATCCTGATGGATATCCAGATGCCCGGCATGGATGGCATTGAAGCGACCCGCCAGATCACCCAGCAGCAGCCCTCGATCGCCATCGTCATCCTCACGGTGCGTGAGGAGCCCGAGCGCCTGTTCCAGGCGATCAAAAGCGGCGCGCGCGGCTACCTGCTGAAAAGTATGAGTTCAAAAGAGATGATCACCCTGCTGCGCGGGGTGGCTCACGGTGAGGCTCCGCTGGCGCCATCCGTCGCAGTGCATATGCTGGAAGAATTCCGCCGGTTAAGCCGGCTGGTGCCGGAGAAGATGCAGACGGAAGAGATCACACTGACCAGTCGGGAGCAGAGTGTGCTGGGAATGGCAGCTGCGGGGTTAAGTGACAAGGAAATTGCCGCCGAGCTGTCCCTCAGCGTCCATACCGTTAAAACCCATATGCGCAACATTCTGACCAAGCTGCAGGTCAGCAACCGCCGTCAGGCAGCCCACGCTGCACGTTTCAAAGGGCTGCTGTAAGCTCCCCCGGTTAAAGAACTAATTCTTTTCTGCGAGAGCGATCACCAGATCGCTCTTTTTTCATTCCTGGATGACCGCAAGACGGATTCCCCGGGCAGGCACGTTTTGCTATCCTGTTCTCGAAGCCTGTGGCAGAGGTCTGCGGAAATGTACCAGGGAGGGATTGTGGAAGAGCAGAAATACAAAGTAACCGTTCCAAATGCCGGATATTATCGCGGGCTGGTCAAGTGCCAGGCCGCATGCCCGGTTTTAACCGATGCGCGCGGGTACATCCAGGCGCTTGCCAGGGGAGATTATGAGCTCGGTTATCAAATCGCCCACGACCCCAACCCGCTCTCCACCGCATGCGGGATGATCTGCGGCGCCCCCTGTGAAGCAGCCTGCCGGCGCGGCGATATCGGCCCGGAACGCAAACCGGTGGCGATCCGGCCGCTGAAGCGCGTCCTGACTGAGCGGTACGGGCCGGAGGCCGCTCGCAGACTCCCCGGCGGGAGGGTAACGTCCCGCTTTTTGCGTGCTGGCAGCCAGGTCGGACGTGGGCCGGGTCGGGCAGGGGTTGATTTCTCCCCGGCGCGCTGGTCGCGCGAGAACCTGGCCGCTCTGGCGAAGGCCCCGGGACGGCGTAAAGGAAAAGTCGCTGTGGTGGGCGCCGGCCCCTCGGGTTTGACAGCCGCCCATGACCTGGCGCTGCTGGGTCATGAGGTCACGATTTTTGAAGCCGGGCCGAAATCGGGCGGCATGATGCGCTATGGAGTGCCGGTCTACCGCGTGGATTGGGAAGCCCTTGACCTGGAGGTGGAGGCGATCGAGGCACTGGGGGTGAAATTTTGCTACAACACGCGCATCGGCGTGGATATCCCGCTCAGAAGGCTGCGGCAGGACTTCGACGCCGTTTACCTGGGTACCGGCCTGATGAGCGGCCGGCGGCTGTCCATTGAAGGGTCTGATCTGGACGGCGTAATCCCGGCGGTAGATCTGCTCTTGAACTACAACCTGGGATACCACGTGGAGCTGGGCCAGCGCGTGGTGGTGATCGGGGGCGGCGATGTGGCAATGGATGCCGCCCGCACCGCCTTACGGCTGGGTCTGGCGGGTGCGGCGAACCAGGGACAGGATTCCGCCTCGCCGCCAGATCCGGAAGCACAGGACGAAGCGGTGCAGACCGCGCTCGACGTGGCGCGCACGGCCCTGCGCCTTGGCGTTGCCGATGTGCGCATCATCGCCCTGGAATCGTGGGAGGAACTGCCCGCCTCACGAATGGAGCTGGAAGAAGCCCTGGAAGAGGGGATCCAGATTTCCCCCCGTCACGGGCCCACCCGCATCCTGGGACGCGACGGCCGGGTGTGCGGCCTGGAGGTCATCGACGTCGCCAGTGTCTTTGACGAGACAGGCCGCTTCAACCCCCGCTTCGTTCCCGGCACAGAGCGCATCTGGGAGTGCGACCAGGTCATCCTGGCGATCGGCCAGGCAGCCGACCTGGGGATGCTTGAAGGTGCTGAAGATATCCAGGTTACGCCGCGTGGACTGGTGGCCATCGACCCGGAAACCGGACAAACGTCAGTGGCTAACGTATTCGCCGGGGGCGACCTGGCCCACGGGCCGCGCCTGATCATCCATGCCGTCCGCGACGGACATCTCGCAGCCCTGGGAATCGAGGAGTTCATTCAGGGGCGCGCGCTGAAAACCTCGCTGACCACCACCTGGACGGAAATCCCCAACCACAAGATGCCCGAGAACTGGCTGAATTATGTTCGCACGCGTGTCCCGTCGCTGCCAGTCGACCGCCGCACCGGGATCTCGCAGGTAGAGCTGGGTTATGACGAAGAGTCCGCCCGCTACCAGGCGCTGCGCTGCCTGGAATGCGGGATCAACACCGTCTTCGATGGGACAAAATGCATTCTCTGCAACGGCTGTGTGGATGTCTGTCCGTGGGACTGCCTGAAAATTGTGCCGGCCGCCAGCCTGAGCGGTGATGAAGTGCTGGAGGGCGTTCTGGCCGCAGCCCTGGATGGAGACAACCCCGACACTGAGGAAATCCCCCTCGCCGCCATGATCAAAGACGATTCGATTTGCACGCGCTGCGGGCTCTGCGCGCAGCGCTGTCCAACAGGCGCAATTACGATGGAAGCCTTCCGCTTCCAGGAGAGGCTGGAATATGCAGATTGAAAACAAATGGAACCTGAGCTCGATGACCGCTTTCGTCACCCGCTCACGAGTCTGGCGCTCCATATTTCGCCACGGCTGGCCCGATAACCCTCTGGATCGATCACTCGTGATGACCAGCCACATCTTCTTCCACCTGCACCCGGTAAAAGTCAGCCGCAAAAGCCTGCGAGCAGGATATTCGCTGGGGCTGGGCGTGCTGTCTCTGCTGGCTTTTGTGTCGCTGACCATCACCGGCATGCTGCTGATGTTCTACTACACACCGGCCGTTGAGCACGCTTATGGCGACATCGTCCAGCTGCAGACGGAAACGCCCTTTGGCCAGCTTCTGCGCAACATGCACCGCTGGGGCGCGCACCTGATGGTCATCCTGGTCGTGCTGCACCTGGCGCGCGTTTTCTACACCGGGGCGTATAAGCCGCCGCGCCAGTTCAACTGGGTGATCGGCGTGTTCCTGCTCCTGCTCACCTTTGGCGCCAGCTTTACCGGGTACCTGCTTCCCTGGGACCAGCTCGCCTACTGGGCGATTACCGTCGGAACCAGCGTGGCAGGCTACGCACCCATCGGCGGCGATATCGCCCGGCAGTTCCTGCTCGGAGGCACCGAAATCGGGCAGCCGGCCCTGACGCGCTTTTATGCCCTGCACGTGTTTTTCATCCCGCTGGGGATTGCCCTGCTGACCAGCGTACACCTGTGGCGCGTGCGCAAAGACGGCGGCCTGGCTGTTCAGGATGCAGAACGCGAAAAAGAGCGAAAAGGATAAGCACCATGATGCGCATTCCAGAAAAAACTTCCTTTCCAAAAAGCAGTTCCAAGACCTACACACTGGTTGAACTGGTGCGGGGTGCACCCCAGACGATGGTGGAAAAAGGCCCCGACGATACCGTGTTTGCTTTTCCGGTGGTTGCCCTGCTGGAAATCGTGCTGGCGCTGGGGCTGGGAGCGGTGCTGCTCCTCATGTCGCTTGCGCGTAATGCCCCTCTGGAGGAGTTCGCCAACCCCAACGTCACCACCGATCCTGCCAAGGCCCCCTGGTACTTCATGGGCCTGCAGGAAATGCTCGAACATGGCCACCCGACTCTGATGGCCGTCATCCTGCCGACGATCATGGTTTTATTTGTGCTGGCCATCCCCTATCTGGACAACAGCAGCAAGGGCTCCGGACGCTGGTTCACTTCGGAACGCGGCAAAAAGATCACCCTGTACACCACCGTATATGCACTGGTCGTCATGCCGGCTTATATCGTGCTGGATAATGCGTTCCCTGCCCGCGAGCTGCTGCGCGGCCTGGCGCCCGATTGGGTGCTTCAATTCCTGATCCCCGCTCTGTTAATGGCGGTGATCGTGATGATCCCCGTGGCCGTCCTTCGCCGCTTTCAACCCGACAGCCGCGAAGTGATGCTGGCTCTGTTCACCATGCTGTTTGTTTCAGCCGTGGTCTTTACCCTGGTTGGTTTCTTCTTCCGGGGACCCGGCTTCGAACTGTACTGGCCCTGGGATATGCCGGACGGTTACAGTCCGCTGGACAATCTATAGGAGGGAAGTGATGACAGCTCCTGCACGAACCAACCCGCCGCTGCTCCACCGCTCTCGTTCCCCTCTGGACCGGCGGAACTTCCTCAGCCTGGCCTTTGCCGGCAGCCTGGCTGCCCTGGCCGGCGGCTGGCTGGGCGCATTGTTCCGCTTTCTGCGCCCGCCCCAAAAACAGGGATTTGGGGGACGTGTGTACGCCGGTCGGGTGGAAGAGTTCCCCCCCGGCAGCGTCAACCGCATCCTGGCCGGCCGGTTTTACATCTCTCACACCCCGGATGGGCTGCTGGCCATCTATCAGAAGTGCACCCACCTGGGATGTTCGGTCCCCTGGTCGGAGGCGGAGGGACAGTTCCACTGCCCCTGCCACGGGTCCCTGTTCACCCCCAGCGGGGAGGTGACCGGCGGCCCGGCGCCCCGGCCGCTGGATATCTTTCCGGTTGAAATCACCAACGGCGAAGTGTGGGTCGACACCGGCCGGCCGCTGACACGCAGCCGCTATGAGCCCGATCAGGCGGTGAAGGTATGAGCACGAACGGCTTTAAACTCGACTCCGGGGAAAAGCGAGAAGATTATTCGTCCCTGCTTGCCGTAGGGCTGGGGCTGGCCTTGCTCATGCTGATCGCGCTGGCAGTTTACTGGATCGGTGACCCGCCTCGCCTGCAGGCGGCCGCGGCGTCGTTAAGCCAGGAGCGCATCGAGCGCGGTGATGCGCTGTACGCCAGCCAGTGCGCTTCCTGTCACGGCCTGGAGGGCGAAGGCGGATTGGGACCTGCCTTGAAGAACCGCACCGTGTTGAAAAACACGCCTGACGAGATCTTCTTCTCTGTGATCCGCTCCGGCGTGCCCAACACACAGATGCCTTCCTGGAGTGTGGATTTCGGCGGCCCGCTGACCGATGAAGACATTCAAGACCTGGTCGCACTGCTGCGGTCCTGGGAAGCGACGGCGCCAGAAATCCTGCCTCAGCAGCGCCAGCCCGACCCGGCCCAGGGCGCCCTGCTCTTCGCAAGCACCTGTGCGCTCTGTCACGGCGAAAATGGTTCCGGAGGCAGCCCCGGTGTGCCCGCGCTGAATGCCCCTGAGCGGCTGGAAAAATTCGATGACGACTGGTACCGCAGCGTGATCGCCAATGGGCGGCCGGCGCGCGGCATGCCAACCTGGGGAACCGTACTGTCACCGGCCCAGATCGACGATCTGGTGGCCCTGCTGTCCGCCTGGAGAGACGGACGGGAGATCCAACCGGCCTATTCCATGGCTGATCTACTGGACCAGGCCCTGTTTGCATTATCGGAGAACGACAACGAAAGCGCTCTGCTGCGCCTTTCAAGAGCGCTGGAAGCCAGCACCGGCCGCCAGGCCGAACTGCTGCGCGAGATCCAGGCTCAGATCACATCGGGCGATGCGCCTGGCGCAGTGCAGTCTCTGGCAGCGCTGAAAGAGAACTGGCCCCCGGGCGACCCTCAGGCCGGCGCACAGATTTATGCCGTTCAATGTGCGTCCTGCCATGGACCGCAGGGAGAAGGAGGCATCGGTAAAGCGCTGCAGGCAAGTAACTTTATCCAGAGTCAGTCCACGGCAGAACTGGTGACTCTGATCCAGGAAGGCCGCCCGGGCACCCTGATGGCCGGATTCGCGGACCGGCTGAGCGAGCAGGAAATCGCCGATATCGTCGCCTGGGTCCGCGAGCTGCAGAAATAGCGCACAGCCGCCGGGTGGAAGCAGCCGTGCTAAGAGTATTAGACCGGTTGATGGAGGAAGTGAATTGGGCGGAGGCCAGGAATGATCACAAGGCGTGTTCTTCTTTTCAGCACCCAGAGACTGTTTGGGGAAAGCGTTGAGCAGACCCTCAGCCAGGTGGAGGGTTTGGAAATTTCCGGACACTGGCCGCTGGATGATCTGGTGATGGAACGCCTTGCCGCCGGCCTGCCCGACTGCGTCATCTTCATCGATGACTCCTCCGTTGAGGATCTGCTCTTCAACCTGACGGCTCAAATCCTGGACCACTACCCGGATCTGCCAGTTTTTCGAGTTACCCTGGAGCGCTCGCATATGCAGATTTTCAACTCCCAGCTTGTGCCGGCGCGCAGCGCAGAATTGATCGACCTGATTCAACACCTGCCGCTCAAGCGGGCAGGCGCTGAATAGAGCGAGGGATTAAGGGATGAAACATTTCATTTCAATCGTCTGTTTGCTCGGTGGAGCGCTGCTCTTCTGGAGCCTGCTCGCTGCCCCAGCGCTCACCACTGTACAAGCCACTTCGCTGGCGCAGAGCGCCGGGGAGGGCGAGATCATCTTCCGCCAGAAGTGCGCCTCCTGCCACACCATCGGCGGCGGGAAGCTTGTAGGCCCCGACCTGCAGGGCGTGACGGAGCGGCGCGACTACTCCTGGCTGCAGAGGCTGATCAGCGATCCAGGCGCATTATTTGCCTCCGGTGACCCCGAAGCCCAGCAGCTTCTGGAGGAATACAACAACATCGTCATGCCCAACCTGGGGCTGACAGAGCAGCAGGTAAACGCCGTGCTGGCCTTCCTGGAGGCCCAGAGCAGCACAGGCCAGGTCACAGCCCCGGTGGAGGTAAACCTGCCGCAGGGGAGTGCCCTGGCCGGCCAGAAGCTGTTTACTGGAGAAACCCGCCTGATGAACGGTGGGCCGGCCTGCATCGCCTGCCATACCGCACCCGGGGCCGGGTTCCTGCAGGGTGGGAGCCTGGGTCCGGATTTAACGCATGTAATCCAGCGCTACGGAGAGGCCGGCCTGGCGAGCAATCTCGATCAAATCAACTTCCCGACCATGGTGGGCTCGTTCCAGAACCGTCCGCTGACCGCTCAGGAGCAGGCCGACCTGATCGCATACTTCCAGTGGAGCGATACGCAGGCCTCCACGCCCGCATCCAGCCGCACAAGCCTGATGTTCGGATTGGGTGCCGGCGGCGCCCTGATCCTGTTCGGAATGATGGCCATTTTCTGGCCTCTGCAGCGAGAAAGCCTGTCATCTCGTCTGCGGAAAAGCTCGAACCAGGATAAGACAAAGACTGATGCTCACCTGGGCAGCCCTGCCCATTAGGAGGACAAGACGATGGGAGACTGGATTCTGGATGAAGATGCGCCCGCAGAGCGCAAGTGGGAAGAGTTCTACCGCAACCGCTTTCAACACGACCGCCGTGTGCGCACCACCCACGGTGTGAACTGCACCGGGAGCTGCTCCTGGGAGGTGTTCGTCAAAGACGGCATCGTGACCTGGGAGCTGCAGGCCACCGATTACCCCCAGCTCGAGGAAGGGCTGCCGCCTTATGAGCCGCGCGGCTGCCAGCGCGGCATCAGCTTTTCCTGGTATCTGTACAGCCCGATCCGGGTGAAATACCCATACGCCCGCGGCGTGCTGCTGGACCACTGGCGCGAGCTGCGCAAAAAGTACAGCGACCCGGTGGCCGCCTGGGCGGTGCTGGTCTCCGATGCTGAACGGCGGCGCGCCTACCAGACGGCGCGCGGCAAGGGCGGTTTCCGGCGCATCACATGGGATGAAGCACTGGAGATCATCGCTGCCTCCGTGGTCTATACCGTCAAGCTGCACGGACCCGACCGGGTGATCGGCTTTTCCCCGATTCCGGCCATGTCGCAGATCAGCTACGCCGCAGGCAGCCGCTTCCTCTCTCTGCTGGGCGGCGTCCCGATGAGCTTCTACGACTGGTACTGCGACCTGCCCCCTGCCAGCCCGGAGATCTGGGGCGAGCAGACCGATGTGCACGAGTCGGCCGACTGGTACAACGCCCGCTTTATCGCCGTGATGGGCTCGAACCTGAACATGACCCGCACACCCGACACGCACTTTATTTCTGAGGTGCGCCATGCGGGGGCCAAGCTGACCGTTTTTTCACCCGATTTTTCGCAGGTCGCCAAGTATGCCGATTACTGGATCCCGGTGCATGCCGGCCAGGACGCGGCCTTCTGGATGGCCGTCAACCATGTGCTGTTGAAGGAGTTTTACGTCGAGCGCCGGGTGCCTTACTTCAGCGAGTATCTGCAGCGCTACACCGATATGCCTTTCCTGGTGCAGATCGACGGCAGCCGTCCGGGGAAATACCTGCGCGCGAACCGGCTGCAGAGCTACCAGGACCAGGAGCACGGCGACTGGAAGCTGCTGGTCTGGGACCGAAACAGCGATGGTCCGCGGATGCCCAAAGGGACCATCGGGTTCCGCTGGGCGAAGAAAGATCCCGGAAAATGGAACCTGCAGCTCGAAGATGCCCTTACGAACGAACCCCTGGACCCCGAGCTGAGCTTCCTGGAATCCCACCAGGAGGTCATCGAGCTGGAGTTCAATGATTTCGAAAGTGGACAGGTGCTGCGGCGCGGGGTTCCGGTTCGCTATGTACAGACGACGGAAGGGCCGGCAGCCGTGACCACCGTTTTCGACCTGGTGGTGGCCCGTTTCGGCGTCTCGCGCGGCCTGCCGGGCGAATACCCGCAGAGCTATGACGAGGTGGGCGCGTACACACCGGCCTGGCAGGAGAGACTGACCGGCATCCATCGCGAGACTGTACTGCGCTTTGCTCGCGAATGGGGGCACAACGCCGAAAAAACCCGGGGGAAGAACCTGGTGATTATCGGTGCCGGCGCCAACCACTGGTACCACAACAACCTGATTTACCGCTCTGCAATAGTAGCCCTGATGCTGACCGGCAGCGTTGGCGTGAACGGCGGCGGCCTTGCCCACTATGTCGGCCAGGAAAAACTGGTCAACCAGGCATCCTGGGGCGCCATCGCCTTTGCGAGCGACTGGGGAATGGCTCCCCGCCAGCAGAACACGCCTTCCTTCCATTATGTGCACTCCGATCAATGGCGCTACGAACGCGGGTTTGCGGTCTACGACCGGCTGCCCGGTGGAGCGAACCCGGCAGAAGGCCATACCATCGATCACCAGATACGGGCGGTGCGGCGCGGCTGGCTGCCTTTCTTCCCTCAGTTCAACCGCAATCCGCTGGACGTGGTGCGCGAGGCACAGCAGCACGGCGCAGCTACCGACCAGGAAATCATCGATTACACCGTCGCGCAGCTGCGGCAGGGACGGCTGAAATTTGCGGTTGAGGATCCCGACGCACCGGAGAACTGGCCGCGGGTGTGGTTCATCTGGCGCGGCAACGCCATTGGCACCAGCGCCAAAGGACACGAATATTTCATGAAGCACTATCTGGGCACGCACAGCAACGCCATTGCCCGTGAGCTGGCCCAGGGATGCACATCGGAAGTCACCTACCGGCCAGAGGCGCCGGTCGGCAAGATGGATCTGGTGGTGGATCTGAATTTCCGCATGGACACCTCCGCCCTGTACTCCGACCTGGTGCTGCCGGCCGCCACCTGGTACGAAAAGGATGACCTCAACACCACCGACCTGCATTCCTTTATCAACCCCATGCAGGCAGTGGTCCCGCCGGCCTGGGAATCCAGGAGTGACTGGGACATCTACAAGGCGCTGGCGAAAAAGGTCAGCGAGCTGGCCCAGGTGCACCTGCCCGAGCCAGTGAAGGACATTGTGATGCTGCCGCTGCAGCACGACACCCCCGACGAGCTGTCCCAGCCCGAGGTGAAGGACTGGGTAACCGGAGAAGTCGAACCGGCCCCTGGGGTAAACATGCCGAAGTTCAGGGTCGTCGAGCGCGATTATGCCGGCCTGTACGAGCGCATGGTCAGTCTGGGCCGGGGCGTTGAGCGGAACGGCGTCGCTGCGCACGGCCTCAGCATCCCGGTGGCAGATGAATACCAGCGGCTGCTCCAGCAGCAGAAGCGCCGCTTCGGAGCATCGTTTCAGGCGAGCAGCGGCGCTGTATCAGGAAACGGCAGCGCCAGCAGCGGACCTGCCGCCCGGAACGGCAGCGAGGATGATGTCTACCCTTCGCTGGAGGAGGCGCGCCAGGTGGCGGAAGCCATCCTGCGGCTGGACCCGGCTTCCAACGGCGAGCTGGCCTACCGCGCATTTCAGGCCGAAGAACACAAGACGGGTCTGGAGCTAACCGACCTGGCCAACGGCCTGAGAGATATCCGCTACACCTTTTCCGATCTGGTCTCCCAGCCGCGGCGCATCCTCACCACACCCACCTGGTCGGGCCTGGTGACGAAGGGCCGGCCGTATTCTCCCTTTACCCTGAATGTGGAACGCCTGGTCCCCTGGCGCACTCTAACCGGCCGGCAGCATTTCTACCTGGACCATGAAATCTATCTGGATTGGGGTGAGAACCTGCCCGTTTTCAAACCCAAGCCTGACCACACCATGCTCAACGACACGGACCAGACCCAGCTCGATGAAAAAGGCCGGCCGTTCAACTACATCACCCCGCATGGCAAGTGGAGCATCCACTCCACATACTCGGAGAACCACCGCATGATGACCCTCTCGCGAGGGGCCTACCCGGTGTGGCTCAACGACAAAGATGCGGCCGAACTGGGCATCGCCGATAATGACTGGGTCGAGCTGTACAACGACAACGGCGTCTTCGTCCAGCGCGCCAACGTCTCTGCCCGCATCCCCAGAGGGAATGTCTTTGTCTACCACGCAACCGAACGCACGGTAGGCATCCCCAAATCACCGTCGCGCGGCAGGCGGGCAGGGATGAACAACTCACTGAC
>Ga0134093_1000397_pt1 | contig 53736 bp, 40 predicted proteins | sample 4_1taG_FD_94452 | JGI IMG/M metagenome (GOLD analysis project Ga0134093, IMG submission 94452) | Switchgrass degrading microbial communities from high solid loading bioreactors in New Hampshire, USA - 4_13_20_68_A1 metaG | ecosystem: Engineered > Bioreactor > Semi-continuous > Anaerobic >...
CGAGCGCACTGTTCCGGCGCTGACCGCAGCCCTTCGCAATTTCAGCAACCATATCAACTCCTGCACACTGTTCAACTGGGGCGCGGCGAGATGGTTTGAGGCGCTGATACCGATTTTCTGGCTCTACGAGAAAACCGGCGAAGATTGGCTGCTTGACCTTGCGCACAAGCTGAGGGTGCAGGGCTTTGACTACCAGACCCTGTTTGAGCATTACAGGGACATGGTCCCGCAGAGGCGCTGGACTTACCTTACGCATGTAGTAAACCTTTCGATGTGCTTAAAATCGGGCGCGCTGATAAGCAGGATGTATGGCGGGGACCCGAATAGATTTGCAAAACTCGCGATAGAAACGCTTGACAAGTACCATGGCATGGCATGCGGCCAATTTACAGGCGACGAATGCGTCTCGGGCGACAGCCCCGTGCAAGGCACCGAGCTTTGCGGCGTGGTCGAAGCGATGTATTCATATGAGCAGCTGCTCTCGATTACCGGCGATCCATACTGGGGCGACAGGCTCGAGAAGCTTGCGTTTAACGCTCTTCCCGCTACCATCAGCGAGGATATGTGGACCCACCAGTACGACCAGATGACAAACCAAGTGCAGTGCTCAAGGCTACCCGACGGGCATGTGATCTTCCGCACCAATTCCGGCGAGTCCCACCTGTTCGGGCTTGAACCGAACTATGGCTGCTGCACCGCAAACTTTAACCAGGGCTGGCCGAAATTTGCGCTGTCGGCTTTCATGCGCACGCCGGGTGGGCTGGCTTCGGTCATACCGGTTCCGTCTGAGGCGCGAATTGAAATAGGCGGCACAGAGGTAAAGTGCAGGCTCGACACAGAATACCCGTTCAAAGGCTTGCTCGTATACACTATTGATGCCGAAAAACCGGTTGAGCTTGAGTTTTCAATCCGCATACCCGGTTCGGCTGCTGCGGCGTATGTCGACGGCGAGCAGGTAAAATGCGGCGAGTTTTACCGCATAAAGCGAACCTGGTCGGGGCAAAGCAAAATTGAAGTTAAGCTCGTTTTCGAGTGCTCGCTTGTAGCCCGCCCGCGCGGCATGGCTTGCCTTTGGAGAGGCCCGCTGCTTTACTCGCTCGAGTTAAACGAGGAATGGAGGCCGTTCGAGTACATAAGAGGCGGCGTTGAGCGCAAATTCCCATATTGCGACTACGAGCTCTACACAGACTCGGATTGGGCGTTCGGCTTTGCCAGCGGCGAGTTTGAGGTCCACGAAAACGAGGTCTCGGATATCCCGTTCTCGCACTCCAAACCGCCGGTGGTTATCGAAACTTATATGTACCCGCTTGACTGGAAGATGGAGTATGGTATATGCGCGGTCGAGCCAAACTCGCGCAAGCCGACTGGGCCTGCAGTTAAAAAACGCTTTATCCCCTACGGCTGCGCGAGGCTGCGCATGACCGAAATGCCTGAAAAGTGCGAAGAATAAAAAGCAAATAAAAAATGCCTGATATTGCCCGAAAATGGGCAAGGTCAGGCATTTTTTGTTGGAGGTTAGTTTGCGGCTCAAATCAATGCCTATTTATGCTTCTATACACAACGTATCGTATACGCATACGGGGCTGACAAACATAATTTTGCCGCCTTCAATGTCAAACGGCGCCTTTTCGCCGCTGTTGTAAGCCGCTTTCGCAGCAAAACCGCCTGGGAGTATGAAGGCATTTAAATTTAGTTTTCCCTTTAGTACCGTGAGGACAATCTTATCAATTCCGATTTGCACTGTTCCCCAAGCGCCGTCGACGGACCAAAAACACATAAACGGCCGCTCTTTTGTAACCGGGTCAAACCCGATCTCGCCTTTAGTCATGTCAAACCTAAAGCCTGAGAACGCGGCAAGCAGCGCAAAGCTTGCCATCGAGCGCGCATAACTTGCCCCGCACTCAATTTCCGAATAGGGATTGCGCTTTTTGCCGTCGTACCGGTCGCGGATTGCCCTCACTACCTCGGTTCCTTCATCGACGAGTCCCTCCTGAATCATCAGCCCCGCTGCCGCATACTCAAATCCTGTCATGCACTCTTCGGCGTACGGGATTGGGATTTGCGGCTTGTACTCGCCTTGCGGCCACTCGCAAATTACAACGCCGCGCTCGTCGTTTAGAGCGAACACCCTGCAGGGGTTAAACACTTCGCGCATGGATTTGAAATTTATCTCATATAGCGAGCGCGCTGCGGTCTTGCGATGATTCTTGTCAAATATATCTCCAATCCCAATCAATGTGGCGTGCCACTGCGCGACGAGCTGGTCGATTTCGCAGCCGCAGCCATATTGGTATTTTATTTCGTTCTTCTCGCTGTTCCAGTAGTAGCTGTAAATACTGGGGTCATATTCCGCAAAGCGGTCGAGCAGGGATTTGTTGGACACATCAATTTTCTGAATGTAGTAGCGCCCGTTATAAAGCTCGTTTTCTACATGTTTTTTGCCTTTTTCTAAAATCACGCGGTATTCTTCAGCTTTATCATGCTCACCAAGGTAGTCGGCGATTTCGGCGCAGGCGGCGAGAGCGGCGAGATAGAAACCCGTGAGCCACGAGCTTGGGCCGAAAAGTTCGACGTCCAGCGTGTGGTGCTGCCGTCCCGTCAGCACTCCGGATTTGTCAGGGTCCCATAAATCGCGGTTATCGGGGCTCCACGCATACTCCAGCGTCTTTTTGACAGTGCCCCAATATTTACGCAGCCATGCGTCGTCGCCCGAAAGTTTCCACTCGCGGTAGAAGCGGAGGATGCTGCCCATCTGCCCGTCGACGCAAGCCCTGAAGTTCCACTTCCCGCTGCCGAGCGGCAGCATGGTGCGGAACATCATCTCCCCGTTTTCTTTGACGTTGTTTTCGTAATTGATTTCTAGAATATTCCGTGCAAGCCGCGGGAACAGGAAGGGAAGGGAATACTGATACTGCCATACATGGTCGCAAGTTCCCTCACACGAGCCGCTGTTTGCGTTTGTGCCTTCAAAAGCCCAAAACTCGCCGTTTTCAAGCCTAAGGCAGGTAGCGCTTTTAAGGACCGCTAGGTTTGAAGCGGCGGCGTCGACGCATTCAGGCGGAAGCGAGCTCCCGAAGAGCGCATTGCTAAATTTCATCGATTCACAGTAAAGCGTATCCCAATTTTCAAAGCAGTACCGCTGTACATCTATTGCGCTATTAAACCGCCGGCAGTACTCGTGTTTCCACACCGGCCTTTGATTGTCCCAATACTTTACGAAGTTTGGGAAGTACCACGTCAGCAAAAAGCGGATCTTTTTGCTTTCGCCGGGCATGAGCCTGACATGTGCGGCGAGTGTCGCCATATCTCCAGTGTCAATCTTGCCGTTGAGGTTATTGTTATCATAATGGCGGTTTTTCAGCTTGCCGGGCGACGAAAACTCGCGCCAGAAGGTCACAAGGTCGTCAAACCACCCGCTACGGTACCAGTATTCCTGATATGAAACATCCAGCCAGTTGGTCGACACCAAAAGCTCGCCATACTCGGGTTGCTCGGGCGTGTAGTTTTTGCTTGAAAGAAGGATAGAAGACGTACTGCCGTCCGAAAGGAACTTGTCAAACCCGCCGTCGGAAGTCCGGAACGGATTCCCTACTGAAAAAGCAAGCGTGTAGTCGGTTTCTTCGCTAAAGGTGTTTTTTATATTCCACTCGAAAAATGCCGCTGGCAATGAGCTGTTGTCCTCGTCGCCCGGGATGAAAGGGTTAAAGGCGAGAAGCTCAATATCTGCGGGCATTTTTTCAGCGCTGTATGTTATGTTTGCGAAAGGGAAAAATCCGCGGAATGCGACGTCGCTAAAGTGCGGGATCCCGGCGAGCGTGGTACGGTTCGGGCCATGTCCATAGCCCCAGGAATGGTGGTGCGCGGCGTATGGCACGCCCATGAGGTCCTTTGTCAAATCTCCGTGCAAAACCCGCGCGTCTAAAACTTTTCCACTCCGCTCGGCTTTGATTGCAAAATGGGTGTATTCGTTTACTGAAAACTTATTAGCCCTACCGGTTAACTCCCAGTCGACAAGCGCGCCTATACCGGAAATCCCAATCCCGCCTGTCCCTATGCCCGAGAGCGGGAAGACAATTTCCCTCAAATACTCTCCCCTGTATGTTTTCATCGCTCATCCCTCCGAAAAGGCATTAAAATCGCCCGTTTGCCTAAGCCGCATTTTCACGGATGGCAAACGGGGCGAGCTTAAAGTTTACGCGTTTTGGTTGCTGTAGAAGTTTTCAAAATACTCGATGACCGATTCGTAATGCTTCATTATGGACTTTTCGTATTTTGCCCAATATGATGCGACGTTGGGGTTGTTTTGGTCAACAAGGTTTTGTATGATGAATGCCGCGCCGCTCCATGCGTCGTAGACATAGCCGAAATCAAACACCCGGCTGTTTACAATCATGTCGAGCATCGCAATCGATTCTTCGTCGCGGGTGCCTTTGAACTTCAGGGCGACGTCATAGTAAGCGGGTACGACTTTTTTATAGCTTTCAGCGCAAAGCGCCTCGGTGATAACGCCGATAAGCTCGGTATTCGAAACGGTTATCGGCACAGCCATTACCTGATGGCTGCCGTCGACCATCGTGTAATATTTCGACTGGTTTTCGTCCCATTTCGGGTAGGGCAAAATCGCGTAATCGTCCTCAAGGTCGCGGAAATATCCGAGCGCGTCTCCTATATTGGCGTTAGCGAAGACAGAAAGCCCGCGCGCAAACATGTCGCGGCCGTACATGTGCCTAAATGCCCCGTCGACGTTGGTGTAATTTCGGTCCATGCGAATGCCTTCGTAGGTGGTAAACCCTTCGAGAATCTTTTGCACGATGCTCGCAGTCTTATCGAGGTTGAGCGAGAATTCCAGCTTTCCTTCATTATTTTTTCTATAAATCGGGTTGTCAAATGCCCAGAGGTACGCGCATACATTAGACATGCAGTCTGATGTTAAGCCGTAAAGATCGTCGTTGTCAACCTGGCTGTTGTGGTTTTGGTCGACGTAAATGTCTTTAGAAAGGCTGATAAGATAGTCGATAGTCCAGCTTCCGTCGTTTACAATCTTATATAGGTCCGGGATGCCGTAATCCGCCCCAAGCTTTTTATTATAGAAAACGCAGTACGTCTTGCCAATTGCGGATAAAATGAAGTCCCCGATTGCGGTAATGCAAACGCCGTTGTATGTAAGGTCGTTGATGTTGGAGTCGGACCACCAAGGCTTTTCGAAATTCACTTTAGGGATATCGTACCAGTTTAAAAAGTAACCGTTAGGCACGATTTGGCCAAGGACCACCACATGCCAGCACACGAGGTCAATCGCATCCTCGTTTGCGGTGACGGTATTGATTATAATCCCGGTTTCGCGGTGCCCGGTATCGTTTACAACGGTAATTTTGCAGTTAAAGCGTTCTTCAACCGTGCGGTTGCGCGTGTAAATCGCGTCGTCGACCACATCGCCAGAGCTTTCTTCCATAAAGTAGTGGTCGGTCATATTGTTGCAAGTCGCGATACGGAATTTATACCCGTCAAAATTGTAGCTGCCCAGCTCGTCGTCAATTTTTTCACGGCTGTTTAACCCCTCGCTTTCGCTTTGTAGCTCGGCAGTACTGGTGGTGTCTTCCGGCAGCGTCGATTTACCCGAAGACGCATTGCTGCAAGCGCCGAAGGCTAATACGGCGACGAGCAATAATAAAGATATTAGCCTTTTTGACACTCAAATATCCCCTTTCGTTCTTCGATTCGGCTGGGTATTGGCGCACGAAAATTTTTCACATATCAGGTTCATTGTAGCAAACGTTACAGACGATGTCAACAATTCTGCCCAATTTTGGCATACATTTTCTTTTACGGAATATTAAGATAATTAACAGTGTGTTAAAAAACGGTTCTTTCGCAGTTAACAATGAAATTTTATGCTAGCTGTTGCAATATTTCTCAAAATACAGCGGAGGATATGTGTATGATGCTGAGCCCGAGACGGTTTATAGCGTTTGCTTTAGCGTTTTTGACTGCGCTATTAGCTGCTTCATGCGGCGGCGCAGCAAACAGCCCAGTATCAAAGGTTGACACCGAAAATGCTGCTGATGCGACTTCGGGGGAGATTGCGGAAACGAATAAGATAAACTGGGAATCGGCAAACCTGCCGAAGAAAGACTTTGACGGCAGGGAATTTGTTGTCCTTACTCATGAGCCTCCTAACAAGCAGCTTACGTGGTATATGGTCGTGCCCGAAGAGCTAAATGGCGAGTCTCTAAACGACGCGATGTACAACCGCAACGCGAAAATAGGCGAAATATACAACACATCAATTGTTTCGCATTATTCGACGGCTATAAGGACCGACGCTAGCAATGCGATAGCTTCGGGCGATACCACATTCAGCGCTGTATTCGGCAGGATTTCAGATACATACCCCCTTGCGCAGGAAGGGCAGTTTTTAAATTTCCATAACCTGCCTTATACAAACCTTGAAGCCCCGTGGTGGGACCAGTCTATAGTTCGTGACCTTACGTATCGCGGCGCTTTATATAATCTCACAGGCGATATTTCTCCGGCAACGAACGTGCGCGTGTACACAATGGTATTTAACAAGGACATGTGTAAGAGCTTGAATCTCGACTACCCATATCAGTATGTGTACGACGGCACATGGACAATTGATAGGTTTAATCAATACATAACAGACGTAAACACCGACCTTAACGGCGACTCGGTGATGGACTATAATGACCGCTGGGGGTTCTTCAGCCAGGACGGGTGCTCCTGGATGATGTATTTCGCCGGCGGCGGCCAAGTGGTTGTAAAAGACCCGAGCGGCGAGCTTGTTGTCGCTTACAATACCGACCGCAATATACAGCTCGCGATTAAAGCGCTTGAGATTGCTATTGATAAATCGAAAACTCTGATGGCGAACCAGTATGTCGCTAATAACGGCGGGAACTGGGCCACGGCTACCGCGTGGTTTGCAAACGGCGGGGCGCTGTTCCGCTCGTCGGTTCTTGAGCCGATACCTCGCGATTTGCGCTCGCTTGAGGTTAACTTCGGCATAGTCCCGTTCCCGAAGCTCGACGAAAAACAGATCCAGTATTACACGCTGCCCGAAGAAACCTCAATAATGTTCAGCGTGCCGGTGACCGCCGACCCTGAATTCGCATCGCTTATCCTCGAGTCGCTTGCGGCTGAGTCGGTGTCTACCATATCCCCCGCGTTTTATGACATCTGCCTTAACGGCAAAGTCGTGCGCGACGAAGAGTCGAAAGGAATGCTTGACATTATATTTTCAAACAAGATATTCGACATCGGGTATATCACTAACATCGGAAATTTCAGGACAATGCTTGTAAACCTTGAAAAGAGCGCAAGCACCGACGTTGCTTCAACATTTGCAAAAACGCTCAAGTCGGCAGAAACTACGCTGCAAAAACTCTGCGAGAACTTTGAAAAGATAGGCTAAAGGAATAAATAAGCCGGCGGCTCCTATTGGGGAGGCTGCCGGCTTTTAATATTCTCTTAAAGCACCATAATGTAAAAATAATCGTTGCTATTGCCGAAATTATGTAGGCTAAAAAGCTGCCACATGGGTGTGCTTTTCCATGTGGAAGCGTTTCTTTTATAATTCTATATCAGCTACAACCATCCTGTGATCCGACGCCACGATACAGGGGATGTCGGCAAATAACACTTTCAAATCTAATGAAACGAATATATAGTCGATTTTGCGGGTGGGATTATCTGACGGGAAGCTGTATTTTACCTCCCCGAAAAACTCCGCCGTGTCGACCATCCGCTCGTAAATGGGCAAAAGCTTTTCGTTGTTCGGCTCCATATTAAAGTCGCCCATAAGGACATGGGGCGTATCGCAGCCGTCAAGTAGCTCTACGGCAGCCGTTACAGCGTTCTTTTGCTCGCTGCGCGCGAGCCCGAAATGGGATCCGAAAACTGTAAGCTCTTTTTCGCCTATTTTTATCCTCGCCCGCATTATACAGCGTGATTCATAATACGCATTCTCGTCCTTAACCGGCGGGTCGGGGATTTTTATAACCTCAAATTCGGCAATCGGATGTTTTGAAAGCAGCGCGTTGCCATATGGCAAATCGGGCGGGAGCTTTATCGCCTCCCCGAATCTGTAGTAGCCAAATCCGGCATTTTCGGCTAAAATTTTAGTTTGGTCTAAATAATCCGGATGGCTCCCTTCGCCCCTGACCTCGTTTAGCACCGCAACGTCTGCGTTTTGTGACTTAATTGCGCCGGCTATTAGGTCGAAATCTAAAATCTCCCTGCCTTCTTTCTTTGAGCGTAAATAGTCGCGGCAGTGTTGAATGTTGTAGCTTAAAAGCCTAATTTTCATATTTGCCTCCATCATAAGCCTGCGCTGGTATCGTGGCTTATTCGCTTTGGGTTTCCCCGTCTATCCAAGCGAGATACGTGGCGCTTCCTTGCTCGATATCTAGCATTATAATTTCCGGCACCTCGTACGGGTGAAGCTCGAGGAGCTTTTTCTCAATGAGCGGGTAGAGCTCCTTTTTTGTTTTAATAAGCACTAAAATTTCATCCTCACGGCAAAGCTCGCCTTTCCAAGTGTAGTGGCTCTTTATTCCTATCTGCTGGACGCATGCGGCAAGCTTTGATTTAATAAGCTCCTCAATAACCGGCTGCGCTTGCTCTTCATTTTGTAATGTGGTCATAACTATTCCGTATTTGCCCATTGATATGCCTCTTGTTTCGCAATAATGGACTGCTTTAATTTTATAAAGTTTTTAGAGGGATGTCAACTTTGAGCCGGTCAAAGCCGAGCCTAAAGCTAGGCTACGCCACCTGCGCGCAGGCCGCAACGCTGCTTATGAGGTATGTATATTTCTTTGGCAAATAACCGAATAAGTTAATCCCCCTGCTTGCCCGTTTGGCAAGCAGAGGTTTTTTGGTTTTTCGTGGTTGACAACAGAACTTCTTTGTGTTACGATAGCCGTCGAGTGGTATAATATAGTAAAACCCGCAAGACGTATCGCGCGTTTTGTAGGCAGTCCGCTCAAAAACTGCTTGAAAGGAGCCGTAGCCGTGTTTGTCGAGTGGCTAAGAAGAAACAGGGTAATCGATTTTATCGAAGCCCCCGAGAGTTTTCACCCATATCCCAAAGCGTCCGAGAGGGACAAATGGGAGAACATTCCCGAGGAAGTGGCAAGCGCTTGTGTGCGGCAGGCGGAAAAATATTTAGGATTTGAGTGGCCTTCGCTTCCCGCGACCAGCTTTATGGCTTATATGAGGACAGGCGACAGAAGGGTATACGAAGACCGCCATTTCCCAAGGCGTAGGGCTTTGGCGGCATTGGTGCTCGGCGAATGCGTGGAAGGTAAGGGCAGGTTTATAGACGACATTATAAACGGCATCTGGTGCATTTGCGAGGAGTCATTCTGGGGGGTGTCCGCCCATAACGGCGTGCGGGCAAACGAGCCGCTCCCCGACGTCGAGGACAGATACATAGACCTTTTCGCCGCCGAAACGGGCGGGCTTTTGGCTTGGACGAAATACCTTTTGGCCGACGAGCTTGACAAGGTTACTCACCTGGTGTCAAGAAGGATAGATATTGAGCTTGAGGAGCGCATTAAAAAGCCGTTTTTGTGCCGCGAGGACTTCTGGTGGATGGGAACCGTAAACAGGGCGGTCAACAACTGGACCCCGTGGATCGTCGCAAACGTAATGAGCGTTTTCCTTTTATGCGAGCCCGACAGCGTCCGTCGAGCCAAAGCTATTGAAAAGATGTTCAGGTGCCTTGACTGCTTTGTAAACTCATACCACGACGACGGTGGCTGCGACGAAGGCACCTCATATTGGAATGTCGCGGGCGGTGCGCTGTTCGATTGCCTCGACCAGCTTTATAAAGCATCGAGCGGCAAAATCGATTTCTTCCAGAACGAGCTGGTCCGCCAGATCGGTCGCTATATTTACCGCTGCCATATCGCGGACAAATACTTTATAAACTTTGCGGATGGCGGCGCGAGGATCGATATCGCAAAAGACATGATTTATCGCTATGGCAAGCGTATCGGCGACCCGGCTATGGTGGCGCTTGCCGTCGGAGTTCCGACAAATGCCGATTTCAGGTCTGAAGCGCTCAGGCGAGCGCTGCCGGCTATATTCAACTACGCGGAGCTGGCAAGCCAAAAATCGGAGCCTCCATATGTCCGGGACGTGTGGATGGACGGCATACAGGTTATGGTCGCACGCGAGAAAGCCGGCTCTGCAGAAGGGCTATACCTCGCGGCAAAAGGAGGGCACAACGCCGAAAGCCACAACCACAACGACGTCGGATCCTGCATTGTGTTCGTCGACGGGCTACCGGGCATAATAGACGTCGGGGTCGAGACCTATACAAAGAAGACCTTCAGCTCACAAAGGTATGAAATTTGGACAATGCAGTCCCAGTACCATAACTTGCCGACGATAAACGGAAAAATGCAAAGCCCAGGCGGGCAATACCGCGCTACTAATGTCAAATATGATATGAGCGATGACGAGGCGGTTTTCTCGTTGGATATAAATAACGCATACCCGAAAGACGCGAATGTAAAGCTATATAGCCGCACATACAGAATGCACCGTAAGGAAAGCGAAAAAGGGTATATTGAGATTACCGACAGCTTCGTGCTTGAAACCGGCGAGGGCACGATATGCTGGAACTTCATGGTGTGGAAGAAGCCCGAGGTTATAGAGAGCGGGCTGATTAAAGTAAAGATAAACGAAGAAACCGCATTCTATATGCAGTTTAGCGAAGAAAACGTAAAGGTCGACATCGAGCATTGCGACACAAGCGACGCACGGCTCAGGTCCGCATGGGGTGCGGATGGCGTGTATAGGATTGTAATGACTAAAACGGTTCCAAAGGAAGGGTGTTTCAGCGTCAAGGTATATAAAGCTTAAAGACTTTACGGGGCAAGGTTATCGCCTTGCCCCTATTTTTTAACCGTGCTTGTTACAAACCCGACGGCTGGCGCGCCATATTATGGAGCCGCAAGGTGCGGAAGCGCATTTTCAGCTTGAATAAAATATCGAAAATAACACTAATTATTAGTTGTGCAAAATATTGACAGTGGGAATCCTCTGTAATATAATGAAATTGAACAAAAGCCGTTGCGGGTTAACGCTCGGCAAAATGCTAGGGAGGCAAGTTTATGGGCAAGAAAACTATAGCCTTTTTGCTTGCGCTTATACTTTTGGTTGTTTTCGTTTTCTCGTCTTGCGCAGGGGACAATAAGACCAGCCAGACGGCAGACACGACCGCCGTACAGGACACCACGGAAGCTGAGGAAGAGGAAAGATACATATATCCACAGCTTGATTTGGGCGGCGAAGACTTCACTCTCCTCGGCACAACGACGACATGGGGCTTTTATGAGTATCTTGACCGCGATACAATGACCGGCGAAGTCCTCGACGATGCTATTTATAATCGGAACCGCTTTATTGAGAAAACTTTCAACCTTAAAATCGCTGTCGCCGAAGAGATAATAGATAACGTGTATAGTAAAATTAACACCGTTATCAAGGCGGGAGAAGACGCGTACGACGCGATATTCTGCCCGGGCTGGACGGGTGACACGACATATCTCGGCTCATATGCTGCTCAGCATATGTTTTATGATTTGTCAAAGATTTCCGAAATCAACTTTGACGGCAACTGGTGGAACCAAAAGCTACGCACCGAAGGGGCTTTAGGCAAAGACGGCGCGTTGTTTTTTGCAGCGTGCGATATAAATATTTTCACCCTTCAGGGTACGTGGTGCCTCTTCTTTAATGAAAAATTGTTTGAGGATCTAAACCTTGAGCGGCCTTATAAACTTGTAAAAGACGGGACATGGACGTTTGACAAGTTCGCGGAGCTTGTCAAAGCCGGAGCAAACCTCAACGGCGACGACAGCTTCTCGTGGAACGCTAACGGGAAATGCATTTACGGCTATACTTCGTTCAATGCAGGTACTCTAACGTTGCTGCTCGGCTCGGGCGAGCGGTTTGTCAGCAAGGACGACCAAGGCTATCCGGTGCTTGCGATTGAAACCCAGCGCTTCTATGACGTTTGCACGAAAGTAGCCGACCTGCTCTCCACGCAAGGGTATTATCTGAACGCTAACGAGTCGGTCGACAGCCTGTTCCATTATGAAAACATCTTTATGAACGGCAGGGCGCTTTTCACCTGCGCCGAGCTGAAAGCCGCCTCGCGCCTGAGGACGATGGAAGACCCGTACGGCATAGTGCCGGCGCCAAAATTTGAGGAGGCCCAGAAAGAATACTACTCGGCAAAAACCAGGCAGGCGTTCCTATTGGTTATCCCGGTGACAAACCCCGACCCCAATACCACCGGCGCGGTAATGGACGCGATGGCGTATGTAAGCTACAGGGACGTCACGCCGGTATTCTATGACGTGACGCTCTCGCAGAAGGGGCTGCGCAACGAGGAATCAATAGAGATGCTGAAGTTAATCCGCGACACGCAGTATTTTGACGCCGGCATCATCTACGGATGGACATCGGCGCTCAACGGCGCGATCATATCCGCGGTGGACGGCGGCAACAGCAGTGTGGCTTCGATTATTGAAAGGTACAAAAAACAGATTGACTCGAGCATTCAGAAAACCATGGACGCGTTTTACGGGGAGTAAAACATAGCCAAAATAGGGCTTTGCGAGTTCTGATCATCTCGTAAAGCCCTTTTTTGTTTGCCTTAACAAAGCAATAATTTAATGAAAAAAATAACTATAAACTTGCGCAATTTTATTAATTAATATAGAATAAAAAATGTCTGTTAAAAACACAATGTGTGCCGAATTAAATCAATTTTTGACTTCGTATTAATTCTTATTTTGAATATTTATACAATTTTTCTTTCACTATGTATTCAATATATTTTCCTTCGGAAAAAGATATATCCTTTTGAATCCATATAAATGAGTAGGAAAAAGGGTAAATATGCTATTTCCACGGAAATTAGCCTTGCAGGCGGAAAAATTTAGACTTTCACTTACAAAAAGCAGGGCGTATGGCCGCAAAAGAAGCAATTTATGTAAAATGCTGCAAGATCCTCTAATAAAGATAATTTAACCATGAAAATTGGTTATTAAAAACCTAAAATATTTTTTTATTTCGTATTGCATTTTACTTAAAAATATATTAAAATGCATATTTGTACTAGCTAAGGTTGCACTTTGTTTTAGTAAATTAATATAGTAATGCGTTGGAGGGTTTTCGTGGACACAAAACTTGCTAAATATATACTAAAGCGTTTGATTCTTGCGATTGTTACTATTTTTTTAATTATAACGATCACGTTCTTCTCGATGCACGCCATACCCGGCGGGCCATTTTTGAGCGAAAAATCGCCAAGCGCCGAAGTTACGGCTGCGCTCGAGGCTAAATACGGGCTTGACAAACCGCTCGGCGAGCAATTCGTCGAGTACCTCAAGGGAGTTATGAGATTTGATTTTGGCCCTTCCATAAAGCAAAGGGGGCGCATGGTGTCCGACATCATCAAGGAAGGGTTTAAAGTCAGCATGAAAATCGGCGCGGTTGCTGCTGCTATTGCCATTACTATTGGGTTGGTGTTCGGCTCCCTAGCCGCCGTTTTCCATAACAAATTTCTGGACAAGCTTATAATGGTTTTATCGACAGCCTTTGTCGCGATGCCATCGTTCATCGTGGCAACGTTTATGCTTTTGGTATTTTGCGTGGAGCTAAACCTATTGCCCGCGAACGGCGATACTGTCGGTGGGCTTGTACTCCCAGTCATAGCATTGAGCCTTTACCCAATGTCGTATATAACAAGGCTCACGCGTTCGAGCATGCTCGACGTGCTTGGGCAGGACTATATACGCACAGCGCGTGCTAAAGGCCTAAAGCCCTCAAAGATTATTTTCAAGCATGCCTTAAGGAACGCAGTGACGCCGGTTATCACCTATTCCGGCCCGATGCTAGCTTATATACTTACCGGCAGCCTTGTTGTAGAGAAAATATTCGCGGTGCCCGGGCTTGGCAAATATTTCGTTTCGAGCATCACAAACCGCGACTACACCTTGATTATGGGCACCACAATCTTCCTTGCCACGCTTATAGTGATCCTCATGCTGGTATCCGACATCCTTTATAAAATATTCGATCCCCGTGTGGATTTGTCGTAATGTGGAGGCTTACCGATGCCAAAAAACTCAACTCATGACATAGACACCATGCCGAAAAAGAATCCGCTTAGCTTTCAGATAGATTTAAAAGATTTCGATCTTGCCACAAGCGAAGAGAAGGCGCTGCAGGACCGGATGCGCGAAAGCACCACCTTCTTAAAGGACGGTCTTAAAAGGCTGTGGCGTAACAAAATAGCGATGGCTTGCTTCTTTATAATTGTTGCAATCGTTTTGTTAGTGACTATAGTCCCGATATTTTATCCCTATTCATACGACCAGCAGCTTGGTATAACCCCCGGGCAGCCTATTGATTCATCTTATAACAACCTCAAGCCCTTTGAGTTCGGCGAAACCGAAAAGCAGCGCATCGCGCAAGGCGAGAAAATATTCCCTCACATTTTCGGCACCGACAACCACGGGCGGGATTACTTCATCAGGATAATTTACGGAACCCGGATTTCGCTAATGGTCGGCTTTTTCGCCAGCATAATCGTTTTGATAATAGGCGTCGTTTACGGATCCGTAGCCGGATACCTCGGCGGAAAAGTAGACCTTCTGTTGATGCGTATCGTCGACATTATTTACTCGCTGCCCGATATGTTAATGATAATCCTGCTTTCGGTCGTCCTTAAAATAGCATTTGGAAACGTCATAGACAACTCGCCGCTTTCAAAGCTAGGCAGCGGGATGATAAGCATATTTATAGTTTTTGCCTTGCTTTACTGGGTGGGCATGGCGCGGCTTATTAGGGGACAGATTTTGTCGATTAAACAGCAGGAGTTTGTGCTTGCCGCGAAATCCATCGGCGCAAGCTCATACCGGATTATAACAAAACACCTGCTTCCAAACTGCATTAGCGTTATAATTATTTCGACCGCGCTTCAAATCCCGTCCGCGATATTCACAGAGAGCTTCCTTAGCTTCTTAGGCCTCGGCGTGTCCATCCCGATGCCCAGTCTCGGATCGCTGGCTTCGGAGGCTCTGGCAAGCGTGTACAGCTATCCGCACAGGCTAATAATCCCGGCTGTGGTCATCTGCCTAATAGTCCTTTCGCTCAACCTGCTTGGCGACGGGCTTCGCGACGCATTTGACCCGAAGCTGAAAAAATAAATCAGTTGCTATGTTGATATGAGGAAAAAATGAAATTGCTGACAGTTGAAAATTTGCATACATCCTTTTTCACCCCTTCCGGCGAGGTAAAGGCGGTAAACGGCGTCAGCTTTGAGCTGGAAGAGGGAAAGGTTTTGGGTATCGTGGGAGAGTCCGGCTCGGGAAAGAGCGTGACCGCATACTCAATACTTCAGATACTCACTCCTCCCGGCCGCATCGTGAGCGGCAGCATTAAGTTCAGAGGGCAGGAGCTGGTTGGGGCCGGCGAAGAGGTGATGCAAAAGATACGGGGTAATAAAATAAGCATCATATTCCAGGACCCCATGACAAGCCTTAACCCGGTCTTCACAATCGGGAATCAGCTAATGGAAACGCTCCTGCTTCATACCGACCTTGAAAAAAAACAGGCTTACGAAAGAGCGATTGAGCTCTTGACGCTTGTCGGTGTAAACGAGCCTGAAAAGCGTATACGCCAATACCCGCACGAGTTTTCGGGCGGCATGCGCCAAAGAGTCATGATTGCGATGGCTTTGGCTTGCAATCCCGACATACTTATAGCCGACGAGCCGACGACGGCGCTCGACGTCACAATCCAGGCGCAGATACTCGACCTGATGAAGGAGCTGCAGAAAAAGCTTGGCATGGCGATAATACTCATCACGCATGACCTAGGCGTGGTCGCGGAAATGTGCGACGAGGTTATCGTTATGTACGCGGGTAGTATCTGCGAGAGAGGCTCGGTTGACGACATTTTCTATAATCCGAAACACGAGTACACGAAAGGGTTGCTCAGGTCGCTTCCGTCTGTTGAAAAGAGAGAGCGACTGCGCCCGATCGGAGGCTCTCCGGTTGACCTTTTGAATATGCCCGACGGCTGCCCGTTCGCACCGCGATGCGACGCAGCAATGAAGGTGTGCCTAAGGCACATGCCGAAAGAAATCGCCGTCGGCGACGGGCATTATTCGCGCTGCTGGAAGAACATAAAGGACAAGCTGGCCGACGGCTCTATTACACTGGAGCGTTTGAAGGAGCTCTGCGAGAAATGAATAATGGCGAGTGTAAAAACCTGCTTGAAGTTAAAAACCTAAAGCAGTATTTCAGTATACCTAACGGCCTTTTCGAATCGCTGACACTCAAGGCGGTTGACGACGTTTCATTTGTCATAAAAGAAGGGGAAACGTTGGGCCTTGTCGGCGAGTCAGGTTGCGGCAAGACGACTGTCGGGCGCAGCATTTTGCATCTATATAAACCGACATCAGGGAAAATTATATTCGACGGGGTAAAAATCGAGAGCAAAAAAACAATTAAAGAATATAGAAAAAAGGCCCAGATGGTCTTTCAGGACCCATATTCTTCGCTAGACCCGCGAATGACAGTAGGCGACATAATCGGCGAACCTCTAGACGTGCACAAGCTCTATAGCACAAAGAAAGAGCGCAGCGAACGGATTTTGGAACTGATGTCCCTTGTCGGGCTTAACAGCGAGCACGCAACACGTTATGCGCATGAGTTCTCGGGTGGCCAGAGGCAGCGCATTGGCATTGCCCGGGCCTTGGCGGTAAACCCGAAGTTTATAGTCTGCGACGAGCCTGTATCGGCGCTCGACGTCTCGATTCAGGCGCAGATTATAAACATGTTCGAGGATCTGCAAAAGAAGCTGGGCCTTACCTACCTGTTTATCGCGCATAACCTTTTGGTGGTTAAGCACATCTCAAACAGGATTGCCGTCATGTACCTCGGCAAGATTGTAGAAATTGCACCATCGGAGGAGCTGTATAATAAGCCGCTGCACCCCTACTCGATATCTCTGCTTTCCGCCGTGCCGGTTCCCGACCCGAATCATTCTCGGAATAAGAATCGCGTGACGCTAGCCGGCGATATACCAAGCCCGCTGCGTGTTCCGAGCGGCTGCGCATTCCGCACCAGATGCCCGCGCGCTACAAAGGAATGCGCCGAGATAGTGCCGCCCCTTGAGGAAAAATCCCCCGGGCATTTCGCAGCCTGCATCCATGTTTGAGCAAGTCAAAAAGTGCCAATAATTTAAAATTATATATAGGAGGAAAACACCTATGAAAAAGACCCTAAGCTTACTTTTAGTGTTGGTTATGGTGCTTGGCACGCTGCTTCTTGCCGGGTGCTCGAAGAAAGCATCCGACTTAGTGGTCTGCCTTGGACCGTATCCCGACACAATCGACCCCGCGCTTAACAGTGCGGTGGACGGCGCAAGCTATATTGTCCACGCATTCGCAGGCCTTGTGGGTTGGAAGCAGTCCAACGATGGGGAACAGCTTGAGCTTTACCCTGACTGTGCAAAAGAGCTTCCGACTCCCACCACCCTGCCCGATGGCAAAGTCCAGTATGTCTTTGAGCTGAAAGACGACCTCAAGTGGAGCGACGGCACCCCGCTCACGGCTCACGATTTCGTGTATGCTTGGAATAGGGCTGCCGATCCCGCGACCGGTGCCGACTACGGCTATATGTTCGACATCATTGACGGTTATGAGGATGTCGTAAACGGCGTTCCGGGCGCGAAGCTTAACGTAACGGCTTCCGAAGACGGCAAATTCCTGACCGTCGTTCTCCCTGTTGACGTTCCTTACTTCTACGAGATCTGCGCATTCCCGACTTATATGCCTGTAAAGCAATCCGTAGTGGACGGCAACGAGTCTTGGGCGACCAAGGCGGAGACCTATATCGGCAACGGCCCGTATAAAGTCACTGAGTTCTCCGAAAGCCGCATCGTGATGGAGAAGAACGAGTACTATCACGATAAAGATTTGGTTAAGGTCGACAAGATCATCTTCGCGTTCAACGAAGACGACCACTCGATTCTTGCTAACTTCAAGAACGGCTCGTATCTGTTTATCGACGGCGTACCGAACGAAGAAATTGATACTCTGAGACAGGAGTATCCGAACGAGTTCTTCATCAAAGGCCAGCTCGGTACCTATTATATAAGCTTCAACGTAAACGACCCCGTTCTGGATGGCTTCACTCAGGAAGAGAAGGCTAAGATCAGATGGGCTCTGTCGCTGCTTATCGACAGAAACTACATTGTCAAAGAGATTGGTAAGGCCGGGCAGGTTCCCGCTAACGCATTTGTCGCAATGGGTCTGACCGAACCCGACGGCGTTGAGTTTATAAAGAGGAACGGTACGAATCGCGACGGTAAAGGCTATTTCAGCATCGATCCAAACGACTACGCAGCCAACTGCGAGAGAGCGCTTGAACTGTTCAAAGAGGTCGCAGCTTCTTCGGGTAAGTTCACCGTTGAAGACAATGTATTAAAGGGCTTCCCGACGATTACGTATATTACCAACCCCGGTACCGGTCATGAAGCCATTGCGACCAACCTGCAGGGTATCTACTCGCAGTATGGCATTACGATGAAGATTGAGGTCCAGGAGTGGAGCACATTCCTTAACACCCGCAAGGAAGGCAACTACTCGGTAGCAAGAAACGGTTGGCTTGCCGACTACAACGACCCGATCTCCTTCCTTGACATGTGGACCACGAACAGCGGTAACAACGACGTTCAGTTTGGCCGCGGCGAGCATGCCACCTTCGCCGGCTACACCTATAAGGGCCAGAGCGGCAAGACTTGGGCGGAGTCCTATGACAAGCTGATTGCAGAAATCAAGGCGACGAAGGATCCCGCTACCCGCTTCGACCTTATGCATCAGGCTGAGGACATCCTCATGGAGACCGGCGCTATCTGCCCGATCTACTACTACACCGACATCTATATGTCGAGTAAGAACCTCAAAGGTTATCTTGTAAGCCCGCTTGGCTACAAGATCTTCACCACCGCTTATGTTGGATAATCGATAAAAAATAACTGCGCCTTGCCGTGAAAGCGGTAAGGCGCAGTTTTTTGTATTTATGCTTAGTATTCGGCGGTTAGGCGGGCTTCGTTTTTTAACGCAAGGTATACGTTTTCAATTTCGTCAATACTCCGTTCGAGCGCATATTGTTGCGCGAAATGCACGCATTTTTCCTCGGCTTCCCTTAGCTTTTCAGGATGTTCCAGCCAAAAGTCAATTTTCTCTGCCAGCGACGCGGGGGAGCCTGATTTGAAAAGGTGTTCCTCCCCAAGCGCAAACTGGGTCGCGGCGCTGCGCTTGCTGTCGGATATAATTGGTACCAGACCGCATGAGAGCGCTTCTATACACGATATTCCCTCAATTTCAACGTCGGAAGCATGTATGTAAAGGTCACAGCCGTGCATGAGCTTTATAAGCTCCTCGCGGTTATAATAGCCGAACACCGGGGTATGGGGCAGCTTTTTGCCCATGCGGCGCAGCTTTTTCTCCCAGGGGCCGCTCCCGGCAAAATAAAGCTGAATGCGGTCTGCATGTCGGGATTTTTTTACGGCCCGGATAACTACGTCTTGCCTTTTTTCAGGGGAAAGCCTACCAACCATTAAAATTTTAATTGGATTTGAACCGTGCTTCTTTGGCTCGGCGGGCGGGCGGAACGTCGGGTGCACGCCGTTTGAAATAATGTGCAGTTTTGCTTTGTACCCATGCTTTTTCAGCTGTTCTGCTATAAATTTAGAAGGGCAGTGGATGTGTGAAAACCTCTGATAAAAGAGGGCGCCGAATAAAAAATATATAAGATGCGCGGCGGGAGGGAACCATTTAAGCCCGATATTGTATGTGATGTTTTCAGGCTGTATATGGAACGCCGCGATGGCGGGTACGCCCATCTGTTTTGCGATACGCTGCGCCATATCGCTGAGCCACCAAGGTTGGTAAGTATGGACTACGTCGGCGCCCTCGATGGCTTTTTCTAGCGTGGAGCGGACCGGTTTTGCAAAAAGTGTGTGCTGCCGATGCGCCAGCATGCTCGCGATGGGGATTTTAAGCTCGGGCAGATAAAATATTTCAAACCCGGTCTCGGGGTCAATGCCGCTTTTTTCAGGATCGCCGCAGGTTACAACGCGAATCATATGCCCGCGCTTTGAAAGCGCTTCGGCGAACCGCATTGACGATATCGTGGTCCCGTTGTTGTTTATATTAAAAGTGTCGTTCACGAGCGTAATAATCATAAAAAATTAACTCCTCACCTTGATGCAGCCTAAAACGCCTGTGCGGCCATGCATTTTACATGTCTTTTTTTGTCTAATTTTATTAATTATATATTAAAACCGAGCAAATATCAATAATATATAAAGGTAAAAAATGTAGCATTAGCGCACGAGTGAACATAAAACCCCGCCAAATATGGCAGGGTTTTTTCTTATGCGTTTTTGCTTGTGTGCGCGCTATTACCTCTCAGTTTAAAACGCTCCTGCCAGCGACCACATTTTCGTTTCCCCAAGGCTCAACTTTACTTCAATTTCGGTTACATTGTGCCCATAGTATCGGCGCTCGTAAACTTCATAAGGCGAGCAGGGGCGCTTAAACCGGATTATGCGCTTGCCGTCGCAGCTCGCATTGATGGAGACAAAGTTTTCGTTTGCGAAAAGCACGTCGTCCGAGGTCGTGTATATATGGCAGCCCGACCATTTGGCGAGCGAAGCCAAAAGCTCGCTGCGTAGCACCTTCGCGGCGCAATATACGCTTGGGAAGCCGTGCCTGTATGAAACCGCGAGCGCAGCCTTTCCGTCTGAGCAGTATCGGCCAAGTACCTCGGCGACCGGGTCGTCAATGTAGAACAACGGGTTGACATATGCGGGGGGTAACACGGTCGGGCTTATCCAAATATTGCTGTGCACGTCGCGGTCGATATGGCCGTAGCGGCGCGTTGGGCTTGCAAAACTCATTGCCGGGTGGCTGGTGTCGACCTTAAAGTACGGGAACGCGGTTTTGGCTTCCATGCAGACGTTCATGCCGACGGTTTCGGAGATGTTTTTGGCGTCCGTTACAGGATCGGCATCGGGGCAAATATAGCCGGGCGCGTAAAGCCAAACAACTGTAGCCCCGTTTTTGCGCGCTTTATCGAAAATGGCCCGCCGCTCCGCTTCTGTGAGGTAATAGCAATTGAGCATAACGTACATTTTATAGTCCGGCATATCCGCCCGGGCTAGGTCGTCATGGAAATACCAGTCCACCGGCGCGCCAATCCGGTGCAAATCGGATGTGCGGTAATGAGGAACACGCCTACGTTTGCCGGCATTTTCGCGTTCATGTCAAGTTTCATGCCGATGGAGCGCCCTTCGACCTCCCAATTCCGCAGAGCCGAAAGAATTTTGTCGTCGGCGTCCCATATGTATTGCCGCTCGGATGGCTCGGGGATTATCGGGCGCTCAAACGTGGCGTCTGGGCGGCCCCAAACGCGGCGCAAGGTTGCCTCGTCGCCATACTTTCTGCGCAGGTATTTTTCATATTCCTTGCGGAACGGCTCGGAAAAGTCGCCGTAAGCGCCTCTCGATTTGACAAGCCCGGTCGGGTAATACCACTCGCTTGTCCCACCGGCACAGAGGAAAAAGCCGATGATTCTGTCAAAGTGGGGGGATTTTTCAAGCTCGTCGAAATACTCGTCAAGCGCAGCGTCGGCGTCCCTCCGCCAGGCTTCGGAACATAACGAGTGCATTCCGTCGATCGGCTCGCCTGAAACCGAGGTGCATATCGTGCGCTCATGTGAGCCGTCGGAATAGGTCACCATTTCCTCAGGGTGCGAGCTTACCCACTCGGGCGGCGGGCTGACGTTTAGCCTTAGCATAACATATGCGTCGGGGACGGCAGAAAGCAATAGCTCAAGGTCGGAAAGCGTCCTTTCAAGCCCAGACGGATGCTTTTCATCGCCCGGCTGGTTCCAGTGGGTGTCCGCCGTGACAAAGTAAATCTTCAGCCCCGCGTCGCCAAGTTTTTTAAGGTATTCCGGATTGCGAATTGGTACAGTTATAAGCATGGGAGGGTATACGATCCCGTTGATAATAATTGCAGGCAGCGCTCTACTTTCGCTTTCGTGCGTGTGCTCACCGCAAAACCTCCAATGGATAATATATTAGAAAATAGCACAAACAAGAAAAACAACAAACAAATGGAAGTATGGCTACACGCTGCCAATTATAGCATTAAGGCGATGAGATTACAAGTATATTAGTAAAATGCGGCTTGTGAAGTATTGTGTAAAGTGATATTTTTGCAGAGAGGCAGATTTTGCAAAGATGAAATTATTGCAATAAAGTAAAATATTATGTATAATATCAATAATATTATCGTGTGATATAGCATTAAATGATAATCATTACAAAATCTATACAATAAATCATAAGCTAGAAGGGGAAAATCATATGTGGCGCAAATTATCGGTAATGCTGGCTTTTATATTAGAGCTAGTCCTTTTGCTCGTTTCATGCGGCAGTGGGGAGGTTCAAAGTAAAACCCCTGTAGAAAATCCAAATACGGTCGACTCAGCCGAGACGACAGCCGACGAGTTCGGATATGTTGCCCCGAATGTTGAAAAAGAGGATTTCGGGGGCAGGAAGTTTAACATAATTTATCCACAATGGTCGCTTTACAACCACTACTATTTCGCCACCGAGTATAACGGCGAAGTGGTAAACGACGCGATTTACGACCGTGCGCGCTATGTCGAAGAGATGCTAAACATTAAGTTTGAGTACATAACCCGCGGGTATATTGAGACTATCCTGCCGGAAGTGCAGAAAGTGGTGCGCGCGGGCGACCCCGGCTATGATTTGGCGCTGACCCATTGTGCTACATCGCTTTTGAGCTACGTCACCGATAAGCTGCTTTTGAACTGGAATGATATCCCCGGCGCCGATTTAAGCATGCTTTATTGGAACCAGTCGGTGCGCGAAAGTTTTGAGGTTTATGGAATGTTGCCGTTTATGTCAAGCGATTATATATTGCCCGACGTAAACTCGATTTTCTTCAACAAAGGCATAATCGACGACATGAAGCTCGAAGACCCATACGAGCTTGTGCTTTCCGGCAAATGGACATGGGATAAGCTGAAGGCAATGGCAACGGAGGCTACAAAAGACTTAAACGGCAACAGCAAGATGGACGACGAGGACCAATACGGTTTTGTCGGCGAACGCGGCTGGCAGTTTACATCCGCGCTTATATCTTGCAACCAGTTCTTATTCGGTAAAGGGCCGGATAATCTCCCCGCAATATTGTGCGACAACGAGAAGACGCAAAATGTGCTCGATTTAATTTGCGGGATTATCCACAACAAGAGTATAGCCTACACATGGGCGTATTCCTCGGCATATGACCCCAACCAAGGCGGCAAGCCTCCGGTGGATTTTAGGAGCAACCGCTCGCTGTTTTACCTGACTCCGCTAAGCCTTGCAACCACTTTCCGCGACGCGGAGGTCGATTATGGCATAATTCCCCTGCCAAAATACGATGAGGCGCAGGATAATTATCTGACCCTCAACTGGGCGGGCTTTATGTGCGTGCCGGCGTCGGTCTCCGACCCGCGGCTTGTGGGGCTGGTGTCCGAGCTACTCGCCGCAGAAAGCTCACGCACGGTTATACCCGCATTCTATGACGTGCTGCTAGGCGAAAAGATTGCGCGCGACCCTATTTCGAAAAAGATGCTCGATATAATATTTGAATGGAACGTCTACGACCTCGGCGTCAACCTCGGGTATTACGGCTTATTTAGCTCGCAGATAGATAGTTCAAAGCCCAACAACTCGAGGTACTTAAGGGCACAAAGGAATACAATCGAAAAAGTCATATCAGATTATGTCGAAGGCTGCAAAGAATACATGGAGCTTACGTCAAAATAAACGCTAAACTTTATAAGCCCTCCGAAGCGAAAGCTTGGGAGGGCATTGTTATACGAAAGGGGCTGTGTTTTATGTTAGATTATGGGTAAAACTTGTTGTCTTTGAAGCGGGATATGGTATAATCATTGCTAGGGAAAAATAAGTATAATCGGCAACAATAGCTATGGTAATAAGGGAAGCGAATTCTTGCGAGATTGATGAGCTTGTCGAGTTTTACGACCGGATGTGCAAAGTGCTGGCAAACAGCCCGTTTTTGCCGAACGGCAACAAAGGCGGTTACCCTTCAAGGGAAATGATTGAGGGCGCAGTTAAAAATAAAGAACAGTATGTCGGCGTAGTAGACGGCAAAATAGTCGCTGCATATATACTTAATCACGACTGCGACCCTGCTTACGATAAGGCGAATTGGCAAATCAGCGCCGCGCGGTCGGAGGTTATGGTGCTTCACGCTTTGCGTGTTATGCCCGAGTACGGCGGCCGCGGCTATGCCAAAAGGCTCATGGAGCATGCGCTATCGGTAGCAAAAAGCAAAAACCAAAAGGCAATCCGGCTCGACTGCGTGGATGGAAACACGGCGGCGCAAAAGCTGTATTTATCATTCGGATTCAAAAATATAGGCTCCGTGCCGATTTTTTACGAGGATATCGGGACTGAGGTTGACTGCCTGCTGTTTGAACTTTCACTTTAGGGGGAGCTTTATATGGTTAAAACCACACCTGAGCATGGCGGAATACATAGCGCCCATATAAAAGAGTGGATTGAAGGAATTGAAAACGCAAAGCTTTCGACGCACGACATAATAATCGCGCGCGGGGACGAAATTCTGTTTGAAAACTACCGCCCGCCGTTTCATGCGGATTTTGCGCACCGCATGTATTCGGTTACAAAAAGCATTGTGGCGATAGCCGTCGGCTTTGCAATACAAGACGGGCTTGTAAGCCTTGACGATCCTATTGACAAGTATTTCCCCGACGAAGTCAAAGAAACCAAGGACCCGAACATGGGCGTGCAGACTATTCGCCAGATGCTGATGATGAGCACGCCCAAAAGAGGGCGCAGTTGGTTTATCGCGCGCAGCGACGACCGGGTTAGGCAGTATTTCAGGGATACGGTAACGACTGCGCCCTGCGGTAGCGCGTTTATGTACGATAGCTCAGGCTCGTTTGTGCTCGGCGCAATGGTCGAGCGGCTTACGAAAAAGAAGCTGATTGAGTATCTTAGGGAAAAGCTGTTTGACAGAATCGGGGTTTCAAAAGAAGCGCGGTTTTTGTTTTGCCCCGGAGGGCATTCGTGGGGCGACTCCGCGTTGGTCGCAAAGCCGCGTGACCTGCTTCTTGTTGCCCGGTTTATGCTTAACGGCGGCAGCTGGGAAGGCGAGCAGTTGCTTGACCCCGAGTATGTAAAGGCTGCGACCTCGAAACAGATTGATACTTTAAGCGAGAGAAAGGGGTTTACCGGTCAAGGTTACGGTTATCAAATCTGGATGTGCTATGACGGCAGCTTCCTGTTTAACGGCATGGGCTGCCAGTTTGCGCTCTGCATACCAAAGAGCGACATCATATTGATTTACAACGGCGACAACCAGGGTATTGACTACGCCGGCGAGCTTATAATCGGCTCGTTTTTTGAAAAAATCGCGCGCAGGGCTAAAATGCCCGACGAAAGCGGAAGCTACTCGCTGCCGGAAAACCCCGAGGCGCAAAAAGAGCTAAGTGACTATGTCAGCTCGCTAGTGCTCGCATATGAAGATGGCGAAAAGCATGCTACAATTGAAAAAGAGATAAACGGGCGCTGGTATGCGTTTGGCGAAAACCCAATGGGTATAAAAAAGCTCCGCTTTTTATTTAGTGAGGACAACGGGAAACTCGAGTACACAAACGCTCAAGGCGACAAGGTGCTGAATTTCGGGCTTTGCAAAAATGAGTTTGGGCTCTTCCCGGAAGAGGGCTATTCAAGAGAGGTCGGCTCGGTGTTTTGCCCGGGCAACTATTATAAGTGCGCAGCCTCGGCTGCATGGAAATCGGACAGCCACCTTTTGCTTAATGTGCAGATTATTGACGACTATTTTGGCAGGCTTTGGGCCGATTTTGTGTTCGACTCAGGGACGGTTTCGGTAAAAATGCGTAAAGTCGCCGAGGATTTTCTCTTTACATACGAGGGAGAAGCCGTCGGGACAATGGTTTAAGGTATACGAAATCGGGCATAAAACGTCGAAGAGTTTAAAGGGAAAGTTTGCAGAGGATAATCTTATGGCAGAATGCGCGCAAAGAAATGGCATGCAGGAATGGTTAACAAAGCTTTTTGAAGCGTTTCCTTACCCGCTTCAGATATTTTCCAGCGACGGCACATCAAGGATGATAAATGATGCGGCAGTTGAGATGATAGGCATCGTAAACAAGGAAGATCATGTTGGGAATTACAATGTTTTCGAGGACCCGTTAGTCCGAAAGCTTGGCGTGACCGAAAAGGTAAAAGAGGTGCTAAAAGGCAAAATAGTTTATATAACTGATTTTCTCGCGCCATATGATGAACTCATTCTGCATTTTAACTTGAGGGAACGGAACCTAAAATATATAAACGCGGATATAACCTGCTTCCCTTTGGTGTCCGACGACGGGAAAATAGAGTATTTCGCGGCGGTTTTCATATTCAAAGACCTTTATATGGGTAAAGAAGAGGTCGAGCTGGGCAAACAGTACTTAAAGTCACATTGGAAAGAGCCTTTCTGCGCTGACGAGATCGCAAAGGCCGTACACATGAGCAAATCGCATTTTTACTAAGCTGTTTAAAAAGCATGTGGGGAAAACTCCGTATGAGTATTACCTGGATTTTAAAATCGGCAAACTCAAGGAGCTGCTGCGATACATGGTATGAAATAAAAAACAACGTGGTAACCGGCTCGACTGCAAGCGGCAAAGAGTTTTCGTTTACATATACCCCGAGCAAGGAATAAGGGTCAAAAATATTGGCACCTCATTTGCCTTTTTTTATGGCATATGGGGTGTTTTTTATTGGGGTAAAATCTAAATACTTGTTAGACTTTGGTTTTTGTGATATACTTTGCTTAAGAAAAACTTTCGAAAGGAAGTGAAGTTATGGGCAGATTGCTGACGGAGATTATTTCTTATAACGCGGGCGACCTCTTCGACGTGGTTTGCGATTATAAATCCGTAGGCGGCGAGTTTATAAACGACGGGCATATCTCAAAATACAAAACCGAAAAAGTAAAGCTTGAAGCGAAAACGGATATAAGCGAAGACGAGGTATACATGCGGTGTGACACAATTGAAAATATCTCGGGCGATACCGTAAATATAACGCTGCTTGCCTCAAGATTTGTGCTGCCTGACGGCGACTATGAAGTATATACGCAATATAGTAACTGGCACAACGAGAGCATGGGATGCTGGCAGCCGCTTGTGACCGGGGTGTTCGCAAAAGTGGAAAGCGTGCGGACAACGGTTGGCGCTGCGCCGGTCCTTGCGATTTGGAACCGGCAGCAAAACCGTGGGATAGTATTCCATCTATTGCCGATGTATTCGTGGTCGATGAGCGCCCGGCGGTTTGACATCGGCGGCGGCAAAAGCCGTGTAGAGGTTACGATGGGCCCGAGTGCAAAGCGTTTTGAGCTGAAGCTGGAGCCTGGCGAGTGCTTGGAGTACGCAAGGATTATATATTACGAGTTTAGAAACAAAACCGACCTTGACTGCTGGAAGCTTCACCGCTATCTCAACAAAATAGCGCCGCGGCGCTCCATGCCGGTAATCTACAACACATGGTTTTCGGCGTTCGACTGGTTTACTTTTGAGTCGCTGGAAAAGCAAGTGGAACTTGCTGCGAAGATCGGCGCTGAGTATTTCGTAATAGACGCAGGCTGGTTTGGCGAGGCGGGAAACTGGTGGCAAAGCGTTGGCGACTGGGAGGAATACCAGCACGGAGCGCTTAAAGGGCGCATGAAGGATATTTCGGACAAAGCCCGTGCGCTTGGAATGAAATTTGGGCTTTGGTTTGAGATAGACAGGGCCGCGCCGGCGGCAAAGTCGCCCGGGCTTCATCCCGACTACTATATAAGCTACGGCGGTCAGTACTTTGTAAACTACGCAAACCCCGAGGCGAGAAAATACATACTTGACCTGCTCACCGATAGGATTAAACGCTATAATATCGGCTTTATAAAGTTTGACTTTAACGCCGATATGTTTAACGACCCGCAGGGTCAGGCGTTTATTAGGTATTACCAAGGTTATGTTGAGTTCCTCAAAGAGCTGAAACGGCGCCACCCCGACCTTTACTGCGAAAACTGCGCTTCGGGCGGCATGCGCATGCAGCTTGCAAACGGGTTCTATTTTGACAGTTTCTGGCTCTCCGACAACCAGTGTGCCATCGAGGGCGTGCGGATTTTCAAGGATACGATGCTCAGGATGCCGCCGCAGTGGATTGAAAAATGGGCGGTTATCGAGACGATCACCGATTTCGAGCCGGTTTACAGCGGCGGGAAGACCGAGAAAATCGTTACGACTCACGATGCCGGCTGGGACATGCTCGGCAGCGTGAGAAGCTCGTGGCTGCGCGGGTTCATGTCCGGCAGCCCGCTCGGCATAAGCTGCAACTTTACAAAGCTTTCGGAAAATACTCTTGAGATGCTTGCAAGCCATATCGAGAAATTCAAAAAAGACCGGGAGCTTTATATATCCGCCGAAGGTAGAATCCTTGCCGATACCGAAACGCTCACCTCTCTTGAGTTTTGCAGCGTAGATAAGTCGAAGATAAAGATATTTACGTTCGTCAAGCGCTCGACCCATTATTTTGCGGTGATTTACCCTGTGGTCGACCCGGCAAAAACGTACGTTGTAAACGGCGAGAAGATAAGCGGTGAGGATATTGAAAGGTATGGCATAAAGGTCGACACCGGGCAAACCGGTAAATGCGAAGAAACGGAGATTTATGAGGCGTAAAAACAAATAGAAAAAGGAGCCGCCCAAATCGGGCGGCCCGTTTTTTTAGTCCTCAAGCCTGCTGTACATTTCAATTATATCCTGCAAGCCTTTTTCCGCGCCTTTTTGTATGCGCGCCCATTCGGATGCGACGTCGTATTTTTTGCTTCCAAGCAAAGTCCTGCAGATAAGCCCGGCGTTGTTTAGCGCGTAGTTATAAGCGTAAACAAAGTCTGTCTTCGCCGAGTTTTTAATCAAATCGATTATAATCCCAGCGGTGTTGTCGCGCGTGTATTTGACTTTCAGTGCCATCTCATAGAATGCCGGTATAACAGTCCGATAGTTTTGCGCGCAAATCGCTTCTAGCGTCGCGCTCGCTTCATCGAATATCTGGCATGTTACCGGAATGCAGTATACCGTAGCGCTGTCGTGAACAAGCGCACCATATTCTTTTTGGGACTCGTTGAATTTTGGGAAAGGTATTATCCCATACTCTTCTTTCATTTCCCTCAAGGATAGGCAGGACACAAAGCGGTTTATTAAAAACAGCGTGCCGCCATTTGCAAAACGCGTTCGCATCAGCGTTTCATCAGAGGTGACGTAGACGCCTTCGTTATTATAGTAAAGGTCATAAAGGGTTTGCATATAGCTTACAAAATATTCGGTCAAAACATTGAGCGAGGGGATTCCGTCACTGTCTCGAGTGCACATCACATTGCCCGCCGTATATGTAAAATGATCGGGTTCGGTGCTGGTGCGTGCCATAAAGCCGTATAAATCGTTCTCGTCACGCTTACTGTCACCGTTTATATCCCGGTATGCAAGCTTGCAGTATTTCGATAGCTCATCGTAGGTCCATTTCCCGTCAAGCACAAGTTTGTAAATGTTGTCCGCCGGCGTCCCTAGGTCTTCCATCATGTTTTTGTTAAAGAAAATGCAGCTCATATTGTAAATACTGGACAGCGAAATGTCGCCGTTTAAAAAGAAAGTTTTAGCTTTTCCAATCTTTAGCTCGTTTATGTAGTCCTCCCACCACCACGGCTGTGAAAGTTCAATATATTGGCTTTTGTTCAGGTTCATGTACATGCCCTCGAGCGCTTGGGGCAGGACAATCCACTGCGCGCCGCTGACAAGGTCAAAGTCGTCGGAACCGGAGGTTATCGAGTTGCGCAGCACGTTCCCATGGTCGGCAGGCGCGCCGTCGAATGTGGCAACGATTTTTATGTTGAGTCTTTCCTCCACCATGCGGTTGCGATTATAAACCGCGTCGTCGACAATGTCGCCGGAAAGTTCAGGGTATACTTCCTGAACGTTAATATCCCCGGAGCGGCTAGTTATGCGTATGGAGATACCGCCGAAATCGAGGTCGTCAGGCAGCGAGTCGGGCGTGAGTTCGCGCGGGATTTCGGAAGTTTCGTCAATATCGGATGCCATTTCTTTTATTGAGCCGTTTTTAGCCGTTTCCGATGTACCCGCGCATGCCGTAAATGTAACAGTTAGAGCTATCAAAAGCGACAGAAAATTTAAAATACCCATGCGCCTTAACATAAAATACCTCCTTTTTCCATTGATGCATATTATTATATCATATTTATTAATGTTGGCGCAAATAATTAATATATAGAATTAGATATTTATAAAAATTACATAAAACATATCATAATATTTGTACGAAAAACATGTTGCGCTGTCACAGGTCTCGGATTTTGAAAAAGAAAAGGAGCAGAAAAGGTGGTTCTGCTCCTTAAATAATAACTGCTTGCACGTGCTGCATTTTATCAAGGCGAAATTCGCACGCCATTTTTTATAAGGGATTGCTGCAGTGCTTTTATATCAAGCGATGCAAATTCGTCGCTCATCGCGGCGGCGGTGCCTGCTGCCTGACCGGTGACGGCGCAGCATGGTATCACACGCGTGACGTCCCACATACGATCGGTCACCGAAATGCATCTCCCGGCGGCGAGGAGGTTTTTGATTTCTTTCCCATACAGCGCTTCAAAAGGTATCGCGTATACGGGCCCGCTGCGGCGCCAGTCGCCGGTAAGCCCAACTGAGGTTTCCAAGGACTCATGCGGGTGTTCGTCGCTCAGCACCGTGACGCCTTCAAGCCTGCGGGTCATCCTTAGCTGAGGTATGGCTGGCACGGCGACTGGCCAGTATTGTTTTGCGGTTTCCCTTTGGCGGAGCACATCAAATAGGATTTGCTCGTGCGAGCGGTAGAGCATCTCGCTTATCTCAAAGGCGTCAAGCCCGGAATACCTCTCCGCGCCTGTATCATCGTATATACCGTCAGCCGAGCCTAGTATTTTTAAGCCATACGCGCCGTCGCGATGGTAATAATACCATGCTGCAAGCAGGTTCTTTTTCGCAAACACCGCGGTTTTTGCGTCGGCGAGCCGGCAAATGTCCGCATCGCCGGTCGCGTCGACAAAGGATTTCGCGGCAATTGCAACCCTGCCGCTTTTCGTTTCAAATATAACCGAGCGGATTTTACCATCTTTGACTGATGTGGCGCAAGCTAGCACCCCGTAAAGGATTTTCACCCCCTCGTCGAGAAGCAGTCGCTCCGCTTCAATTGCAAAAAGATGAGGGTTAAACTGCACCTCGTAGCGAACGGCTTTCCTCTCTTCCGGATTGCCGCCGTCGAGCCACGCCTTGGGGTATTTTCCCTCTGCACCATGCTTGATCGAAAGCTTTAGTAGCTCCTCACCGATCCCGAAGATAACCTGGTTGCCCATTCCGTCGCAGAGTGGAAGGTAGATTGTGACAAGCCCCAAAGTCGCAAGCCCGCCGAGCAAAAACTCCCTTTCTGCCAGAACAACGCGAGCTCCATGGCGCGCAGCCGCCAATGCCGCCGCGATGCCCGCCACGCCGCCGCCCACGACTAAAACGTCGCAGTCGCATAAAATCGGCACCTTTTGCTTTTCCTCTTCTATGTAGCCGCTCAAAAAAATCCCTCCTAAAATTGCAGCTGGCTTGTAACGCATGCTGCCTATACCCGCGCTAACATGTTACTAACATAATTATACCATGGATATTTAAAATACCGTACTTTGCTTAAAGAATATTGAAAAAAGGCTAAAAATGGGATATACTTAGATTAGCCAACAATAGTGGGGGTGTAAGAATGCCTGAATTCGGGCACGCGTTTTCCGGACTAGCAAAGGATCGCAAGCTCACGCACGAGGAGCTTATCCGGGCTATTAGATTCATGATCGCCGCTGAGTACGAGGCGATACAGCTTTATATGCAGCTTGCAGAGTCGACCGACAACAAGCTGGCAATAGAGGTGCTTCGCGACATCGCCGATGAAGAGAGGGTCCATGCCGGCGAGTTTTTAAGGTTGCTTAAGGAGCTTGCGCCTGACGAGGAAAAATTCTACGCCGAAGGTGTCGAAGAAGTAGAAGAGATCATCAAAAAGCTGAAAAAACAGTAAAAACTATGGCACCCTGCGCCAAAGCCGCGTAGGGTGCTTTTTGGCGCGTGGCTCAGGATTATTTTTTGTTTTGGCTTGATATTATTTCCAGCGCAAGCTATTATAATAACAAGGGCTTAAAAATTAAATGGAGGAAGCGCATAATGAAGCATGTCATATACATAAAACCCGGAGCGGCAGGCGGCGACGGCACAAAAAATGAGCCAATCGGCAACATTTTCGAGGCTCAAAAGAAAGTGCGGGAGCTGCTAGCGGCCCCCGATACAGAAAGCGTCACCGTGAAGATTGCGCCGGGCGAGTATAATATAGTCTCGCCGATAGAGTTTGACTCTAGCGACTCGGGAAAGCCGGGCAGCCCAGTCGTTTGGGAGTGCGAAGGGGGGCGCGCGCTGATTCATGCGTCGATAGCTGTTGGGAAAGGGCAAATAACGAGGGTTTTGCCGGACGACCAGCTTTATAGCAGGCTGCCTTGCCCGGAGAAGACGCTGCAGTTTGACCTTGGCAAGCTTGGGGTTGCGCCTGAGGTGTATTCAGAAGGCTGCCATGGGTTTGGCATGGCTTACTCGGGCAAAAACCCCATGCGGGACGGCTCGGATATCGAGCTTTTTGTAGACGGCGTGCCGTTTATCCGCGCGCGTTATCCGAACGATGGTTTTGTAGAGGTTGAGCGGTCGTCGGACAGGGAGAGCGCGGTCTTCGGCTACAGTGACCCTCGTCCTGAAAGCTGGGCATCGCTTGAGGGCGTGCGGCTGCATGGATACTTTTATTTCGATTGGGCCGACGCCTCGGTAGCGCTTGGCGAGCTTGATAAAGAAAACAAAACAATAACTCTTGCCGAGATGCCGCACTATGGTATAAAAAACGGCCAGCGCTATTACTATTACAATATCCCTGAAGAGCTTGATATGCCCGGTGAGTGGTACCTTGACGCTTCAACTGGACGCGCGTATTTTCTACCGCCTGAAAACTTTGGCGAGGTACGTGTTACAGTTGCAAAACACCGGCTGTTACGGGCAAACGGCGCGTCGAATATTGTTTTCCGTAACCTTGCATTCGGCTATACTCGAGCCGACGCGATAGATATAACCGGCGGCGAAAACCTCATTTTCGAAGGCTGTGAAATCTACAACATTGGTAAAAAAGCGGTGCTGATAGGGCACGGCGGCAATACGCCGTTCGGCGTGCTCGGAGACGGCGGTAAAAACCACCTCTTTACCGGCTGCCGCGTGCATAGCTGCGGGTTTGGCGGCTTTGATATAAGGGCTGGTGACCGCAACACTCTCGAGCCGACCGGCATAACGATTGAGCGCTGCGATATTCACGGCTGCTCGCGCATCGGCAAAACCTACTGCTTCGGGATAGCGCTAAACGCGGTGGGCGCGCGGGTGGCTCATAACAAACTGCACGACTCACCGCACAGCGTGCTATTTTTCTCGGGCAACGATAACATAATCGAGTACAACGAGGTATACGACGTGCTGCGAGAGTCGGACGATGCCTCGGCGTTTTATACCGGCAGGGACTACACCTCACAGGGGCATATTATAAGGTATAACTTCTTCCACGATTTAGCCAGCGATGCGCATGTTGGGGTCGGGATTTTCGGCGTGTATGCCGATGACAACTCGGCTAATGTCACTTTCTACGGCAACGTATTCCTCAACGTCCAATCCGCTTGCCACCTGCACGGCGGGCATGATATAACATTTGAGAACAACCTAATTGTCGGAGGTAGGCCGGAATCGAAGTTCGCGGTGTCGCTGAGCCAATATTGGTTCCCCGGCTCGCTCAAAGAGGGCGGCGAGCATATTAGGCGGCTTGAGGCTACGCCGTGGCAAAACGAGGTGTGGAAAAAGAAATACCCGAAAATAGCCGAATACCTATCGTGGGACCCCGAAACAGAGCAGCGCTTTCCGCATTATGCGAGGATAGTAAATAATGTGATAATAAACCACAAGCATATAGACATTAACTTCGACCATACAAACCCGAAATACAAAAACACGGTCGAAGGCAACGTCTGGATGTCGGTCGACACCGCGATGCAAACTAAAGAACATCTACCCGAACTTATGAAAATGGCAGCCGAGGCTTGCCCTGGGTTCAAAGAGCTTCCGCTTGACGAAATTTTAGGCTAAAAAAACATACCCCACCTTTGCGGCGGAGTTTGCCTGCATAGGTGGGGCATTATTTTTTGCCCAGCAGCTTGCGAAGCTGAAAAGCTCGGATAGCTATCCCTGCAGCGCTCCCGGGTTATTACCAGGGGCGCCGAAAGGACGGACGGCGTATCAAACGCAACAAGGAAGTGGTTCATTTTCCTAGTCCTTAACTTTGTAGTATAGCAGATTTTATCATCGCGCGAAGCCGATGTCAATGTGACATCTTTAAATTATTTGGTATAGCTGTTAATTTATTGTTAAAGAGCTTGGTGTATAAAGTAAGTATAAAGTAATTATCAGCGGATTTTCGGTCCCCGCCATAAAATGCGATATTGCATCCGCGTGCAATTTGAGAATATGACCTGTCTTTCGGCATGGATGCTATGACGGGAATTCTGGAACGGGATGTGATATTGTGGAAAGGCGCCTTTTATCGGTTGATTGGGACTATTTTGTCAAAGAGGACGATATAAACTACGGTTCATATGCTGAAAGCCGAAAAAACCTGGTCGACACCTGGTATAAAAGATATATAAAAGAAAAAGCGCAAGGCAGGGATATAGAAAAACTATACCACCTTTTACCGGAAAACCGGATGTTTTGGGAAAAAATTGAGCAATATTTCGCGTTTACGGGCGATGTTGAGGTTTATGTTTCAGACTCGCATGCTTTGTCTTACGAAATAGCAAAAAAGACAGGCTGCGACACCGTCTATCTTTTTGACTCGCACACCGATCTCGGCTATGGCGGGCCACAGTCGCTCGATTTTGAGCTTAACTGTTCAAACTGGCTCGGAATGCTTTTGAGGGATAGGGTAGCAAAAGCGGCGTACATATTCCTAAGCATGCACACCCACGAGCGGCCCGAGATGTTTGACTGGGCAAACAGGGCTTTTAATATCAAATACTGTGACTTAGCCGAGTTTGTGCAAAAGATTACGGTTTCGGCTGTCCACATCTGCAGGTCGGGCGCGTGGACCCCGCCGTGGTTTGACAGCGAATTTGAAGAATTTGTCGCCGCGCTCGGGATTGCATATAAAACTATTGACTGCCCCAAAAGGGATTGGGAGCCCGAAAATCTTAATTTTTCGCAGGAAATACTGTACCTACTGGCTTAAGACCTCTTGGCAAAATTACGCCGAGGGATTTTCATCTTTTTGTTGTCTTTGCCATCCGGCGGTAATATAATTAAGAGGGCATATCGGCTAAAAGCAACATTCGAGAAGGCTTGTATGATGGCAAATGCGGCTGCGGACAGCGTCCATATGATGGTGCCGCGGGAAAAGATGAGCCGCGGAGCGAGGCTTATGAGGGTAGTTTACGGCTTGTACCCGGCGCGCCAATTTTACCAGGCGGAGTTTGGCTTTTACTCGATCGAGCGCTGGAGGAAGAGAAGGGTAAATAGTCGTTACACCGACCTAAACGCCTTGTTCGGTTACGACCCGCCCGGAAGGCATCATCTCGGCGGGCTAGGATGGTGCGAGGCGGGTGCCGGGCGGAGCTATTTTGGCTTTTGAAGCTTTGCGTTTTTATCGCGGTATTCCTGCGGGGTCTGAGATTTTAATGCCTTAAAATCCGCGATGAAGTGGCTGACGGATTTGTACCCTGTTTCAATCGCGACTCGCTTTATCGGGTAGCTTGTCAAATCAAGGAGCTGGCATGCCTTCATTATCCGGTATTTTTTAATATACTCAATCGGCGTGTGTCCGGTGTAATATTTGAAAATGCGAATGGTGTGGCCGGCGGATTTGTAAATAAGCCTGCTGAGGTCGTCTATAGTGATTTTTTCCATATAGTGCGCTTCGATATAGCTTAGGATTTCCTTGATTATATCGCCGTTGTCGGGTCCCATGCTAACGTCTTTGACGGCTTGCTCGAGCAAGTCGTGCAGCAGCCAGCCGATAATGCGCGAGTCGTTTATTTCGGCTTCTATGCCGAAGTTTTGAGACTCGAGCAATATGTCTATTTTGTCGGTAAGCTGCCGGATGTTGGTGGCGGGGAAGACATACCCGCGCTTTTGAGATATAAAATCGAGGATGTTTGTGTTTTTGCTCTTTTTAATGTTTATCCAGAAAAATTCCCAAACGGCACCCTTAGTGCTATAGCTGTGCTGAATGCTTGGCGGGAATATGCATATCTTGTTTTTGTCGGCTTTGTAGCTGTTATTGTTTATAACTATATCTCCGCACCCGCCGATCGAAAGGATTACAAGATACTCGTCTTGCAAGCCTTCCGGCCTGTGTAACCCGTAATTTTCGTTAACACAATGCCAACCAAAGTGAGTCGCCACATTTAGGATACCGTCAAGCGTCCCGGAACTAATGCGACGTATTTCCTTGGTTTCCCCGCAATAAGTGTCGTTGATGTAAAGCTTGGATTTGTCCATTTTTATCCTCGACTTTATTGTAACCAAAGTGAACTGTTGCGATGTAGACTGAAAAGTCAAGCGGAAAGAAAGATATTAATATACCTAATTATAAATCCTGAATCCTAGATTTTCAATCACAAAACCGCATAGTCAGAATTCACCAGCATATATCGCGAGGGGATATATCCCTTTGCTAATTATTTCGTGGAAAATTTTAATATAAAAAGCAACAATGCTTAATATTGTCAGTGCTCCTTAATTTTGCTATAATGTAGCAAAAATAAAAGCACGGAGAGGTGAAGGGCAATTGAGGCATGTGACTCATGAGGTAGACTTATGCGTCGTCGGTGGCGGGATGGCGGGGCTGTGCGCCGCAATCGCCGCGGCAAGGCATGGCATACGCGTCGCTTTGATGCATGACCGCCCTGTGCTTGGCGGCAACGCGTCAAGCGAGGTACGAATGCATATCTGCGGCGCGCGCGGCGAAGGCAACAGAGAGACCGGCATACTTGAGGAAATAATCCTTGAAAACTACTACAGAAACCACAACATGTCCTACTCTATTTGGGACAGTGTGCTTTATGAAAAAGCGAGATTTGAAAAAAACATCAATTTGCTATTAAACTGCACATGCCAAACCGCGAATACCGACCCTACAGATGGACGCATACTATCGGTAATCGGGTGGACGCTAAACAGCGAAACATATCATACGGTCAAAGCGAAATTTTTCGCCGACTGCTCCGGCGACTCGATTTTGGCGCCGCTGACCGGAGCCGAGCATGTGATGGGCAGAGAAGGGCGCAACGAGTATGGCGAGTCCATTGCGCCTGAGAATGCCGACAAAAAGACCATGGGCATGAGCATTATAATGATGCTGCGCGAGACCGACAGCCCGCAGCCTTACACTCCGCCCGAATGGGCGTATAAGTTCCAGACAGACGCCGATATGCCGGTTGCCGACCACTCGGTAAACACAAATTTTTGGTGGATTGAATACGGCGGCACGCTTGACTGCATACACGACACCGACGAGATTCGCGACGAGCTGTTAAAAATCGCGTTTGGCGTGTGGGACCATATGAAAAACTGCGGCGAACACGGCTGCGAAAACTGGGTGCTCGACTGGGTCGGCTTTTTGCCCGGCAAGCGCGAGAGCCGGCGCTACCGCGGGCCATATGTGGTGACCCAGCACGACGTGGAGTCGGGCGGTAAGTTCGACGACGTTATTGCCTATGGCGGCTGGCCAATGGACGACCACTTCCCGGAAGGCTTTTACTATCGCAAAGGTCACCCCACCATCTATCACCCGGCGCCGTCGCCGTGGGGGATACCATACCGCGCGGTGTACTCGGTGAATATCCCCAACCTCTTCTTTGCGGGCAGGAACATAAGCGTCACGCACTCGGCGTTCAGCTCCTCGCGCGTGATGGGTACCTGCGCCATGCTCGGCCAAGCGGTGGGCACCGCCGCAGCACTTGCAGTGCATAGTGGCGCGGGCTCATGCGCGGAAGTAGATGTAGGAAAGCTGCAAACGGATTTGCTTTGGGACGACTGCATGCTTCCGGGAAAGCCCAGAGTGCCAACAGACAAGACAAAGGCGGCAAAGACAAGCTATCCAATGCTGAAGGACGGGGACGACCGTTCAAATCCTGCCGTTGTACCGCCAGGCGAGGAGATTACATATACATGGGACAATCCCACATATATAGAGGAAGTGCGCATCGTATTTGATAGCGACCTCGGCCGCAATAGGTTAAATATGCCCTCAAATTATCCTTTAAATATGCCAAAGGAACATATGCCAAATACACTGGTGAAAGAGTATAAGATAGTCACCATAACCGAAAGCGGCGAGGAGCAAACCGTTGCGCATGAAACTAATAACCGCGCGCGTCTGATCAAAAAGCAGGTCGATATGCGCTGCAAAGCAATAAAGCTTGTCCCACTCGCCACCTGGGGCAAGCCGACAGCCGCGGTATTTTCTATGGATGTAAAATAGGTCTTTGGAGAATTTTAATAAAATATTAAAACTTATGCGCCTTTGTGTTTAAATAAAGCAAACAATTGCTCGGCGGCATTGACTTAATTTTGATATGAATGTATACTTAACCTAGTGGGATATGTTGGTTACTGGCGTTGAGGAGGTATAGGAAAATGAATAGAAAAATCAGGGCTGTGCAATATGGATGCGGCAAAATGAGCGTGTACCTTATGCGTTACATGCTAGAAAAGGGAGCGGAAATAGTCGCCGCGTTCGATATTGACCCCGCGATTATTGGTAAAGACATAGGCGAGATAATCGGCACGGAGCCTCACGGCGTTAAAGTTACCGACGCGCGGGAAGCCGACAGCGTGCTTGCCGAGCTGAAACCTGACGTCTGCGTTATCGCGACTCGCAGCACAATGGCAGAGGTTAAAGAAGCCTTTACGGTCTGCGCCAAAAATGGCGTAAACGCTATATCGACCTGCGAAGAAGCGCTTTATCCGTGGAACTCTTCACCTGAAATCACAAAAGAGCTCGACGAGCTAGCCAAAAAGTATAACTGCACGCTCGCCGGAAGCGGCTACCCGGACATGTATTGGGGCGTGATGATAGACACCATCGCAGGCTCGATGCATAAAATCACAAGGATAGAAGGCGTAAGCTGCTACAATGTCGAAGATTACGGTATCGCGCTGGCCGAAGGGCATGGAGCCGGCCTTTCGCTAGACGAGTTTGCCGAAAAGATCGGCAAATACAACGACCTTACGCCCGACGAAATAAAGGAGAAAATCGAAAATGGCGAAGTCGAGCCGAGCTATATGTGGAACCAGAACGGCTGGCTCTGCGCAAGGCTCGGGCTTACCCCGATTTTGCAAACCCAGAAATGTATCCCCACGACGCACGACACCGACCTATTCTCCAGCACGCTTGGGATTACGATAAAGGCTGGATATGCGACCGGAATGGCTGCGGTCGTAACAACAGAAACCGCAGAAGGCATTACAATCGAAACCCAGTGCATCGGTAAGGTTTACGCACCGGGAGAGTTCGACAAAAACGAGTGGACGTTCTACGGCGAGCCGGATACAACGATAGTCGTTAACCGCCCGGCGACCGTCGAGCTGACATGCGCCACCTTGGTCAACAGGATTCCCTCACTTATAAACAGCGAGCCGGGCTATATAACGACCGACAAACTTCCGAACAACGTCTATCTTGTCAGGCCGATGCATGAATATGTAAAAGTGTAATTCAGACATTTGACGCAAAGCCAACTAAAAAAGCCGCACAGCCGGTGTTCTTCGGCATGCGGCTCTAATTTTGCCCGTTTTGTCTTTGGCTAATCCGTGGGGTTTTACTTTTACTCGCTTTTTCGGCTGTGCGCAGCGCGAGACATAGCCAAAACGTTCGCGGGAGGAACATTCGGGAGGATCTCTTCATGGCTCGGCGAGATGACGATGTTCGGGCCAAGGATTTCGCGCACGCGGTAGACTTCGGCTTCGACTTCCTCGGGAGCGGCGTTTACGAAGAAGCTCTGCGCGTCGATTCCTCCGACAAAGGCGAGATCATTTTTGTATTGCGAAAGCGACTTTGCGTCCATGCCCGCCGCCTGTGCCTGGATTGGGTGCAGTGCGTCGACGCCCGCCTCTATTAGGTCGGGTATGACGCGGTAAATCGAGCCGCAGGAGTGAAGCATCACAAACTTGCCGTATTTTTTAGCTACCGCAACAAGGCGCTTGACGGAGGGCAGCACGAATTTTCGGAACATCTCGGGCGAAATCATCAGGTCGCGCTGCGTGCCGAAATCGTTGCCGAAAAAGAAGATGTCAGCGCGGTCGCCAAGCCCCGCGAAAAACTTTTCGTTAGCCTCTACATAAAAGTCCACCACATGCTCGGTCACGGCTTCGACGACCGCAGGGTTTTCGTACATTTTTACAAAATAGTTTTCCATGCCGAAAAAGTCGGCGACGATATGGTAAAAGCAGCTCCACATACCGGTGAATACAGCTTTGTCAGAGTGGCGCTCGATCGCGGCGTACACATCGGAAAAGTCGAGGTATTTAGGGTCGGGCCAAGGATAGCGCTCGACCTCGGTGACGTCCTCAGTATCGGCAAACGTGCCGCCGGCACTGAGTGTCGGCCTGCCGCTCGTCCCCCATGCGGTATCGAACATCGGGCGGCCTTCGGGGTGCTTATAGCCCCCGTCGGCGGAAATCCAGCGGCAGTCGTCGTTAAGGAAAGTGTAAATTGCTTCGTAAGTAGGCTCTATGCCCCATTCTTTCGCCATATTCGGCACGGAGGCAGGGTTGGGATGGCCGGTCCAAAAGGCCAGCCCGTCGTTATTCTTGCGCATGAAAATGTTTTTGACAATATCGCGTGAAGTCATATTTATCCTCATGTATTGTGTCTCTTTAGTGATGTATAATTATATCACAGACCGAAGCTTATGTAAATAAAAAGCGCGCCGGTATTAGGTTATAGCGCGAATTTGTAAAAAGCGATTGAAAAATTTTATCCTTTTAATTATAATATTCTCGTATGAACGAAACACAACAAATATTGGAATTGGGGTATTTTTATGGACAAAATCACGGTTGCAGTAATCGGGTGCGGAAGAATTGCCGACTCCGCGCATTTCCCTGCGCTTTCGAAAATGAAAGACGTGGAAATAAAATACGCGTGCGACATAATCGAAAGCAAGGCAAAGGACAAGGTTGAAAAGTTCGGTGCACGCTATGCTATTACAGACTATAAAGTCGCGCTCGCCGACCCCGAGGTCGACGCCGTTTATGTACTGACGCCGAACTACTCGCACTATACAATTACAATGGACGCGCTCGAGGCGGGCAAGCACGTCTTCTGCGAAAAGCCGATTACCGTTAACTATGAGCTGTCGTGCGAGATGGCGAAAAAAGCCGAGGAAAAAGGCAAGCAGCTAGTCATAGGCGTATGCAACCGCTACCACAGGACTGTCGAGACAATCGAGGAGATGAACCGAACTGGCAAGCTCGGAAAAATTTACCACATTTACTGCTCGTTCCGCGCGCACCGCTCGATACCCGGGCTCGGCGGCCCGTTTACGATTAAGGCGCAGTCGGGCGGCGGCGTGCTTATAGACTGGGGCGTGCATTTCTTCGACCTTATCCTATATATCCTCGGTGGGGCGAAAATCGAGTCCGTTTCCGCCGACGCATACAGCGAGATGGCAAAAGACATCAAGTCATACGTCTATAGGGACATGTGGGCAGGCCCGCCCGTACTTGACGGTATAAACGACGTCGAAGACTTTATCACCGGCTATATAAGGACCGACAAGGCTAGCATCTCATTCAACGGCGCCTGGGCACAGAACATTGAGAAAAACGAGATGTTTATCGACTTCCTCGGCGACAAGGGCGGCATCCGCATGGACTACTGCGGATATTTCACCTACTATACGGTTGAAAACGGACAATTCGTCCAAGATCGCCCGCAGTATGACATCCCCAACATGTACGAGCGCGAGGACGCCGACTTTATAAAGGCTATCCGCACGGGCGAGCGGACGAGAAACCACATCGAAAAGGTGCTCGAGAGCGCAAAATTGCTTGACTTTATTTATAAGTCTGCTGAAGAGAAAAAGGAAATCCGCGTATAAGCTTGCCGTGGAAGCTGCGATGAAATAAAAAAGGCAGTGCACTTTTTGCGCTGCCTTTTTATTTTTAGTCGTACCTGCCAAGCTCGAGCGCCTTTTTTACGAAATACTTATATGTTTCGTAATTAACCGTCTTGGGTATAGAGTGGTCGGAATGCACGGCATAGCCGTAGCCTTGCTTGACAACCGGGATTTTCTTTTCAAGCTCCTCGTCGATTAGCTTTTTGTCGTTGGAATACAGCACGCGCACGTCGATTCCGCCCATAAACGACAGGCGCTTGCCGTATTTCTCGTACAGGCGCAATAGGTCCATGCCCGCCTTTACCTCTATGACTTGGAGCATATCCATGCCGGCTCGCAAAAGTCCGTCGACCAGCGGCTCCACAAACCCGCACGAGTGGACGATTACAGGCAGGTCAAGGCTTTTTGCAAAATCGAAAGTGTACTTGTGCGCGGGATAAAGAAACTTATCATAAAACGCCGGGCTCATGAAAGGCGCGCCTTTATAGCCCATGTCCTCGTAGTACCAGATGCCGTCGGGCTTGCCCTCGCGCTCGAAAAGGAGTTTTTGCGCCTTGACGGTCATCTCCGCATAAGTTTGAGCCATGTCAATTACCCAATCGGGGTCGTAAATCATCGCCGCGAGCAGCTCCTCATGCCCGACAAGCGGATGCATCAGCTCGAACACATTGGTCCCGCTCCAAACGAAGAAAAGCTGACGCTCTTCGGCGTATTTTTTCGTTTGCCTGTATGCCTCAAAATTGATTCGGCGCTCAAGGTCCGCTTCATTTGTTATAAGGGGCTTGACAAGCTCCTCCCATTTTTCGCGGGAGTCGATGCCAAATCCGATATGTTCGGGCGTCGAGTCGTGCTTTTTGTGCCGGCGCAGCGTAGCCCAGTTTCCGTCAAGATATGTGGCCGTGTCTTCGTCCTCGGAAATTTTAACAGGCTGAAAATCGATCCTAGCCGTGAAGTTGGTAGGCCAGCATTCGACCATATCGAAGCCAAACTCGGCGGTAAAATCCCCAGGGCATCCTTGGTTCGATACCCATTCGGCATAGGTATCGTTCCAAAAATGCTCGTACAGTCCCACCCGGTCGGCCGGCTCGCGCCGTAGTATACGGGACATGCGTTCTTTACCTGTAAGCTGTTCCATTGCGCACCTCTAATAAAAATACTATGGGCTTTTCCGCCCGGATATAACCATGGGTCAAGGTTAGTATAATACATTTCGGCTGCCATTTCAAGAAAAGAGCAGAGGTTTCTTAAGAAACCATATATTGAAAAATAATCAAAAATGTGGTATTATTTCTATTGTGCTTTAGTATGAAGGTGTAAGCGGAGAGCGAAATGGACAAGCTCAAAATGCACACCAGCGACAAGACTAAGGATAACATAAAGAAAATTGCCGAGCTATTCCCGGAGGTCTTAACCGAAGCGGCGAAAGGCTTCCTTCCAGATGGCAGCCCAATTGTAGAACCGGCGATAAATTTTGACGCGCTTTGCGCCGAGCTTTCGGACGCGTTGGCAGGTAGTGGGGAAGAACGATACGAGTTCACTTGGCCTGGCAAAAAAAGGACGATAATGCTTGCGAGGGCTCCCACATATAAGACAATACGCCCCCGCCGCGAGGAGAGCGTGAATTTTGACGATACCGAAAACCTCTTTATAGAGGGCGACAACCTTGAAGCGCTGAAGCTGTTGCAAAAGGCTTATTCTGGCAAGATAAAAGTTATATATATCGATCCGCCTTATAATACCGGCAACGAGTTTATATATACCGACGACTTTAGGATAAGCTTGCGCGATTATATATCGCGCTGCGGGCAGGGCGAATACAGCGGGCGGATGCACTCGGATTGGCTTAACATGATGTACCCGCGCCTTATTGTGGCAAGGGATTTGCTGCGCGAGGACGGGGTGATATTTGTCAGCATCGACGACACCGAAATGGCAAACACGGTAAAAATCATGAATGAGATTTTCGGAGAGCGCAACAAGGTGGCAGAGCTTGTAGTTATCCGGTCCGAGGGCGGCGGCATAGCGAAACAGGTTGTAAGAGGGCACGATTACCTTTTGGTATATGCCAAAAACATCTCAAAATTCACGCCGCTCGCGAGGCCTAAGGAGATCCGAGGCAAGGTGATTGAAAAAGACGGTGAAAAGTACTGGATCCAAGAAGACTGGCTGAGGAAAAAATTCAGCAAATACGGCAGCTGCCATTATGAGGAGATACTTGAGTACAAAGGCGAAAAGGTAAAAAAACAGATAGACGAAAAGCTAAAAAAAGGCGAGTATGTGCTTGTCCCAAAACCGAACGGCATGCACATTGTGGGCAAGTTGCGCAATATAAAAAAAGACACATCGAAATTTTACAGCGTGCTAAAACACCTTTCGGCTACAGGGATAAAAGACCTTGCAGCGCTTGGGCTTGATGGGTGCTTTGATTACCCAAAGCCGCTCTCACTGTTAAAAGAAATAATCCTCGGAGCAACATATTTCACCGCATGCGAAGGCGACATTGTGCTAGATTTCTTCGCGGGCTCGGCGACAACTGCTCATGCGGTCATGCAGCTAAACGCCGAGGACGGCGGCAACCGCAAATTTATAATGGTGCAGCTTCCTGAGCCTTGCGGCGAGCAGTCGGTTGCTTACAAAGCAGGCTTTAAAACTGTAGCCGATATCGGTAAAGAGCGAATCCGCCGCGCGGGAAAGAAAATACTAGAAGAGCGCCCGGAGCTTGTGGGCAAGCTTGACGTAGGATTCCGGGTGCTATTTGTCGACAGCAGCAACGTGATGGACGCATATTTTACCCGGAGCCGTGAGGAGACGGGCGGCATAATCTTTATTAAAGAGGGCCGCACGCACGAAGATTTATTGTTTTGGGCGATGCTTGAGCTTGGTGTACCGCCGAGCGGCAAAATATCGATGCTCGAGCTTGCGGGCAAAAAAGTTTACGAGGTGGATAACGGAAAGCTTTTCGCCTTTTTTGACGGGCAGCTCACTGCGGAGGTGGTAAAAGAGATAGCCTGCCGGCAGCCGGACTATGCGGTGTTTTGCGACGAAGGCGCATTTATAAAAATCGAGCAAATTTTTGCGGATCATAGCCCGTCGACAAAGGTTAAGCTGCTTTAATATAAAAGGGTGTAAACATGGACGCAAAAAAGCGCACCGTATCATGTGATATGGTGCGCTAAATTTTTATTCGGTCGCAAAGTTTGTAAAATATCCTTTAATGAGTACGACGGGCGTGCCTCTGTCGCCGCTGCCGCTGACAAGGTCGCAAAGGCTGCCCACAAGATCGGTTATCCTTCTTGGGGTTGTGCCCTGCGACTTCATATTGCCGACAAGGTTTTTGTCTTTTTTCTTTATTTGTTCTTTCATTGCGCGCTCGAGCTCCTCGCCGGACAACGTTGCGAAATCGTTGTCGGCAAAATACTTGATTTTAAGCTCGTTAGGCGTCCCGGCAAGCCCGCTTGTGTACGCCGGCGAGATTACCGGGTCCGCAAGCTCCCAAATCCCTCCGACCGGGTCTTTGAAACCGCCGTCGCCGTATATAAGTACCTCTATGTTTTTACCGGTCTTTTCTTTCAAAGCTGCGGCTAAGGAGTCGACGAAAGCCTGACAGTCTCTCGGGAAAAGCTTGACGGTGTCTTCGGTCGCTTTGTTCGAGCCTAGCAGACCAAATTCCGGGTTATATCCGCTGCCGTCGACCGGCGCAGTTAGAATTTGGTCGAGCCTATAGCTTATCTCAGCGCCTGCCTTCTTTATGAGCTTTTGCGTCCTGAATCTCGAGTGGATGTCGCAGTTTAAGATATTTTTCGTGTATTTTAGGATATATGTCGGGTCGTTCGACAAAATAATCTCGATGTTCGGGCTAATGCTGCTGTAAAAATCAATATAATCGATCCCGGTAAAGGGGTGCACGGTGGCGTTCTTGCCGAAAATCTTTCTGAACCCTTCCGCAGTAAAGCTGTCTGTGTAGGGGTTAATACCCGACTCGTCGAATATTTCCCTGTCAACCAAAGGGTTCCCGACTTCGTCGGCAGGATAGGAAAGCTGCACATAGAGCTTTTGGACGCCCATCGCAATCGCCCGAAGCAGGATCGAAAAACGGTTGCGGCTTAAAATTGGGAAAACGAGGCCAAGCTCGCCGCCGCCGAACTTTTCCTTTATATCTTTCGCTATCTGCTCGCAGCTGGCATAGTTGCCCTGCGTTCTTGCCACAAGCGCTTCGGTGACGCCTACAATGTCGCCATCGCTGAAGCCGAAGCCTTCATGTTCCGCCGCGCGGAGCAAGCTTTCGACAATGCCGCCGATTACATTGTCGCCACGCCTGAAGATGGGGGTTATAATGCCTTTTGCGGTCACGCCGGAATAGCGCATTTGCCAGGTTCCTTTCTGCTTTATAGATTCGCATTAATTATATCAGCGATAATATTATAAGTCAAATTAATATAATTTAATTTTTTGTTGTCGCTTTTGCTCTTTTGTGTGAATGACAGCATTACGCACACATATTTCCTACCTTTTTCAATATTATTATGTCTGCTAGCAGAAACCGGATTTTGACAAAAATAAAAATGCAGAGGCTTCCGGCGCGGCGAAAGCGGTCTCTGCATCTTCGGTGTACGCTGCGTGCAGTAAGAGAGGGTACATAGCAATGGTAATTTAACTCGCAACGCACTTAAAATACATTTGTCATTATTATATTTCTTTTATTTTTCAGAAAAAATAATATGCCGCGGCTCATATTCATCCGCTCACACCGCCGCAGTGGCAGAATATAATCTAAATGAATATCATTGTCGGGTGAGAATATGGGATATTTTGTTGAGGTTAGCGGCAAAGTCAAAATATATGTCGAGGACCTAAACCCAAATGCTGAAAAAGCGATAGTTTTCCTCCACGGCTGGCCGGGCGACCATACGCTGTTTGAGTATCAATTCGATAAGCTATACTCGCTGGGCTACAGGTGCATAGGTCTTGACACAAGGGGGTTCGGCAATTCCGACAAACCTTGCTGGGGATATGACTATAATACCTTGTCCGACGACGTTAGGGAAGTTGTAGAGGCACTTGGGCTAAGAAATTTTACGTTGCTAGGGCATTCCACCGGCGGCGCGATAGCGGCAAGGTATATGGGGCGGCACAAAGAATACGGCGTTAGGAATTTGGTGCTTGTCGCTGCAGCCGCGCCGAGCCTTATAAAGCGGCCGAACTTCCCGTATGGGGTCGAAAAGCTCTCGATAATTCAGACGATAAACGATACATATAACGATCGGCCCCAAATGCTGCGCAATTTTGGCGCAAGGTTTTTCTTCAAGAATACATCAGAAGCGTTTAACGACTGGTTTTTCCAAATCGGGCTTAAAGCAGCAGGCTGGGCGACCGCGGCGGTTGCGCAGACTTGGATTAACGAGGTGCTTTTTGAGGATTTGAAAAAGATAAGCGTCCCGACGCTGATAATGCAGGGTGTGCATGACAAGATTGTGCCGATGGAGCTTGCCGACGAACAGCATAGGCTAATCCGCAACTCAAAGCTTGCGACGTTCGAGTACTCCGGTCACGGGGTTTTCTATGACCAGAAAGACGAGTTCAACGATATATTGGTAAGATTCGTAGAGAACAGGCTATACAGGCTATATTGATAGAGTACATAAAAATGCTCGGTGCCGGCTTTAGCACCGAGCTTTTTTATAGCTTTTTGCATTATCCCCCATGTTCGGTTATCCTCCTGCACGCGCCGGTCGAGGGTTATAAAATATGCGCTAAAGCCTGACACTCGCACGACGAGGTTTTGGTATTTTTCGAGTTTGCGCATCGCGTCGAGGAGCACCTCGCGCGAGACTGAGTTAATCAGTATCACCTGCCCGCCGCGGCTCATGATGCAAAGCTTTATTGATAGAGATTGCCGAAATACTACTAAAAAGACAAAGAACACCATAAATACTATTGAATTACAGAAGGCATTTAGTTATAGTATTAATGTAATCCGCTTTGGCGGGAACGATTAACGAAAGCGGGGGTCGCAGCATGAGAAAAGCTACCGCAATATTGCTTATGGCTTTATTGCCGCTTGCTTTTTTGGCGATATCGTGCTCGGATAAGGCAGCGCAGGTAAAGGCGCCGGAGGGGACAATGGCAAGCTCTTTGGAAAGTTACGCGGAAACCACAAGGAAAAGCGCCGGTGTGCCCAGCAGGGACTATGGCGGGAAGTCTTTTGACATCTTTGTCTCGGGGAACTGGGCTAACGATTGGACCGAATCATATGATTTTCACGCGCCGGAAATGAACGGCGAGCTTATCAATGACGTTGGTCAGAAAGCACACATGGACGATGGACAATTTTGTCAGGATGGCAAGGCAAGTATCAAGCGACCTTAACGGCGATTCGAAGTTCGACCACAATGACCTTTACGGGATGTGTGTCTGGCAGGATGGTATGCTTGCCGCTATTAATGCCGCCGGCGGGCGGATAGGCAGGATTAACGAAAATGGCGAAATTGAGCTGACGCTTAACACCGAGCGCAATGTCGATATGCTGATGAAGTTTATGAGCCTGGTGTGCGACCGGACGGTTGCTTATTCAATTTACCACTCGGGCGACCATATTGAAAACATGTTTGCAAACGACCAAGTGTTGTTTTATAATCGTTATTTGAATATAGTGAAAAAATACCGCAACATGGAAACCGATTTCGGGATTTTGCCGTTCCCGCTTTATGAAGAGGCGCAAAAGGAATACCACACGACTGTGCACGCTTATGGCAACTCGTTTATATGCGTGCCACTGGTCGTCGAGGACGTCGAGATGACGGGAATAGTGCTTGAAGATATGTCGTGCGAGTCGGTGTACATAATAACCCCAGCTTATTATGAGATTTCGCTTCAAGGCAAGCTTTTGCGCGACAACGAGTCGAGCGAGATGCTCGATATAATCCTTTCCACAAGGCTTTACGACGTCGGCGCCTCTTATCAAATCGGCACGTACAACGAGCGTATAATGGATATGTTCAGAAACAACACCACCGACTTTGCCTCGATGTATAAAAAGTTTGAAAAAATAGCGCTGAAAGACGTAGAAAAGATCAACGAGGCGTTTTCAGAGGTTTTAGGCAAAAACGGCTGAAGAAATAGATTGGAGAATTTTATGTGGAATCATAGGCTTTGCATCGGAATAAGCGACTCTTTCGGGCTTGGGGTGCCCGAGCAGCTTGATTTATTTTACGAGATAGGTTTTGACGGGTTTTTCACCGGCTGGTGGCGAGGCTGCCCGATTAAAGAGTGGCGGCAGCTCGCCGACAGTCTGGGGCTCTTATACCAATCGGTGCACGCTCCGTTTGGCTACGCCGCGAAAATGTGGGAAAAAACCGACGAAGCCGACGCGGCGGTAGAGGACCTTCTCGCTTGCCTGCATGATTGCGCCGAAAACCGCGTGCCTATTATGGTGATGCACGCATACATAGGGTTTGACCCTGCCGAGCCGACCGAGGCTGGTCTTGAAGTTTACGGCAAAGTCATAGCCGAAGCGGAACGGCTCGGCGTGAAAATCGCGTTTGAGAACACCGAAGGCGAAAACTTCCTCGAGGCGCTGATGAGGCATTTTGCAAGCTCGCCGGCTGTGGGATTTTGCTGGGACAGCGGGCACGAGATGTGCTATAACCGCAGTGTAGACCTGTTAGCTTTATACGGCAAAAAGCTTATTTGCACGCACCTGCACGACAACCTCGGTATTAAAGATTTTGGCGGCAAAATTACATGGCGCGACGATTTGCATCTTTTGCCATTCGACGGCATCGCCGATTGGAAAGAGGTAGCGGCAAGGCTCGATAGGGAAGGCTATTGTGGCGAGCTTACGCTGGAACTTACAAGATCGAGCAAGCCCGGCAGGCATGAAAATGATATATACGCGAAAATGGATATAACCGATTTTCTTGCCGAAGCATACAAACGCGCCTGCAAGATAGCGGCGATGAGGAAAAACGGGGCTTGCTAACCTGACATATCGCTTTGGGGGAAGCTAAATGAAAATACATGTTTTCGGCAGTTGTTCGGGCACCGAGCCTATGCCGGGGCGGCGCCATGTCGCTTTTGCAGCCGAAGCCGGCGGGAAGCTATATTGGTTTGACGCGGGCGAGGGCAGTTCGTATACTGCGCACCTGATGGGCCTCGATTTGCTAAAAGTTCGCTCGGTGTTTATATCGCACACCCATATGGACCATGTCGGCGGGCTTGGCAACTTGTTTTGGAATATCCGCAAGCTCACGCATGTTAAAAGCAGGCAGCCCGAGCATGACATCAAGCTTTTTATACCTAACTCATCCACTTGGGACGGCATCTATATGATGCTGAAAAACACCGAGGGCAACTTCCACTGCGATTTTAAAATAAATGTACACCCGGTATCCGACGGCGTGCTGTACGAAGACGAAAATATTAAAGTCGAGGCGCTGCACAATATGCATCTCGGCAAGTCTGAGCCGTGGCTGTCGTACTCGTACCGCTTTTCGGCAGAAGGCAAAAGGGTAATTTACTCGGGCGACATCAGGGACTCGTCCGACCTTGATGAGTTCCTCAAAGACGGCTGTGATGTGCTTATGACCGAAACCGGACACCACACGCCCGACGCGATGCCGAGGCATATAGCGGAAAAAGGCTTTAAGGTAGGCAAGCTCATGTATATCCACTGTGGACCGAGCATACTCGCTGATGAAGAAAAAGCGGAGTCACTTATCCAATCCGTCTGGCCCGGAGATTTTGTAATATGCCGTGATGGGGTAACTTATGAGGCGTAAGGAGGGTAAAAGGGCTAATCGGCGCGATTTAAAGGCTTGAAAAGGCAAACATATTGAAACGACGATTTAGGAGTACACGAAAGGATAAAACGTCTAGGTAATTGAAGAAGGAATATGAATAACTTGTTGGAATAGTTTTTGGGGAGTATTTATAAAGATTTGCTAAAAAATTACGATATAATATATGATACGCCCCGCTAAAGCCTAAGCTAAATGCTTGGGCTTTTAACAATATATAGTTTTTAGTCATTGAATTTTCACGATCTGGGCAAAATATACAAAATTGTCGGGAAATTTTTGCCGTTGTTTGTTGGTGTCAAATAGCAAAACCGTCTTTATTTTTTGGTAAAATTATGATATAATTTTATGTGTAGCAAAACATATATTCTAGAGTGCAAATTAGCCAAGATAAGCCGGCAAGCATAACCTTGCGCTAACCCACTCTTGTTTTGCGCTTTATTATCACATAACTTCAGGGGAGGAGAAAGAATGTCAAAGAAGTTTTTGTCGGTTTTTCTGGCACTTGTAATGGCATTTGCTTTGTTCCCGATTACAGGTGCAGCCGAAGGTGATGTGCCAGAGTTTTCGGACATGCCCGTCGGTGGGGCAGGCGAAGCTCTGCAATTCGCCGTTGACAATGGCCTACTAAATGGCTACGACGGCAAGATAATGCCATATGACCCGCTTACAAGGGCTCAGATGGCGGCGATAATGGCTCGTGCTTTCGGTGCGACCGAAAAAGCCGACGTGTCCGGTTATACCGACCTTGTCGGTGTGGACGAATGGATCGTCGACAGCATGGCAAAAGCCCTCAAGATGGGCATCATGCAAGGTTATGACAACAAGATGGATCCGAACGGCTATATAACCCGCGAGCAGGCGTTTGTGGTGCTTGCAAGGGTGCTCAAGCTCGAGCCTTCTGCAACATCGCGCAAGTGGTATAGCGATGCGGACGAGCTGTCTGAGTGGGCAAAAGGTTATGTGTTTACACTTGTAAATGCCGGTTACATAACTGGAACTGGCGACACGCTGAATCCAAAGGATTATATAACCAGGGCTGATTTTGCCCAGCTGATGTACAACACAGTTAAGCAGTTTATAAACGTTCCCGGCGAGTATACAAAAGTAGCCGATGGCAACGTTGTTGTAAATGTCCCTGACGTGACGCTGAAGAACGTCACGATAAAAGGTGACCTTATCGTCGGCGACGGCGTTGGCGAGGGCGACCTTACGCTCGACAACGTTGTAGTAAAAGGCAGGATGCTTGTCCGCGGCGGCGGTATAGAATCGATAGTTATCGTCGGCGGCGGCGTTGAGGGCAAAGTTATTGTCGCGAAGGCTGACGGCAATGTGCGCGTTGTCGTCGACGGCGCTGACGTGGAAGTTGTCGTTATTGACGACGGCAAAAACGAAGTTGTCATCGAAGGTACCGTCGGTGCGGTTGATATTAACGCATCCGACGTGCCAGTGGCAATCCGCGGCGGCAAAGTTGGCGAAGTCAAAGTCAGCTGCGAAGGCTCGGCGGTTATCACCGTGGCTGACGATGCCGAAGTTGGCTCGATAGCAGTTGCCGACAGCGCGGAAGGCACCTCGATATTTGTCAAGGGCAGCGTTGCGGAGATTGAGACTTCGGCTGCTAATACGATGGTATACGGCAGCGGCGAAGTCGGCACCGTTTCAGTGGGCTCGACTGCTGACAACACTTCGGTCACGACGCCGAACACCGTTATAAACAACGGCGGCGCATCTGGCGTTACCGCAGCTGGCGGCAAAGAAGTGCCCGTAGTGGGCAGCGTTCAGAACAACGCCACCGGTACCAATATTGTGACATCGCCTGCGCCGAGCGATGGTGACGAAACCGGCACCACTCCTACTCCCACACCCACCCCGCAGCCTCAGCCGATTCCGCAGGTACCGGCAGGGCCGGTTGTGGTTCCGGTATACGGTGTTAGGATTGAAGGTACACCCAAGTTTGGTCAGGTCCTGACTGCTGTAGTCAATCCGTCCAGTGCGACAGTAAAGTATCAGTGGCTGCGTTCTGATAATGATGGCGTTAATTTCGAAGAAATAGAGGGCGCCACGGGCAGAACTTACACGCTTACGGAAAAAGATGTAGGAAAGTATATAAAGGTTAAGGTAACCGGCGTCCAGTTCTATTTCGGAACAGCGGAAAGCACCTCGTTCGGACCGGTAACTGCGGGTGAAGAGCCTGAACCGGTTGTTTCCACTTACAAATTCAGCTATGAAGTGCCTGCTGACGTTGTAGCCGGCAAAGAAGTGGTTGTTCCTGTAACCTTTAAGACAGATGTCAAAGGTGACATTGGCTACGAAGGAGTCAGATTCAAGTTTACCGCCCAAGGTTCTGGAGACGTGACCTTCAAGGCCAAAGACAGCAACAATGACGAATACACCTTCACCAACGAAGGCTACTGGGGACCGCCTGGTGGGTTTGAC